>PVMS01061333.1_pt1 | contig 10639 bp, 13 predicted proteins | sample 1853461 | NCBI WGS metagenome assembly PVMS01 (sample SAMN08582032, study PRJNA380276) | Marine sediment metagenome, whole genome shotgun sequencing project. | isolation source: ocean sediment barecode stripped | collected 2017
CGAAACGGAGGTGATGTACGGGGACGGATTCGCCGCAGCTATCCAACAGCTTCGCTCCACCTTGGAAGATCCGACGGCCGATCGTGTCCTCGCCACCATCGAGACCGCGTATCGTTCCGGAGGTCATCGGGTCGGGGACATCCTTGCCGCGCTCGGGGTCTCCGTCGCCGATGAGCTTCGACTTCGCAAGGCGCATCGGGCCGCGATGACCGAGCAGCGTCTGACGGCCGGGGTCGCGCTGGTCGCACCGTGGGCACTCCTCGCTCTCACGATCTCGACCAATCCCCAGGCGGCAGCAGTCTACCGAAGCCCCACGGGTGCCGCCCTCATCTCTGTTGGATTGGCTCTGACCGGCCTCGGCTTTCTCCTGGCGCGACGGACCGCCCGACTCTCCAGTTCACCCCGGGTATTCAGGTGAACGTCGCGATCGCGGCCATCGCCGCCGCCGGGGCATTCCTGCTCGTGATCGGACCGCGCCGGCACCACATCGTCGAGCGGATCTCGGACTACCTGCGTCCCCGCCGCCCAACGGAGGTTCGCGCCGTCGAGCCGGGACCAGACCCGGCGGCACGCGCCGGGCTCACCTGGACGCCGGTCGAGACCCGGATGCGACGTGCGGCAGTTGCCGCAGCCGGGGCGCTCGGTGGCATCCTGGCCGCACAGGGACATCTGTTCATCGCCGGACCGGGGCGTTCGCTCCCGGCACTCGCGGCTCTCGGAGCTGTTGCCGGGTGGCTGGGATTCGGGATGTACCTTTCGACGCGAAGCGAGCAGCGCTCCCGGGCGCTCAGATTCGAACTGCCGGTCGTTGCCGACTCACTCGCCCTCCATGTGATCGCCGGTGAGTCGGTGACCACTGCCGTCGAGCGCTATGTCGGCTCATCCCGTGGGGTAGCGGCCGCTGAACTCGAGCAAGCGATGGATCATCACCGGGCCGGTGCCGGGGTCGAGGAATCCCTGCAAAGGGCGGTTCGCCGCAGCGCCGACCCGGCCGCGGGACGGCTCTATTCGCTGCTTGCTCATGCCCACGGCACCGGCGGACGCCTCGCCGACACGCTCACCGAGCTAGCCGCCGACTATCGCGCTGGTCTCGCCCGGGATCTCACCGCCGAAGGGGGACGGCGTTCCCTTGCGACCTACGGGCCGATCCTGGCGCTCATGGTGCCGGTCACCCTGCTGTTCCTCTTGTACCCGACCCTGGTGGGGCTCCGCAGCCTTGCCGCAGGACCGTAGAGAAAGGAGATGGAACATGGAGATCAACGAACGAGGTGCCACCACCATCGAATGGCTCGGATTGGCCACGATCGCCGTCCTCGTCATCGCGTTGTTGCTGCCCCAGGTGCGCGGTACCGCGGAACAGGTGTGGACGAGCATCGCCGCGCAGATGACCGGCTTCTTCAGCTAGGTTCGGCCACCCTCGAGGGCCTCGCCGCGATGGCGGTGCTGTTCCTACTCCTCGTCGTCATCGCCCAAGCAGCGTTCCTGGTCGTCGCCCGCGACACCACCCAGACCGCGGTCAACGCCGCGGCCAGGAGGGCCGGGCGACCGGGAGCCAACCTGGGTGCCGAAACAAGCCGACTCGCCAACGAGCTTCGCTCCGCGGTGCCGGGTGCGATCGGTGTTGCCGCCACGATCGAACGGATCGGCGACGACGTCGTGGCGGAAGTCCGGTTCGCCTGGCGGGCACCGGGTCCGAACTTGATCCCGATCACCATGCGCGTGGGCAGCAGCGCTCCGATCATCGTTCCGCCATGAGTCGGGAGCAGGGATCGTCCCTCATCGAGACGCTCGTCATCGGGTTCGCCGTCGTCCTCGTCGTCGGTCAGGCCCTGGTCACGCTCGGTCGCCTCGACTCGGCGGCGACGCGAGCAGACGAAGCGGCCCAAACGGCAGCGGCGTGGGCCGCCCGGCACGGCGACACCGATGACGCCCTCCGGCTCGCTCGAGACGCCGCTCCGGGTGCCGAGGTTCAGGCCGTACGCAACGGGGACGAGCTCGCCGTCATCGTGACCATCAGCGTTCCTCTCGTCGGGCCGTCCGGTTCGCCACTGACCCGGACCGTTCATGGACGCGCCGTCGTCAGGGTGAGCCCGTATCGGAGTCGATCATGAACGAGCGCGGTTCCATGCTCCCGATGCTCGGCGCACTGATCTTCACCGGTCTGGTGGTCCTGGGCCTGGCCCTCGACATAGCTCTACTCGGAGCCACCTACCGCAGGGCTGCCTTCGCCGCCGACACCGGGGCTGAGGCCGGCGCAGCCGTGCTCTCGGTCGACGACGCCTACGCCGGGGTCCTCGCTCTCGATCCGGCACAGGCCGAGGGGGTGGCGGTCGAGGCGGCAGTCGGTGCCCGCTCCGCGGCGGGGCGCACGGTCTCGGCGAGCGCCGACCCGGCACGCGTCTGCATCACCGTCGTCGACCGATACGAACCCAGGCTCATCGGCTCCCTCGGGATCGGGCCCGCCACCGTCACGGTCACCGCCTGTGCCGAACCCGGCCGGGGCTGACGCTCGTCGCGGCGGTCGGTCAGGCTTCGGTCGGCGAGGGGAGGTCGGATGGTCGGCCGTACCGGCGGCGGAACAGCAGGTACGCGAAGAACCCGGCCGGGATGGGGAGCCAGTACTGGAACATCCGGTACGCCAGTGTCGCCAGGAGTGCGTCGGTGGCAGGAATTCCCGACAGGGTGAGCATCGCGGTGAGACCGGCTTCGACGAAACCGAGACCGCCCGGGGTGATCGGGATCATGCCCAGCACGGCCGATGCGGCGAATGCCAGGAGCACGAGGCTGGGTCGCGGCTCCGACCCGATAGCGATCAACGCCACCACCAGGGTCAGATAGTCGAGCATCCAGTTGATGACCGCGGCGGCGAGAGCGATCCTCCACCGTTTGCCGAGTGCGCCCACGACCTCGTCACGGCGTTGCACGAAGCTCTCGGCGGTGACCTTCCAGGGTTTGTGGAACCGCTGCGCGAACCAGTCGACCGTCACCTCGACGGTGCGTCCGAGCAGGCACAGAGGTTTGTCGAACCTCACCAGCACCACGACACCGGCGAACATCACAACGAACAGGATGGTGCCGGCAACAGCGACGGGCAACAGGCCGTGCGGGATCGGGGCGGACAGCGCCGCGATAGCGACGGCAACCCCGGGGAGCGACAACAGCACCAGCGTCGACAGGAACGAGACGGCGGCGAGCGCGGCCGCGGCCTGGCCCGGGGGGACCCCCGACACCGACAGCATCTGAAAGTAGGTGGCCCCGCCCACCATCGCCCCTCCGGGCGTCACCTTGGTGACCGCGTTGGACGAGAGTTGCGACGTGGCGGCCACGAACCAGGAGACACCGGGAACCGCGATCCGGGTGAGCTGCCATTGGGCGGCGAAGGCGCCCGTCATCAGGGCCCCCATGAGGAAGAACCAGCGCCACTTGACGTTCTCCAGCCGCGGAGCCTGCTCGAAGACCGCCAGGATCTGCGGCAGGAGGTAGTAGAGCGACACCAGCCCCAAAGCAAGGAGCACCCCTCGCATGACGATCTGGCGCCACGGGATGGCGCTCATTCGCTGATTCACAGTTCCGCCCGCGATCGTCGACCTCCCTCAAAGCGGAAAGCTAGTGTCGGCATCGCCCGTTGTGAGGTGTTCCCACGCGGCGTAGCCCAGGTGGACGGCCACCAGCAGACTGGGCTCTTCGTGCTGGAACGCTACCTCGGGCTCAGGGCAGAACCGACAACTCTCGCCCGATCGCGACGAAGGCTGCGGCACCGGCTTCGAGGTCGTCCGGGGAATGGGCCGCCGAGATCATCACCCGGATCCGGGCGGTGCCCAGCGCAACGGTCGGGTAGGCGATCGCCTGGGCGAAGACGTTCCGCTCGGACAGGAGGCGGGCGGAGAACTCCCGCGCCAGATGCTCGTCGCCCAACATCACCGGCGTAATCGGCGTTTCGCTGTGACCGATGTCGAATCCAGCGTCGGCCATCATCGCCTTGAAAGTCGCGGTATTCGACCAGAGCCGGTCGACGAGCTCGGTCGAAGACTCGAGCACACCCACCGCGGCGATACACGCCGCGACATCAGGTGGGGTCGCCGCGGACGAGAAGAGGAACGGCCGGCCTCGCTGGCTGAGCCACTCGACGAGGGCCCGCGACCCGGCAACGTAGCCGCCGACGGCACCGAAGGCCTTGGACATCGTCCCCACCTCGACATCGACGCGACCGTGGAGCCCGAAGTGGTCGACGATGCCGCGCCCGCCCCGCCCGAGAACGCCCTCGCCGTGGGCATCGTCCACCATCACCATCGCGTCGAAGTCGTCGGCAGCCTCGACGATCCGATCGAGCGGGGCGATGTCGCCGTCCATCGAGAACACGCCGTCGGTGATCACGAGGATCCTGCGGGCGCCTTCGGCCCGGGCTTCTGCGAGTCGATTCCGCAACTCGTCCACGTCGACGTGTGGGTAGATCTTCCTCGAAGCGCTGGCGAGTCGGACGCCGTCGACGATCGAGGCGTGGTTCAGCTGATCGGAGATGATGACGTCGCCCTTGCCCACCAAGGAGGGGATCACGGCGAGGTTGGCGGTGAACCCCGACTGGAACGAGAGCGTGGCCTCGACCCCCTTGAACCGGGCGAAATCCTCCTCCAGCCGGCGGTGGATGGTCATCGTGCCGGCGATCGTGCGCACCGCTCCGGGACCCACGCCGTAGGCATCGAGCGCATCCTTGGCGGCGTTGACGAGACGGGGATCGTCGGCGAGACCGAGGTAGTTGTTCGAGCAGAAGTTGAGGACGCGGCGGCCGTCGACATCGAGCCAGGCGCCTTGAGGGCCACCGATGGTGCGGATCGAATTGAACAGTCCCTCGTCGCGAAGCGTCGCGACTTCGTCGGTGAGGAACTCGGTCTTGCTGGTCATCACACCCTCCGTCAGCTCAGGGGACCGTCTGCGTACGCCGGGTCGGGGAACATCACGACTTTGCCGCACCGGCCCGACTCCATGAGGGCGAACGCCTCGTCGTAGTCATCGAGGGCGAAGCGGTGGGTCACGATCGGCGCCAGGTCGACGGAGCCGGACCGGATCAGGCCCCGCATCTCGAACCAGGTCTGCCACAGGCGCCGACCGACGACGCCGTACACCGTGGCGCCCTTGAAGATGACGTTGTCGTCGAAGTCGAACTCGATGGGGCCCGAGGTGAGTCCGAGGAGGGCCGCCTCACCTCCGGGTTTCAGCAGATGGAATGCGCTGTCGATCGCCGTGGGCGCGCCGGACATCTCGAGCAGGATGTCCACGCCTTCTCCGGCGGTCTCTTCGAGGATCGCCTCTTCGACATCCGTCGTGGCGGCATTGACGACGAGATCAGCACCGACCTTCGTCGCGAGGTCGAGGCGGTAGTCGGAGATATCGGTGACGTAGACCGCGCGGGCCCCGAGCGCCTTCGCCGTCATCATCGCCATCACCCCGACCGGACCGGCGCCCGTCACAAGGACCTTCTTGCCCCCCATCTGGACGACGCTGGCGGTGTGCACCGCGTTCCCGAAGTTCTCCTGGAGCGAGGCGATGGACAACGCCATGTCGGGTGGGTCGGGCCAAGCGTTCTGCGCGGGAACGGCGACGTACTCGGCGTACGCCCCGTCGCGGTGTACCCCGAGGATCTGGGTCGCCGGACAGAGATGGCCGTGACCGGTGCGACACCAGTTGCAGGTGTTGTCGATGATGTGGGACTCGACGGACACCAGTTGCCCGACCTCGGGTTCGGCCACGTTGGCGCCGCGATCGACCACGATGCCGGTGAGCTCGTGCCCCACGGTGATCGGGGTGGCGACGTGCGCCGCGGCCCACGGATTCCACTGGTAGATGTGCACGTCGGTGCCACAGATCGACGTCGCCCGCACCTCGATCAGCACCTCGTCGGGGCCGATCTCGGGAACGGGCACGTCCACCATCTCGAACCCCGGCCCGGGAGCGGTCTTCCGCAGTGCACGCATGACCACAGGCTATTACGTCCGCGACCACGGCGAGCCGGTTCTGGCGGACATCTGCGCACTATTCGGGCCGTATGTCCGCCAGAACGGTCTCGCTACTCGTCGACGGCGCCCGACTCGAGGGGGGTGATGAGCTCGGGGACGTTGTTGGCGACCTTGTTCACGAGCGTGGAGACGGCGTGCTCGATCATGTCCGCCGCCGGCGCCGTCGTGAGGACGCTCTGGAGCAGGTCGGGATCTCGAACCTCGGGGTCGAGCCAGAGGTCCCACGACGTGGCCGGGAGCACGACCGGCATCCGGTCGTGGAGCGGAGTGACGAGCGCGTTCGGTTCGCCGGTCACGATCGTGCAGGTGCGGATCCGTTCTTCGGTTTCGGGATCCTTCCACGACGACCAGAGGCCGGCAAGTGCCAACGGTTCGCCCTTCGCTGCCGAGATGTAGTGCGGGAGTTTGCCCTTGGCCTTGCGTTCCCACTCGTAGAAACCGTCGGCCGGGATGATGCAGCGTTTCGCGGTGAAGGCGTCGCGGAACGTCGGTTTGGTGGCGACCGTCTCGGCACGGGCGTTGATCGTCCGGGCCGCCATCCTGCGATCCTTGGCCCACCAGGGCAGCAGACCCCACGAGAACGCGCCGAGCTGACGTCGGCCATCGTGCTCGGCAACGGCGTACACCCGATCGGTCGGCGCCACGTTCCACGATGCCGGCAGAGCGTCGATCTTGATGTCGGCGACCGAGAAGTACTCGGCGTACGTTTCAGGCCGTTCCGCCTGAACGAACCGTCCACACATGGCGATGCCGTCCTCTCTTCTCGGAATCCCTCATCCGGCCGACGTCGAACGCCGCCGCCCCCGCCGCCCACTCGATCCCGGCGCCGGCTCCCACCGGAAGAGCCGCACCGCCAGGAACAGCGCGACGATGCCCCACAGCGCGAGGTACGCCGGGTCGGACCACCGGAAGGTCGCCCGACTCGCCTCCGGGCTGAAGGCAGCGACGAACGGCTCGACGAAGTGCTTGAGGGGGAAGAAATCGGCGACCGCCGCCAGCCACGACGGCATGTTGGGACCGGGGATGATGAACACCCCGCTGATGAATGCCAGGGGCAACAGGGTGGAGTTGGCGATCGCGGTGGCCGCCTGACCGGAAGGAGCGACGGCGGCAACCAACAGCCCGAGAGCGGCGAAACAGAAGGTGCCGACGAGGAAGACCAAGATGAGGACGAGGATCGAATCCGCGTAGAGCCTGAGATCGAAAAAGAGCACACCGACCCCCAGCATGATGGTGGTGCCGATCGCGGCGTTGATCGTCGCCGAGATGATCTTGCCCGCGAGGTAGATCCAGGAGGGCAGTGGGGTGCCGCGTACCCGCTTGAGGATGCCTTCATCGCGCTGGTACGCCGTCGTGATCGCGATCGTCGTGTACGTGGCGGAAACGGCGGAGAACACCGCAAGGGAAGGGGCGTAGAACTGCGCGGTCGTGATATCGAGGTAGTCGATCCTCTCGTTGCCGAACACGAGGGCGAACACCACGAACAGGAGCAAGGGGAAGAAGATCGAGAAGAACGCTGAGATCGGCGTGCGCCAGAAGAGCCGCCACTCGAGGATCACTTGGCCCCGCAACATGCGCCAGGTCGCGGGCCTGCGGGCTGTGTTCGTCGACGTCACGTCTCCTCCGCGATCAGTGCGAGATAGACGTCTTCGAGAGTGGGCTGGGTGACCGTCAACCCGCCGAGTTCGAGTCCCCGGTCGAGAGCCCACGCGGTGAGACCGTGTAGGTCACGGGTCGGTTCGTCGCTGTCGACCTCCACCACGCCGTTGCGGGTTCTCGCTCGAGGGAGCGGCAGGTCGGAGAGACCGCCCGCCGGGAGCGAGAACCGGATCACCGAAGCCGCGGCGTGGCGGCCGCCGAGCGTATCCGGAGTCCCCTCGGCGACGATGCGGCCCCGGTTGATCACCGCGACCCGGTCGGCGAGGTTCTGTGCCTCATCCATGTAGTGGGTGGTCAGCAGGATCGTCTTGCCGAGCTCCGTGAGGTTCTCGATCATCGCCCATGCCTGACGCCGGGCAGTCGGATCGAATCCGGTGGTCGGCTCGTCGAGGAAGACGAGCTCGGGATCCCCGGCGATGCCGAGGGCGACCTCGAGACGACGCTTCTGTCCGCCCGAGAGGGTCTTGACCCGAGCGTCGGCCTTGTCCTCGAGACCGACGAGCTCGATGAGCTCACCGGTGGGAACCCGCTTGGGATACACATCCCCGTAGACATCCAACACTTCGCGCACGGACAGTTCCCGCTCCACCGACGTCTCCTGGAGCACGATCCCGATGCGCTCCATGTACGCACGCTCGTGCCGTGCGGGATCGAACCCGAGGACCGAGACGGTTCCCGATGTGGGCCTTCGGTAGCCCTCGAGTATCTCGACCGCGGTGGTCTTGCCGGCTCCGTTGGGGCCGAGCAGGGCGAACACCTCCCCTTCCTCGATCGTGAAATCGATGCCGCGAAGCGCGGCGACGTCATCGTAGTTCTTGGTGAGATCGGTGACGGTGACAACCGGCACGGTGGTCTCCAGGATCGGGTAGTGCGTCTCCGCTGGAGTGCGGGCGGCAAGGTTGGCACAAGCGGTCTCGTCTCGCCACCTGCGACCGAAACATGCCGGCAACAACCTCGAAGCATCTCCGTAACAGAACCTTGCGGAACCGGTAACACCGGCGATACAGCGACGCAATCACCATCTCGTACCTTCCCCGGAACTGACAGCGACAAGCGGGAGGCAACGAGATGAAACACCGGTATCTCTGGGAAACGGGCTTGATCGCTGCGGCGATCGTCGGCCCGATGGCCAGCGTCGCAGCAGCGGACACGGCAAGCGATATCGCAGAGGTCGGAACCGCGGTCAACGAGGTGTGGCTCGTGCTGGCAGCGGCTCTCGTGATGCTGATGCAGGCAGGATTCACGCTCGTCGAAGCCGGGTTCACGAGAGCGAAGAACACCGGGAACATCATCATGAAGAACTTCATGGACTTCTCGGTCGGCGCCCTCACCTACTGGGCGTTCGGGTTCGCGCTCGCCTACGGTGGTTCGACGCTCGGTGGATTCCTGGCATACGGCGACTTCCTCTTCTTCGACGACCGCACGCTGGCTTCCACCTGGCTGTTCCAGGTCGTGTTCGCGGCGACGGCGGCGACGATCATCTCGGGTGCGGTCGCGGGTCGCGTGAAGTTCTCGGCCTATCTGATCTACACGCCGTTCATCACCGGACTCATCTATCCGATAGTCACCCACTGGGTGTGGAACTCCGACGGGTGGCTCGCGGAGATGGGTTTCGTCGACTTCGCCGGCTCGGGTGTGGTCCACATGCTCGGCGGCACCGCCGCTCTCGCCGGCGTGCTCGTGCTGGGACCACGCATCGGTAGATACGGGCCGGACGGGAAGCCGCGGGCGATTCCCGGCCATTCGTTGACGCTCGGCGCTCTGGGCGTGTTCATCCTGTGGTTCGGCTGGTACGGCTTCAACGCCGGTTCGACCCTGGCGGCCGTCGGCCAGGACGTCGCTTCACCGGCCGTCACCACCACGCTGGCCGCCGCCGGGGGCGCGATAGGAGCGATGATCACGGCGTGGGTCGTGGTCGGCAAACCCGACGTCGGATTCACGATCAACGGTGTACTCGCGGGGCTGGTGGGGATCACCGCCGGGACGGCCGCGATGTCGTTCGGCATGTCCATCGTCACCGGGCTCATCGCGGGAGTGATCATGGTCCTTGCGGTGATCGGATTCGAGCGGGCGGGCATCGACGATCCGGTCGGCGCGATCTCTGTGCACGGCGTCTGCGGGCTGTGGGGGCTCATCGCCGTGGGTCTGTTCACCGCCGAGGCCAGCATCACCACCCAGCTCGTCGGCGCGGTAGCGATCATCGCCTGGGCGTTCCTCACCTCCTACGTGGTGTTCAAAGTGATCGATCTCACGATGGGGATGCGGGTGAGCCCGGAAGAGGAAGTCGCCGGGCTCGACCGCTCGGAGCACGGTGGCGAGGCCTACCCCGAGTTCGTGTTCCAGGAACAGCTGGCAGACCCGGCTGCGTTGGACCCGGTCGGCTCCAACGGCCACTGAACCGATCCCACCCGACCAGGGACCGCCGCCGCGCTGTGAGGGCGGTCCCTGGGTTGCCTCGATCGCGGGAACCGGCGCGGGCCGGGTAACGTCCGACCTCCATCGTCCCCAGAGGGGCCCCGTGTCCGTTGTCGCGTTCTCCCGGCTCGTCGCCGTCATCGGCGGGGTGAGTCTCGTCCTGGCCGCCTGCTCCGGCGGCGACGAAGCGGCGGGACTCACCGAATCCCCGTGGCGGGCGAGCCAATACGTGGATGCTTCAGGTGGTCTCGTCGACCCCATCCAAGACACCATTCTGTCTGCCACCTTCGATGGAGAGCAGGTCGCCGGCTCGGCGGGATGCAACAACTACTTCGGGGCCTACACGACCGACGGTGATGCGATTTCCATCGGTCCCCTCGCTTCGACCCAGATGTTCTGTGAGGGCGCCATGGATCAGGAGATCGCCTACCTCACCGCGATGCAGACGGCCGACTCCTATGAGATCTCGGGCGACACGCTCGAACTCAAACAAGGGGACACCACGATGGTGGTCTACGAGGCTGCTCCCGGAGCGTGACGGGTTCCGCGAAGAG
>PVMS01008510.1_pt1 | contig 10638 bp, 10 predicted proteins | sample 1853461 | NCBI WGS metagenome assembly PVMS01 (sample SAMN08582032, study PRJNA380276) | Marine sediment metagenome, whole genome shotgun sequencing project. | isolation source: ocean sediment barecode stripped | collected 2017
CATGATTGATGACGATGAGATTCCCGTAGCCGTATACATTCCATCCTGCCCAGGTGACGGTAATCTCATCGTCATCAATCATGGAAATGGTTATGAAACCTCTTATGGTCATTTAAGTGGGATCAACGTCTATCCAGGGCAGGTTGTGAATCAGGGGCAACATATTGGTGCTACAGGCAATACCGGCCGGTCCTCAGGCCCCCATCTGCATTTTGAGATTCGTTATTACAACAACATGCTGCAACCACTAGCTTATTTGCGCTAGAATCTAGTAGAGAAGCAAACAGGGTTTGACGGGTATCCCAATAGATAATTTGCTTCTCTACTAGATTCTAGCGCAAATAAGCTAGTGGTTGCAGCATGCTGTTGTAATAACGAATCTCAAAATGCAAATGGGGGCCTGAGGACCGGCCGGTATTGCCTGAAGCACCAATATGTTGCCCCTGATTCACAACCTGCCCTGGATAGACGTTGATCCCACTTAAATGACCATAATAGGTTTCATAACCATTTCCATGATTGATGACGATGAGATTCCCGTAGCCGTATACATTCCATCCTGCCCAGGTGACGGTACCTGTATCTGACGCGTAAAGCGGTGTGCCATCTGGAACGCCAATATCGATAGCCGGGTGACCATACCAATATGCCTGGGTGATACGACGATACCCGATGGGCCAAATAAAGGTACCAGTCCCTTGTACTAAAGACGCTATACCTGACCCGGTCGAGTCAGAGGTTGATGCTCTTGAAGGCGCCTGTGGCGCGGTCCAGAACCAAACCTCCCTGGTTCCACCGGGAACCATGATCTGCGTTTCTGGGTAGAGGCGATACGGAAATTCCAGATTGTTCGGCTTGTAGGCAATAATTTCCTCCGCAGAAACGCCATATTGATTAGCCAATTTTTCAAGTGTGTCACCATCTCGTACATCATGTAATACGCCATCAACCGACAAGATGGTCAAGATATCACCGGTGTGCAAAGCGCTCGCCTCTTCGCTTAAAAACGCATTGCCTCCCAGCAATGTTTCCGGTTCTATTTCAAATTCTAGGGCAATCCCTATAGGCGTGTCGTTCGCCTGGACAGTGTACGTGACCAAGCTGTGTTCGGGTCTCTTTCCCTCAAAAGTTATTGAATTTAGATGGGGGGATAGGCTATTGCTCACCAGGAGCGGGACGCCTGTTAGATCTGCAGGTTCAAATTCGTCATCAGGCGCGGATACAAGTGGATCGATACGCTCATCTGGCAACTCAACCACAGGTGGCTCGCCCGTCGAAGTCCCCAGGCCAATATTAAACAGGTCTCCTTCAGGCACACTGGTCAGGGCAAAGAAGAGTAGAATGGCCACAAGTAACAAAGCCAGATGGCCGCCATATCGTCGAAGAATTGAGTCTTTATCATCCATAGATCATCGTCCCGTTCAATGGACGAGGGATGCTACCACAACCGCCACATACAACAAAAACGGGCCGCCTGAACGGCCCGCTCTTTAATCTTCGATTCACTTATGTCGGAAAAAATGAGATTGAAACAGCCTACATCATGTCCCTGGTCAAAGTTTCCAAGAACTCGTAATTTGTGTTGGTTTCCCTCATCCGCTGCAGGACAGCTCCCGTAGCACTGCTTATGTCGTAACCTGGCGTATCCATCAGGTGGGCAAGCATCCTACGCATTGTGTAGACTCGCTGGAGTTCATCTCCAGAGAGAAGCAATTCTTCACGCCGAGTACTTGATCGCTCGATATCATAGGCCGGGAATATTCGTCTCTCTTGAAGTCGACGACTGAGCAATAACTCCATGTTGCCGGTGCCCTTGAACTCCTCGTAAATAACATCATCCATTCGACTACCGGTGTCCACCAAGCAAGTAGCAATAATAGTCAGGCTGCCGCCTTCTTCAATATTACGCGCGGCGCCGAAAAATCGTTTGGGCGGATAGAGCGCCGAAGGATCGAGACCACCTGAAAGAGTCCGACCGCTTGGGGAAACCACTAAATTATAAGCTCTAGCCAGTCGGGTTATGGAGTCGAGAAGGACTACAACATCCAAGCCAGATTCTACCAGTCGTTTTGCCCGAAAAAGAGCCATCTCGGCCACACGACAATGTTGTTTAACCGGCTCGTCGAATGTTGAGCTAATTACCTCACCTTCGACTGATCGCTGCATATCAGTCACCTCTTCCGGGCGCTCGCCAATCAAAGCTACCATGAGGTGTATATCATTGTAATTGGCCGAAATACCATTAGCGATATCCTTGAGCACCGTCGTCTTACCTGCTTTGGGCGGAGACACGATGAGCCCGCGCTGACCCCGGCCGATTGGTGCAATCAGGTCAATCATCCGCGTTGAAAGGACATGGGGATCCTTCTCTAATCTAATTTTCTCCAGAGGGAAAATCGGGGTTAATTTTCCAAAATGAGGCCGATGTTTCGCCTTTTCAGGGTCCATACCGTTTACAGCTTCGACCCGAAGCAGACTATAATATTTCTCATTATCTTTTGGTACTCGGACCTGACCATAAACCATATCCCCTGTCCGAATACCCAGTCGCCGAATTTGTGAATTCGACACATAGATATCGTCTGACCCCGGAAGATAATTGTCTGATCGCAGAAATCCCAGCGTCTGTTTATCATCTTCCACGATTTCCAGCAGACCGCCACGGAATTCGTGGCCTTGAGATTTTGCGTTTGCTCGCAATATCTCATATACCAATTGTCGTTTTTTCGTACTGCTGTAACCAGGAATATTCATCTCTTTGGCTATATCTCGCAGTTCGTTTAATTTTTTTGTTTGCAGTTCGTTAATATCCATCGACTATCTCCACAATAATGCGCAACAGTTAGCACATATCAATCCATCATCAAGGGAGTACTCAGACAAGCTCCAAGAGGAACCTGCTAACTTGGAGTCACCCTGTGTTTCAGACAGCAGTAAACCAGTAATCGGTTATTCTTTTTGAAATATAAAAAGGGTGGACATCAGCGAGCTAAACCTATCATCTCGCTGACTGTCATGGGGACATCCTAGTAAGCTTCTAATATTGGGCTGGGAAAAGTATATCATGCCCAAAGACCATCGTCAATTATTGCCATCTAACTCTTGAATAAAGGCTTCCGCCTTTCTGACTAAAGAACGGTTACCGATAAAAAGAGGTACTCGCTGATGAAGCGTCAAAGGTTTCATTTCCACTATGGGATGTTGGCCGTCAGAAGCATACCCGCCTGCCTGCTGGGCGACAAATGCCAATGGCCCGGCTTCATAAAGTAAGCGCAGTTTCCCATTAGGCATGCCCTTTTGACCAGGGTAAAAGAATATTCCACCCATCAGAAGGTTCCGATGGAAATCCGCGACCAACGAGCCAATATAACGTTCCGACGGGACCAAATCTTTTTCATCTCCCGTCTGTAACCAATCGGCAAATGCCCGAACTCCTGCCGACCATTTTTCAAAATAGGAAAAATTGGCGCTGGAATAACTTGGAGGCTCTGGTATCCTGATGTTCTCGTGGGATAATAAAAATTCGCCGAGATCTGGATCAAGAGTGAAGGCATGAACCCCTGAACCAGTTGAGTAGACTAACATTGTACTCGTGCTATACAAAACGTACCCAGCCCCAATCAATTTGTTTGCTGGCTGCAAGCAATCCTCAAGCCGTCCTCTGTTTTCCCACTCAAGGCAGCGATAAATTCCAAAAATCGTTCCTGTACTGACGTTAACATCGATGTTTGAGGATCCATCCAGGGGATCGAATACAAGCACATAACGACCTTTTTTATATGATGGGGGAATGGGAATAATATCGTCATGCTCTTCTGATGCCATTACACACAATCGGCCAGTGTGGTCACACAACTTGCTTATGACTTGATCCGCAAATATATCCAGTATCTGTTGCTCTTCACCCTGTATATTTGTTGAGCCTGCACGACCGAGGATGTCAACCAGGCCGGCTCTCAAGGTCTTGGCCGATATCACCTTTGCAGCTAAAGCAATGTCGTACAGGAGATTGGTAAAATCTCCGATAGCGTGCTCGGGCTGGCTATCCAGAATAAATCGCTCGATTGTAACAATCTTTTTCATGGCAGATAAGGCTGTTAGCCGGCAAAAATGACGAGGTAATAAGCTAAGGCTACGGACCAAAGAAGGGTATCAATGCGGTCAAGAGCTCCCCCATGTCCCGGAAGCAAATTTCCTGAATCCTTCACACCAGCAGATCGCTTTAGTAATGATACTCCCAAATCACCGGCCGGGCTCACGATTGAAACCAGCAAGCCCAATATAAAGATTAGCAATAAGGGCAAGCCGAACAAAAGGCCAATCAATACAGTAAACAGAGTTCCGACCAATATACCGCCCACGTAACCCTCGATAGTCTTATTCGGGCTCAGCCTGGGTGCAAGTTTGTGCTTGCCTAATGTTTTGCCAAAAACATAAGCTCCCGAATCAGCAATCCAGGTGCCCAACATCGCTAACGCGGTCCATTGGGCGGCATTTTCAGGCAATCCTCGTAATCTAAAAAAATGGCTTCCTAACCAACCCATTAGGACGATCGCCCCAACTATGGCCATCCACGATCCTGGAGCATCTTCATCTGGTCGTCGCTCATATAACCATAAGGCAAAAAGCAGAGCAGCAAATAAACCAACCAACAATAGTGGCGATACAAGATCCAGATCACTAATCACATCGCCAAGAAGCATTATCTGAACTGGCTCAGGGAGAAACCATAAGGCCACTGCAGTAGGAATTATCAGACCAAGCGGGGCGTACCAGTCCAGCTTGCGCATAAGATGGGCATATTCAATCGTGGCGATAGTTAACAGGGCGCCAAAAGCAAGGAAATAGAACCATGTGCCCAGGTAAATAAGTAGAAGAGTGAGTGGTCCGAGGGTGAAAACGACAAGTGCACGTCTAAGGAGATCTCGCCGGTCCATTGATCAACCTTCCGCTAGAAGACCGTAGCGTCTCTCACGCTGATCGAAGGCGACAAGAGCCTGATAAAGCTCTTCACGCCCAAAACCAGGCCAATACTCCGGTGCTGCATAGAATTCCGCATACGCTGCCTGCCAGATCAGGAAGTTACTTACCCGCAACTCCCCACTCGTCCGAATTACCAGATCCGGATCTGGCAAACCGCTTGTGAAGAGATACGAACTGAATAACTCCTCGTTGAGTTCATTTGGCATCACACCGTCTGCCAACATCTGCTGCACCGCCCGGATAATCTCTGCTCGCCCTCCATAATTAAATGCGACGTTCAAAATGAGGCGATCGTTATCTTTTGTCAATTCAAGCGCACGGAGAACCTTCTCTTGCAGAGAAGGATCAATGCCACTCAAATCACCAAGGTGATGCAGACAAACTCCTTGTGCGTGGAGTTCATTAAGCTCCTGGTCAAGTACTCTTCTAAAGATACGCATCAAGCCGCGCACCTCGCTCTCTGGTCTGCCCCAATTCTCAGTAGAAAAAGCATAGATTGTCAGAATCTTTATGCCAAATTCAACACAGGAGTCAATGATGCGGCGCAGGTTTTCAACACCGGCGCGGTGTCCTGCTTGCCTGGGTAAGCCCCGCTGTTTTGCCCAACGACCATTGCCATCCATAATGATGGCTACATGGGTTGGCATGCTCAACTCTGAGAGATCTAGGGGCTTCTTCTGTCTGCTCATGAATTCCTAAAATTCCATGATCTCGGCTTCTTTCTTTTGGCCGAGTTCATCTACGCGTTCCGTATAAGCATCAGTCAATTCCTGGAGATCATCCTGGGTGATGTAAAATTGATTTTCTGAGATCATCTTTTCTTCAAGCATCTCGCGCAGGTCGTTCAGGACATCTCTGCGCACATTACGCACGGCTACCTTTGCCTCTTCGACCCTTTTTCCAACAAGCTTTGTCAGATCCCTTCTTCGCTCTTCAGTCAATCTTGGCATATTCAGGCGTATGATTTTACCATCAGTATTGGGCATGAGACCCAGATCTGATTTTAATATTGCTCGCTCAACGGCCGAAACGGAATTCTGGTCATATGGGCGAATAGCTAATTGTTGCGGCTCAGGGACAGAGATGGTGGCCAATTGGTTGAGTGGCAACATGGATCCGTACATCTCCACCTCTAACCGGTCAAGTAAATGAGGTGAGGCCCTTCCTGTTCGATAAGATTGTAGGTCAGCCTCTAACGCAGTCAGACTGCCTCGCATTCGGCTCTCCGCATCCTGCATCATTTCACTAATCATCAGAACCTCCAACCGGGCTGGAACAACGACCTAAATGTTACGTATTTCGGTGCCAACCATTTCTCCCAGTACCAGTCTCTTCACACTATTATCCTGCCACAAGCTTAACACAACTATCGGCAAATTGTTTTCCATACAGAGCGATATAGCCGTACTATCCATAACCCGTAGGCGCAAATTGAGCGCTTCAATATAGGTAAGTTTTTGAAAACGCTTGGCATCTGGATTGGTTTCCGGATCAGAATCGTAGACGGCGTCTACTTTGGTTGCCTTGATTAACACTTCGGCGCCCAACTCCATTGCTCTGAGCGCCCCGGCCGAATCGGTTGTGAAATACGGGTTGCCGGTGCCACCGCCAAAGATGACAACGCGTCCCTTTTCAAGATGCCTGATAGCCCGTAACCGAATATACGGTTCGGCTACGGTACGCATTTCTATCGCAGTCTGCACCCGGGTAACAATACCCATCCGCTCCAAGGCGTCTTGCAGGGCCAGTGCGTTCATCACCGTACCGATCATGCCCATGTGATCGGCCGTAGCCTGCTCCATGCCTCGTTCGATACCAATTTCGCCTCGCCAAATATTCCCTCCGCCAATAACGACAGCAATCTGAACTCCCAAAGAGAATACATCTTTTATTATGCTGGCGACTGCTTCGGCACGGTGTGGATCAATACCAAATCCAGTCGGACCGGCAAGCGCTTCTCCGCCCATCTTCAACAGCACACGTTTGTATTTGGGTTCAGGCACTAATTCAATCTCCACTCAATCCACTATTGCGACCGGCCGATATTAGAGATCTTCACCCAACTCATAACGCACAAAGCGACGAATCATGATATTCTCACCCATCATGCGGACGGCTTCAGTAATCAATTCCTTGACCATTACACTATCATCTTTTACGAAGGGCTGCTCCAGGAGGCAATATTCTTCGAAAAACTTGCTCATTCGGCCGGAAATAATCTTCTCGACAATTTCCGCGGGTTTTCCCTCGGACAAGGCTTGATCACGGATTATCTCGGTTTCCTTATCAACCACGTCTTGGGGAATATCTTCAATTCCCAGGTAAAGAGGCTGCATCGCCGCCACATGTAAAGCCAAATCATGGGCCAGGCTCTGGAATTTCTCATTGCGGGCGACAAAATCTGTCTCGCTGTTCAACTCCACCATTACCCCAACCCGATTTCCAGGATGGGCATAAACCTCAACGACTCCTTCACGCGCCTCCCGATCAGACCGTTCGGCAGCCTCAGCAGCGCCCTTGGCTCGCAAGGCGGTCGCCGCTACATCAATATCGCCACCCGCATCTTCAAGGGCCTTCTTGGCCTCCATAACACCTGCGCCGGTCTCGTTTCGTAATTCTTTGACCATTTCGATGGAAATCTTCATCTCTGCGTTGCTTCTCCTAAATCATAATCTCAATCTGTCTTGCCGGCTGGACCGGCAAGGCAGCAATATCTAATTTCTGTGGTTATTCGTTTTCTTCGTCCGCGCCAACCACGACCGTTTCAGCTTCACCGGCTACTGGCTCTTCGTCGGCAACAACTGAGACTTCCTCTTGTACTACCTCTGCTTCATCGGTTGCCGCAGTTGGGGGTACTTCCGCGTCTGCTTCCGAGGCTTCTACAGCGGCCGACTCCTGATCGGCAGCTTCTCGTAGCTTGGCCAGAGTTGCTTCACCAAGGAGTCGTTCATCGCCAGCATCTTCGAGATCCTCAAAATCATATCTTTCAAAATCCTCGATCTCTTCCTCAAGCATTTCCTCGCGCACCGCGAATCCTTCTATTGCTCCATCAGCCATCTTGCTCGTGATAAGTTTGATAGCCCGGATCGCATCATCGTTTGCCGGGATGATGTAATCTATTGGATCAGGGTCACAGTTAGTATCGACCATCGCAATAATGGGGATCTTTAGTTTGTTGGCTTCCTTTACTGCTGTCTCTTCATGATTCACATCAACTACAAACAGCACGGTCGGCAAACCGTGCATTTTGCGGATGCCACCGAGTCTGACGCTCAATTTATCAATTTCCCTCATGAAACGTAAGCGTTCCTTCTTTTTTAGCAGTTCTAATTCACCGTTGTCTCGACGCTCCTCCAACTTATCCAAGTAGCCGATACGTTGGCTGATAGTTTTCCAATTTGTCAACGTCCCACCCAGCCATCGTTGGTTAACATAGGGCTGCCGCGAGCGGCTGGCTTCACGTTCGATAGTATCCTGGGCCTGGCGCTTGGTTCCCACGAATAGAATCTCGCCACCGTCGGCAACGATATCCCGAATCATATTATGCGCTTTATCGATATTGATAATGGTCTGTTGCAGATCCAGGATATGAATTCCATTTCGTTCGGTAAATATGAACGGCTTCATCTTCGGGTTCCAGCGCCGGGTACGATGACCGAAATGGACGCCGGTCTCCAACAATGCTTTCATTGAAATAACAGACATGGGGGTATTCTCCTATTTTAACTGTTTATTCTTCCATGCTCATCAACCCGGCACAGGACTCGCGCGACTTATCCGGGAGGATTAACGCAAGCACACCCACACCAATCAGAACATGTGTTAATTTTGGCTAGCAGCCCAAAACGAGCTTTTCCAAGCCAATGCAGAGGATTATAGCGAATGTGACTGATTTCGCAAACGAATTCGATATTGCCGCCCCCGAGAGCCCTTGCTGTAATGTATCCGGCCGAACGGACCTGATAACCTACTTCCAGCTTGTGAGAATCGTCTCGCGTTGGAATAACTTGATAGTCAAAAAGACGAGCACTATGTCTAGCAGAAATACGATGATCGCTCCCATGATCACTAATTGGCGGTCAACAATGAGTAACCCGGCCGACTGACCCACCACAATTAAGATAAGCGGCAGAATAACGACAGCAGATATTTGTTCTGCTGCCCGGGGATCAGAAACTCGTGATGAGATCATCATCGCTGCACAGACCGAGACGACCGTTAAGAGTGGACCAACGATAAAAATCGCAATCAACCACAGGGGATCTACAACACGAGCAAAGACTGCCGAAGTCACCATGAATCGCACGCCAATCACGTAGATCAAGAATGCACACCAGGTAGCTACAACAGCCGGAATAATGGCTGCTAACATTTTTCCCGCCAATAGTTCCGAAGTTGTAATCGGTGTCGCCAATAGCGGTTCAAGACTATGGGTAGATTTCTCACCCACAATACTATATGCGGCAATGGTCACCGGAATACTTATCGGTAGTATCATAAAAAGTAGGGCAAAAATATCCAACAGGTAAAGCTGCACGCATTCGCCTTCTCCCAGCCCCTGGCAGAGAGCCGCCGCCGCCGGAATATCATCTCCGCCACTAAGCTGACCACTGTCCAGGCCACTGGTAGTTGCCAAGGTGACTAATGGCATCGCCACTAATAAGAGGGGTAGAAAAATGACCGAGAATAGAACCAAGCGATTCTTAAATACCTCGGCCCACTCTTTGCTAATGATCGTACGGATCTTGTCCACGATTCAACCCTATTTCACTAATTGCAAATATATATCTTCTAATGAGTGTCTGACTTCTCCTACAAACTGGATTTCGGCTCCGGCGTCTACCAACTGACGAATTATCTGTGGATTATGAATTTCCGGTTCGGACAGCGAAACAACCAGTTTGTCCTCCACCAACTCCACTTTTTCAACAAACTCCATAGAACGAATCAAAGCAGCTTCTTCTTCTCTTGCCTGGGCAAGATGAAAGACAACCTGGCGGCCGTATAGTTGTCTCCGCAATCCGTTCGGTGTATCAACGACACGAAGTTGCGTATCAAATACTGCTATCCGGTCACAGAGACGGTCAGCCTCATCGAGGTTGTGCGTGCACATAAATATCGTCCGACCCTGCCCGCGGAGTTCGGCAACGAAATCGCGAACGAGCTTGGCTGACTCTGGATCCAGGCCAGAAGTCGGTTCATCCAAGAATAACACTTTCGGCTCATGGATAAGCGCCCGGGCAATGGCCAACTTCTGGCGCATGCCTTTGCTAAAGGTTCCGACCGGATCGTTTCGTCGTTCCCATAATCCTAGCCAGCGAAGATGTTTATCTACCTGTTTTTCGGGATCCGGAACTTCGTAGAGACGCGCATAGATTGTAAGGTTGCGAGTTGCGCTTAGGCGGGCGTACATCCCAGGCGTCTCTGTCAGGATACCCACATTTCGCCGGATTTCCTGGTCATCCTGTCCGACTTTGAAATTCAATATTTCGGCGGTACCGGACGTTGGCGCGATCAGGCTTGTCAGCATCCGTATTGTTGTCGTTTTTCCAGCCCCATTCGGTCCGAGGAAAGCAAAAACTTCTCCCTCTGCGATTTCTAGCGTCAAACGATCTACTGCCAACTGATCGCCAAATTGTTTTGTCAGGTTTTCCA
>PVMS01081574.1_pt1 | contig 10638 bp, 7 predicted proteins | sample 1853461 | NCBI WGS metagenome assembly PVMS01 (sample SAMN08582032, study PRJNA380276) | Marine sediment metagenome, whole genome shotgun sequencing project. | isolation source: ocean sediment barecode stripped | collected 2017
CACAACCAGCAGGGTGACGTTCATTTTTTCCAGTTGGGCGCGAAATCGTTCATTTTTAAACCGCTCGACGGCAATCATCAGGATTTTTAATTCGCCGTTTTTAGCGCTTTCGATAATCCTGCCATATTCATCTCTTGCAAGGGTTGAATCCAGGCGTGCGGCGGGGATATTGTTGGCCAGCAAAAAATCCAGCTGATCTTTCATCAGAGACAGCAGGGGAGAAACCACCAGCGTCATACCGGGCAACAACATCGCCGGCAGTTGATAACAAAGGGATTTGCCGGCACCGGTCGGAAAGATGGCGGCCGCGGATTGACGCTTAAGAACTTTGCGGATGACGTCTTCCTGGCCCTTTAAGAATGTATTGAAGCCGAAATGTTTTTGCAGCTGTTTTTTCAACACCCGATGACCTCATTTAATGTCTTCCGTTTGATAGTCAACCCTTCAGACCTGTCTTTTTCAGCCTATTCAGAAAAGCCGATTTTCGGCGGTGGTTTTCGCAGATCGTTTTTAACTTTTTATTGAAGGCCTTTTCCTTTTCGGTCTTTTTATTGAGATCCCGCCGATCAACCAGCATCTTTACCGCCTGATCATATTTGGCTGGTTGCTTTGAATCGATGAACTCGTCTACTTTTTTCCAAATACTATTTTCCCGACCAGCAAGATTATCTAAATATTTTTCTCGGGCAATCGCTCTTTCTCTTTTCTTCCTCGCTTGTTCTCTGGCTTTTTGTTCAGCAGCGCGACGTTTTCTTTCTTCGGCGGATGCTGCTGCTCTTGAAATCAGATCCATAACGCTGCGTGGTTGCTTGCCCATTTTTGAATTGGCTTTTGTCAAAACATTCTGCTGAAACCGTTGCAATAATTCAGTCCCGAGATGAGGGCTGGGAGTTTCGACTAAACGATGCAATATATCATCTTTTTCACTTTCCGGAAGATTGTGGATCCAGGTTTTCAAATCCTTGGGATCAATTTTCCGACCTTCAGAGATACTGTTTTCAGCGGCAGTGACGATCAAGTCGGTATCGATTCGCATAAAGTCGACTAAGTTTTTCAGCGGCGCACTGAGATCAGCCAAATTTGGCGGAACAGGCGGTTCCAGCTCGTCGTCTTCCATTTCTTCCATCTGGGCGCAAAAGAGCCAGGCCAGATACAGGGAGCGATAGTCGCTATTTATGATATCCGCACGCAATGATATCAGCGATGACAACCACCCTTCGCCTTCTTCCCAATCATAATCTTCGGTTTCTGAAGTAAACTCAAAAATTAAATCATCCCCTTTTTCATGGATAACCGCACTTTCTCCGGGACAATATTTGTTGACCAGATCGACATCGACTAAATGTCGCGGCAACTTGAGCATCAACCAGTGGGTCCCCCAGTTGGCCACATACAAAAAGGCATCAAAATATCTTTTCACCAGTTTCAATGGATTGCCTTTAAAATCGCCCCAATTGTACTCGTTTACGAAACTGGTTGGGGTGATCCGAGCGCGTGTCGACAGGCTTCTGAGCGCTTGCATGTCTTTTTCGGTTAACGGTTTATCAACTGCTTTAAATTCGTAATATTGGTATTCGCTCATAGTTCCTCAATCCTTTTGGACACAGTCATTCCAGCTTCTTATTTTCCATAAAACTGTAATACCCTTTGTGGCTGAAAATGATGTGATCGAGGAGTCTGATCCCGAGAGTCTCACCGGCGGATATTAGCTGGCGGGTGATGGCGGTATCATCTTTGCTGGGAGTCAGGTTGCCGGTGGGGTGGTTGTGGGCCACGATGATGGCTGTTGCACGGTCGGTGATTGGGTCCGCAAAGACCTCCCGGGGATGAACCTGGGTCTTGTTGACTAAACCGACCGATACTGTTCGGACGGCGATTACTTCATAGGCGCCGTTAAGAGAGATACACAAAAAATGCTCTTGTTTGCGGTCCGCCATATGTTGGATCAAAGGTAATACATCCGGCGGTAGGCCGATTTTAAATCCTTCGGGACGGATCCGGCGACGGGCGAACTCAAGAGCCGCCAGAATAGTGGTTGCTTTTGCCGGTCCAATTCCGTCGATGGATTGGAGTTGTTCAAGGCTGGGATTGGCACTGGTATCATCTAAAACTTTTAAGATTTTTCCCGCCAGCGTTAATACATCCTGGTTTTGAGTTCCGCTGCCCAGGAGAATCGCCAATAGTTCCTTGTCCGACAAGGCCTTTGGACCTTTCTCTTGCAGCTTTTCGCGGGGCCGTTTGAATACCGGCATTTCTTTAACTTTCTTCATAGCAATCCGCCGTGAATCACGCCGCCCACTTTTGTCCTTTGCTGGCGTAATCGAATATCATCTCATAAACATTTTCGCATTTTTTCTTGAACAAAACACGACCGTAGCTTTTCGGCAGGTTTTCGTCTAATACTTTTTCTACGGTCGAGCGAACAATCTCTTTGCTTTGCGTGTCTTTATACCAATCCTGAACCAATACGCGGGGATGTTCTTCCAGTAATCGATGCAAAAGTGATTTAGCCGCCAGTTTGACCTTTTGGGTCTCCGCCCGGGTCATTTTCTCTTTTTTCAGCAGGTCAAATAGTTCCAACTCATCCTCTGTCAGTCCCTCGCGAACATGGCGTTCATCTTCGTCCTGCATCTCTTTGGCAAAGTTCATCAGGTCGTCGAAATAGTTCTCTGTGGATGAGCCGCCCGCATTGTAAGTATCGATGATTTCCTGCAATCGTTGGGCAAAGTCAATTCGAGTCGCATTCAGCTGGATCATCTGCTCCAGTTTCCGTTCGATAAAAACCCGCAGATCGGTAATTTCAATATTTTTATAGGCTGAATGTTGAAAGTCCTCTTTCAGCTTCTCAAAGTTAACCTTGCTTAAATCCCAGGTTTTGCCCTTCTGAACAATTTGATACTCAGGCGTGGCTTCACCTGCAGGCTGCCCCTCGAAATTATCGACCACCACACTCACATCGAGCAACTCTGCGATCTTTAAACAGACGGCATCGATATCCTTCTGCTCAATGATGCTGTCGATAACGCCCCGCAAATATTGAAACACAAAAACCAGCGGTTGCTGTCGTTGCCCCAGGATCTCCGGTTTGCTGGCCTCGTATAGGGATGAAATTGTATTGTCATATACATTGAACGCTTTGCGCCATTCGTCTTTGCCGAGCAGAATATCGGCGAACGTCTTGAATTTTTTAATATTCTTAAACACCTCATCCTTTACCAGCAGGTCAGTTAGTTCGATCCCCTTTACCCGGCAAAAGGCCATCCCTTGTTCGATAGCCTCATCCAGCAGTTTGAACAACACCGCTTTCTCCCTGACCGGTGCTTCATCTAGTCCCTCCTCGCCTTGGGCATAATCTTTCAATGCCTTTTTCATGTTTCGAAAGACATTGTAATAGTCGACAATATCACCGTTTTTTTTGGTCACATTATTGATTTTATATGTCGTCACCCGGTTGGCGCGGGCAATGGACTGCATCAAGGTGTGATCCTTCATGGGCTTATCAAGATAGAGGGTCGATAATGTTGGTGCATCAAAGCCGGTGAGCCACATGGCACACACAAAGACCAGCTGCAGCGGGTTTTCCGGGTCTTTAAAGTTGTACTCGACATCGTGGCCGTGTTTGTCCAGTCGCTTGATACGCTCACGGTGTGGTTTAATATCTAAACCTTGTGCAGTAAACTTATCCGTTTCACCGGCATCCTCACTGATCACCACGGCCGTGTCCACCTTGCGCATGTATTCCACCACTTTTTTCAATCGCGTCTTTTCAATATCATTGACCGATTTATTTATGCGCCCCCGCAGGGTTTTAATTTCCGCTTTCCAGTGATACTGCACCTTGTTGTACATTTTCACAGCGGTGAACTTATCGACCGATATCACCAGACCTTTACCGAGATATCCTCGGCGGCTGAAGTGATACACAATGTCTTTCGCAATGGTTTCCAGGCGGTCATCGCGCTTGATCACTTCTATCTCAGTGGCAAACTTCTTTTCCAGCTTGGCCTGTTGGGTATCATCCAGATTCTCATCTTCGAGAATCTCATAAAACTCATCGCTCAGGTCTTCGTTTTGGATCAGTACCTCGGGCACCCGCTTTTCGTAATATAGCGGAACTGTGGCGCCTTCATCCATGGATTGCTGGAAGTTGTATTCACTCACATAATCCCCAAACCAGGCACTGGTTTTGCGCTCCCGCCCCAGCAGCGGCGTACCGGTAAAGGCCAGATACTGGGCTTCTGGCAGGCCCTGGCGCATATTCTCAGCCAGGGTTTTGTACTGGGTGCGATGGGCCTCGTCCACGATCACCACGATATCGTCCCGATCGGACAACAAAGGGTATTTCTTGCCCCTGGGATAGCGGAATTTATGGATCAGGGTAAATACAATGCGCTTATTTTGCCCCAGGAACTTGCGCATCTCTTTGCTGTCTCTGGGCTGGGCGGCCTCGCTCTTTTTTACCGTGCCGGTATTAAGAAAATTGCGGTAGATTTGGCCGTTCAGGTCCTCCCGGTCGGTGATTACCACAAAGGTAAAGTTGCCGGTAAGCTTGCGAAAGATCTTGCGGGCATAAAAGATCATGGAAAAGCTCTTGCCCGCCCCCTGGGTATGCCAAAATACCCCCAGTTTGCCGTCCTTCTCCTCTCGCTTGAGAAATACGTCATATGCTTTGTTAACGCCGATGAACTGGTGGTTCTGGGCGATTATTTTCTGGTTTTCCTGATAATAGAGAATAAAATTTTCGATATAGTCCAGCAGTCTGTCTTGGGCGCAAAGACTGGCCACGGCGATTTCAAGGCTGGTCCCCTGGCGTTGGATCTGTTCGCGATCGATCCGCTCTTTTTCATCCGTCGCCCGTAACCAGTTGAAAAAGAATTCCCACCCCGCGGTAAAGCTGCCCACCCGGGTCTCGATGCCGTTGGAAAGCATGCAAAAGGCGTTGGTCAAAAAGAGCTGAGGGATATCTTGCTTGTAGTTGGTCAGGTTGTCGTCAAAGGCGGTTTTCAGTTTAATGTTGGGGTTTTTCAATTCAATGAATACCAACGGAATTCCATTGATATAGAGGATAATATCGGGCCGCCGATACCGGCGCTCCCCTTTGATCCAGAGCTGGGATACGGCCAAATACCGATTTTGGCCGGCATCATTTAAATCAATCAGCCGCACCCGCTCATGCTGAGTCCGTCCCTGGGCATCATCAAACACCACCGGAATGCCGTCTCGGATCACTCCGTCGATTTGACGATTGGCGGCAACCGGCGACATGGCGCGGCGCTTGTCCATAAGCCTTTCCAGGGCCTCATCTATGGTGATTTCCGGAATGTTCTCATTTAGCCTTAATGCTGCTTGCCGCAGGCGATCTTCAAAGATGACATTGCGCTTGTCCATTCGACGGGAGCCGTCGTTCAGATCATCCGCATCGGCAGTATAGCAGTTGAGCAGCTCATAACCGTACTGCTTATTCAGCTTTTCTAAGATTGCCTGCTCTATGTCATCTTCTGAGATGAAGTTGGGCATGGGCAACGTCCTGTTCGTTTTGCATGCTGCGTGGAAATTGGATATCCAGTGATTCGACTGGAAGTTTTCCTGATATCAGACGGCCCAGCAGTAGTTTTCTGCATGATGAAAGAATATTTACAGCAAGTGTTAACGTGCTTCTTTCTTTCCAAATTGGGGAAATGATATCAGAGAACTGCCCCTGTAATTCTTCATCAGGAACTACTATCTTTGTATCCGAAATTAGCTTCCGGTTCAATTCAACCTGTCCTGTAGCTCCTGTTGCCATGTACTCGAAGTATCCTTGAAGCTTTTTGACCGAATTTGAAAGGTAGTGAGAATTAATCTTAGCCTTATTGGCACGGCATATTGTCACATGTGAATCAACTGTAAGCTTTTTAGTTTCATATTCGACAATTGATATTCGACCTAAAGTGCCGACACCTGTGGAATTGATTAATGCATCTCCGTATTCAACAAATTTTTCTTTAGGGATCCTGGTTTTGTGGCCTCTAGCAACAGATAAATCAATGTTCCCATTTCTAATACAACGTTGATTAATCACCAACATTTCTGAATTGTCGTCGTATGATGGCGATATTCCACGTTTAATTATTGAGCATAGCTTACCTATCTTTTCGTACTTCCAATTCACTGGAATATTCTTCACCAATTTTACTCTCTTGTGTCCAGGAAACCGCATCCGCACAAACCATTCGCGGTAGATCTCCTCGGCCATTTTTTCCAGCAGCGCAATGCGGTGTTTGTTGTTTTCGATCAGATCGTCGTAGGCAGACAGGATGGCGGCGATTTTTTGCTGGGTATCCAGTGATGGAATTTTTAATTTGATGGATAGCAGCTTTTCTAAACTTAAGTTGTCTTGCGTTGTTCCCCTTGATATTGATTGGATTTGAATTCTATATGTATCCAAACAGTATTTAACAAATCGAACATCTGCTTTACTTTCGTCTGCACTAAAGCCAATGATACTATCCGGGAAACATGCCGGTATTTTTAAAATTGCTGTATCTGCAATGTTCGCTGCGATTGTTATGCAGAGAGTGTCGGGATCCCATAATTTACTTTGAGCCAGCCCTTTTTCATTATAGGTTTGAGAATATTCCGTGAGATAGAAATTACTGTGTTTTACATCCCCGGTTTGGATAAAAGGATATCTGCCACCATATAGTACAGGGTCATTTCTTGGTCTATGCTTTGATTTTCCCCTCGAAGCTGTACCAATATCACTCAGTTTGTATAGTTTTTCCGTATGCCCACCCATAAATCACCAGTTAATTCCATAATATTTTAAAGGAATAATACTGTTTTTATTTACATCACCCCATTTCCTTCACTTTTCATGTCCAAACCAGACCCACATCTTGATAACGTGTACATAAAATAAACTTTTCTGGACACGTTTTAGCAACATGTCCACGGCATGGACACGTTATTTTGAGAGGACCTCAAATAGTTCTCTATTCAGATAAAGGTTTTCTTTTCCGACCTTGTAAATTTGAAGAACACCTATTTTTTGAAGTTCTTTCAAATAATTAGCTGCTGTCTTTCTTTCAACGATCCCTGCGTCCACCAAAAACTGTGCCTTGGTATAGGGCTGGTGGAAAAGAAGCTCGATGAGTTCCTTGGAATAGACCCGGGATGGAAGGTTTTCTTTTGTGAATTCAAGTGTTTTTATCATAAGCTCTCGGATGGCGAGTATTTTATCCCTTGTAAAGAGGGCTGTCTGTTCAACCGCGTCAAGCAGATAGAGTATCCACGGTTCCCACTCCTGATGTTCCGTTGCACCGCGCAAAAGGCGGTAATAATCCGATTTCTGTTCGATGATATATTTGCTCAGATAAAGGACCGGCAGCTCCAAAAGATGTTGGCGTGTGAGGTAAAGAATATTCAGTATCCGGCCGGTGCGGCCGTTGCCGTCCGTAAAAGGGTGGATGGCCTCAAATTGATAATGGATCAAGGCGAGTTTAATTAGGGGATCAACCGTGTCTTCGGCGTGAATGTAGTCCTCAAGATTTTTAAGTTTGTTCCTGATGATGTCCTCGCCTTCCGGCGGTGTGAACACCACCTCACCGGTTGCCGCGTTCGCAACCTTTGTTCCGGGCGTGTTGCGGATGCCGGCTTTGTTGGCCCTGATGGTTTGAACGATTTGAATAAAGAGGTTGGTTGTAAGCAAGGGCCGGTCCTTCAGGCTGCTGAATCCTTCCCAGAGGGCCTCCCGGTATCTTAAAACTTCTTTTGTGGCAGGGTCTATTTGAGTCGTCTTGGCGCTAAAGGCCCGGAAAAGCGCATCATGGGTGGTGATGATGTTCTCAATTTCGGAGCTTGCCTTGGCTTCCTGTAAAATAATGGAGTTCACCAGAATGGATTGATTGGGGATGGTTTTTCCCAGCCCCTTCAGTTCCGCCAATGCCCTGCCGGCGGAAATGGCCTTTTTAAGGGTTGCCTTGGTCTCGATCTCCGCTTTTGGAGGGAGCAGGGGCAGGTCATTAAAGGGCTTATCCGGCAAAAATACCATTTTTATTCTTCCTCTGTAAGTTTCAAAACATTGTGATGGATAATCTTCTCAAGCTCACGGGCTTCCCTATTCAGGCTGCTCAGCTCCTGATTCATAGCAAGCAGCTCTTCGACAAACTCCTCTTCGGTCTTTCCATCTTCTTCGATGACTACTCCCACATACCGGCCGGGATTGAGAGAATAATCTTGCTCCTTTACCTCTTGCGGTGTGGCCGATTTGCATAGGCCGGTCACATCCTCATATTCAGCCTGTGGGAATCGCTCCTGTAGCCATTGAATGTGTTTGTAGAAACTTTCAGCATTATTTACTTCTGCATGCAATGCCTCCAGGGCGGTTTTCAGCTCCCTGACCTGTTTGTCAGTGGCGTTGCGCTTACCCTTCTTTTTGGCTTTTTCTGCCAGGTGCTTTTCATGGCGACGGACAATTTTATCCAATTTTTTCAAGCCTTGATGAAATCCGTCAAAAAAGGGGTTAAAGTCCTGGCGCAGAGTATGCTGGGCATTGTTCTTTTTTTAAATATTGGTTTGCTTACCGTTTTTCTCCAGGTACCGGTCGTATCGGATTTGAAGTTTTTTCAGACCCGACCATTGCTTCACTAAATCAGCCACGGCTTGTTTGCCGCCATTGCCATCGAGAACAACCAGCAGCTGCTTGGATACCGGATCCACTTGCGTTTTGCTCTCCATTAGCTTTTCCATGCCCTGCTCAAAATAATGGTCGATGAGTTGGGTGAATTTTTCGCGTTTACCTTTGTACAAGTGGCTGATGACGGCGATGTTCCGGATCTGCTCATCGAAAAATTCACGGTGGGCGCGGTCGATCTGGGTAAAGATGTTGCGGGCATCGATAAAGAGGATTTTGTCATCCTTTTTGGCGCGATCAAAAAACCACAGGGTGGCTGGCAGGGTGACCGTGTAGAACATATTGGAAGGCAGGGTCAGCATGCCGTAGATAAGGTTGCTTTCGATCAGAGTTTTGCGGATGTCCGCTTCTGAGTGGCGGGCATCCGAGGCCGAGTTGGCCATCACCAGGGCCGCGCGGCCCTTGGGTTTGAGAGAAGTAGCAAAGAGGTTGATCCACAAATAGTTGGCATTGGGCACGGTCTCTTTGCCCTGATCCTTTTTCTTGGCTTTGGTCTTTTTTCGGGGGATACCGTAAGTGTTGAAGCGCTTGTCCCCCTCCACCCGCTTGAGGCTCACGTCGTCCACGTTAAACGGCGGATTGGTCAGGACATAATCAAATTGGCCGAAACTATCATAGGAGTCTTCGTAATAAGTGTTGGCCTGTCGGATGTCGCCCCGCAACCCGTTTACCGCCAGGTTCATCTTGGCCAGCTTTACCGTTTCCAATGTCTTCTCCTGGCCGTAGACAAACAGATCTCCATTGCCGTTAGCCAGCTCATGGCGGTGCCTTTCGATAAAATTAGCCGACTGTACGAACATGCCGCCCGACCCACAGGCCGGATCGAATACCGTGCCGCGATGGGGCTCGATAATCTCCACCATCAAGCGCACCACCGAGCGCGGGGTAAAAAATTCACCGCCCCCCTGTCCTTCGGGCATGGCAAAATTGCCCAGGAAATATTCATAGATTTGCCCGAACATATCCCCACTGGCATCTTCGGGAATGTTGGAAAAGTTCTTCAACAATTGCATGGGTATGGACTTATCTGTGCGGGTTAGCCTGAAATATTCCTCCTGGGGCAATATGCCTTTGAGTTCCGGTTTATACTCCTCAATGGCTTCCATGGCCTTTTTGATGGCCTTGTCGATGTCCTGCTCCTCCGGCAGATTGAGCAGGTAATCGTAACGGGCATGATCGGGTAAATAAAACCCGCATTTTTCAATAGCAATTTCCGACACCGGCTTTTCCCGCCGGGTGCCTTTTAGCTTGTCATATTGTTTCAGTATTTCTTTTTCGTTTTGGCGATACTTATTGTCTGCAAATTTTAGAAAAATCAGGCCCAACACCGGGGTGGAGTATTCAGTGGCTTTCAGATCGGAATTCGCGCGGAGGGTATCGGCACTGCGCCACAGATCGTCTTCGAGCTGTTTCAATTCTTGTGGGTTCATAATCTCTTTCTACCAAGAGAGACGATTCTATATTGATAGAATGTGTTCGTGAGGAAACATAAAATTCTCGACTCAGGAGTGACTGCTTGTATAGCGCGCATTTTTGAAAAATGCTATTTTTCGGATTAACCGAATGAAATCGTAGGTAAGATAGCGGGAAAGCAGGGAAAAGGTCAAACGATTTTCGAATTGCGATTGATGATTAAGGATTTTGAAGAGAGACGCTGCTTGGGACCGTGTCCTGAATGCTGTATTTTGGACACCGCCATTTTTTGGTTGACAAAAGTTAACAAACTGTCTTATCTTGTTTCCATGGGGAAAAAACTGAATATACAGAAGATCAGCCAATCCATGGATGAAAAGGGCTTAAATCAAGCAGGCCTTGCTCAAAGCCTGGGTGTTTCCCGAACCATCGTTTCTGCCTGGTTCAAGGGGCGGAAATTTCCACGTCCGGATAAGCTTCTGAAGCTTGGTTTGGAGCTCGAATTACCGTTTCAGGACCTTGTTGAAAAATCTGCTACCGCATCTGAGCCG
>PVMS01061008.1_pt1 | contig 10637 bp, 7 predicted proteins | sample 1853461 | NCBI WGS metagenome assembly PVMS01 (sample SAMN08582032, study PRJNA380276) | Marine sediment metagenome, whole genome shotgun sequencing project. | isolation source: ocean sediment barecode stripped | collected 2017
AGGCTAAGTCCTCCTTTTGGCTGAAATCGTGTGAAGAAATACAGTTCGTCAGGTTCAAACAGCACGTCGTCCCACAAAAACTCTCCGCTCGAATAGCCGATCTGAGTCCACGACTGCATCGGACCTTCGACACCGAACTTTATTTCGTTTTGACGATCGATCATTCGACCACTGCCGTCATGCGTAATGTAACTTTGCACACCCAGGTTCATGCGCGTCCATTTGTCCTCTTCGGCACCGTACCAATTCCTGGACGCAACGATCAGTTGCCAATCGAGATCGACCTGCGGTATGAAGCCAGAATCTGCCCGGAACCCGTCGCTGAGGTCCTGGTGCTCGACATAAACAGACCAATTTCTCGAGTCATATGAATACGACGCGAGTAACGCATCACCAGAGAAATCCGACAGGGGCTGAGCAAAATCAATCGCGACCTGATCCGGATATTTTGTGTCCGAACCGAGATACTGCACATCCACACTGTGCTGGTCGCTGATTTTCCAATGCAAATCCGCGCCGGCAACATGGTTGTAATAACCATCACCGTCTCGAGTCGTCAACAAGGCTCCGACATTGGAAGTATCACCAAAACTGTGAGTGTAGCGACCGACGAATGCTGTATTGCTTTGCTCGAGCGAGGTCCCGTCCGAATAGAACGCGCCCGGGAAAATAAGATTGGTGACCGCGTCCTCGGCGGCGAAGACACCGTATGTATGATTGCCCCGCTTGCCGGTCAACTTGGCTCCTACATCTGGATCAGCGACCGTCCGCGTAAAAACTGCTTGCAATGGCGTCGTAAAGTAATCGGCACCTTCCAGGAAAAAAGGCCGCTTCTCCGGAAAAAACAGAGCGAATTGATTATTCACTTGCAGTTGCACCGCATCGGCTTCAACCTGTGAAAAGTCTGGATTGATCGCAAGATTCGCGGTCATGTCCGGCGTGATTCCCCACCGTATGCTTACCCCGGCTTCGGTTTCCGTATCGCCACTGTCGAGAGGAACGACGCCAGGATCATCGGTCGAATCGGTCTTACTCGCGGTGACGGTCGGAACGATTTCCAGATCTCGTCCCGGCTTAATATTTTCAAGACCGTCAATCTTTGAGAAATTACAGAGATAGCAATTTACGGCGCGGTCAATACTATTGTTCGCCAATCGATAGCGACTATCGCGTGGGTAAAATCGCACCACGTCGATCCCCCAGGTCTGTTTGCCGTCGATGCTGGGAAATCGCAATTGGCTGAGCGGTATCTCCATCTCGACGATGTAGCCGAGATCACTGATCTTGCCGGCTGAATCCCAGATTGCGTCCCAGGACTCATCTTCCCGTTTATTGACATCGTCATTGGTGGCGTCCATCTGCACACCCAAGGCATTCGAGAAGAACTCGAATGCGCGCCGCCCGTCATTGTAAGTGTCCAATATAATGCCGACGAAATCGTCGTCCCACGCAGAGTCGCGATCACGCAAGTATGCCCGTATCTTTTCTGGCTCAGGATCCCTGGCATCAAATGCGATGTACAGGCTCTCGCCATCTTCGAGCAGATAGGCCACTGTCGCGACCCGTGCCGGAATATTCTCACCGGGTCGGGTTTCTATATCGATTTCGATTTGCACAGCCTGCTGCCAGGCCGCCTCGTCCATCACTCCATCGATCTTGATGGCATCCGATGTTCTCGGCAGGTTCACAGGCGCAGCGCCCGCAGAGCCAGCAACCAGACAGGCAATCCATCCAACCCAGTATCTACTCATCGCTGACGCCAGAAACCGATCAATATTTATTAGATGCCGCTATAGACAATAAAGTTGCTCTATTGTTGCAGTTTCGCCGGGCCAAGACCCTGTACCGCATCGGGGCAAGATGACATGAAGTTGACCGATTGGGATACGGCTGGATTGGTGGTTTGCCAGTAACATTTTCTCCAGTATAGGAGAACCCAATGAACGCTGAAAACCAAGCATTTGACAGCGATAAACTTGACGTTATTGAAACGCAGCTGCACAAGCTGGTTAGCAGTATTCAAGTTGCGAACGACATCGCTGATGGCAAGGGTAGTCTCACTGATTACAGTGACCCCGAACGTAAACTACTTGCAGAGCAGTTCGCACAGGCGACTGGAATTCTCTCGTGTTGCGCCGCCATAGCCGAAGACGAAAACAAGCCGCCGTCAACCATCAAAATGTATGACACCTATAGTAAGGTGTTTACAGAATTATCATACAAGGCTGGCTTAATTTCGGGCGCGTTCGCTGACCCTGATAAAATGTTGGAGCATCTCAAAAAGCTGGGGGGTCAAGTTGGTGAATACATGCACCACTACCATATCGACCCGGTAAAACTACACGCAGCCGCTATGGGTATGGTTGAGGGTGAGTTTGACGAGCCGCAAGAGAAGCCCAAGAAGTTGTGGAGGCAATAAGGAGTAGATGCCGTGGAAAGCTGGCAAGAAAGGCCAAGATTAGGGCTATGAAAGAGTTGGAGCGGGAAACCAGGTTCGAACTGGCGACCTCGACCTTGGCAAGGTCGCGCTCTACCAACTGAGCTATTCCCGCAGAGGACCGAGATTTTAGCCACTTGACTCCGCCTGTCAAGGCGAATCAGGCAATACAGCCCATCATTACCCCGCTGCGTCATTATTTGCGATGAAGGGCCACGCAGCGCGCAAATAGATGATCATCGACCAAATGGTCATTACGGCCGCCACTACCAGCAATGCAAAGCCAATTTCGTAGATATCCAAGCCCAGGAACGGCTCCTTGAACACCATGAATCCAATGCCGAACATCTGCAGTACGGTTTTCACTTTTCCCGCCCAGCTGACCTTCACGTTGGCTCGCTCGCCGATTGTCGCCATCCATTCGCGCAAAGCGGATACTGTGATTTCTCGGCCGATAATGATCATTGCAATGATATCCACGTGCCAGTCTGGGTCGCCCTGCACCAACATGACCAAGACGATGGAAACCATGAGCTTGTCCGCAACGGGATCCAGAAAAGCGCCAAACGCCGATGCCTGACCGTATTTACGCGCGACCCATCCGTCGAGAAAGTCCGTAATCGCAGCAATGCCAAAGAATATAGCAGCGATAGGTCGCGCATTTGGGATCTGGCTATAGAAGAGCACCACGACAGCAGGAATCGCAGCAATGCGAAACAAGGTCAGAAGAATTGCGAGATTCAATTTCACTAGTTGGAGTAAATCCCTAGCTCAGCCGTCAAGATGCAGGTCATTGTATATGGATTCCGCTAATGAGCGGCTGATCCCTCGCACTTTAATTAAGTCATCGATGCCGGCGCCGATAACACCCTGCAATCCGCCGAATTGCCGCAACAACTCGCGCCGCCGCTTTGGCCCGAGGCCCGGAATCTCTTCGAGCCGAGAGGTTTTTCGCGCCTTGGCACGGCGTTGACGGTGCCCGGTAATCGCAAAGCGATGCGCCTCGTCGCGAATCTGTTGAATCAAAAGTAGTGCCGGTGAATCCGGCGGCAACATCATTGCGGTCTTATCCCCAGGCATAAATAATTGTTCGGCGCCGGGTTTACGTGCGCGCCCTTTCGCGACCGCCACAACGCGTAACCAGTCCAGCTCGAGCTCTTCGAGCACCTTCATTGCTTCTGCCAGCTGCCCTTTTCCGCCATCAACGAACAAGACGTCGGGCATTGGCACCTCGCCTTTTTTTACGCGCGTATATCGACGTCGTAATGCTTCGCCCATCGCCGCGTAATCGTCGCCTCCGGTTTCAGGGCTTAGATTGAATCGACGGTAGTCGCTCTTCAACGCACCCGCAGTATTGAATACAACGCACGAAGCCACCGTCGCCTCGCCCGAGGTATGACTAACATCGAAACATTCGAGCCTCTCGAGGCCATCCGTTACCCCCAGAACTTCAGACAATGCGGCAAACTGTCGCTTGATGGTGGCATTACTGGCGACTCGCAAGTTTAGTCCTTGCTGCGCATTGGTGCGTGCCATCTCCAGCCAGCGCTGCCGATCCCCGCGCACGCGATTCTTGATCAAAACTTTGTGGCCGGCGCGCTCACTCAATTCGCTCTGCAACAACTCGGCGTCTTCTATTTCCGACTCAAGAATTATTTCTGCAGGTACATCGCGACCCAGGTAATACTGTGCGACGAAACCGTTGAGAATTTTCGCCTGATCGGTTTCACCAGCGAGCCGCGGAAAGTGATCACGACTACCGATAATCGCGCCATTGCGAATGAATAGCACTGTCACAACGTGGATAGCGGCATTTGAGGCGAAGCCGAGAATGTCCAGATCCTTACTTGCCGTTCGAGTAACCAGTTGTTTGGCTTCGACCTCTTTGAAGCGCGCGATTTGATCGCGGTATCGAGCCGCCTGTTCATAGTCCTGCTCGGACGCAGCACTTTCCATTCGTGCGACGAACGACGCGACCACGCTTTGATTCTTGCCATCAAGGAAGTCGATTGCGGCATTGATGTCTATTGCGTATCGCTCAGCTGTAATTAAATCGACACAAGGTCCTGTGCACCGCTTGATCTGATATTGCAGACAAGGGCGCGACCGATTCTTGAAAAAACTGTCCTGACATTGCCGCACCATGAAAAGTTTCTGCAATTCATTCAGTGTCTGACGTACCGCGCTGGTGCTTGGGTACGGGCCAAAGTAACGCCCCTTGCCTTTGCGCGGACCGCGATGAAATTGCAATCGCGGAAACTTGTGCTTCGTGGAGACATAGATATACGGATAACTCTTGTCATCCCGCAGCGTGACATTGAAACGTGGCTTGTGCTGTTTGATCAGGTTGTATTCCAATATCAAAGCTTCCGCTTCAGTATTGGTGACAGTTACCTCAACATTACAAACCAACTGCATGAGCGCCGCTGTTTTCGGCGATGTTTGTGTGCGATGAAAATAGCTGGACACGCGTTTTTGCAGATCACGCGCCTTGCCCACATAAAGCACCTTATGCTTTGCGTTCAGCATGCGATAAACACCGGGCCGATGCGTCAGGTTGGCGAGAAACGGCTTGGCATCGAATTTTATTTCGTCAGTCACGACGCTAGTTATCCAACAACTTCCTTGCCTGTGCAAATACGTCGTCAAACATTTCAGTGGTCAAGCGCCGCGTATTGGTGTTGTAACGACTGCAATGATAGGAATCGAGCAATCTGAAGTTTTCAAGCTCGTGCAGTGCCGCGTGACCGAATTTGAATTCCGCCTGGCGCCAGCCGCAGGCTTTTATGATCGCCCGATGTGCGATCCCACCCAGCGCCATCACGACCGCATTCCTCGGTAACCGTTGCAACTCATTGGCCAGATAGGAATTGCAGGTATTTATTTCAGCGCCAATGGGCTTGTTATCCGGCGGCAAGCACTTGACCGCATTCGTGATTCGGGCGTCGGTCAGTGACAGACCATCGTCGACGCTGACAGACTCATCCACCGAGGCGAAACCGTATTTGTGCAACATTTGATACAACAGAATACCTGCGTGATCACCCGTGAATGGTCGGCCACTGCGATTTGCACCGTGCAGACCCGGTGCGAGACCAACAATCAAGAATCGCGCATCCGGATCACCGAACGGCGGAACCGGTCGACTGTAGTAGTCGGGATAACGCTCACTAACCGAGTCGAGAAAGTCCGACAGCCGTGGGCATTGTCGACAGTCTTTATCGAATACCGACGCGTCCAAACCTAGTTCGCCATATGCCGAATCACCGCGTCACCAAAACCCTTGGTGCCGACCAATGTCGCGCCTGGAATAAGTTGCTCCAACTCGCTTTCGACTGCGGTCTTGTCATGTGGTCGGTCTTTTCGAATAGGCTGGTGAATCGCCTCACGCAGCCGAGCCAGATCAAATGTTAGCTCACCATTAGCAATCGTCTTCGCAACACCGGTCATGATCAGATCAGCGGCTTCGGTCCACCCCATGTAACGCAGCATCATTTCGGCCGATAAAATGAGTGATCCGGGATTCACGCGGTCTTTACCCGCGAATCCAGGCGCCGTTCCGTGTGTTGCTTCAAATACACCAACTGCGTCGGCCATATTTGCGCCAGGCGCGATTCCGATGCCGCCAACCTGCGCTGCCAGCGCATCTGAAATGTAATCCCCATTCAGATTCAGCGTTGCAATAACATCGTAGTCTTCCGGCTTCATCAAAATTTGTTGCAGAAAATTATCGGCAATAACGTCTTTGACGATGATCTCGCGACCGCTTACTGGATTATTAAATGCGACCCATGGCCCGCCGTCTTTATCAGTCGCACCGTAATCCTTCCTCGCGACCTCATAACCCCATTGGCAAAACGCGCCTTCGGTGAACTTCATGATGTTGCCCTTATGCACCAGAGTCACGGAGCTTCGATCACGCTCGATACAGTATTGCAGCGCTTTTCTCACCAATCGTTCCGAACCCTCTCGCGAGACCGGCTTAATGCCAATACCTGAACTCGCCGGAAATCGAATCTGACTGACGCCGAGTTCCGTTTGCAAGAAATGAATAAGCTTTTTGACCTCGGCCGAGCCAGTCGGAAATTCAATGCCTGCGTATATGTCTTCGGTGTTCTCACGAAACACCGTCATGTCTACCAGGTCCGATTGCTTCATTGGCGTCGAAACACCTGGGAAATAGCGAATCGGTCGCACGCAAGCGTATAGATCGAGCGTTTGACGAATCGAGACGTTAAGAGAACGGATGCCGCCGCCTACTGGCGTCTGCAGCGGCCCTTTTATCGATACCAGATACTTGGTCAGTGCATGCAACGTTTCTTCCGGCAGATGCTGATCGTCGCCGTACTTGTCGGCCGCCGCCTGACCCGCGTAGACCTGCATCCACTGAATAGCCCGTTCACCGCCGTAAGCGCGTTTGACTGCGGCATTCACGACATCGAGCATCACGGGCGTTACACCGACACCTATGCCATCACCCTCAATAAACGGAACTATCGGAAAATTCGGAACGTTTAGGCTGTGATCACGGTTCGCAGAGATCGCCTCGCCATCAGCAGGGATCTGAATATGTTGGTATTGCATGCGTCAGTCGGTCTGATGTAAACCGGCAATTCGCATAGCAACTTCCATCGCCTGCTCGTAGTTCAGCCGCGGATCAACCGTCGTCTTGTAGGCGCGGGCAAGATCTCCATCAGTCAGCCCACGTGCACCACCGGTACATTCGGTGACATTCTCGCCCGTGAGTTCAAGGTGCACACCACCAAGATAGCTGCCCATAGCCTGATGAATACGAAACGCTGACTCTAGTTCACTAATAATATTCTCAAAGCGACGAGTTTTCGTGCCATCGGCTGTACTTTCTGTATTGCCATGCATCGGATCACATACCCAAAGGACGGGAGAGCCTGTTTCGCGAACTGCTGTTATCAAGTCTGGCAGGTGCTCCTCGATCGACTTCGCACCAAAACGATGAATCAACGTGAGCCGACCAGGCTCATTGTGCGGATTCAATGCCGCGATCAGATCTTGCAGCCATTCACGCGTCATCCCTGGCCCGATCTTGACGCCCATTGGATTAGCAATACCACGAAAATACTCGATGTGAGCTCCGTCCATCGCCGCGGTGCGCATGCCTATCCACGGAAAATGTGTGGTCAGATTGTACCAGCGATCACGGCGATCCAGGAATCGCGTTTGCGATTGCTCGTATAACAGGTGCAGACCTTCGTGCGCCGCATAGATGTCAGCGCGTTGCGTACGATGCAACTCTCGTCCGGATATTGTTTCCAGAAAATCGAGTGAGTTGGAAATTGACTTCACGATGCCATGGTATTCATCGGCCATCGCAGAATGCCCCACCCAACCGAGGTCCCAATATTCCGGGTGGTGTAGATCCGCAAATCCGCCATCGATTAGCGAACGCACAAAGTTCAGTGTTAACGCGGCGCGTTCGTAACCCCGCAAAATGAGTTGTGGGTCAGGCACGCGATCTTCAGATGTAAATGGAATGCGGTTTACAAGGTCGCCGCGAAAACTCGGCAATGACGTACCGTCTCGAGTTTCGGTATCCGCGGAACGGGGTTTCGCATATTGCCCCGCCATTCGACCGACCCGAACAACGGGTTTTTTCATTCCGTACAGCATGACCAAACTCATCTGCAGCAATATTTTGAGCTTCGCAACGATATTTTCCGAAGTACATTCGTCAAACGTCTCTGCGCAATCTCCGCCCTGCAAGACAAAAGCATCGCCACGTTGCGCTTTCGCAATCTGCTCTTTGAGCGCGTCGACCTCCCACGAAGTCACCAACGGCGGCAGCCGACTAAGATCCGCAACCGCTCGATCAAGTTCAGCCGCATCGGGATAACTGGCCTGCTGCGCTGCCTGCATACTCTGCCAGCTGGCCGGGTGCCAATCGGCCTTATTCATTGTTCTGCTCACATCAAATCCTGAAAAATCTCGTTAGTTCACGGGAAATAGGCCCGTTTAATGCGCGGACTATGCCATGCGCGGTATCGAAGCTGCAAAAGTTTCTTATGTAATCAGTAGCTTATACGTGTGTGGAAAGGTGTCCAAGAGATTGGCACAATGCGCGCCTCACAAGTGTCGGTGTGACCCGGCCTTTTCGGTTTTTGGAGACCTCCAATGCAGGATATCCTCGTACTAGGCGCTGGCAAAATCGGCGCTTTGATTTCGGGCCTACTTTCTGAGTCCGGTGACTATCGCGTCCAGCTTGCTGACGCCAAACCAGGCGTCGCAGCCGACGTTGTCAGCGCGCACGGCAATAAGAACATTCGCGCGTTTGACCTTGACGCCAGCAATCAGGACGCGCTCGCCGCACATGTCCGCGAGCATAAGCCCGCGGCTGTCGTTTCCGGGCTTCCCTATTATTGCAATGTCGTCGTGGCGCAAGTAGCCAGAGACGAGGGCCTGCACTACTTCGACCTGACTGAAGATGTCGCTGTCACTGAATCCGTACGCAAGCTCGCTGAGGGCGCAACTCAAGTCTTCGCACCGCAATGTGGACTTGCACCTGGGTTTATCAGTATTGCCGCGAACGAATTGATCCCGCATTTTGACACATTAAAATCGGTGAAACTCCGAGTCGGCGCACTGCCGCAGCACCCCAATAATGTTCTCAAGTACTCACTCACCTGGTCGACAGACGGTGTTATCAACGAGTATGGCAACATGTGTCAGAGCATCGTCGACGGCAAAGAGGTTGACGTATTGCCGCTCGAAGGACTGGAACAAATCGCGATTGACGGAACTCGTTATGAAGCGTTCAACACTTCCGGCGGCCTGGGGTCTTTGGGAGAAACCTATGGTGATCGCGTCACCACTATGAATTACAAGACTATTCGTTACCCCGGGCATTGCGAGCAGATTCGCCTGCTGATGAATGGGCTTAAGCTAAATCACGACCGCGGCACCTTGAAACGCATACTTGAAAATGCGGTGCCACAAACCTTGCAGGATGTCGTCGTAATTTACGCCGCTGTAACGGGCATGCAGGATGGTGAATTGCGTGAAGAAAACTACGTTAATAAAGTCTATCCGCAAATGGTTGCGGGCAGGCTCTGGTCCGCAATTCAAATCACGACCGCCTCTGGAATTTGCTCGATTCTGGATATCGTCCTATCCAATCCGGCCGAATATCAGGGCTTTGTCGCGCAAGAACAATTTCGACTCGCCGACATCCTTGAAAATCGATTTGGCAAATATTACGCCCATGGCGGCACTAATCAGGAATCAGCAGAACGAATTGCGCGCGGCGAAACGGGCCACCAACGTGCGAGCGGAGAATAGACAATGAAAGACATACTCGACAGCCTCGGCCTCGAAGCCGTAAACCCAGGAACCTGGTTCGGCAGCGAATCATCAGAAGACACTTCCGCGCCACTTATCGATTCGATCAACCCAAGCACCGGTGAAGTTATTGCAAGCGTACGCAGCACCACCGCTGCGGACTACGAGCGCGTTATCAAAATGGCGCAGGAATCGTTCGAGATCTGGCGCACTCTGCCCGCGCCTGTTCGCGGCAATGCTGTCCGCCTGATCGGCAATGCTCTGCGCGACAATTGCGAAGCTTTGGGCAGCCTGGTTACGCTCGAGAACGGCAAGATCAAGGCCGAAGGCGTGGGCGAAGTTCAGGAGATGATCGATATAACCGATTTCGCGGTCGGCCAGTCTCGGATGCTGTATGGCAAGACCATGCATTCGGAGCGCCCGCAGCATCGCATGTACGAACAATGGCACCCGCTTGGCATTGTCGGCACGATCACGGCGTTCAACTTCCCGGTCGCGGTATGGTCCTGGAACGCCTGTATTGCTGCCATCTGCGGCAACGTGAATATCTGGAAACCATCGCCGAAGACGGCCTTGTGCGGCGTCGCCGTGCAAAAGATCGTGAACGAGGCGCTGGCATCTGAGGGGCTGCCACCGGTGTTCTTCCTCATTAATGACGAGAGCAATGAGCTCGCTCAGCAGTTTGTTGATGACAAACGCATCAATCTCCTGTCATTCACGGGCTCTTGTGCTGTCGGCAAACAGGTCGGCGCTCAGGTTTCCGGAAGAATGGACAAATTCCTGCTTGAGCTTGGCGGCAATAACGCGATCATCGTCGACGAGTATGCAAATCTCGATTTGGCCACTAACAGTGCATACGTAGATCGGAAGAGCGTCGTATGCACTGTTA
>PVMS01148541.1_pt1 | contig 10637 bp, 9 predicted proteins | sample 1853461 | NCBI WGS metagenome assembly PVMS01 (sample SAMN08582032, study PRJNA380276) | Marine sediment metagenome, whole genome shotgun sequencing project. | isolation source: ocean sediment barecode stripped | collected 2017
CCGCTCTCCAGCAGGCTCTTAATCAGTTCCAGGAATTCCTCCTGAACCCTTTTATTAAGGAATATATCCATCTCCTCATCCACACGCAGTAGATGCTGGTTTCCGCTGATGATTCTGGTTTTCTGCGTGGTCATTCTATTATCGTCCACCACCAGACCGATATCAGACAAAAGCTGTTCTTCCATCAATTCCAGGATCAGCTTTCCCCGATCGTCGTCCCCTATTACAGAGCAGAGAATGGGGACCGCCCCCATGGCTTTTACATTCAGGGCCACATTGGCTGCACCCCCCAGACGGTTCTCCTCTATCACGCCGGATACAATGGGCACAGGGGCTTCCGGGGATACACGCCCCACACTTCCCCAGAGGTAGGTATCAATCATCACATCGCCAATGATCAGAATCTTCTGGTTGGTAAACTGGTCAAATACGGACTTAAAATCTGTGGATTCAAACATGGTAAATACTAATCTGCGCAAAGATAAACTTTTATACTCAATAGGGGTCCACATCTACGGAGATCCGAACCGAGCGGAACACCTCGTTACCGGAAAGTCCGCTCAGAACCTCCTTTAACAACTCCCTGGCCCGTTCATAGGATGCCTCCTTTTCAATCTTCAGGATAATCTGTTTTTGAAAGGTGTTGTGGGTCTTTCTTACAGGAGGATACTGGGGACCCAGCACTCTGGAAGAGAAGATATCCTTCAATTCACGTGCAATCAGATCTGTGGCACCATCAAGTATGGAGGGAATCTTATGTCTGAAACTGATCCGGATCATTCTTCTGAATGGTGGATATCCGAAGAGCTGACGCTCTTCCATCTGGTCTTCATAGAGACCTTCGAAGTCGCTGTTACTGATATACTGAATCACGGGGTGCCCGGGATCCATGGTTTGTACGATCACTTTCCCGCGCTTCTTCCTTCTTCCTGCCCTGCCACTCACCTGGTAGATTAATTGAAAGCTTCGTTCAAAGGCTCTGAAATCAGGGAAGTGGAGCATCTGATCTGCATCCATTACACCCACCAGGGTCACATTGCTGAAATCAAGTCCTTTGGAAAGCATCTGGGTACCAATGAGCAGATCCAGCTTTCCCTCCTCAAACTGGCGAAACATGGTCCGGGTGCGATTCACCGACCGGGCCGTATCAGTATCCAGGCGGCCCACCCTGATTCCCTCAAATATCAGTGGGAGTTCATCTTCGATCTTCTCGGTACCAAAACCTTTCATGGTCATATTGGTATGTCCGCAGGAGGGACATGCCTCGGGCATATTTTCCTTGTGTCCGCAATAGTGGCATTCCAGTTTTCCGCTGGTCCGATGATAAGTCAGGCTTACATCGCATCGTTCACATATGGGAATATGGTCACAATCGTTACAGACAATATAGTGGGAGAATCCCCTCCGGTTCTGAAAAAGAATCACCTGTTCTTTTGCAGTAAGGGCCTCCTTTATGGCCTGCATCAGCTGGGGTGTAAAATGAGAGACCATCTGCTTTCTTTTAGTGGCGACCCTGGTGTCGGCCAGGATCATCTCGGGAGGCTCTACATTTCCAAATCGTTTAGAGAGCGTAACATAGCCATACTTCCTGGTGCGGGCATTGTAAAGCGTCTCGAAAGACGGGGTAGCCGTTCCCATCAATACCCTTGCATTGTGGTGCAGAGCAAGCACCTGGGCTGTGTCACGTGCATGATATCTGGGAGCAGGATCATGTTGTTTGTAGGTGTTTTCATGCTCCTCATCGATAATAATTAGTCCCAGGTCTTTAAAAGGAAGGAAGACGGCCGAACGAACCCCGATGATAACTCCATAGGTATCGTCGTCGGTAAGACCCAGCAGGTTCCTGTAGACATGAACCCGGTCCGAATCGCTGTACCTGGAATGGTATACTCCAACCTTGTTTCCAAATACCCTGCGGATTCGTTGGATAATCTGAGTGGTGAGTGCAATCTCGGGCAGCATGTATAGCACCTGTTTACCGTGTTCCAGCATCTCCCCGATCAGATGGATGTAAAGCTCTGTCTTTCCACTGGAGGTAACTCCATGCAGCAATACCGCCTGTTGGGACAGAAACTGCTCTTTGATCTCATCCAGGCCCCTTTGCTGCTCATCGGTCAGAGGAAAGGCTTTGCCCGAAGCGTCCTCTTCAGGCTCTCCCTTCCATAACTCTTCCTTCTCAAACTGCTCCAGCACCCCTTTCTTTACCAGGGCCGTCACTGCACCGGAATCACCAGCTTCCCTGACTACTTCCCTCTTCTTCAGTGCACTTTCCAGGTCCTTATCTCTGCTACCCGTAAGGGATAAAATCTGCTCCACCAAAGCTTTCTGACGGGGTGCCCGTGCCAGTTGATCCAGCAAGTCGTGGAGCGCTTCCTCCTTCCTGTAACTATCTGAAAACCGCAGGTAGCTTACCGATTTCTGAGGTGCAGCATGACGAACAAACTCATTGATCTCCACTGCCCCCATCTCTACCAATTGCTTCAGGAGCTTAACAGGATTCCCGGAGACCTCTGCCAACTGAAGGTCTCCAATGGTGACCTCGCCCTGGTCCTTGACAAGCTCCAGCAACAACCTGAGATGCTGGTCCAGTACACGATCGTCTTCAAAACGAAAATTATATTGCACTCTTGATTCACTTTCAGGTCTTAATCCTGAAGGAAGTCCGGCTCGCATCACTTCCCCCGGGGTGCACATGTAGTAGGCCGAGATCCAGTCCCAAAGCGCAAGCTGTTCCTGACTTACAAGGGGTGAGTCATCAAGTAGATCCAGGATAAGTTTTGCCTGAAAACCCTCAGGACTTTCCTCCTGGATGGAATGAACAATGGCGCTGTAGATGCGCTTTTTTCCAAAAGGGACCAGGGCCCGGCTTCCCGGCGAAATCCGCTCATGCAGAGCTTCAGGTACCAGATAGGTATAGAAACCCTCAACGGCCAGTGGTAATATTACCTGGGCATAGAGATCCGGTCGGGACATAGATGGTAATGTACAAAAAAAAGAAAAGGCTATATAGAGAGGATCTCTACCATCTGCAGATGGTCGGGATTTACTTTCTTCTTAAGCTTAATTACTTTTCTGAAAGGAACCAGGTCAATCTCGTTGTTATGGTATCCAACCATCACACTCTTCTGATCATCCATCAGAGCTTCTACTGCGGCAAAACCCAGCTTGCTGGCTGCTACCCGGTCATGGGCCGATGGGGTGCCTCCCCGTTGAATATGACCCAGTATGGAAACGCGTACATCAAAATCCGTAAAGTCCCCCTTGACACTCTCGGCAATAGCAAAGGCTCCTCCCGACTCATTTCCTTCTGCAACAATAACGATATTGCTGGACTTATTCCTCTTAAAATCCTTTTGCAGGTATTCCTTCAGGTTGCTCATCTGCCCCTGGACCTCCGGAATCAGGATGGCCTCAGCTCCGCAAGCAATTCCACTGCTCAGGGCAATAAAACCAGCATCCCGGCCCATCACTTCAATAAAGAAGAGCCTGTTGTGACTTCCTGCTGTATCCCTGATCTTGTCTACAGCTTCAACCACCGTATTCAGTGCAGTATCGTACCCGATGGTGTAATCGGTACCATATATGTCATTGTCAATGGTACCGGGAAGCCCCACAAAGGGAATATCATAATATTCATCACAAAACACCCTGGCTCCTGTAAGTGAGCCATCGCCTCCTATCACCACCACGGCGTCAATCTCAGCAGTTTTCAGATTCTCATAGGCCAGCTTGCGCCCTTCGGCTTCCATAAACTCCTTGCTCCTGGCGGTCTTCAGGATGGTCCCGCCCCTGTCCAGTATATTACTCACACTGTTCGCCTTCAACTCAACAAAATCGTTATGGATCATCCCGTGATAACCATAACGGATCCCGGTAACTTCCAATCCGTAGTAGAGAGCCGTACGGGTAACACCCCTGATGGCTGCATTCATCCCGGGTGCATCTCCTCCGGAGGTAAGCACACCTATTCTTTTGATTTTTCCCATGTCAGCAGGTCATTAAAAACACCGCAAAATTACGAATTTTGTATTATGAAGCAGTTAACTTTTTTACCTGCTCCTTCACCAGGTCCAACTGGTCCCGTGAGGTGGAAGTAGCTCCACTGATCCCGATGCTCTCACAGCTGTCAAACCACTGTTTCTCAACTTCTTCCCATCCGCTAATCCAATGAGTCGCCGGGTTAAGGGATCTGGTATATTCATAGAGCATTTTTCCGTTTGAAGAGTTCTTACCGCTCACAAATAACATCACATCATATTGACGTGCAAAAGTGGAAAGTCCGGGCTTCCTCTTTTTCATCTGTCCGCAGATGGTACAATCGGAGCGGAAATGAACAGATGTCTTTTCACCTGAATTCTTATTGAGAAACTTCTCCAGTGCTTCTTCCACCTCCTTGAACTGTTCCGGGTCCATGGTGGTTTGTGAGAAGAGCAGGACTTTTTTATGGGGATCGATTGCCTTAACGTCCTTCAATGAGGTCACCACCAGGGCATCCCCATTTACCTGGCCAAGCAGCCCGATGGTTTCGGGGTGATCGGATTTACCAAAAATCACCATCTGTTCTTTGCTGCGATCCATGGCATCATAGGCCTTCTTAAGCTTTATTTGCAATTTTGCCACAATGGGACAGGTACCATCAATCACCTCCACCCCGTTTTGCCTGGCAATCTGATAGGTACCGGGTGGCTCCCCGTGCGCACGGAACAATACCTTTCCAGTAGGGAGCTTGCTTAGCTGCTTATGGTCAATGGTCTTCAATCCAAGATTCTGTAGCCGCTTCACCTCTGCTGCATTATGTACCATGTCGCCCAGTCCATAAAGGATTTCTCCTTCACGAAGTCGTATTTCGGCGGTCTTTATCACCTCCTCCACTCCAAAACAGAAACCTGCACCCGGATCGATTTCAATCTTTTTCATCTGCTTCGGATCTTACTCGTTTATATAAATCCATGAACCATATCATCTGCTCTTCCAGGGTCATCTCGCTATTATCAAGCAGGATGGCATCATCGGCCTTAAGGAGGGGACTATCGGCCCGGTTTGAATCAATATGATCACGCTTCTCCAGGTTCTGCTTCACATCCTTAAAGTCAGCTGGCATTCCTTTTTCGATCAGTTCCCTGTATCGTCGCCCGGTCCGCACTTCCACTGATGCGGTCAAAAAGATTTTTATGGCAGCATCTGGAAATACCACGGTCCCAATATCGCGCCCATCCATCACCACTCCCTTTTCAAGGCCCAACTTTCGCTGGTATTCCACCATTTTCCTTCGGACAGCCGAGATGGCTGCAATATAACTGACATGCCCGGAGACCTCCATACTTCGAATCTGATCTTCAACCATTCTGCCATTCAGAAATATTTCGGTACGTTGCTTGTCCGGATTGTGCTTCAGTTTTAATTCAACAGGACCAAGCAGTTCCTCAATCTTCTCGACTTCTGGTGCATCGGTCTCATTAAAAAGCCCTGCATCCATGGCTGCCAGAGTTACCGCCCGGTACATGGCCCCTGTATCGATATATGAATAACCCAGTTCGGCAGCAATCAGTTTAGCATAGGTGCTCTTCCCACAGGAGGAGTTACCATCCAAGGCAATAATAATTTTTTCTTGTCCCACGTTAGTTCAGTTTCTATGCCTATCTGTAAAATTCAGATAGATTCGTTGTTAAGGAGAAATGACTGGTGCCTCCAGCAAGGTGATAGGATGCCCTTCCAAATGAAAAATGAAACTTGGAGACCCGGAATCCAAAGCCCGCAGAAAAACCAACCATACCTGGGCGGGAGTTGACCATCATCTCCTTCCTTCGTTTGTAATTATACCCCAGGTCAATATGAAAGTTTTTCCCCAGAAGGAATTCGGTTCCAATAACCACGTGACGCATCAGATTATCTGCAAACACATCAAATCCACTTGCCTCACTTTCCCCATCGGAGAAGGACAGGTCATCATCCTGAATGGTATAACTCAGGTCCCATCGCTCCAGGTGCTGGAAGGTGAGCGAAAAGCGAAAGGGCGCATGAGCCAGTCCCTGGGTAATTCCTGCCTGGATCTCAAAAGGCAGCTGCTCTCGGGTCCCAGTATAAGAGGTGATCTGCGTACCCATATTCTTGAAAACAAGGCCAAAGCTTGTCAGGGAACTGGAGAGGTAATAGCTTACACCAAGGTCCAGCGCCAGGCCAAATGAAGTATATTGCTCCAGCGATGAAAAGATGGGTTTCAGGTTCGCTCCAACAGTAAGTGCCGAATCCAGGATACTCCTTGAGTAGAATAGGTTCAACGCATACTCAGAGGCTCTGAATGTTCCCTCTATGTTCCCCAGCTCATCGGTCCGGTCAAATGTACCATAATTCACATAGTGCATCCCTGCTCCAAAATTACCAATATCACCTGCAGAATATGCATAGGAAGCATAGCCATAATTCACACCGGCAAAATAGTTCACATAATTCAGACTGAAATTGTTATGCATTCCGGGTGAAAGAAGAGCCGGGTTGTGAAACACCATATTAATGTCATCATCATTGAGAGAGACCACTTCTCCTCCAAGGGCAGCCACCCTGGCCGCATTGGCCAGGCCCAGGAAACTATAGGTCGATTCTCCCCCTTTCTGAGCCAAAGCTACCTGGCAAAGCAGCAACAAAAAACCTGTGATAATCTTAGCCCGAATCATATCCTATTAAACGCCAATCTATACGCTATATTATTCCTTCATACTATTTAAAATCTGCTCACCGGCCTGATCCACCCAGTCCCTGTATTCCCGGCAATCAAATGAATGCATCCGCTCCAGGATCTCCTTGTCAATCTGTAAGACCGATACACCTATTCCCTGTGCTGAGATATCAGCAGCGTTACATCTCTGTTCAAAGTGATTGTGTGAGGGGATAACTGCCAGGGGAATTCCGTGGCAGGCAGCCTCAGCAGCACTGTCAAACCCTGCTGTGGTAATCAATCCTTTACAGGAAGCCATCAATGTACTGAATTTTTTTGCATCATAGGAATGAATCCTGATTCCTTCCGGAATTTCAATGTCGGGAGTCAGCGAGGTAAACAGATCCGCCTGAAACCCGGGGGTACTCCGTGCCAGTTGCACCAGCTCATAAAAAAACCCTTCCTGAAGAAGATAAACCAGGTAGCTGTCGCCGGGAATATAATTCATCTCTCTGAACTCCTTCCGTACCAATGGAGGAACAACCCGGATGACATCACTGCCCCGCTCTTTCTTAAATGAAAGTGCCAGCACCCTGTCGCAGGAAAGCATAATCAGACTGGAATGCATATTTAGTAAAGCCCTGTGCCACAAGGGCCCCATCTTGAAGAGCGCCTTATGGTGATGCAAATAAAAATGGTGCCCCAATCCTACCTTTCTGATTCCGGAAGCTGTTCTTCGCATGGCCAACGCACCCAGCAACTCATAAAAGTTGAAAATCACATCGGGTTGGAGCGCATCAATCTCCCTCCTGATCCTGGCGATTTCTTTCAGGTATCCCACTGCATGAAACAGGTTAAATAAAAGGGTGCGGCCCACATAAATCCCCTTTTTATTTGGAGTTCGCAGGAACCATGGACTCCTGAAGGTGCGCAATTTATCGGAAAACACACTCCTGAAATAGTCCGGAACCTCATCGGAAAAGCCAGTTCCCAAAAGAACAGCTTCTACGGTATGACCTGCTTCATCAAGATATTCCTTAAGCGACAGCGCCTGGGACATATGTCCCTTACCTTCTCCCTGGACGATGAAGACACAGCGGGCCATGCTCAGGCGTTTGGAATGTGACGGACAGCTTCTCTCCCCCACCTGGGTTTCACCCTGAGGCTGCTGATCTGAGAGAGGAGAAGCCCCAGAATTACAATAATAATACCCAGGATTTTCATGAAGGGCATGGACTCCTTAAGAAGAAAGAAAGAGACAACGGCAGTAACTACCGGGATCAGGTTGCCAAATATATTGGCCCTGGCGGCTCCCAGCTCCCTGATACCTATGGTTATCAGGATAAAGCAGATACCCGATCCAAATACTCCCAGGTAAAGTACAGCCAGGAGACTTTCCCTGGTCACCAGGCTGAAGTCCAGATGCTTTACCTCAAAGATCAGGAAGAGCGGGATAAACATAAGCAGCCCATAGAAACTCTGGTAAGCGGTAATGGTGATAGGGGTATAATCCTCCGCAAGTACTTTTACCACCATGGTATAACTTACCGCTGAAAGAACCGCCACGAACATCAGAAGGACACCTTTCCAGTCAGCTGCCAGCCCTCCGCTTCTGGTAAGCATTACCAGCAGCACACCGCCAAATGAAATCGCTAATCCCAGGTAGTTCATGGGAGTCAGTTTCTCTTTAAACAGGTAATAGGCAGCAAAAGGAACAATCAAGGGGATGGTAGAGATTATCACGGCCCCAACAGTTGCGGTCACCAGGGTGAGTCCGTAAGCCTCTCCCAGAAAGTAAAAGAAGGGTTCCACAAGAGCCAGTAAGAGGAATCTCTTCTGGTCCTTTCGTTTAATCCTGTTGAGTCTTTTGAAAATGAAAGCAAAACCAAAAAGGAAGAAGATGGAGACTACAAGCCTGAAAAAGACAATGGTGATGGGGCGGAAAGATGGAATAGCAAATTTAAAAGCAACAAAAGTAAATCCCCAGAAAATCATGGCCAGGATGACCGCAAGATACACTCCCGATTTAGACCTGCTCATCAGGCTGCCTTCAAGCGCTTCAGATTGGTCTTTTCCAGTTTCTCCCTGGCGTATTTGATGCCGATGTTGATATCACCAGGATTCTCCTTGGAGGGTAACTCGAACATGGCGTCCATCATGATAGCCTCACATATGGAACGCAGTCCCCTGGCACCCAGCTTGAATTCAAGTGCTTTTTGAACGATATAATCAAGGGCCTTCTCATCCCACGACAACTTGATTCCGTCCATCTCAAACAGTTTCTCATACTGCTTGATTATAGCATTGCGGGGTTCGGTAAGGATACGCCTCAGGGCCTTTTCACTTAGTGGATCCAGATAGGTAAGTACCGGCAGACGACCGATGATTTCGGGTATCATTCCAAAGGACTTCAGGTCCTGGGGAGCCACATACTGGAGCAGGTTGTCTTTATCTACCCGGTCTACCTTCTTGGCTGCATTGTATCCCACCACCTGTGTATTGAGGCGGTTGGCAATCTTGTTTTCGATCCCGTCAAAGGCCCCGCCACAGATAAACAGAATATTCTTGGTGTTGACTGGAATCATCTTCTGGTCGGGATGCTTCCTTCCGCCCTGTGGAGGCACATTGATTATGGATCCTTCCAGCAATTTCAGCAGACCCTGCTGAACACCCTCACCGGATACATCCCTGGTAATGGAGGGATTATCGCTTTTGCGGGCAATTTTATCAATTTCGTCTATGAAAACAATCCCTTTCTCGGCTGCTTCTACATTGTAATCTGCCACCTGCAGCAAGCGGGTCAGGACACTCTCTATATCTTCACCCACATAGCCTGCCTCGGTAAGTACTGTAGCATCCACAATGGTAAATGGTACATGCAACATCCTGGCGATGGTTCTCGCCAGTAAGGTCTTCCCTGTACCTGTCTCCCCTATCAGGACGATGTTGGATTTCTCAATTTCAATATCATCCTTACTATCCTGCTGCATCAACCTTTTGTAGTGGTTGTAAACCGCAACAGAGATATACTTTTTGGCCTTATCCTGCCCTATTACATAGAGGTCAAGAAAGCTCTTTATTTCAGTGGGTTTCAGGAGCTTAATCTGCCCCATATCAAACTCCCCATGCACACCCAGCTCTTCCTGGACAATGCTGTAAGCCTGTTCAATACAGCGGTCGCAGATGTGACCAGAAATACCGGCAATAAGAAGATTTGTATCCTTCTTTTCTCTTCCACAAAAAGAGCAACGGTCCATGATTATTTATCTTTGGTTCTTAAAAGAACTTCATCAATCATACCATATTCCTTAGCCTCAGCAGCAGTCATCCAGAAATCGCGATCCCCGTCCTTCTCCACCTGTTCGAAGGCTCTTCCCGAATGATCTGCAATGATGGCATAGAGTTCTTTTTTCATCTTCAGAATCTCACGGGTAGTGATCTCAATGTCAGAAGCCTGACCCTGAGTTCCACCCATGGGCTGATGAATCATCACCCTGCTGTGTCTGAGAGCAGAGCGTTTGCCGGGAGTTCCGGCAGCCAGAAGGACAGCTCCCATGGAGGCGGCCATTCCTGTACAAATCGTTGCCACATCGCAGGATGTATACTGCATGGTATCATAAATCCCGAGTCCTGCATGCACCCCGCCACCAGGCGTATTGAAATAAATCTGGATATCCTTGTTGGGATCTGCCGAATCAAGATAGAGTAACTGGGCCTGAATGATATTGGCCACGTAGTCATCAATAGGTGCTCCCAGAAAAATGATGCGATCCATCATCAGCCTGGAAAAAACATCCATGGAAGCAACATTTAGCTTCCTCTCCTCTATAATGGTTGGTGAAATATAAGAGTTGTATTGTGAAGTAAACTGATGTAGGGTCATACTACTGATGCCCAAATGTTTGGTTGCAAACTTCTTAAAATCGTCCTGCATGCTCATAGAATTACTTATTATTTCTCGTACAATTTACGGAACTTCTCTGAA
>PVMS01117477.1_pt1 | contig 10636 bp, 13 predicted proteins | sample 1853461 | NCBI WGS metagenome assembly PVMS01 (sample SAMN08582032, study PRJNA380276) | Marine sediment metagenome, whole genome shotgun sequencing project. | isolation source: ocean sediment barecode stripped | collected 2017
ACCTGAAAATAATACCGGCACCTTTTCCGTCCGTGAGATGTCAGCGGGATTCCGCTGGCCAAGGAGACGGTCGTGGAATTGCTTAAAGAAAGGGGAGCAGACCCCAAGGGGGCCTGACCCCGGGTTAATTGGTGTCTGACACCAATTACTTCATAAACAAGCCACTTTTTAGCCTCTGATTCTCATTGCAGCTGTGCAGAATACTGGTTATATAACCAGTATTAATGGCAATACGAATGTATATACATTTATTGCACAACACGGCATGATGGAGGCCTCCTTCGAAGGCTTTGACTGGGATGAAGCCAATACCGGGAAATGCCAATCTCATGGGGTGTCGATCCGGGAAATCGAAAAAGCCTTGGTCAGCAAAACACTCGTAGTCATACCCGATACGAAACACTCGAAGGATGAAGGCCGCTATTTCGCCGTCTGTCGGACGCTTCAAGGTCGCAACCTGTTTGTGGGGTTCACGTATCGAATGATTGCCGGCCGAAAGTTATTGCGACCTGTCACCGCCCGATACATGCACAGAAAAGAGGTTAAACGTTATGAGCAAACGCACACCGAAATTTAAGCGCATGCCACAATTCAAGACGGATGAGGAAATGGAGAAGTTTCTCGAACAAGATCTTTCTGATTATCTGGATCCAAAATATATGGTTCCATTGCGCTTCGAATTTAAACCGAAGGACACCCAGGTAAATCTCCGTTTGTCGAAGGAACTGCTGCACGCGATCAAGTCCCGGGCCGCGGCGGAAGGCATGTCTTACCAGAAATTTATTCGCATGACACTGGAACACACGGTCACACGACCAGACAGGGACTGATCAAGAATAAAATTGGTGTCTGACACCATTAGCCAGACCCCGCGATAATTGATGTCATCAGTTAATATCACCCACATGCCACGCCTCAAGCTCACCGTGCTCAGCCTGCGCTATTCGTCGTGGTCGATGCGCCCGTGGCTGGCTCTGACGCATGCCGGCGCGACGTTTACCACGGAAACCGTCGAGCTCGCGCACATGCAGCAGCAGGCGGATTTCTCTAAAGGGACGATCGACATGTCGCAGATCGAGCCCACGCCGTTGTCGGACCGGCGTAATCTCGGCAGCGTACACGGCCTGTTTCCGGTGCTGCGGGTCGATGACATGCCGATTCACGAATCGCTCGCGATTTGCGAGTACGCGGCCGAAGCCTTCCCGGCCGCCGGTCTCTGGCCGGACGACGCACTGCTGCGGGCACAGGCGCGCGCGATCAGTTGTGAGATGGTCGGCGGATTCACAGCCCTGCGCGGAAAACTCGCATGCCATCTGTTTGGCCGGGTCCCGGAATTTACGCCGAACGCCGAAACGCAGTCGGACATCGCGCGCATCTTCGAACTCTGGAACGAAAACCTTGAACGTTCGGGTGGCCCGTTCCTGTTCGGCCGCTTCAGCATTGCCGATGCCATGTATTTCCCGGTGCTGACCCGCTTTCGAACTTACGGCATTCCGCTCGAAGGGGCGATCAGTCACTATGCCGAGGCACTGGAACAACTGCCCGCCGTCAGGAAACTCGTCGATGTTGCCCGGACCGGGCCGCGGACCGTCATCTACGACGACTACATACGGGCGCTGGGCGGCGACCCGGACTCGGCACTACCCGCGGATTCCACAAATCAATAAAAGGTACCGGGTTTATTGTCCTGAAAATAAACCCGGTACCTTTTCGTTGGCTTTCCCGAACTCTTAATCCTGTTTGTAGTCGAAATCTCCATTCCTGAAGATAAAAAAGAGGCACCCCGCATGACCACTCAACCCCGCCTGACCAGCATCGAACCCGAATCCGCCACCGGCAAAACCGCCGCGATCTACGGCCAGGTCAAGAGCCGGATGGGCATGGTCCCGAATCTCTTCAAAGGCCTGGCGAACAGCCCGCAGGCGCTCGAAGCCTATTTAGCGCTGGACCAGTTCATCAGTGACGGCAGCCTGACCCCCGCGGAACAGCAGGTCGTGCGGATGGTCGCGAGCGTGCATAACGAATGTGTCTATTGTGTGGCCGCACATACGCTGGGGTTAAAAGGGGCTGGTTTGAGTGATGCACAGATTCTTGATGTGCGTCGGGGGATCTCCGCTGATGCGAAGTTGCAGGCGTTGATTGTATTTGTGCAGGAGGTTTTGTCGACGAAGGGGTTTGTGTCGGATGATGACCTGGCTGCAGCCAGGGGGGCGGAGTATTCAGATCAGAATATTGCCGACATCATGGTGGTAATTGCGCAGAAGACATTATCAAATTATTTCAATCACGTGCACGACACCGTTTTGGATTTGCCGGCGGCGCCGGGTTTGGACTAAGCGTTAATTTCCCGGGTTTAAAAAGGTACCGGGGTACGTTCAGGCACCCCGGCTGAATAATTTACTGTTCCCTATTTTCCTGTAAGCAGTGGAATGGTCTTTTGCACCCAGTTTCCGGAAGTACGTCGATCAGGACACGGGATTGCAAAAGCCCGGTCACCTTTTTGCTCACGGTGCGATTTAATATCGATACGCCAACCCTTGTCTGCCCATTCTTCCAGATACTGACGGTATCGTGAGACCGCACCATCCGAGCGCATCAGTACCTCTTCACTGGAGGTCGGTGGTGTACGAACCGGATCCAGTTCACGCAGGATGTCGATATCTTCCTTTGCGACAGCGGCATTTACCTTGGTGAGCCGCTCATCCATATCGGGATCCAGCAGGAATGAGCGCATGTTAACGAAAAATACGCGCGTCAGGCCTTCATTGACCGGTGCTTCATAAAAGTACTGGCTGAACCGGTTTTCCTTGGAAAAGTTGATCCAGGTGATCATCTGATTGGGTCCGACAAAACCTGAACCCGCATTCACTTCTGTGGGTTCGATTGTGGTTGGATCTGCCAGTGCTTCTGTGCCCGTTTCCTTGTTATCGAAGGTCATCATAAACTTGCTGCCCCAGGGGATGTCTTCCATATTCATCGCCTGGCGCGCCAGGTGCGCCTGCATGACCGGAGAGCCCTGGGCCGGGTGGACAAAGGCATTGTGTGAAGGATCAAGACCATTTTCTATTGAGCGCTCATAGAAGGTCGGTACTTCAAAAACCAGCAACCTGTTAGCACGCCAGCCTTCCTGACCCCATTCCGGTACTTCAACCAGTGGTGGACGTTCTTCTTCCGGAAGGTCGCCGAGAAATGCAAATACGATGTCATATTTTTCCTGCACCGGGTAACTGTCTACCTTGGCACGTGCAGGCGGTGTCTCGTCTTCACTTAGAGAAGGAATATTAACGCACTGGCCATCGCCATCGAACCTCCAGCCATGATAGGGGCATACAACGCAGTTATCCCTGACCCAGCCTTTACCCAGTGATGCACCACGGTGAGTACAAGTGTCAGCGAGCACGTGGGCGTTGCCGTCATCATCCCTGTAAACGACCAGTTTCAGGCCCAGTACCTCGGCGCGGTGAGGGTCCTTATTTGTAACTTCATCGCTCGTGGCGATCGGATACCAAAAATTAATGTACATAGCTTGCCGCCTGTCTATTCGTTTGTTCAATAAATACAGGGACAATCATGCTAAGGAGCGGGGGAATTGGGCAGCTTGGAAAATACTTATAAAACCTGGATAAGCAGATTGGTTTTGTCTGCCAAAGGGCAATATTGGATTGCCTGAAACCTATGGCCAGGAAGCCTTTGCGATGTGTAGAACCAGATAGTATGTCGCGGGTTGGCCTGTCCGTCAGGTGGTCTGCAGGCCGTTCAGAATAAAGGTGCCGGGTTTATTTTTAATGGGGTCGAACCGCAGTTTTTGAAATAGGGGTCGAACCGCAGTTTTTCTAAAACATCGAGGTTCGACTCAAATATCCCGAGTTGTCGAAAAACTGCGGTTCGACCCCTATTTCAAAAAAAATATCCAAAGGGCTCACCCCCTGCGCCACCCACCCCCTGATAATCCCCCCATGAACCGAGGAGCCCCACCCGGCCAGGCTATCTAGACACCCTTTGCAGGCGGGACTCCAGGCAACTGCGAGTGCGTTATCCGGGAGGACCCTGCCAATGCAAATTATCAATGAAACCCTCGGCGGTCTGGAAATTGGCCAGCCTGTGGCATACAAAAACCTGACCCTGTTTCCGTTACTTTCCGATGTGAGCATTGAACGCAACTACCTGACGCTGCGTGAAGCAATCTCGTCGGGGGATACCGTGATTCGTGAAGTCTCCGAGAGTGGTTCGGTGCCGGAACTGCTGATTGAAAACAATGCGAAAAAACCGGTGCTGATCCTGGATGGCGAAGAGCTGATCGGCGCCAAACAAAACCGCACGGCGAATGTGACGATCCTGGCTGCGGCGATGAAATCCACCGTCATCCCGGTGTCCTGCGTGGAAGCCGGCCGCTGGTCTTACGACAGCCCGGAGTTCACTGATTCGGACCGCGCGCATTTCTCTCGCGGGCGGCGTTTGAAAATGGGCAGCGTGACCCAGTCGATGCGTGACTATGGCGCACGCGATGCAAACCAGGAGGAAGTCTGGCGGGAAATCAATGATAAGGCGGCCTGCATGGATGTGGATTCAGACACGGGTGCAATGGCTGATATCTATCAGAAGCATGAACATTCACTGGAAAACTATGTCAAAGCCATGACGTCAGTGGAAAGACAGGTGGGCGCGCTATTTGCGATTGGTGAGTCTATCGAAGGCCTGGATGTTTTTGATTGCCCGGCGACGCTGACCGACATGCTGTCGAAATTAACGCGGAGTTATGCGATTGATGCGATGGATACGGCGACCACGTTAAACCCGGGCGGTAAACCCAGCGCGCTCGCAGCGCGTGGTTTTCTCGAACGACTGGCGCGGGCTGATGCGGAAGCCTATCCGGCAGTCGGGCTGGGCACCGAGATCCGCTTGTCGGCAAAGCAAGTGATTGGTGCCGGACTGGTCGAGGAACGGCGCTTGGTGCACCTGGCTGCGTTTTCAGCGCCGGCCCAGACGCAGCGACCTGGCATGGAAGAAGATGAGAACTATGACCGGGCCACGACCCGGCGTCAGCGAATGATGCATCGTTAATTAAGGGATGCAGATCATGAAAATTCTATTGATGCTATTGGCAGTTCTCGGCTCAGGTACTGTCATCAGCGATGAGATCTTTCGCAACACCGGCGGCAGCAAGCGTATCACCGTCCGTGAGCGCGGTGCCAATCACGATGCACTGGTCGATGAGTCAGGCCGCGTCATTGGATACCGCAAGAAAGATGATGACGGCGGTCATGAGACTATTTACAGCCCGGATGGCAGCAAGCGCATCTATATTAAAGAGAGAAGCAGCGGCAAAGATGCGCTGGTCGATGACTCGGGCCGGGTGCTCGGATACCGGCAGCGTCAATCAGACGGCAGTTCGCGATATACGACACCGGATGGGAAAACTATTGGGTATTCGGAAGATGATTAAACGCGACATCAGCAAAGAAATTCTCGACAGTCTTGTAGAAATCAAGGCCGGTGGCGGTCGACGCTATCGGGTCACTCATCCGGATGAAATTCGCGGCATCCGTGAAGGTGTCGGTGTCAGCCAGCTGCGCTTTGCACAGATGCTCGGCATATCGCTACGCACGTTGCAGGACTGGGAACAGGGACGACGACGTCCCAACCAGGCGGCGCAGTCATTGCTGGCCGTGGCGGCCAAGCGGCCTGATGTTATGCACGAGGTATTCGGCTGACGATTAATTGGTGTCAGACAGCAATTTCCCGCCACTACTCACTAGCCAAACTGGACATGCTCGCCATCCCGATCAAATGCGGTGTATGCGGAGATATCCCCGCCTATCAGGATGGTATGTTCCAGAACCTGCAAGGGGCCCTTGACCTCCCTGGCTGTCGGCGCCTTGCCGTTCTCACCCGATACACATGCGACCAGCACAACCTGCCAATCCTGCTCTTGTTGAGCAACTTCGGCTGCCAGGTTTTCGAATGTCGTCAGCTCATCCAGTCCCCTGGTCAGGTTCATGACGGGCCGTAACTGCCCGCCCTGCCCCTGGCTGAACAGGAACGCTTCTTCGGGTGTGTGCTCCTCGGGCAATACCGCATTCAGAAATACGAATAGAAACCTTTGTGGCTCTGGCTGTTGTCTTGCTGCTTCCAGCATTGACTTGAATTCTACAGGTTCGATTTTTCTATCCTTTTTTCTTGTTTGGTTAATTGACACGCCGGAATATAATAACGGGGTCGAACCGCAGTTTTTCAAACAATCGAGGTTCGACCCCAATCTCCCGAGTTCTCTGAAAAACTGCGGTTCGACCCCGTTATTTCCCCCATTTCAAACGGCTTTCAACTCGACCGTGTTACCGGCCGGGTCGTTGATATAGATCGAGCGGCCCATGCCCCGGGCACCATAGCGATCCTGGAAATCTCCGCACTCAACGCCCTTACTCTGCAGAGTCGCCTTCAGCTCGTCTTCGTCGAACGGTTCGATCTGCAGGCAGAAATGATCAAGGTTGCGGCCGGTTTCCCCCGGCGCCGGGCCGCCGCGCCGACCCAGCTCACCGTTGACATCGACGATGTCGATCAGCGCATTGCCGGCCCGCAGCTGGGTCAGGCCGAATGTCTCGACGACGCGCTCGACCGAACAGCCGAGCACGTCGCAGTAAAATGCGATCAGTGCTTCAGGCTGATCCGTGCGGAGCACGAGGTGATCGATGGCGTGGGGTTTGATCATTGCGTTAATCCGATATTTAATTTGCCTGGCACATCAGACACTGGCCGAAATTTCTGTCACTCCAGGGCCGCCGCCACCGCCGGGTGACAAATCTTGCCGGCCCGGACATTCAATCCATGCGCAAGATGCGGATCATCCTTGCAGGCCTGCTCCCAACCCTTGTCCGCCAGCACGCGGACGTATGGCAACGTGACATGATTAAGCGCGTAGGTGGAAGTCCGCGGGACGTCTCCGGGCATGTTGGTGACGCAATAATGCACGATACCATCGACGACAAACGTCGGGTCTGCCAGCGTGGTCGGACGGCTGGTCTCGAAGCAACCCCCCTGGTCGATGGAGATATCAACCAGCACCGAGCCGGGATTCATGCGCCCGAGCATGTCGCGAGTGATTAATTTCGGTGCGGTGGCACCGGCCACCAGCGCGGCGCCGACGGTCAGATCGGCGGTGATGGCCAGTTCGGGAATTTGCTCCGGGCCAGCGGTCTTAAGCGGGTCGCCCAGCCGGGCACTCAGCCGCTCGCGGTTTTGCGGTGTGCGATCCACCACCGTCACATCGGCCTGCATACCCAGCGCAACCTCCGCCGCGTTGCCGCCGGCAGTGCCGGCACCCAGTATCAGCACCCGGGCCGGGGCCATACCGGCAGCACCGCTGAGCAGTATGCCGCTGCCTCCCTGACTTTTCTGCAAAGCCGTGGCGCCGGCCTGGATCGCCAGCCGGCCGGCGACTGCACTCATCGGCTGCAGCAATGGCAGTCCACCGCTCGGCGCGGTGACTGTTTCATAAGCAATCGCCGTGCAACCCGACTGACACAGCGCGCGGGCGATGTCCGGCACGGCCGCCAGGTGCAGATAGGTAAACAGCACATGCTGCGGCCCGAGCAATGCACATTCGGGCAACTGCGGTTCCTTCACTTTGACGATCAGTTCCGCTTGCGCAAACACATCGGCTGCTGCGGGCACGATCTGCGCACCAGCAGCCACATAATCGGCATCCGGAAAACCGCTGCCGGCACCCGCCTGGGTTTCAACTGTCATCTCGTGGCCGGCCTGGACCAGCGAGCGCACGCTTTCCGGTGTCAGCCCGACCCGGCTTTCCAGCACCTTTATTTCCCTGGGAACCCCGATATGCATCAGACCTGACCGTGAGTGATTAATGGTGATAGCTGCAATTTATATCAAAGAAAGGGGTTGGATTGGGTTTTTGATGCCAATTCCAGTGGTACTGATCGCTTATGCGCGTAGCTGAAGCTGTGGTCGATTCCGCAATATCGAATGATCCGCAGCAACCCATCCGATCCGCCAAGGTGTGCGGGAAGACCGCGCATGCCGATCATCTTCGAATGGAACTCAAAGAAAGCATCCGATAACACTCGCAAGCATGGGGTTTCATTCGAAGAAGCAGCAACGTGTTTTGGTGACCGGAATTCCCAGGCCATTCAAGATCCGGATCTTTCATACGACGAAGATCGTTATATTCTGTTGGGCATGTCCGCACAATCACACATATTGGTAGTCGTGCATGCCGAGCGCGGCAAAAATATCCGTATAATCAGTGCCAGGCCAGCCAATCGAAGAGAAACAGCAATATATTTGCGGAGTCATTAGACATGAGAGATCACTACGAATTTAGTAAAGGTGCACAGGGCAAGTACGCAGGGCGCTATAAAGAGGGTACCAACATTGTTTTGCTGGACCCGGATGTGGCGAAAGAATTTCCGGATGGCACGTCCGTCAATGAAGCTTTGCGGCAATTCCTGCGGGGAAAAAACTCACCGGATAAGCCGGCCTGACCAGGCGGCACAGTCATTATTTATTCCAATTAGTCCGCCGGCCACTCTGCAACCCAAACATCATTGTCCTGCGGCCATGGGGACGCGACCTCACGATCACCGCCGAAGGTCCAGATTTTACCGTCACGGACTTCCAGCCTGAAATCACTCTTGCCATCGCGGCCCGGATTGTCGGCGCAACCCCATACGTTATCGGTCACCAGTTTCCAGCCGTCCATGCCGTCTTTCGGATCCCAGATCCACAGGTCATGCATCAGGATCTGTTTATACTTGTGCTGACCCTGCGCGTGACCGCCGATGCAAACGACTTTGCCGTTGTGGGCAATGCATTGATGTCCCGTGCGCGGCACCCAGGGCGCGGTGCCGAGTAACTCCCAGGTCGCGCCCTTGTCATCGGATTTCCAGACGTCATTGCGACGCCCTTCCCAGTTGGCCTGGAACACCGGCTTGTCGTGATCGCCGCCCATGTAATAAATCGTGCCGTCGATATGCACCACCTGCATGCCGGCCCTGCCCATGTCTTCGGGTAATTCGGCCCGCAGTTCCCAGGTCTCGCCCAGGTCTTTGCTGACCCACAGCTCAGGATAGAAGATGCGGTCAAAGGAGTTGCGCGCACCACCGAACAGGTAAATCTCATCATCCATCACATGGCTGTGATGACCGGCCCGCACGCCCCACGGCGCGTTAGCGCAAACCTGTTCCCAGGTGCAACCCTGATCCGCGGAGCGCCACACGTCGTTGTAAAAAGTTGTCAGGCTCTGGCCGGCGTTCAGGATCAAATGGCCCTGCACCACATCAACTTCCGGATAGCACCGCTTGCCCCAACCGGTTTTGTCGGACATCTTCTCCCAGTTCACGCCATCGGGACTGCGCCAGGTGTCACTGTAGATTTTGATTGCGCCCTTACGGCCGCTGATGATGTAGAAATAGCCATCCATCTGCCCGCCGCGCGGCATGGCCCGCACCCCCCAGGGTGCTGCTTCAAGAATTCGTTGCCATTTCATCGCAGGCCCCTCATGAATCGATGCCAGTCACAGGAGCGGCATCTTGCCGCGATTGTGTGGTGTCAGACACCCTTTCTTCACAACACGTCCGGCAGATGCTCGCCGACCTGAGTTCACCGAGGTCAAACTTCGATTATTCTGGAAAACTGCGGTTCGGTGGAAGAAATGGGGTCGAACCGCAGTTTTTCAGGATTATCGGGTTGGATATTGAACTGAGTTTTCAGAAAAACTGCGGTTCGACCCCATTTCTTCCTATTTCTGTCCGGGTTTGATATCCGTGATACCCCAGGATTCGAGTTTTTTCTCGAAGGTCCAGCGCGGATGGATTTTTTCCAGATCGGCGAGGTCTTCGTTGCCGGCAAAGTCATAGGCATTCGCCTGGTGACCGTACCACTGGGAGTAACGCAGTGGATACACCACTTCTGCGGTGAATTTGCTGAGGGTTTTCATCAGCCACAACGGGAACTGCTTGTACTTGAATGTCGTGCCGTGCTTGTTGGTGCGCTCGGCGATAGCAACGGCTTCGGCGCCGGTCATCGCGCAGGATGCGATCGAGAAGGTTTGATTCAAAAACACTTCCGGATATTCGAAACAGGTACCCGCCCATTTACCCACATCACGCACGTCCACCCAGTTGATCATGACATCCGGGTCGTTAATCCCCGACAGGTTGTCTTCCTTGATCATGGTTTTTGACATGGCAGTGTCGCCACGCTGCTGCGTTGTGTTGGTGTAGTCCACACGATGCATTGCGTAGTAGTACGCCGGACGATGGATACAGGTGACATTAATGCCCTGCGCGCGCAGGAAATCCGAAAACAGCAGCCGCTGCTGCATCCACCAGGGTATTTCGGGGTAGTCGTCAACAAAACCGGTCACCTTGTCGGGCGGGAACACCAGCGTAATGACCTGCTTGACCGACGGGTTGGTCTTGAGCGCCGCCAGTGCTGCCTCGACCTGCTTCATGAACGCAATGCGCCCGCCGACCGGGTCGTTGCCATGATTCGTGATCTTGCCGGCCTTGGCCTCGTTCGCCGTGCAATACAAGACGACGCCGTCGCAATCCTGGAATCCCTCGGTCAGCTTCTCGACCGAGTTCATGTCCATGCCCGAGTGCAGCGTCAGGAGCCCCGG
>PVMS01024699.1_pt1 | contig 10635 bp, 21 predicted proteins | sample 1853461 | NCBI WGS metagenome assembly PVMS01 (sample SAMN08582032, study PRJNA380276) | Marine sediment metagenome, whole genome shotgun sequencing project. | isolation source: ocean sediment barecode stripped | collected 2017
AATCCACCTGGTATGCTAAAGCCGATCAGCCGAATCTGGCCAACAGCCTGAAGCATGGCCAATGGAACCGTCAGGTAGTAGGTGATTCTGTTAAGTTTATTGCGACCCGATTCCCCCTCGGCAGCCAGTTCTTCCAACTGCGGGACGATCGGTTGCAACAATTGCATAATAATTGATGCTGTAATATATGGGTAAACACCCATTGCCATAACCGAGAAACTGCGAACAGCACCCCCGGATAACAGGTTCAGAACAGCAATCAGCCCCGTCGCATTATCAGCGGATTCAACATACAGCAACCAGTTCTCAAGGTCAACGCCAGGGACCGGAATATTGGCCACAAGGCGATAAAGAACAAGGATCCAGACAGTAAAAAGAATACGCCGCCGCAAGTCAGGCAATGCGAACGCAGCACGCATTGAGTTGATCATCAAACTATCTCCATCAGAACGTAGATTTCAGTTTGCATCGTACCTTAGCGTAACGGAATCAGGGTAACAGTTCCGCCAGCCGCCTCAATCTTCTGCTTTGCCGAAGACGAGAAACGATGGGCTTTTACAGTCAGCTTCACGGATACATCGCCGCCGCCCAGGATTACAACCGGGTCACTGGCTTTCTTTAACAAGCCTTCGGCCGCCAAAATTTCGGGATCAACCTCGGCGCCACTCTTAAAATTTTCCAGGCTGCCTACGTTCACTGGCTTGAAGTATATTTTATTGATATTTGTAAAGCCGCGCTTGAATGGCAAGCGGCGAACTAATGGCAACTGGCCACCTTCAAAATACGGGCCCTTGCCGCCACCTGAACGAGCTCCCTGTCCTTTAGTACCACGGCCGGCAGTTTTACCTTGTCCGGCAGAGATACCACGACCCACTCGCTTACGCCTCTTCTTGCTACCAGGATTTGGTCGCAGATCGTTTAAGTTCATCTTATTCTACCTCTTCTACGGTTACGAGATGGCTTATTTTGGTCACCATTCCGCGAATTACCGGCGTGTCATCATGTTCGACTGTTTGATTCAACTTCCGCAGGCCAAGTGCGCGAACCGTTGCTTGCTGGTCCTTACGATAGCCTATTGAACTTTTCGAATACGTTATGCGCAACTTACTAGCCATTAATTCCAACTCCAACATCCTAAATTACGTTGCTACTTCCGCGTCCAGAATGGCGACACATCGGCGACATCTTTCCCGCGATCAGACGCAATCTGGCGCACATTCTTCAAACTCCGTAAACCTATCATGGTTGCGGTGATCACATTAAGCACATTATTACTACCCAAGGATTTCGCCAGAATGTCACGATATCCGGCCGCTTCAATAACGGCACGTACGCTACCACCAGCGATAACCCCGGTACCAGGTGACGCGGGCTTCAACAGCACTTTGGCCGCACCATGTCTCCCCAAAATTTGATGGGGGATCGTGCTACCAGCCATTGCTACCGGTTCCATATCCTTGCGGGCTGCTTCAATTGCCTTTCTAATGGCATCGGGCACTGATCGGGCTTTACCGACGCCGAAGCCAACCTTGCCCTTATTATCACCAACAACCACGACGACGCGAAAGGCAAATCTTCGTCCACCTTTTACAACTTTCGCGACACGTGTAATGTCGATGATTCGTTCATCGAATTCATCTCGATCCGTGTAAGATTGTCGTCTATGCCCCATCTCTTTCTCCAGTCAATATTAAAATTTCAAGCCGGCCTTGCGAGCCGCCTCGGCCAACACTTTTACTCGGCCATGGTACCTGAAGCCACCGCGATCGAAAACGACTTCGTTAATACCGGCTGCCTTGGCCCGTTTTGCAACCGTCTCGCCAACCAGGACGGCCTGCTCTTTTTTTGTTTTACCGCTTGCCTTTGCAGCCAATTCTTGGTCAACTGTCGAGGCAGCTACCAGGGTAACTCCTACACTATCATCAATAACTTGAACATAAATATGTTTCAAGCTACGAAAGACATTTAACCGCGGCCGTTCGGGGCTTCCCGATATTTTCACTCGCACTCGGCGATGACGTCTCTTTCGTGCGATTCGACTCTTAGCAGACATACTTGTAACCCTTAATAACTACCCTGACGATTATACTTTACCGGCCTTGCCTGCCTTGCGGCGGACATATTCACCTTCGTAACGAATGCCTTTCCCTTTATATGGTTCTGGCGGTCGTACTTTCCTGATCTGGGCCGATATTTCACCAACAACCTGCTTGTCAATTCCAGTGACAATGATCAACTTACCACGGTTTTCCGCTTCAAATTGAACCTTAGCAGGTGGCTTAATTATCACCTGGTGAGAATATCCAACATTCAATACCAGGTTCTTACCCTGCAACTCTGCACGGTACCCAACACCCTCAATCTCCAGTCGTCGCGAAAATCCTTCGCTAACGCCAACGACCATATTATTTAGCAATGATCGGGTCAGCCCATGGAATGCGCGATGTTCTCGAGCATCAGATGGTCGATCTACATAGATAACGCCTTCTTCGAGGCGGATTGTAATCTCTGGACGAAAAGACTGCTCAAGCGTTCCCTTATTACCTTTTACAATTACCTTGGAGCCGTCAATGTCAACATTAACTCCTTTGGGCAAGGTAATCGGCATTTTTCCTATACGTGACATACCAATTCTCCCTTACCAAACCTGGCAGATGACTTCGCCGCCAATACCAAGGCGTCGAGCTCGCTGTCCAGTCATCACACCTTTGGAGGTGGTAACAATGGCAGTTCCCATGCCGCTCAATACCCAGGGAATTTCTCCCTTGCCTACGTAAACGCGACGGCCCGGTTTGCTGACTCGTTTCAGCCCGTTGATAACCGGCCGGCGATTGCGACGGTCGCCAACATACTTCAACCGCATGCGCAAGGCCGGACTGGGTTTATCCGGCAAGACTTGATAATCCTCGATATATCCTTCTTCCCGCAGTACTTCTGCCACCCGCTCTTTCATTTGGGAATGTGGCATGGAGACAGTTTCGTGTTGACGCATCGTACCATTACGAATTCGCGTCAACATATCAGCAATTGGATCGCTCATCGACATAATATAATTCCTCTACCAGCTAGATTTGACCACACCGGGAATATTGCCCATCAAAGCCTGTTCCCGAAAATGGATACGGCATAGGCCAAATCGGCGCATATACCCTCGCGGACGACCACATTTCTTGTTTGTTCGTGGATCGACAAATTGGCAGCGATTCCGAACGCGCACCTTATATTTCCGGCGCGTTTCGCGGGCAACCATAGACTTCTTCGCCATGCTACTCTCCTAATACAATTCCTGTGCAGCTTGCCGCCTAAACGGCATTCCCAAATGGGCCAACAAGCTGCGTCCTTCTTCGTCCGTCAGAGCCGTGGTCACAATGCTCACTTCCATACCACGCACCTTATCGATCGTGTCATATTCAATTTCAGGGAAAATCAACTGTTCCCGCAGGCCCAGAGTGTAATTGCCCCGACCGTCAAATGAGTCAGGGGAAATCCCCTGGAAATCACGAGTACGAGGTAAAGCGACATGAATCAACCTGGTTAGGAAACTCCACATTCGCTCACCACGTAGGGTCACTACAACGCCTATGGCCCTGCCTTCTCGCAGTTTATAATTCGCAATTGATTTCTTTGCTCGGGTAACCACCGGCTTCTGACCGCTGATAGCCCGGATATCGTTAACGGTGAATTCAATAGCCTTTGCATTATCAAGGGCTTCACCCACACCGACATTAATAACAACCTTTGTTAGATTGGGGACTTGCATTACGCTTGTGTATCCGAACTCCTCTATTAGAGCAGGTACTATTTCGTCCCTATATTGTTCTTGCATTGGCTTTAGTGCCATTTTTATCCCTTCTCAACGTTGCTGATAAGCTTGCTAATGACCCACAAAGTGGGTAACCATTTAAAGTGAGTAAGCCACCTGGACGGGTCAACGCACCTAATCTATATCCTGACCGCTCTTCTTCGAAAATCGTATCCGGGTGCCATCCTCGTCTCGGCGGTAGCCTATGCGAGTTAGTTCTCCGGTATGAGGGCAAACCAACATAACCTTCGAAGCATTGATTGCCCCTTCAAACTCGATAATGCCCCCTTGAGCAGGTGTTCTTCCACCCGTTTGTTGAGCTTTTTGATGTTTTTTTACAATATTTACGCCCGACACAACGAGTCGATTATCCTGCGGCACGGTCCTTTGTACCGTCCCGCGAACTCCTTTGTCGTTCCCTGAGATTACTTCAACCTCATCGCCTTCTTTAATACGCATCACTACTATCCCCAGCTAAAATACAAAGCCATTTGCCATTTACCCGGCTTTACTTACCACTGCCAATTACCTTAGCCAATCGTTTGCTGAATACAAATTACCAATTTTTCTATCTATAATACTTCAGGCGCCAACGACATAATCCGGCTGTAACCTTTTTCTCGTAGTTCCCGGGCCACAGGACCAAAGACTCGGGTACCTATTGGATTTCTGCTTTCAGCATCCAATAGCACAGCAGCGTTATCATCAAATCTGATATGACTACCATCCTCGCGGCGGTACTCTTTCTTGGTTCGAACAATCACCGCCCTTACCACACTACTTTTCTTAACCGGTGAATTAGGGACGGCCTTCTTCACTGTGGCCACAACCACGTCGCCAACACTGCCATATTTCCGGCTGGTACCACCAAGTACCTGGATCACCAGAACCTCGCGTGCTCCCGAGTTGTCTGTGACTTTCAGTCGACTTTCCTGCTGGATCATCTCTTATGCCTCTTACTAACGCGCTTTATTCAAGATGGTTACAATTGACCATCTCTTATGGCGGCTTATCGGTCGGGCCTCAATTATCTCCACCCGATCCCCGATTCGACATTCATTGCTTTCATCATGAGCCTTATACTTCTTGACTCGATTTACAACTTTGCCGTATTGCTGATGCCTTCGTGTGGTTGTAACCTTAACAACGACAGTCTTATCCATCTTATCGCTCGTTACTACACCTACCAGGTGCTTGCGTTGTTCTCTCATTGACTCTTATCCTATTTATCAGCTAGGCCGATTAGAATGAAAAATATTATCGTGCCCGACTACGAACACGCCGACCTTTTACCCGTTTCTTATTCAGATCAATGTAGGTCGAGGTTAACTCGTTATCGTCCTCGTCCGCAAACTCAACCAACCAGGCACTTTCTTCATAACTGAAATGAGCGGTCGCCGACCACTCCTTGCCGGTTATTACCGAATCGATCTCTGGTTGATTCACAACCGCTTCAATCGCTAGTTTACGCATATTCAAGACTGTTTGTACTTGCGCCAACTCACGCCTTACTGCTCGAATTCTCGAAACATCGGCGAGGCGAGCCGAGGCGTTCTGGAAACGCAGGTTGAACATCTCTTCCCGTGCGTTCTCAATTAGCTCATCCAAAGCCTCATCACTCATCTCTCTGAGTTCAACTATACTGGCCATTAGATTCCACCTTCTCGTGCAACGATCTGGGTCTTAATCGGTAGCTTGTAGCTGCCACGATTCAGCGCCTCTCGCGCTATCTCCTCAGACACACCGGAAATTTCAAACATGATCCGGCCTGGCTTAACAACAGCCACCCAGTGATCAACTGCACCCTTGCCTTTTCCCATCCGTGTTTCTGCAGGCTTTGCTGTGACCGGTTTATCTGGGAAAATGCGAATCCAGTATTTTCCTCGCCTGCGCATATGGCGGACCATTGCCCGCCGGACTGCTTCAATCTGGCGACTAGTAATCCAGCCTGGTTCTAAGGCCTGCAAACCAAAATCACCCTGCAGTAACGTCGTTCCACCCTTGGCCATGCCACGCATTCGGCCACGGAACTGTTTGCGATATTTCACACGCTTTGGCATCAACATAATAAATTCTCCAACCGTCTTTCGTTACTCTAAAATTTTCGAGCCCGGGGCTTGGGTAAACCTCGAGGCTAAATCAATAACGATAACGGGTAATACTCCTAGTTGCTTATATAGACGTCGGTCGTTTCGCTTTTCTGCGGCAAAACGTCACCTTTGTAAATCCATACCTTGACGCCAATTCGCCCAAAGGTTGTTAACGCTTCAGCAAATCCGTAATCCATATCGGCTCTGATGGTATTCCTGGGTACGCGACCGTCCCAAATCTTCTCTTTCCGAGCCATCTCGGCACCAGATAGACGCCCGCCGACTTCAATCCGTATACCCTCCACGCCTTGTCGCATAGCTTGTTGAACTGCACGCTTCATTGCTCGGCTATGGGAAATCCGACGGTTCAATTGACCGGCGACATTTTCCGCCACCAATTGGGCATCCTGGTCAGGTGCTGAGATTTCCTCAACATCAACCTTAACCGCTTTACCTGAGTATTCCCGCAGTTTTGACCGTAATTCCTTTACGGTTGCTCCTTTCCGGCCGATAACGATCCCGGGTTTGGAGGTCCACATAATTACTTGAAGCTGGTTCGGGAATCGTTCGATCTCAATTCGCGAGATCCCGGCCCGTGGCAACTCCGCACGAATAATTCGTCGAATGGCAAAATCTTCTAGTAGAAGATCGCGATAATTGTCGCCTTCAGCGTACCAACGTGCGTTCCAATCGCGATTTATTTTTAGCCGAAATCCTATTGGATGTACTTTTCGTCCCAACGCGTATTCTCCTTAGACCTCGTAGTCCGTTATATCGCGCTCAGCCAGAACAACCGTGATGTGGGATGATCGACGTGTAATCGGCTTAAACCGTCCTCGCGCACCGAAGCGCCCGCCATAAGGTGACAGCTTATGTCGCGGTCCCTCATCGGCGAAGATTCGGCTCACAAAAAGCTCGTCAATCTCCAAACCATAGTTCTGTTCGGCGTTTGCTACTGCCGATTGAATCAATTTATATACAGGTTCAGCTGCCTTATTAGGCAAAAAGCGCAGCGCATCCATGGCTTCATCAGCCGCTTTCCCGCGGACCATATCCACGACAAGACGGACTTTCTGCGCTGAGATCTGTATGTGCCGGGCTACTGCCCTGACTTCAAATGCTTCCGCCATAATAATTACCGACCCCCTCGTTTCTCTGATCCTCTCAAATGTCCGCGGTAAGTTCGCGTCGGCGCGAATTCTCCTAGCTTATGCCCAACCATATTCTCAGTGATATATATCGGTACATGACGCCTGCCATTATGCACGGCAATCGTATGACCAACCATCTGGGGGAAAATGGTGCTAGAGCGCGACCAAGTTCGGATAACTTGCCGACCACCGCTCGAATTGAGCTTTTCCACTTTGGCCAACAACTTCGGGTTGATATATGGACCTTTCTTTAATGATCGTGACATTCTTGTGCCTCCTACCGACGCTTCTTCGAACGGCGACGAAAAATATACTTGTCAGTAGATTTATTGCGACGGGTTCGTTTACCTAATGCCGGCTTACCCCATGGTGTTTTGGGACCCGGCATGCCAATCGGGGATCGCCCTTCTCCACCACCATGAGGGTGGTCATTAGGATTCATCGCCGATCCACGAACCGTAGGCCTGATACCTAAATGACGTTTCCGACCCGCTTTACCGAGTTTGACGTTTCCATGTTCAACATTGCCAACCTGCCCAATCGTGGCCAGGCAATCCTGGCGGATGAACCGCTGTTCACCCGAGGGTAAACGTACGGTTGCATAATCACTGCCTTCCTTGGCCAATAATTGTGCCGAGGTGCCTGCCGACCGGACTAACTGACCACCACGGCCTACCTGCAGCTCAATGTTATGAATGAGTGTGCCTTGCGGAATATTCCGTAGCGGCATCGTGTTCCCGGGTCTAATCTCAACCCGTTTTCCGCTGATGATCTGGTCGCCAACCTGGAGGCCAAGTGGAGCAATAATGTATCGCTTTTCGCCATCAGCATAGGCTACCAGGGCAATCCGGGATGATCGATTCGGATCATATTCAATCGAACGAACTTTACCGGGTACATCAAACTTATCTCGCTTGAAATCGATCTGACGGTAGCTTCGTTTGTGCCCACCACCACGGTGACGGATTGTAATCTTACCGCGAAAGTTGCGACCAGCACGTTTGCGCAACCCAACAGTCAGAGCTTTCTCCGGCTTACTATGGGTTATCTCCTCAAAAGTTTGGCCGCTCATATCTCTGCGACCCGGAGATGTTGGTTTGAATACTTTTATTGGCATATTACCTCCAGAAACGGATGTTTATTGCTAACCAGCCCAGGAACATAACCCTGCGCACCAGCAAGCACCTCGTCTCTGCTTTCCTTATACTCCTTCGAATAAATCAATTCTTCCACCGGCCGCCAATGTGACAATGGCTTTTTTATAACCAGCTTTACGAATAGTCGTTTGACGCCACCGGCGTGCCCGTTTTGCAGGCATATTGGCTACTCGGACTTTTTCAACTTCTACATTTGGCCAGGCCATTTCCACAGCCTCTTTTATCTGCATTTTATTAGCCCGCGAATCTACCACAAAAGTGTATTGGTTCAATTCAGAAGCCATGAAGTTGCTCTTCTCAGTTATCACCGGACGACGAATAATATCACGCCAATGCATCGGTTACTCCTCCTCTTCCTCTGAGACCTCAGTGGAAACAACGGCAGTTACCGTCGGCACTGCGTCTCCCTGGCCCAGGAATCCCTGAATCAACTCCAACGCCGGAATAGGTACGACGATCTTTCGATGACCCAATATATCTCTGATATTCAAATAGTTGGCGCGCAATGCCTTAACATTCGCCAGGTTTCGCGATGACATCTCTACGTTGTCGTTGCTATCCGCAACCAGCACCAGCGTGCTTTCAGCACCGGTAAGCTTACTCAAAACCTTGACCATATCTTTAGTTTTTGGTCGCTCCATTTCCAGGTTTTCCAGGATGACAATATCACCTGTACTGGCCTTCGCCGATAACGCTGATCGAATGGCCGCCCGGCGCATCTTGCGCGGCATATCCTTTCGATAAGAACGCGGCTTCGGTCCATGAGCAACACCACCGCCAACAAAAATGGGAGCTTTTCGACTTCCATGCCTGGCCCGCCCGGTACCCTTCTGCCGGTACCATTTTCGAGTGGTTCTATTAATCTCACTTCGCGATTTGGCTTTATGAGTTCCTCTGCGCGCATTGGCTAATTGTCGAACCAATGCCTGATGCATCAGATTGCGGCTGATGTTCGCCTCAAAAACACTTGGGGCTAACTCAACCTCTCCAACCTTTTTCCCTACCATATTGAGAACTGATACGTTCATCTCGTCCTCTCCGTTAACTCTTTGCCGCGTCGCGGATCAATACCAATCCACCTTTGGAGCCCGGAACCGATCCCTTGACTGCAATTAGGTTGCGTTCGGTGTCAATGCGTACGACTTCAATATTTGTTGATGTGACACGTGCATTGCCCATTCGGCCGGCCATCTTCATGCCCTTAATAACACGACTCATACCAGACGTTGCACCAATAGATCCCGGTGCGCGCTGGCGGTCAGATTGACCGTGAGTTTTTGGACCGCCACTAAAACCATGCCGCTTAACTACCCCGGCAAAGCCACGACCTTTCGACTTCCCAACAACATCCACGCGCTCACCTTCGCTGAACTGATCAACAGTGAGCACCTGGCCAACTTCATAATCGGCCGCGGATCGAGTCCGAAACTCCTTCAGATGGCGCACAGGGGGGATTCCTGAGTTAGATTTGCGGCGCCGGCGTCTTTGGTCATCCTTCAACAAGCCTAGATGACCCTTCTGTCCGCGGGTCAGTCGTTTTTCTTTGACATCCCCAAATCCAATCTGGATGGCGCTGTAGCCATCCGTTGTCGGTTGCTTAATTTGTGTAACGTAGCATGGTCCTGCTTGGATAACGGTAACTGGCGATACTGCGCCAGCTTCATCTATCACCTGGGTCATGCCCACTTTAATGCCTAGTAAACTCTTCATTTCAACCTCCCGGGACTGTCAGCTACCAGGCTAGAGCTGCATCATCCATGCGGTTGGAAATTGGAACCGGAGATACCTTGCCCCGTGCTCCAATATCATCTATTAATGTTAAATTTGTATCTCAATATCGACGCCAGCAGGCAAATTCAGCCGCATCAGGGTGTCAATTGTCTTCGAGTCAGGGTTGATCACATCAATGAGACGCTTATGCGTACGAATCTCAAAATGCTCGTGAGAATCCTTATCAATAAAGGGACTCCGGCGAACCGTGAATCGTTCCAAGCGGGTTGGCAGCGGAACAGGTCCAATAACCTGAGCCCCGGTGCGTTCCGCCGTGCCAACAATTCGTTTTGCTGACTGATCCAGTACTCGGTGATCATATGCTTTTAATCGAATTCGTATTTTCTGAGCCATTCGCGCCTCGTTGATGGAAGTTGTCGTCAAGACAACACCATCTTATGGTGAATTCCTTAGTCAAGTATCTCAGTAATGACGCCTGCGCCGACGGTCAGACCACCTTCGCGAATAGCGAAGCGGCTACCTTCTTCCAGGGCCACTGGCGTAATCAATTCCACGTGCAGATTCACGTAATCGCCCGGCATCACCATCTCCACGCCCTCAGGCAGGGTGATCGCCCCGGTCACATCCAACGTCCGGATGTAGAACTGCGGCCGGTAGCCAGGGAAGAACGCCTTATGCCGTCCGCCTTCATCTTTGCCTGTGAG
>PVMS01106527.1_pt1 | contig 10635 bp, 10 predicted proteins | sample 1853461 | NCBI WGS metagenome assembly PVMS01 (sample SAMN08582032, study PRJNA380276) | Marine sediment metagenome, whole genome shotgun sequencing project. | isolation source: ocean sediment barecode stripped | collected 2017
TATGAGATTGAACCACAAGGAGAAGCAATTTGCTGGAGTAATTCGGGTACTAATGGGTATTACACATTAAGTGAAGAAAAAATAAATATTAATAATAATGTTCTAAATTTTCCTGCTCAACTTTATTATTATTCCAGATCAACACCTGTGAGTATTAATGAAGAAAATATTAATAATAAATTTGAACTCAATCAAAATTTTCCAAATCCATTTAATCCAACTACAAAAATTAAATATTTAATCCCAAATGTAGTCTCAGGTTTTAGCCTGAGTAAAGTAATATTAAAAGTATATGATAATCTAGGAAGAGAAGCCGGAATGTTGGTAAACAAGATTCAAAAACCTGGTAACTACGAAGTTACTTTTGATGCATCCGATTTTACTAGCGGAGTTTATTATTATTCATTGCGATACGGAAATTTTATAAAAACAAAAAAAATGGTTCTGATAAAATAAGGGTCTTTAGAAATATTTCTATGTCAAACGTAAAAAATAAAATTGAAATAATTACACTTGGTTGCTCAAAGAATGTTGTTGATTCAGAAAGACTTTCAAGACAATTGGTTGCTAATAACTTTGAAGTTACTACAGACTCAGATAAGTCTGATAGTGTTATTATAAATACATGTGGATTTATTGATGCAGCAAAAGAAGAATCCATTGATACAATTTTAGCTGCAGTTGAGTTAAAGAAGCAAGGCAAGTTAAAAAAAATTGTTGTAGCCGGCTGTCTTTCAGAAAGATTTAAGGAGGAGTTAACCAAAGAGATTCCGGATGTTGATATATATTTTGGAACTGAAGAATATGAAGGTATAGTTAAGGAATTTGGTGGTGATTTAAAAAAGGAACTATTGGGTGAACGAGAATTAACTACCCCCAAACATTTCGCTTATTTGAAGATATCAGAAGGCTGTGATAATCCTTGTTCATTCTGTGCAATACCTTTGATGAGAGGCCTACATAAATCAGTACCAATTAACGATTTATTTAATGAAGCAAATAGTTTAGCAAAAAAAGGTGTAAAGGAACTTATTATTATTGGTCAGGACACAACAGATTATGGAAAAGATATTAATGGGAAAAGGAATCTTGCCGAACTTTTAAATAAACTATCCCAAATAAATGGTATTGAATGGATTAGATTGCTTTATGCATACCCTTCACATTTCCCTAAAGATGTAATGGATGAAATTGCCAATAATCCTAAAATTTGTAAATATATTGATATTCCACTTCAACATATATCCGATGATGTTTTGAAATCGATGAGAAGAGGAATAACGAAAAAGACCACTATTAATTTACTAAAGGAACTAAAAAGTAAAATCCCTAATTTAACTTTGAGAACTACATTTATTATTGGTTATCCAAACGAGACAGAAAAAGATTTTGAAGAACTGAAAGAATTTATTCAGGAGATTGAATTTGATAGAGTTGGAGTATTTGATTATTCTGTAGAGGAGAATACGCCGAGTTTTATTTTAGGAGATCAAGTTAAAAAGGAACAAAAGGAAGAGCGTAAGTCTGAGTTGATGGAAATACAAAAAGAGATATCTCTGAAAAAAAATCAGCAATTGATTGGTAAGAAAATTAATGTATTGATTGATGATATTGAGGGGGAATACTTTGTTGGAAGAACTGAGAGAGATGCGCCTGAGGTTGACGGAGAAGTTCTGATTAAAGCCGAAAATCAATTATTAAAAATAGGGACCTTTTATAGAGTTGAAATTTTTGATTGTAATGAGTATGATTTATATGGTAAATTATCTCTACATAAAGGATAGATAAAATGAAAAAGTTAATAATTTTGTTGTTTTTGGTTTCTAGTGTATATGCTCAAGTTGAATATTCTCGTGGAGGGAGCGGAGGACAATTCCTTCCAAAATTCTTTATAGATTTAGCTGGTTATAGTAGCCAGGACTCGGGCAAATCAAAAATAGATGTTTTTGTTAAAGTTCCATATTCTAACATTCAATTTTTAAAAATACAAAATGAATATAAAGCAAGGTATTCATTGATAGTTTCAGTGTATGATGATGATGATAATTTGAAATTAGAAAAATTGTGGAATGAAAAAATAAGTACACAAAGTTTTCAACAAACAGTTTCGCAAACTAGTTATAATATAAGCTATAAACCCTTTCTGGTTGAGCCAGGTGAGTATAAGTTTGTTTGTAAATTAGAAGATCTTGAATCTAAGAAATATTCAGTTTTTGAACAAAATATAAAAGTGAGGGCATTTGAAGATTCTGTAGATATAAGCGATTTAGTAATAGCTTCCGGATTTATTGAGACTACAGAGGGTATCAAAACGATTCCAAATATTTCAAATTTGGTTACTTCAGTTGATAGTTCTCTTTCATTTTTCTTTGAAGTGTATTCTTATACTCCTAGAGAAGCAAAGATCTTGTATACAATTAATGATAAAGATGGAATAGCACTATATTCTAGAGATTATGATATTAACTTAAATAAAGGCAAAAATGAAATTAATGAAACCTTAAATCGAATATCTTTTTCTTTAGGGGACTACCTGTTAGAGGTTAAAATTTTGGATAATAGTGGAAAAATAATAAAGGGAGCACGTAAAAAATTTGCTTCAAAGTTGTTTGGTTTTCCCACATCAATAAAGGACCTTGATCTTGCAATAAAGCAGATGCAATTTATTGCGTCACCTTCAGATGTTGAAGAAATAGAAGATGCAAATGATTATGCTGAGAAACTCAAGAAATTCATTGCATATTGGAAGAGGCTAGATCCTTCACCCAATACACTTGATAATGAAACTCTCAATGAATATTACCGTAGAGTTAACTATGCTGATAAAACTTTTAAAGGTTACTTTAAAGGGTGGAGGAGTGATATGGGAATGGTTTATATAACTCTAGGCCCTCCGGATCAAGTTACCAGAAGACCTTATGAAATGGATAGAAAACCTTATGAAATTTGGGATTATTACGTTATTAATAGAAGATTCGTTTTTGTAGATCAAACAAATTTTGGCGATTATAGATTAGAAAATCCGGCATACGGAGATTGGTTCAGGTATCGTCCTTAAGAGAAATTATGGTTTTAACAGTTACATTAAATCCGCTTTTAGAGAAGAAATTATTCTTCAAGAGTATTGAGTCTAATAACAACAGAGCTTTTAAACAAGCCTACTATTCCGGTGGTAAAGGGATTAATATAAGCCGACAGCTTTCTTTGCTAGGTATAAAAAATCATGCATTAACTTTTTTAGGTGGTGCAAACGGAAAGAAACTAAGGGCGGTTTTAGAATCAGAAGAAATATGTTTTAGTGCTGTTTCTACCAAAAATGAAACACGAGAAGCAACATTGGTTTTTGATAAAAAAAATCAGAAACTAAAAACTTATTTTGGAATTAACTCACAGATTTCCAGCACTGAAATTAACCAATTTTTGGTGAAACTAGAAAAGGCTATTGTTAATTCTTCAATAGTTGTTTTCTCCGGGAGTATTCCAAATCCCGAGACTTCTGAAATTATTGAAAAGGGAATAGAGCTTTGTCATAAATATGATAAAATATCAATACTTGACTCATATGGTCAATATCTAGAAAAGCAAATTGACTTTAGTCCAACTGTTATTCATAACAATTTGAATGAGGTTCAATCATCACTGTCACTTCCAACATATAATGAACAAGATGTTGAAAAAATTTTAGACAGACTATATATTAAGAATATAAAATTAGCATTTTTGACATCTGGAAAAAATTATTCATATGCTGCAAAGTCCGATTTTCATTACAGAATTACTAATCCGGAAGTGACAGAAAAAGATCCTACCGGAAGCGGTGATGCTTTTGTCTCGGGCATTATTTATGGACTTGAAAAATCATTAGTGTTTAGTGATTTTGTAAAACTGGCCGCGGCATTCGGGGCAAAAAATGCTTCTACCTGGGATGTTTGTAGAGTTACACTTGATGATGCTAAAAAGCTTTTAGATAAAGTTTCGTTAACAGAAATTGGTAAGAAAATAAAATTAATTGATGACTCTCCGACAATATAAACTATTTACTTTCATTACTATTTTCATTTGTTCCTCTCTAATCTCAGCACAAAAACAAACTAGCTATAAAGTTACCGGGAATGAAACAATTGAGGATCAATTTTTTATAGATTGTTTAATAGCAAACTCTGCAAAGAATATTAATGAAATTAAGACCGCAGTTGGAAAAAAGCTAAATACAAAAGGTTATTACAATTACGAAATAATAAAAATTGATATAGATACAAGTTCTTCTAAGGATAACACATTGTTCTTACTGAATATTATTGAGGGATCACAAACTCTGATTAGAAATATGTTTCTTGATTCTCTAGAAAAGATTGATTCGTCTAATGTACTTACCTTCTTCAAATTTTTAGAAGGAGAAATATTTATCGAAACAGAATTAGAAGGGCAGATAGAAAATGCATTATTAGGATTAGAAAATAGCGGATACCCTTTTGCTAGTTTTAAAGTTAAATCGGTTGTTTTTTCTGAAGATGAAATTAATAATTATTTTGTGGATATCTATCTTAGACTTGAAAAGGAATTAGTTAGGAAAATTGATGAAGTTGAAATAAGTGGAAATACTAAAACCGATAAAAGAGTAATTGTAAATGCAACTAGACTTGTTCAAGGTGAATTGTATTCGCAAAAAAGAATTGATAAAATTCCAATACAGTTAAACAAATTGAGATTCTTTCAAAATATTACAACTCCAAAATATTTTGTAAATTCTAAAGGGAAAGGAATTCTTCATATTGATGTTGTTGAAAAAAACACTAATTCTTTTGATGGAATATTAGGCTATGTACCATCAAATAAGGATGGAGAAAGTGGTTACCTAACTGGTTTTGTTAATATAAGTTTAAGAAATCTTTTTGGAAGTGGAAGAGGTTTAGCCTTTAAATGGCAGCAAGAAAATTCTTTAACTCAAGAATTGGAATTAAGATATTTAGAGCCCTGGATTATGAATCAACCGTTCAATTTAAATTTTCAGTTCTTTCAAAGAAAGCAAGATAGCAGTTATGTGAAAAGAATTATTGGTGGAAGTATAGAATATTTGGCCACAGAAAATATTTCAGCCTCTATTATTTTAGAGTCCGAATCAATTATACCTTCAATAAATTCTAATCAATCAATTCTCAATTCAACATCATTTAATTCCGGTGTACAATTAAAACTAGATTATCGAGATGATGTATATTCACCTAAAAGTGGAACTTATTTTTCTTCAACATATAAGTACAGAACGAAAAGTGTTGATAATGCTGAGGAAATTCTAAGTTTAATAACTGAAAGTGATTTGGAATATCATAATTATGAGTTAGATTTTGGGATATATTATTCAACTTTTCAAAATCAAGTGGTTGCTTTGGAAGTCCACGCTAAAGAGACTATTGGTGACTATTTTGATATAAGTGATTTTTTTCAGTTAGGCGGAACTAACTCATTAAGGGGTTATAGAGAGAATCAATTTATTGGCAACAGAATTATTTGGTCTAACATGGAGTATAGATTTTTACTATCTCAGTTATCGTATCTATTTGCATTTTACGATGCTGGATATTATCTAATAAATGAAAATATTTTCAATAATATTAATAGACAGTCAGATTTCAAAAATGGATATGGACTTGGAATTAGTTTAGAAACAGCTCTTGGGATAATGCAGGTAAGTTACGCTTTTGCTGAAGGCAGTTCAACAAATGGGCTGATTCATTTTGGTTTATTAAATGATTTCTAATCAATGAAAAAAATACAAGCATTTATTGAGATTACGAGGCCGGTAAATTTACTCATTACTTTTGCTGTCGTTTATATTTCTGCTATAATTTGTAGTGATAACTTTTTGTTTACTATAAATATAGTTCTTGCAGGACTTTCCGCTGCTTTTGTTGCTGCTTCCGGAAATATTATTAATGATTATTTTGATTTTGAAATTGATAAAATAAACAGACCAAATAGACCAATTCCATCGGGTGTAATAACAAGAAAAGAAGCGGTGTTATATTATTTGATTTTGTCCTTTGTGGCTATTTTAATTTCTTATTTAGTTTCTTTTCAAGCCGTATCAGTTGTGGTACTTACTCTCATTCTGCTTTATTTTTATTCTTATTTACTAAAGTCGATTCCTTTAGTTGGCAATGTACTAGTGGCTTTTTGCACTGCATTTGCATTTATTTATGGTGGAATTGTTGTTGGAAATATTAACGCTGCTTTTATCCCAGCTGTGTTTGCTTTCCTAATAAATTTAATTAGAGAAATTATCAAAGATATAGAGGATTTAGATGGTGATAAAGAAAATAATGTAATTACTTTTCCTTCTAAATATGGACTAGAGAAAACAAAAATAATACTTCTGGTTTTAACATTTATTTTAATTTTGACTACTTTTTATCCATTTGCTAGTCAACTTTATAAAGTAGAATATTTCATTTTAGTGTTATTCATTGTTGATTTGCCTTTAGTTTATTTTGCTCTAGAAATTTATTCCAAACATTACTTAACAAAACTATCAAAATTAAGTTTGTCATTAAAAATAATAATGATATTTGGATTAATATCAATTTATGTAGGTCGTATTTGAACTCATTAAAAAAGTTTGATAATAACATTTACTCAGCTGAAATTAAAATAATAGCTGGGGTCGATGAAGCAGGACGCGGTCCTTTAGCTGGTCCTGTGGTTGCTGCAGCAGTAATCTTTGATAAAGACACTTTTATAGATGGTGTGAACGATTCAAAAAAGATTTCCGAAAAGCAACGCAACATATTATCTGAAATAATAAAAGAAAAAGCATTGAGCTATGGATTTGGGATTGTTGATCAATATGTAATAGATGAAATAAATATATTACAGGCAACTTTAAGGGCGATGAAGGATGCAGTAAGTGGACTCTCCATTATTGCCGATATTATTCTTATTGATGGTAATAAATCATTTAATTCAGTAAACCAAACAAAAACAATAGTTAAAGGTGATGCAAAATCTTTCTCCATTGCTGCTGCATCTATTTTGGCAAAAGTTAAACGAGATACGATTATGTTTGATGCTTCTTCCCAGCACCCGGAATATGCTTGGGAGAAGAATAAGGGATACGGTACAAAACAACATATTCAGGCAATTAAAGAACATGGTTATAATGAATTGCATAGAAAATCATTCTTAAAGAAAATTTTAGCAAATGAAATTCAGGAAGAATTACTTTGATGAATAATAGTTATAAAAAGGAATTTGGTGATAGGGGTGAAGATATTGCAGTCGATTATTTAAAGAATAAACAATATGAAATTATAAAAAGAAATTACCGTTTTGGACATGGTGAAATAGATATTGTTGCAAAGGATAATGATGTACTTGTTTTTGTTGAAGTAAAAACAAGGAAAAATTTAGAATTTGGTCCACCTGAATTGGCTGTAACTAAGAATAAGCAAAGACAGATTAGAAGAATATCTGAAGCATATTTGGTAGAAAAAAAAATCATTGATATTGATTGTAGAATTGATGTTGTTGCAATACTAATTAAAAAAAATCTTCCCCCTGAAATAAATCATATTGAAAACGCTTTTTAGTATATTTATGTATAGAATACTATGAACTTTAATGAAAAATTTAGAATAAAATATATATATGATTCTTCCGAAGCAAATAAATAAACGTTATTTAAACCTGAATGAGCGCTTTTATAATTTTTTTGCTACCATAACAGGACTTACAATATTTAATTGGGAGATTTTTAAAGAAATCTTTATCCCGCCCTACGAAATTGCAGAAATTAAGAAGCATATGAATGAATTGGGTGTTAAAACATTTCCAATAGTTAGTATTACCGGATTTGTAATTGGACTTGTAATAGTAATGCAAAGTGAACCGGTATTTATTCGTTTTGGAGCGTCAGATTATTTACCGGGAGCCACAGCTATTTCCATTGTTAGAGAACTTGCTCCTGTAATTACGGCATTAATCTTTGCCGGTAGAGTTAGTTCGGGAATTGGTGCGGAATTAGGTTCGATGAGAGTAACCGAGCAGATTGATGCAATGGAAGTTTCTGCTATAAATCCATTTAAATATCTGGTAACCACAAGAGTAATAGCTACGACATTGATATTACCAATACTGACGGTTTATGTGATATTTTTATCAATTATAGGTGGATTTGTTGCGTTAACTATTTCTCAGGGGATGAATTTTGAGTATTATCAAAATGCAGTTGTAACTAGTCTTACTTTTGGAGATTTAATCCCAAGTATTGCCAAGACATTTGTCTTTGGCTATATAGCGGGAATTGTTGGTTGCTACAAAGGCTACATTGCCGATGGAGGCACAGAGGGAGTTGGGAAAGCATCAACAACAGCCGTTGTATTAGCTTCTTTAATAATCTTATTGTTTGACACAGTATTAGTAAAAATATCATTAATGATATGGCCGCTGTAGAAATTATAAAAATTGAAAATTTAAGCAAACAATTTAGTGATAAAGTCATTTTAGATGATATTTCACTGAGCGTTTTACAGGGTGAGAACCTAGTTGTTTTTGGGCAAAGTGGTTCTGGAAAGAGTGTTCTATTAAAATGTATAATTGGTCTTCTCAAACCAGATAATGGCAATGTATTTATAAAGGGAAAAGATGTTACAGAATTATCCCAAAAAGAGTTAAATAAAATAAGAAAACAAACAAGTTTTCTTTTTCAAGGTTCAGCTCTTTATGATTCTATGACTGTGAGAGAAAATTTGGAATTTCCTTTAAAAAGACATATCGAGATAACTGATGATGATGCTTATGATAAAGTACTTTATACATTAGAACTAGTATCATTGAAAGAGGCTGTTGATAAAATGCCATCGGAACTTTCTGGTGGAATGAAAAAACGAGTTGGATTGGCTAGAGCAATTATTACTGATCCGGAAATTATGTTTTATGATGAGCCAACAACCGGATTAGATCCTATTTCGTCAAAAGAAATTTCCGAATTAATTTTGGATCTACAGAAAAAATTAAAAATGACTTCAATAGTAGTAACGCATGATTTAAACTGTGCACATATTATATCAGACCGAACAATATTTATTAAAGATGGGAAAATTGCATATAAAGGAAAGATTGAAGAACTTTCTAAATCGAATGATAAGTTTCTTAAAAACTTTTTTAGCCATAAAATAATTCACTGAGAAGGGGAATGAAATGTTTAAGCATTTAGAGGGTGCAAAATTAGGAATTTTTATTTTCTTGGGAACTGTTTTATTGGTAGTTGCTATATTTTTGATCGGTGGTAAAGACTCCCTTTTTAGCGATAATATTTTTGTAAAAACCTATTTTGATAATGTAGAAGGTTTGAGAACCGGTGCAGCAGTTAGGCTGAACGGATTGAGTGTTGGAAGTGTGAGTGATGTTAGATTATTAGATCTTAATCAGTATAGAGTTGAAGTAACAATGAGGATTAATAGAGATGTACAACAATTTATAAGACTTGATAGTGAAGCAGCAATTGAAACCGAAGGTATTATTGGCAGTAAAATTGTTATTATTACTCCTGGATCAAAAGATAATAATATAATTGAAGATGGTGGCGTTATAATGTCTCAACCAGCAGTAAATATGACTCAAATTATAGCCGAAACACAAGATATTATGCTTTATATGAAAGAACTAACTAGAGATTTTGCACAAGTCCTAGGCAAAGTAAACAAAGGTGAAGGAACATTTGGGAAATTGGTTAACGATGATGCATTATACTTTGAGACCGTAAACATTGTTCAATCCGCTGATACTGCATTAAATGTTATGGTTGACAGGTTAGAAAAAATGAGTGGATTTATTATTGGACTGGGAACAAGTGTTGAAGGGATTGTTGGGAATGTTGACAGTGCAGCAATGGATTTAAGAAATTTAATTAGCAGCATAGAAAAAGGAGAAGGTGCGTTAGGTGCTTTGATATCTGATAAAAGTGTGTATGATTCAATAAAAACCGTTGTGAGAAATTTAGCTGAAACAACAAATGCTGCCAAAATGGGAACTGAGGCTTTTGCTGAAAATATGGAAGCTTTGAAACATAATTGGTTATTCAAAAAGTATTTTGAAGAAAGAGGTTATTGGTCGAAAAATAACTATGAAGCAAAATTAGATGCCCAACTTGAATATATAGAACAGAGTAAAAAAGAACTTGATCTTAAGATTCAAGAATTGCTTGAACTTGAGAAGAAGATATCTGTTGAACAAAATTAAGAAAGCTCCGTTAAATCAATATTCCCTGCATTAATATAATGTAATTACTACCAATTTCATCCAAGAAATTACTATCTTTCCTGTTTGTAATTCACGTATTCAAAACTTGAAAATCCATTACTTTGCAAAGAAATTCCAAACATAAAATAATAGTTAAAGGAGCCAGAGAGCATAATCTCAAGAATGTTGATCTTGAGATTCCTAAGAATAAATTGGTTGTTTTTACAGGTGTTAGCGGTAGTGGTAAATCCTCACTTGTTTTTGATACAATTTATGCAGAAGGTCAGAGAAGATTTGTTGAAAGCCTTTCTTCATATGCTCGTCAATTTTTAGAGAGAATGAACAAACCGGATGTTGATTTTATTTATGGTATCTCTCCGGCAGTAGCAATTGAGCAAA
>PVMS01023907.1_pt1 | contig 10634 bp, 7 predicted proteins | sample 1853461 | NCBI WGS metagenome assembly PVMS01 (sample SAMN08582032, study PRJNA380276) | Marine sediment metagenome, whole genome shotgun sequencing project. | isolation source: ocean sediment barecode stripped | collected 2017
CGAATCGAAATATTGTACCTACAAAATTGATCATCTCTCCAGCCAGCTGCTTCTGAAGGAGGGGTATTCAGATAAATTCTTAATAACCAATACAGGTTCTGAGTTCAAGGGCATGAAAGTCAATGGAAAGTATATCAAAATTGAGATGGCTGTAGCCGATGCGCTTAACTATCGTTTTAAAGCCAACCTGAAGTATCCCAAACTTGACATTGATGAAGAGTCGATGGATGTGAGAATAAAAATACTGGAAAGCTCTCAACTGGAGATGGAGGCCATCAAGGGTACCGAAACAGAGGGAATGGCCGAGTTTGTGGTGAACGGGTACGATGTGGCCGTTACGTTTACCAAAGATTGAGGGAGGGATCACCGGGATTTACCATTCCCAACCAAATGATATGTTGAATACATAGTCGGTTTCGGGGGCATCATCTGCAGGCATGTTGTCATAGTTCAGGGAGACGCCCATCTTAATAAAGAAGTCCAATGGAAACTCATATTTAATATCGAATTTTGAGTCTGAACGCCAACGTCCGGCTTCTGTGAAACTCGGATAGGCTATGACGGAGAATAGCAGGTCAAGATCCCCCAAATCAAAAATATTGTAGTCAGTTCCAAAATAACCCTCCCAACTTTGCCTGTCTTCTGTGTCATTGGTATAGTATTCTATGTTACGGTTCACACCTACCTTAAGGCCCCAATCCATGCGGTTACTCTGAACCAGATATCTACCTGCACCTACCTGCGCATTGATCCTGGAATCGATACTTTGTTCGGTATTTGAGAGGTAGGAGACAGTGGCGATTCCATACAGTTTATAGGGCAGCAGGTAACTAAAACTCACATCTGCTTCGCGCCGATGGATGTCTTCAGTCTTATCCTGGGTGGAGGAGAGGTTGTAGAAAGAGGCACCCGTATTCCATTTTTCTGCTTTATATCCCAGTGAACTTCTGGTGGTGAGCTGTTTCAAATTACGTGCCTTAGCCATATCGAAACCAAAACTGATGGAGGCACTGAACCTGTCCAGAAACTTATCATCATAGGCATTCAGGTATACAATATCTTTATTTCTTACATCTATAGTATCCAACAGTTGGGTGATGATCTGGATGATAGAATCCCCCTGGGATTCTAATGTGCCAAAATATTGCTCTCCATTGGAGAGGGTTATCAGAAATTGAGATACCGAATAGATTTCTGTGGTTTTGGCCCACTCAATCTTAAAGTCGCTGTCGCTGTAATCGGTTTCAATCTGAAGGATTCCCCTTTGCATATTTTTGATTTCACCCACCACATAATCGTGGGTATTGAATATCACCGAATCCACCTGGGCAGAAATATTCATAGAGATTCCCAAAAAGATCACGAATAAAATGATGGGACTTTTTAACATGACAGTAAATTTTAATCGGTATTGAATTTCTACTAAATTTAGAACTTGCGTTTTTTATAGGCAAATGTCTCCTTCGATCAATACAAAAACCATACGGGGGATAAAATGTTCAACCACATCTTGCAGAGTACTCATTTTTCCTCAATTCCACAGAAATATTTGAACATCCCGGATAGGTTCAACAGCTGAGTTTTAATTGGTGTTGCTATATTTGACATCAGACTCAACCTGATTTACCATGTGGAAAACTATCCTTGCCTTACTTGTGACCATCATTGTCATCCCCATTCTTGCGTTTAGTTTCGATGAGCCCCTGACCGGTTTGCAACACCAGGTTCTGATTAAGCTCATTGTCGTATACCTTGCTGCTGCTTTACTCTGTTTTGTGGTGAGTTCACTCTCGAAAAACTTCAGCCAGGTGGATAAGCTATGGAGTGTGATGCCCATTCCTTATACCTGGATTGTGGCCTTTGAGTCTGGTTTTGAACCCCGTTTGATTCTGATGGCGATTCTGGTTACTGCATGGGGACTCAGACTGAGCTATAATTTCTCTCGACGGGGAGGATATTCTCTAAAATTCTGGACCGGGGAAGAGGACTATCGCTGGGCGGTACTACGCAGTAAACCTGAATTGAAAGCTGGTTGGAAGTGGACGCTCTTTAACCTACTGTTTATTTCTCTTTACCAGATGGGATTGATTCTGCTGATCACCCTGCCATCTCTCAGAAGCATTGGAGGAGGATCCTTATCGTGGTTCGATGGAATTGTTGCCGCTCTTCTATTGGGCTTTATTGTGGTCGAGACAGTGGCCGATCAACAGCAATGGAATTATCACAAACAAAAGAGAGCCGTCATGAAAACTGGTGGAAATCTTCCTGAAAGATTTAAGAAAGGATTTGTTGATAGCGGACTCTGGGGGATTGTACGACATCCCAATTACTCTTCAGAACTGGCCATCTGGATCGTCTTCTACTTTTTTAGTGTTTCTGCCACTGGAACCTGGCTCAACTGGTCGGTGATTGGGGCCATTCTTCTGGTATTGCTTTTCTGGGGGAGCAGCAATTTCAGCGAGTCCATCTCCACCGAAAAGTATTCCGGGTACGCTGATTATCAAAAACGACTTCCCAGGTTTATTCCCTTTTTGTAATTCGTTGAACCATTGTGGGTTTAAAATGTTCTGGAACTCCGAATGATGGGAATAGGACTTGGACTATGTCTTAGAATCTCAATACCACCTGAGTGCCTTCCCCGAGTTCAGATTCAATAATTATCTGTCCCTCATGGAGGCGGATAATCTGCCGGCAGAGGCTTAATCCGATGCCCGATCCTTCTTCCCGGGTGGTAAAAAAAGGCACAAATACCTGTTCCAGTTTATCGGGCTGAATGCCCTCTCCATTGTCTTTTACTGAGAGACAAATGCGTCCATCGGGATCGGTGTAACAGGTTAGGTCTATTGCGGGCTTGATTGTATTTCTCACCGCTTCAACTGCGTTCTTCACCAGGTTTATCAATACCTGCTCCATCATATGCTTATCTGCTTCCAGCTCTGAAGTACAATCCTGCTGATAAGAGAGAACCACTGATGTTTCCTTCAGCTCTTCCCTGTAAAGTTGTTCCACCTTATGAAACAGATCTGTCACCTTCAAGGTCTTCTTTTTTAGAGGAGGAAGACCAGTGAGTTTTTTATAGCGTTCGATGAAATTCACCAGTCCCGATGAACGTTCTTCAATGATTCCTGCACTTTGAACCGCATCTTCCACTGCATCGGGAGTGCCCTTTTTCATTTTCCTACGGATGGCCATGGAGAGGGTAATGATGGGCGTCATGGAGTTCATTATCTCATGATTAATGACCCGGATCAACTTTTTCCAGGACCGGATCTCCTGCTCCTCCATCTGGTTGCTGATGTCGTTGAGTGAGATGATGTGAATGGTTTCACTACCTAGCTTTATCTGTGAACTGGCTACCGAGAGTTGCATAGCTCTTCCACCGGAGTTGATCTGTTCAATAAATTCACTTTTAGGACCTGCATTTCGCATCCTCTCTCCCAGTTCCGGATTGTTCTTTTCCACCTCTTTCAGGTGCTTAATGGGTCCCGTGGCCAATATATTTCTTGCCGCCTTGTTCATGGTCCGGATCTTTCCGGAATCATCAAAGCTGATGATGCCAGTGGATATATTACCAAGTAGTGCTTCCAGGTATTGAGACTGTACTTCCAGGTCGATGCGGTTCTCTTTAAACTCATGGATCAGATTTTCAAGGCTTTCATTGAGTCCTCTGAAGTTTTTATCGGTATAGCGCCGGGTGTAGCTTAATGAAGGATCGCTCTCCTGCATATGGATCAGAAAATTGCTTAGCATCCTGTTGGACCGGTTAACAAAGTAGATCAACCTGATGAGCAGTAACAATGCCACCATAGCCACTCCGGCTGCAGTTGAAGGTTGTTGCCTGATATTCAGGAAATAGAAAAAGAGAAAAGCTGCAGCAAAAATGAGCAGACAGTTGAGAACAATGGAAATATAGAAGCGGTTATATCCCATATTTTTTCAGTTTTGCATAGAGGGTTGTCCTTGATATATTGAGTATTTGAGCCGCTCTGGAGTGGTTACCCCTGCATTTTTCCAAAACCCTGAGTATGGTTCTTTTTTCCACATCGTCCAGCCGGAATGAATCCACTTCCATTCCTTTCGAAGAATCAAACAGGTGCAGATCTTCTGGTCCCAGTGCAGTGTTCTTACCCAGAATCACCGCCCTCTCCATGGTGTGTTTAAGCTCCCTCACATTGCCAGGCCACGGATACTCCTGAAGCCTTTCCTGTGCTTTGCCATTGATAAACAATCCCGGTTTATCGTACTTCCGGCTGTACTGCTCCAAAAAGTAGTTGGCCAGCTGAATGATATCCTCTTTCCTCTCTCTGAGAGGCGGAACTTCAATGGCCACCGTGTTGAGCCGATAGAAGAGGTCCTCCCTGAAAGAGCCCTCTGTGATCATCTTTTTCAGAGGCTTGTTGGTGGCTGTAATCAATCTGATATCGATGGATACAGGCCTGTTATCACCCACCCGAATCAGTTCACGATTCTGGATCACCTGCAGCAATTTGGCCTGTATGGAGAGAGGTACGTTGCCAATTTCATCCAGGAATAGGGTTCCCTCGTTGGCATTTTCAAACCTCCCGGAACGATCCTCCTTTGCATCGGTAAAAGCCCCTTTCACATGTCCGAACATTTCACTTTCAAACAGCGATTCGGTGATGGAGGCCAGATCCACCCCCAGAAATATCTGATCGGAACGTTTGGATCGACGGTGTATTTCACGGGCTATCAAATCTTTGCCGGTACCATTTTCACCAAGAATTAACACACTGGCATCTGTTCCTGCTACCCTGTCGAGGGTATCCATCAGCTCGCGCATGGCCAAAGAGGAACCCTGGTACATCTGATAATTGCGGTCCAGGTCGGCCGACAATTGTTGCTGACGGTTTTTTAATTTTTTTACCTCCTGTCCCGATTTTCGCAATCGGTAGGTATTCTTGAGTGTAACAATCAGTTTTTCCGGATCCCAGGGCTTGGTAATAAAATCTGTGGCACCCTTGCGTACGGCTTTAACAGCCAGTTCAATATCCCCATAGGCAGTAATCAGAATGACAGGCAGGGAGGGATCTGTTTTTTTGATTTCATTCAACCAGAAAATCCCTTCATTGCCGGAGGTTTCACCCGTGGCAAAATTCATATCCAACATGACGATGTCATAAGTGGATCGCCAAAGCATCTCATGTAAACGTGAGGGCTTTGTGACAAGGTCGATCTCCTTGAAGTCATCCTTTAACAGAATCCTGAGCGACTCCAGGATCTGTACATTGTCATCCACTATAAGTATTCGGGCTGGAATCATATTTGAATTATTCCATGTAAATTTAGGATAAATTGTTCAAAAAGCTGACAGCGATTGTTCAGTTTCTGAACACTTGATTTGAATTTGATTTTCCAGTTATATCTGTAAAATGTTGTAATTCAATACAAAAGCAAGAGTGCTTATTTTCTGGCACCTAATTGGTATCAAAGAGGGAAATCCATGTTATTATGATAATCAGCTATTTCAAATATGCCTTTCGCAACCTTGTTAAACAACGGGGTCGGACCCTGATTAACCTATTCGGACTCTCCTTCAGCATCGCCCTGGCAATTATTATTTATCTCTACAGTACAGGGGAGCTAAGATTCAATGATTTTCACCAGAATGGTGATCGGATCTACAGGATGTACTCCAGTATGGATCCCATAAATCGGGAACGAATTTACTCCGCTTATCAACCAGCAGAAATGGCATTGGCATTGAAAGAGAACGTTCCGGGTATTGAACAGACCTGCCGACTGAAGTCAACGGACGCATACATCGGATTTGAAGAGGTGTTGTTTCAAGAGGAAGTGGGCTTCGTGGATTCCACCTTTTTTGATCTGTTTACCTATAAATCTATTGCTGGCGACCTGAATACCGCACTGGATGAACCAAAAAGTGTGGTAATTACCGAAGAGGTAGCCAACAAAATATTTGGCGACAGCCTGGTTAGTTACGATGAGATCCTTGGTCGAACCATTGAATTTCCGGAAAGCCCCCCATTTAATCAGTATGTGGTGACAGCGGTCATTGCAAATCCTCCCATAAATAGCTCCTTCAAGTGGACTGTGTTGATTCCCTATGTGAATGCACGGGTATACTCCAGGAGCAATGATTTTATTGGAGATACCTACCTCTATGTGATGCTTGATGGGAATAACAATGTGAGCCACCTTGAACAGACCGCACAAACCCTTGTGGATGATTTCGTAGGAGAGAACTTGCAGAATATGGTTGATGTTGGATTTATTTCAGCAGAAGATCACCATTTTACCTACCATTTTATGCCTTACCCTGACCTCTATTTAAATTCACGTGATATCGGGGGTGACTATGATATTACAGGGAAACTAAATGCCATCTATATTCTCTGCAGTATTGCCATTTTGATCCTTTTTATAGCCTGTTTTAATTATGTAATGATCGCTATTGGTACTTCGCTGAACCGCATTGGCGATTTTGGTGTGATGAATGTAATGGGTGCCCGACGCTGGCAAATCCTGGCCCAGTTTTTCATAGAGTCCTTTCTGCTCACCCTGATATCGCTTTTGTTGGGGATCATCATGGCCGAACAGCTCCTTCCCCTCTTTAACCACCTGGCCGATGAAGAGCTCAAATTCACACTATATAGCCGTGGGATCAATGTTCTTTTCCTGCTTGCTGTAATGCTGTTTATTGTATTAAGCACCAGTGTCTATATTGGAATCTATCTGCTCAGGCGTAGCAACCCTGTGCGATTTCTCAGACGAGAGATGCTTTCTATGAGGCGAAATGGTGTGGCCAGGGTATCGGTGGTAATGCAGTTTTTTATAGCCATTGTGTTGCTAATTTCAGGTGGAGTGATAATCAAACAATTGAATTATATGATGAACCGCAATGTGGGTTTTGATAGGGAGGAAGTGGTGGTGTTACATGTGGACTTCTCATTGGATAAGATCAACACCCTCAAGGAGAAAATTCTTGAATCGCCCCATGTCCGGAGTGTGACCATGAGCGATCGCAGTTTTGTTTCCGGGAGTAGTTCGCAATCTATTCAAAATAGTAAAGGAGAACCAACCCTCATCAGATTTCTGCGGGTGGATCATGACTATCTGTCGACCCTGGGTTTGGAATTGATAGAGGGTAGAGATTTTTTCAAGGGTGAGATAAACGATACCATTCCCAATGTGATTGTCAATGAAACACTCATCAGAGAGGTCGGGATTGAGGATCCTGATGGTGCGAAGTTAGTGATGGACTCTGAAGGATTCGCTGTGAATATCATCGGGGTGGTTAGAGATTTTCATTTTGACTCCATGCACGATGAGATCCAGTCCTTGATGATGCACACCGCTGAATATAATACCATCTGGTACCTTTTTGTGAAAGCAAATGGGAATTTGACCGCTGTTCTGGAGCACACCGAGAAAGCATGGAATGAAGTGGTTCCTGAGTTTGCCTGGGAATACACCTTTTTAGATGAGAACCTGGAACTACAATACAGCGATGAGGATCGTTTGAGTCGGATCATTGCATACGCATCAGCCATCGCCATACTGCTCTCCTGCCTGGGTCTGATGGGAATCAGCGGACTGCTAGTGGCCCGACGATTCAAGGAGGTGGGTATACGGAAAGCAAATGGAGCCACCATTTCACAGATTGTCTACCTCTTGAACATCGACATCCTGAAGTGGGTGGTGGTTGCCTATTTGATTGCCTGTCCTGCAGCCTGGTTAATAGCAAGGCGTTGGCTTCAGGATTTTGCCTACCAAACTACCATTTCGTGGTGGATCTTTGGGCTTGCAGGGCTTGCTGCCCTTTTAATTTCGGTATTGACCGTTACCTTGCAAATTTACAGGGTGGCCAGGCAGAATCCGGTAAATGCACTGAGGTACGAGTAAGATTGTTTGGCGTAATATATAGTCTCAAATTGTATAAACGTAATAATAAGTTTGCAGAACTAATAAATAAGTTATATGTTTGTGTTGTAATAACGCAAAAAGGTAATCAAATGGTAACCCTGACCAAAGCAGAAGAGAGGATTATGCAAATACTGTGGGACCTCGAACGTGGATTTATTAAGGATATCCAGGAGCATTTCCCCAAGCCGGCACCTCCCTACAATACGATCTCGACCATTGTAAGGGTGCTGGTGAAGAAAGAGATTGTCTCTTTTAAAACCTACGGGGGATCCTACCAGTATTTTCCATTAATAAGCAGGGAGGAGTACCGAAGCGATCAGATGGGCCGTCTGATGAATAACTACTTTGGCAACTCCCTGAGTGAGGTAGTGAATTTTTTCTCAGAGAAGAAGGACCTGGATGTAGATGAGGTGGATGAAGCCCTTAGAATGCTTGAAGATCTTAAGCAGAAAAAGAAAAAGTAGGCAATCGTGGTGCATTTCATGATATACCTGCTGGAGACAGGGCTCTGTCTTTCATTGCTATACCTGGCTTACTGGCTGTTCCTCAGGAAGGAGACCTATTTTAATTTCAACAGATTGTTCCTGGTGGGAAGCTTGATTCTGGCCCTGATTGTCCCGCTGGTACATATGAGTTTTATGATCCCACAGGGGAGTTCACTGGAGAGACCAGCCCGGAATATTACAAAATTCCGAAGTGGTTACGAGGAGATGATCAGGTGGATAGATGCCGACTTTGGTGCAGAACCGGGCAGAGAACACAGTGTGGGGAATAGCAAAGGACTCAATCCTCAAATGGATGAAAGGGGACAGATTCCGGTGGCGGGAGCTCATGGATCACAGATGGAGAACGCAGGGGCTGAAACAGGCAAGCAGAAGGCAGGCTGGAGAAACAACTTCTCATTTTCTAGAATTTTATTGTTTATATATATAGTTGGAGTGGTCTACTTCTTATCCAGGTTTATCTACCTGGTCGTCCGACTCTTCCTGCTGGCAAAACGAAACAGGGTGACCCGGCAGGCAGGATTCAGGATGGTCGAGATCCAGGAAGATATCTCTCCATTCTCCTTTTTTCGCTTTTTGTTTATTAACAACCGATCCTTAGACGAATCCGAGTTAGACCATGTGCTTGAGCATGAAAAGGCCCACATCAGGCAAAAGCACTCCATGGATCATCTTTTTGCACACACTCTTGCCATTTTTCAGTGGTTTAATCCATTTGCATGGCAAATGAGGAAAGCCTTGAAAACAACACACGAGTACATTGCTGACCGGCAGGTCTTAGGGAAGGGAATTGAACTGTTTGATTACCAATCGTTATTGCTGAAACAGGTGATCGGGTATCACTCTGTAGAGCTTGTAAACAACTTCAATTTAAAACCCATTAAAAAACGAATAGCCATGATGAATAAAACAAGATCAGGAATGCCTGCAAAGCTTAAAGCCATGCTGGTTGTTCCATTCGCACTTATTATATTTTTCCTCTTTGCTGATTTTACTCTAAAAGGAACAGATGGTTCTCAAATGTCCGTTGATAAGCAGCTCTGGGGTTTATGGATCAAGCAGGGGGAGGACAATTTCAGTAAGAGTCTGCTTATTAAGGATAGCAGGTTTATCTATTCCGAAGGAATGGAGATACGCGACTACTTTTTGAAAACCGAGGGTAATTCGCTGATCCTATCAGAAAGGGAAGGAATCCCTGGCACTTCTTTAGAGTTTGAGCAACATGGTGATGAATTGATCATCTGGTGGACTGATTCTCAAAAGAGCCGCTATGTGAAATCCATGGCAGAGAATACCCTGGATCACTATCTGGAAGCGACGGGAATAACAGCCGATCTGCCTTCCATCTCAAAGTACAGGCTGTTGGAAGAAAACCTGGTGTACAGAATCAGTTATGGGAAGGATGCCGGAGGAGGTACTTCCCTGGCCTTTAATGGAAAGTCTTTCACTTTAATCGATCTTGAGGAGCTGGTTCAGAAAGAGAAGAACCAGGTGAGTAAGCTGGATCAAAATTCCCTGGCAGCCCTGTTTCTGATCGACCGAACCATTACCATGGTACTGGTGAGCCAGGTTCGTGAGGAGCTGAGAAAGATCAATGCACTCCACATCGCAGAGGGAGGATACCCTCAAGGTGATATGGAGCTATCGCCTCTTCTCTATCATTCTGTAGGACTGCCCCGGCTGCTGCCTCCAATGGGTGCCAAAACACTGGATAAAAAGGAAGTTGAGAAAAGAGGAGGAATTATCTACACCGTGGATCTGGCAGCACGAAATACCACTCCACGAGATGTGGATGAGGGGCTTCAGCAGTTTATCAGAACGAATAAAGGGGGTAAATATGTGATCTCACTCGAGTATGATGGAGCCATTCCCTATGGTCAGTATTTGGAAACGGTCGATATGATCTATAAAGTCATATATCGGTTCAGAGATGAATTATCCCTTGAAAAGTATCGGGTAGCTTATGATCAGTTGGGAGATGAACTCCAGCGGGAGATGCGTAAGGCCTATCCCATGGCCCTTTCTGAATCGTTTGTTGAGAACTAGACATTCGGGATCTGAATTAATGTTTTGACTAAATTTTTTTATGATGAGACTATTGAAATCAAGTATATTATTTGCCTTCTTTTCAGTGATTACCTTGTGCGTATGCGCACAATCAGCTGAAGACTCAATGGCTATTAAAACAACGGCTTTGGATTATATTGAAGGTTATTTCCACAATGA
>PVMS01044895.1_pt1 | contig 10634 bp, 6 predicted proteins | sample 1853461 | NCBI WGS metagenome assembly PVMS01 (sample SAMN08582032, study PRJNA380276) | Marine sediment metagenome, whole genome shotgun sequencing project. | isolation source: ocean sediment barecode stripped | collected 2017
ACTACTTTTTGCTTATTAAAATCTTCATATATATCTGCTACAATTCCAGTGATTTCTATAACTTTTGAATCACCTTCCTCTTGTAAATATTTATTATTTGCTGTTTTAGCATCTTTTAAATATTCATTCACTAATTGTTTGGCTTCTAAATGAAAGTCGGTTTTTGTAGCTTGAATATCTCTATGAGGTTGGAAGAACATATAAAGAAATACACTTCCTCCAACAACAAGTGCAAATACTATTATTATTAGTCCCCATTTTAGGATCTTTTTTCTCATTGAATGGTTTTTTTAGATAAAAACATCTTTACAGGTATTCGAAAAAGATGTTAAAAAAATATTGTGAGCTAATAGTCGAGAGAAGAATTAAAACCTAACTAGACATAGAATAATAAAGCAGATTAATGAGTATTCTAAAAGTTAAATAGCTTGTTTTTTTTTCTGAAATATACTACTTTAGCTGAGGAAAATGATAAAAAAAATAAGCTTACATACCTATAGTATTAAGTATCACTATTATTTTTTATTTTCTAAATATACCTACTCTAGTCAATATACATTTGCTACTAAAACAAATAGTTAATAAAGAGAATTCTATTTATTATTAATATAAAATCTTAGTATATGTACGACAAAAAATCAGATTTGGCAGGACCCGGAATTAGCACTTACGAAGAAGTAAAAACTATTCTACCTAATAATTATAAAGCGTTATTACCACCATTAAAGAGAATGGAAGCACTTTATTTAATTAAAGATTATATAGAAAAAGGTCTTGCAAAAGAATTAAACCTCCAAATGGTACAAGTACCACTTATTGTTAGTAAAGATAGTGGTGTGAATGATTATTTGGATCGTGATGGCTCTAGGACTCCCATTGATTTTCCGGCGGGATTAGGTTTACCTAAACGCTTAGAGGCTCAGGTTGTGCAAGCTGCTACAAAATGGAAAAGAATGGCATTGGCTCAATTTGATTGTGCTATTGGACAGGGTATTAATACTGACATGCGTGCAGTTAGAAAAGATTATTTTTTAGATCATGACCATTCATCATATGTTGATCAATGGGATTGGGAAAAAAGAATCACACTTGAAGATAGAAATCTAGATTATTTAAAGGATACAGTAATAAAGATTTGGAAAGTAATTAGAGGTGCCGGAATGATGATAAAAGAAAAATTCCCAGAATTAAATGATCCAAGTTATCCAGACTTTCCTGAAGAATTAAAGTTCTTCCATGCTGAGGAAATTCTAGAAATGTATCCGGATTTACCAAGAAAACAAAGGGAAACTAGATTGATACAAGAACACCATGCTGTATTTATTATAGGAATCGGTTCTTTACTTAAAGACGGATATCCACACGAAATGCGTGCTGCCGATTACGATGATTGGATAACACCTACCATAAAGAAGAACGGAGAACAAATGTATGGATTGAATGGTGATATCTTAGTTTGGAATCCTGTAACCAAGAGAAGACATGAATTAACTTCGATGGGTATTAGAGTGACTAAAGACTCTATGATTGAACAATTAAAACTAACAGGACAAACTGATTTCCTTAAACTACCTTATCATCAAGCTATATTAAATGATGAAATTCCATTGAGCATCGGAGGAGGTATAGGTCAATCACGAACTTATATGTATCTTTTACGATGTGCTCATCTAGGAGAAGTAACTATTTCTATCTGGCCAGATGAATTAAAAAAGATCTGTGAAGAAAAAAACATTCATGTGTTAGAATAAAATCAACTATTGACCATTAAAGCCGGCGAATCCCCCTCGACAAGCCGGCTTTATATTGTTTAATCAACCGTAATGCCTCTCTTTTACTCAAATTTTGAAGGACTGTTTTATTGGTATAATCAATGACCCAATCTGGATTAAACTTGCTATATTGTCTCAAACTCCAACCAATAGCTTTATTGATAAAAAACTCTTTTGAACCCAACATAGAATTTATAGCATAACTTAACAAAACGGTGTCCACTTCATCCTTATATTTAAGTTGGAACAACAATGCAGAACGTTTTAACCACATATTTTTGGAGATAATACATTTTCGAATAAAATTTTCTCTTAACTCAGGGAATTTCATAAAATAAGGTCCCAATATATTACTTGCAATATAATCAACAGTATCCCACCAAGATTTATGGGTAATCATATATTCAAAAAGAGAGAGATCTTTTTTTTCAAATTGTTTTATGTATTTCTGAAGAAGTTCTTGTGCAAAATATTGAATTTCTCGTTCTGGTTTATTCCATAATGTTCTTATAATCTCTTCTAGGTTTTCTTTTAATGGTAATTGTGTATTTAGTAAGAATGGCTTTTGCAGGCTTTTACGAATAGGAGATTTTAGACCGAAATAATCAAACTTATCTTTCATATAAGCTCTCTGTCCTGTTGCAATTTTAAGATCTGCAAACTTCTCAAATTCGAATAACAAAGAATTAATATATTCATCCATTACTTAAAATCTTATGTATTTCAGTAATGGTAGCCAAATGATAATCATCGTGTTCCGCCACAAAAAGAAACAAGTCCATAATACGCATGGGTGTATTCAATCTGGGATGGATGGAACTTTTAAACACTTCTTTTTCTGTTAATTTTTCAAGGTTGCTGACCAAAACACTTCTTATGTCAGAAAATTCCTGAACCAGATCTTTGGTGTTTCTTGAATTATGATTAGCTAGATTGGTCTTATTATTCTTTAAATCGACTGGTCTCATAACTTCTTCCCCTATTATTATATCCTGAAGCCTTCCAAGCCAGATAGGTTCCAGATCTATAAGATGTCCTATATTCTCAAGAATAGACCATTTACCAAAGTGTTTAACCCTTAATAACTCCTCTGGTATCGTTGAAATCTTATGATCTATTAGAATGGATGTTCCCATTAATCTTTCCAATATTGAAGGGAATATATTTTGTTCTTTCGAAAAATCAAAGTTTCTGTCAAACCATTTTATTTGATTCATTTTTTTATAAATATGATTGCTAAAATTAAAACTAATTTTTTATTATTTAAGGATATTAAGATCAATATTTACTTGATAAAATCAGTGAAAATGAGTAACTTGTATAAGTTTCAAAAGTAAAACTTCTATAATGAAAAAAACATTTCAAACAGCAATTCTAAACAGCGGAAGATATGCTTATCTTCTTGGATTCCTAATTTTATTAATAGGTTGTAATACAACGGTTAAAAATGACGATAAGGAAGGGGAAGTTACTAAAACCAAAGATATAATATGGCATATTAAGGCAATTCACCCCGAAGGAAAATCCTTAGATATAAAGGCCATAGACAAAGATGGTAATTTATTCGACATAAAAGCTATACAAAATTCCGATCAAGATAGTTTTTTGGATGTCAAAGCTTTTGTGGATGGCAAAAAATTACCTGTTAAAATGTTAGTTAGTAAAGATAAATATGCTCCTGTTAAAGCGATTGATAGAGGCGGTATTATACTTGACATAAAAGCCATCACTGCAGATGGTGAAAAATTAGACGTTAAAGGAATTGTCCGATCTGGAAATATTGTGAGTCTAAAAGCGATAAATAAAGAGGGAAAATTCTATGGTGTAAAGGCCATTTCTCCAACGGGTCAATTAAATGATGTTAAGGGAATTAAAATAAACGTTAAAGAAAAAGAGATGACACTTAATGGTTTCAATGTTTACGCGCATATAAAAGCGATGCATCAATCTCTAGGTGAAGATGAAGAGAAAGATGAAAAAGGAAGTAAAGATAAAAGCAAAAGTGAAGATGTATTTGAAAATATTATATGGAATATAAAAGCAATTACACTTGAAGGAAAAAATTTAGATGTAAAAGCTATTGATGAAGAAGGTAATAAATTTGATATAAAAGCTATCCAGGATTCCGACCAACATAGTTTTATGAATATTAAAGCTATTGTAGATGGAAATAGGTTACCTGTTAAAGTACTTATAAGTGATGAGAAATATTCACCCGTTAAAGCAATAGCAAGAGATGGAACTATTTATGATATCAAAGCTATCACAGATGATGGAACATTTTTAGACGTAAAAGGAGTTAGCCGGTCAGGAAACATTATACATATAAAAGCTATCAATGAAAATGGAGACTTTCTTGCTGTTAAAGCTTTTTCTCCTGATGGCAAACTAAATGATGTAAAAGGTATTAAGATATTCGAAAGAATTAGAGAGTTAAGCATTAGAGGAAATGAAGTTTATGCACATGTTAAAGCAATAACTCAATAGTTAGTGTTAGTAAACTTTTGACCCGTTTATAAAAGTAGCAACAACTTTCACAGAAGGTATTTCATCTTCTGGGATGGTCATAATGTCCTTTTCTAAAACAGTAAAATCTGCTAGTTTCCCAACTTCAATAGAACCTTTTTCATTTTCTTCAAAATTAGAATAAGCAGCCCAGATGGTCATTCCTTTTAAGGTTTCTTCTCTGGTCAATGCTTCTTCCATTCGATAGCCGCCTTTGGGATAATTTTGTAAATCTTTTCGAGCCACTGCCGAGTAAAAGGTATGCATAGGATTTACTCTTTCTATAGGGAAATCCGTTCCTAAAGCAACCATTCCTGCTTTTTTTAATAATGTTTTATAAGCATAAGCTCCCTTAATTCGTTCACTCCCCACTCTATCTTCCGCCCAATACATATCGCTTGTTGCGTGTGTAGGTTGCACTGAAGGAATAATATTTTTTGAAAAATAATCGAAATCAATTGGACTTACAATTTGAGCGTGCTCTACCTTCCATCTAGGATCTTCCAAATTTTTAATAGCTTCTGAATAAATTCGTAAAACCGAAATATTTGCAGAGTCCCCTATGGCATGAGTGTTCATTTGATAACCTGCATCTACAATTCTTTTCGCTAATGAAGCCATTTCACTTTCTTTATTTAACATTGCTCCAAAATGATTTGGTTTGTCGCTATACTCTTTGCGTAAAGCAGCACCTCTTGATCCTAATGCACCATCTGCATATACTTTTACAGATCGAACATGCAATCTGTGGGTTTTAATAATACCCTTTTCTAAATAATAATCTAAGTTCTCTTTTGTATTACTCACCATTGCATATATACGAATAGACATTTCTCCTGCTTGTTGCAAACTATCAATTAATTCAATAATTTCTCTATCCAATCCAGCATCATTTATTGTGGTAAGTCCGAGTGATAAGCAAACTTTTTCAGCTTCTATTAAGGCTTGTATTTTAAAGGCTCTAGAAGATTCAGGAATGGATTTATTGACCAGATTCATCGGACTATCAATAATAATACCTGTTGTCTCTCCTTTATTTATAATTATTTCACCTCCAATAGCATTTGTTTCTGTTGTAATTCCTGCTAGCTCCATAGCTTTTGAATTCACTAAATAGGCATGACCATCAATCCGTTTTAGTGCAACTGGTGTGTTTGGAAAAAGGGAATCCAATTTTTCTTTTGTTGGAAATTCTTTAATTTCCCAATCATTTTGATCCCAGCCTCTTCCTTCGATATATTCTAAATTTCTTTCCTTCTGAAACGCTACCACACGTTCCAAAACCTCATCAAAACTTATTGTTCCTTTTAAATCTACATTCTGAAGAAATAAGCCTAAATTATATAAATGGGCATGGGCATCAATTAAACCCGGAACAATGGTTGTACCTGAAGCATCCAAAATCTTAGTTGAATTGTATTTAGCTTCAAGAGCATCAGAAGAACCGACTTCTAATATCTTTCCATCTTTAACCACAAAAGCTTCGGTAGTTTCAAAGTCTGAATTTACTGTATAAATAGTAGCATTTTTAACTAATAAGTCAGCAGTTTCTTTTTCTGATTTACAAGATATCAAGGATAGTATTGAAAAAAGGAATATTGGTTTTATCATAGTTGGTTATATATTCTGTAAAAATAAAAAACTTGTATGATATTCAAGCAAAAGCTGTAATTTGTTACCAATCAAATTTGTATGAAGCTCCAAATAGTCCTTGTATTCCTTGCACTGGATAGTTAAACCATTTTTGATAGTTATCCCCAAAAAGATTACTTCCTTTCACAAAAAAAGAAAGTTGCTCATTAAATCGGTATCCAAAATGTACATTAGCATCTACATAACCATCTAAGGTTATTGTTTCTGCAAAAGGAAAAGTATTTGGGCCAACTTCTCCAACAAACAAGTCTTTACGTTCGCCTACATAAAATACAGAAAGTCCACCATAAATTTCATTTGTGATATTGAAATTTGAAAATAAGGAGGCTTCTAATTCTGGTATATTCCAAGCTTCCATCTCGCCTGAGGTATTATAACTGTTGAAAGTTCCATTAATACCCAAGGAAAAGTTTTCAGATAATTCAACCTTTAACTCTCCAAAAATAGATAGTGTATTAATATCGTCATAAACAATTTTAAATGAATTTCCGTATTCATATCCCCTATAATCGGGATTCATACCTTTATAGAAATTTGTCCTGAAAAGTGCTTTATTATCCTCTTTTCCGTAGGATGCTCTAAGGTTATATCCTACTGTGTTTGTTAACTTTCCTTTTATTCCTGCAAAGCCATTATACTGCTGGCTGGTTGGCATTATATATAAAGTAGGGGAAACAAAGGGATTATCTTCTTTAAAATTGTAATAAGAATTTTGCTCCAATCCTCCATCTACTCCACCATAAACAATCAATAATTCATCCACCAACCTATAGGAAGCATTTACTTTTGGATAGATATAAAAATCGGTGTTGCTATTTTCTGAATCCAATGACAGATAACCCGCTACACCTATCGAAAGTGTTAGATCTTCATTCACATATACAAAGGAAGGTGCAATTCCCGCATTGAGAAAGCTGTAATTAATATCTGAGGAATTAAAATAATCTGTGTCGAATCCTCCATTTAAGTAATCGATTTCTCCATCTACTTTTACCGTATAATTTGAAATGGGAAATGAAAATTCGGGAAGAAATGAAATATTAAACTCTGATGACGAATAATTATCTCCTAAATACCGTATGGTAGCTGTTCCCTTTTCAAAATAAGAATCCTCTAAACTTAGACTTCCTCCTACATACCCACTCAAATAAGTCTGTTTTGGGTCAATACCATTTATAACCTCATCTGGTATAATCTCTTCATTAAAAAACTCATTTAATCCATACCAATTAAAAATTTGATGCTCTACACCTGCTTTTACTTGATATGTAACATCTTTCTGTCGACTTGTATAATTTCCTTCTAAATTAGTATTGTAAAATTTATCATCGAGTTGAACATCATCGATCCCCCCTTGAGAAGAATTATGCTTAAGGTACAATCCAAAATTATCGGTTCTGCTTATTTCAAAATTACTGTATAATTCTGCTATTATATTAGTGAAATTTCCAAAACCAAGAGTAGCGTAATTATCAAATAACTTAATGGGTTTTGTTTTTTCTAATGAAGTAGCCTTTCCCTTTGCAGGTGTAAAAGTGGATGCGACAGGAACAGAAAATATATTGTAAGTCACTTTCTTCTTTTTTGCACTCACCGAATCATATAGAATTGGAGTTTCCTTGACCTTAAAAGCATCAGAAATTGTGGGAGAATAAGGTTTAACAATGTTTACTACTTCAGTTCCAATATTGTCTTCCTGGGCAATGGAGTAATTAAATGTAAACAATAAAATTAAAAGGAAAAACATCCCTCTTAATCCTACTTCGACGGTGCTCTGAACTTCGTCTTCAAAGGGGGAATTATTTAATATTCTCACTTTACATTTATATAGCATAGGTTAAGTTTATTTTTTATTTGAAAAAATCAATGGGTTTATAAAATTGAAATTAGTTATCATCATCAATTTCTATCGAATCATTTGTTTTAGACTCTTCTTTCTTTATGATTACTAATTCATCTTTTGCTTCCTCTACTACATCTGTGTACTCTTCAAAGTTTTTTATCACACTCTCCAAGATGTATGTCGCTTGAAAGGCATCTTCTAACTCATAAAAGTTTTTCGCCATTAACACCAAGCCTTTAGCTCCGTAATATTTATATCCTGAAAACTCTTTAGCCAATTTTTGCACATTCTTATTAGAGGCTTCAAATTCTCCTGACTTATTTTTAAAGTAAGCATTATAATACATGGCTTCAGCTGCTAATTTACCTGTAGCAATTTTTTCTACTTCCTCATAAGCGATTTTTGCCTTATTCTCATTCCCCGTTTTCATTGCAGATCGGGCTATAATTATTTGTGCATCACTTTTTATGGCATTATCAATTTTTGCATTTAACAAAACTTTATCTGCAAACTCAACTGCTTCATGGTATTTTTCAAGCTCATAACTGGCTTTCATACTGTTGGTTTGAGCGAAAATGATATTTTGAGGAAAATCAGCTTCAGTTTCTAACCGTATTAAATACGGAAGTGCTGTTTTGTAATCTTCCTTTTCAAGATATAATTGTGAGATTCTAGCCAAAGCTTGTTCTGTAAATTCATTTCTTTCCTTGGAGACTACAATCTCAAAATTTGTTATTGCATTTTCATTATCCTCATCAGAAAAATATAATTGTGCCAAATAAAAATGTGTTTTTAAAGTGTGTTTACCATTTGGAAATTGTTCTAAATATTCTATGAAACGAGTAATCGCTTGATTCGATTTATTTTCCAGATAGGATTGTTCTGCAGCTTGATAGGTAGCATCATCAATTTCAGAATTCTCAATATCTACAAAATCTAATCTATTTACCCAATTGGCATATTCGTTTACACGACCCTGTTCAATATAAATTATTTTTGCTGAAGCTACTGCTTGCAATGCTTCTGATGAAGACGGAAAGTCATTTGCTACCCGTTTAAATAATGAAAGTGCTTCATTGCTCTTTCCTGTATTTTCTAAAACAAGAGCTTTTTTCAATAAAGCTTTTGAAACAAAAATACTAGAAGGCAACTCTCTTATCAACTTATTATAAACTGTAAGTGCTTCACTGTTATTATCCTGAGAAACATAAGTATTTCCAAGTTCGTATAATGCGTCATCTCTATAGATCGAATTTGGAAAATTGTTCTCAAAACTTTTTAATCCATCAATCTTTTGAGAAATTCTCTCTACAAAACCATAGCTTATTGCTTTTTGAAAATGTGCATAATCACGGTCAATTGTTCCTAATTCTATTGCACTATTATAATATTCCAGGGCCGGCCAGTATTGACTAGTTACAAAATAACTATCTCCCAATCTTAAGTAAGCATCTTTTTTCTGTGCAACTTGAGCGTTAGATTCAGAAACATATTTCTTAAAATAGATTATGGCTTCGGAATAATTTTTAAGTTTAAAATAGTTGTACCCAAGATTATAATCAATGTTAATATATTCAGGTGTATTAAAAGATTCTGGTAATTGTAAATATTGTTTGTAGCCAATCAATGATTCCTCAAAACCAGAACGTTGGTAATCACTTTCTGCCTTCCAAAAGGTGGTGCGAGATGTAATTGAAGCATCCCGTGGTTCTTTTAAAGATTTGTTGAAATGGTCAGTAGCTTCCATATATTTCCCTTCTGAATACAATTCAAGACCGCGATAAAATGTCACTTTCTGATAGGCTAATTTATTTTGAAATGATTTATTGTTTTCCAATAATTCTATTGCAGCCTGATAGTTTTTTGATGTGATATAGGAATCTATTAATAAATCTTTTAATTCTTCGTTATTATCACTTTTAGGATATGCTTCAATAAATGAAATCAAAACTTGTGGAACACTTTGGTAACTATTTCCTATTTGGTAACTTAATTTAGCATAGTTAAACCAGGCATCTTCTTTTATTTCAGTACTAAAATCCATTTCTGAAGCATTTTTAAAAGCATTCAATGCTTGTTGTTTTTGGTCTAGTTTTAAATAGGATTCAGCTAAGTGGTAAAAAGCATTTTGAGCAACATTGTTTTTACCATCAATAATTTTATTAAATTCCCCAATCGCCATTTTATAATCCCCTTGTTTGTAATAAGCGTAGCCCAACTGATAATAATCTGTATTAGTCCATTTTCCTCGTTTCCCTTTATAGTCATTTAAATAGGGAATTGCTTCAGCGTATTTTTCCAGGTTAAAATAACTTTCCCCTATTATTTTGGAAAGCTCACTTTTCTCTCTTGGACTTGAACGATCGTATTGTTCTATTCCCAAGTCGATTGATTTCTGAAATTTTCCAAGTTTAAAATTCATATCAGCCTGGTAATAGGAAAGATCTTTTGAGTAGCGTTCTTCATCTTTTACGCCTTCAAAAAGCTCGTTGGCTTCTTCGTAATCATCTCCTTCATAGGCAATATATCCCAAATAATATTTAGACTGTGATCCATAATTATCTGACGTTGTTATTCTGTTAAAGTATTTTTTAGCCTCGGTATATCGTTTATTTTTAAAATAGGTGTATCCATTATAGAAATAAAATTTTTCTTGCTCAGTCTTGTTTAAGCTGTATTCATCAACTTTATCATACCATTTTCGAGCATGTGAAAATTTTCCATTTTCAAAATAATAATTCGCAACATTAATAAAGGCACTATTTCGTTTAATACTTGTGGGATAATCGGCAACAAATTGTTCCATTAGATGGTCAGCATTTTGTTGATTTAAGCGAACTGCGCTATTTGCAATATAGTAT
>PVMS01007281.1_pt1 | contig 10633 bp, 12 predicted proteins | sample 1853461 | NCBI WGS metagenome assembly PVMS01 (sample SAMN08582032, study PRJNA380276) | Marine sediment metagenome, whole genome shotgun sequencing project. | isolation source: ocean sediment barecode stripped | collected 2017
GATATCATCAATTTATTAGCGGAAAATAAATTGATGATATCTCTGCATTCGCTTTGCGTTACCTCGCCATCGAAGACAAAGGAAAATAGCTGTCACGTAATCACCATTGGCCGTATATATGATCCCTGCATCTCCGATGGTGTTCATCACGCCAGTATTCGGATTTGTAACCCATCCATGTTTGTGAGCAATTCTTGTTCCTTCGGGTGGACCTCCCTCTAATAAGATTCCAAGTTTATTTTCCGCTAATAAATTGATGATATCTCTGCATTCGCTTTGCGTTACCTCGCCATCGAAGACCGCGGCAATGGCTCCGCCGCCTGTTTGCGAACATTGATATAAATCTGTCAAAAGCAATCCCATATCCATGGGTGTGCTCTGGTTATAGGGATCGGGATCTGTATAAACATCCACACGATTTTGCGCCGGAGTATTAATCACCTCCAGCAAAGGGGCACCAAGATAGAACTGGCCGGCCAGGAAAGTATTCTCCAAGCCCAGGGCGCGCATATCATCCGTAATAAGTAATGGTGCTCGAACCGAGTCAATAACCTCTTCCATGAGTTGATCGGCGGGCTCGTTAAATGAACCGATGATCATCTCGTCCAAAAGATCAAGGATGTGCTCAGAAGGAGCATCATCCAATCTCGCGAAAATAGATAATAAGATCGGTATTTTTATTATGCTGGCAGCCGTGAAGGTGACGTCGGGATCTGTGGGGAGGTTTTCGCCCAATTGATAAATGAAATGAAGCTCTTCGTTTTTGTTTAGATCATAAATGTAAATATCAGCAATCCCATCGTAGCCAGCCCCTTCCATGAGTTGCTGGAGTTGAATTTGAAGATTGGCAAAATTAGGTCTTGGGGCGGCAGCTTCCTGAAGAGGGATCTCGACTGATCGATTATTTGTTGAAAAGAGTGCGTCTTCTATTTCCAAAATCGCTGCTGTACTATTGATCGTTGTGCCAGCAACTCCTGCGTCAAATGTGCTTGTTCCCGGAATAGGTCTGACCGGCGTGGGGGGTTTGTCGTATCTTGCCGAAATTTCATTTTGAAGGTAAGAAAGCAATGTCTCTTCTGAATAAACTGCATCTAAGGGGACAGATTGCGGGTTCGATTGATTGCCCCATAAATAATCCCAGAATCCTCCCCAAAATGAACTTTGAGTTCTTTGCAGATCTGCCGCAGCAATCATACTTTCAAGATTCATATCAAAATCAATAATGGCTGGTTCCAAATGGATCAGCTCGTCCTGATAATGCATTTCAATTGGCTGCGAATATACTTCCAGTAATCGCTGGGCCGCATTTTGCCTGCTAATCCCTCCCACAGGGACATCAGCAATAGTTAGGCCGGGAGGGAAATTTGCTCGGCCACGGCTATAAGCAATCAATTGGAATGTGAGCAATATGACGGCTGAAATGAGCAAGGTGCTCGAAGCCCAGCGCAATACTGGGGATTGGGATCGGACTCTCAAGGGCTTTCTCCAAAGAACCTGCCGATTATAACCCTATGATTAACTGTGCTACAATTTCGCCATTAAGGTTCAATTAATCCATAAATGCTCTTAACTCTCACTGACCCTTTCACAATTACCGCATGCTGCGATCTGTACTGATTTACCTTTCTCAGGCAAACTGGGCAAGAAATCTCGTAGTGCGATTCCCGCTATCTCGAAGGGTTGCATTGCGATTTGTGGCAGGGGAAACTTTGAATGAAGCGCTTCCAGTTGTAAAAGAGTTGAACGAAGCTGGCAGCCTGGTAACTCTTGATCTATTGGGAGAGCATTCTGCAACGCCTGACGAAGCTGCAAAAGCTGCGGAAAAGATAGTCAAAACGATCAATGCAATATCTGAAGGTAAATTGAGAGCTGGTGTTTCTCTCAAACTCACCCAAATTGGTTTGAAATTGGATCAGAAAATATGTGAGGAAAATCTGCGTGCTATCGTTGAGCATGCTTCAGTCCTGGGAATTTTTGTCCGAGTTGATATGGAAGAGGCAGCTTGTTTAGAAGCAACTTTAGACATGGTAAATAAAATTCGATTGCTTGGGTACAAAAATGTGGGCACTGTAATTCAATCCTACATGTTTCGTAGTCCAACAGATGTTCAAAATCTCATGCGTGATGATATTTCTGTTCGATTGGTAAAAGGGGCCTATAAAGAATCCCCCGAAATTGCCTATCCAAAAAAATCTGATGTGGATACTGCTTTTGACGAACTTAGCAAAATGCTGCTTGATTCAAGCATGCTGAAGCTTGAAACTTTAGAAACATTGCCTGAATTTTGGCCTCCTATGGTTGCCATTGGGTCGCACGATGAAGTTCGAGTGCGTTTTGCAGAAGCTTACGCCAAGGAAATTTCGTTAGACAGAAAGTGGCTTGAATTCCAAATGCTTTACGGCATTCGTCGAGATTTACAAGATGAACTTGCTCAAAAAGGTTACCCTGTAAGGGTCTATGTTCCATTTGGAAAAGATTGGTATCCATACTTTATGCGGCGATTGGCAGAGCGCCCCTCTAATCTTTGGTTTTTTATCTCTAATTTGCTTAGGGGCTGATGACCCAAAATAAAGATGCGCTAAAGTTGGCGCGAAAACTTGAACGCAGCGGGGATAAAACCCTGGCGCTATTTAGCAAATTGAATGAAGAAGATTGGCAGATACAGGTTTATTTTGATGGGCCAGGCTGGAATATTCACAATTTGCTCGCACATTTTACTGAAGTTGAAGCGGCAATTCCACGATTAATAGTAAAAATATTGGATGGAGAAAGTGGGGTTAGAAAAGATTTTGATATCGACCGCTACAATAAGAAAAATGTGGAAGAAATGAGCCAATATAGCATTGAGGATTTACTGGTGAAATTTGAAAATAGGCGAAATGCCACTATTAGCATGGTTTCAAGTTTTACTACAGTAGAATTGAACACTTGGGGCCGACATCCTTTTTTAGGAAAAAGCCAGATCAAAGATATGGTTAAATTGATGTTCCTTCATGTAGGAATTCATGAACGAGATATTCGCAAGGCTCTTGCAAAATCCAAATAAGTCAATTGTGACCTTAACATATAATCTTTTATAGAGTTCCAAATGCAAAAAATGAAATCAATATCCGATGTTCATGTCTTTGCGCAAACAAAGATCGACCGCGGCAGGTTAATTTTAAGCGAAGAGGATCATCTGCTACGCCGCTTTGGGAAGCTTGAAATTGTGGATATTTCTCCAACAGCGGCTCCATTATTTCATCTAAAGAAATCTACAGATCAGATAATTGCCATTATTGATGGAATGATTCAAGTGCAATTGATCGATCTAAGAAAGCTATCTCCCACTTTTGGCCTTGAAATGTCCATTGAGATCAACGAAATTAAGCCGCAAGCTATCCTGATTCCATTTGGTGTGGCAAGCTCAATTGGCTCGAATAAAAAGGGAAAAGTCCTTTGGCTTTCAACGCATTCAGGCGGCGAATCATCGCAGGAGTTGATTTTAGAGCGATCAGATATCGAAGAGATGAAAAAAACCTATGAAGGATAATCCCTTTTTCCAAATAATCAGCTTATCCAGGCCCTTGTTCTTGATCGCTGGAGCGCTTTTTTATGCCCTGGGTGCCGGAATTGCTCGCTATCTTGGCTTCAAGATTGATGGATCAATATACTGGATCGGACAGATCGCAGTATTGGCTTTGCAAATCACAACGCACGTGTTGAACGAGTACTTTGATTGGCAAGGAGATCAGGGGAATTCAAATCGCACTTTTTTCAGTGGTGGTTCTGGAGTATTAGGCGAAGGCAAGGGGAAAATCCCAGAATATTACGCACTCCTGCTTGCGGCCACTTCGTTTACTGTTTTTGTACTGGCTATGATCGGCTTGCAAAGAGCCAATCAGCTTAGCCCGACGCTGCTATTAATCCTAGGCCTGGCTCTTCTGATCTCTGTATTCTATTCTGTTCCACCGATTCGGTTGGCCGCGAGTGGATTTGGCGAATTGGCTGCTTCATTCACATTGGCAAATCTGGTACCTGCCTTCGCGCTGGTCCTACAGAGCGGGGAAATGCATCGTTTGTTGGCAATGAGCACCTTTCCGATCACTGCTCTTGCGATGGCGGCAATTCTTACTTTCGAATTTCCAGATTATTTTAGCGATAAGAAAAGCGGAAAACAAACGCTCCTGATTCGTGTCGATTGGAAGAAGGGAATATTGCTGCATGCCATTTTCCTGATGGTTGCTTATAGCTTAATGGCCTTATCTTATGCTTTTGGATTGCCAGCTTTCATTGCAATCCCTCCTTTACTAACTTTTCCCGTGGCCGCTTTACAAATTTGGCTTTTCACTCGAATTGAAGATGGAGCGAAGCCAAATTGGCAGGCGATTACTATTATTGCGGCTTTGAATGTTATGCTTGTGGCTTATTTATTCACTTTCGCCTATTGGACAAGGTAGCCTTATTGTGGCTATTAAATATTAGGGAGAATTTATGGGTCTAATAATTGGAGATGCAGCACCAGAATTTGATCTCCCAGATGAAAATGGAAAGCAGCATAGCCTCAAGGATTATTCTGGAAAAAACGTAGTTCTGTTTTTCTATCCGGCGGACGATACGCCTGGATGCACCAAAGAGGCATGTAATTTCCGCGACGATTTCTCGAAATATGAAGAAGCTGGAGCTATTTTGCTTGGCATCAGCCCAGACGATAGCAAATCTCATCTGGCTTTCAAAGAAAAATATCAATTGCCTTTTACCTTGCTGGCTGATAAGGACCACAAAGTGAGTGGAAAATATGGAGCCTGGGGGCCGAAAAAACTTTTTGGTCATAAATATGAAGGCATAGTTAGGACAAGCTTCTTGATCGATTCAAGTGGAAAAATTGCCGACATTTTTTCCGTGACAAGAATTGGTAGGCATAGTGAAGATGTATTGTCTGCCATCGAAAAATTGAATATATAGGGAAATTCTCCTCTAAATATACGATTTTTGATAAAATATCTGTGTTATACTTTCGCTCGTACCTTTCGGCACAATTCAGCTTCGTCAAAGCGTTTTCCGAAATTACGCCTGTAAAACCAAAACGCTAGAGTAGAAAGGGTCCGTGGAGGAGTTCATATGATCCATCTTGTCATAGTCGCTATTCTGGTAGCTATTTCAACTTTCGTGCTGGGCTCATATTTTAGTAGTGGGGTATTACTTCCCGCACAAGCCAGTGCCCAGGCAAATGTCATTGATAATCTCTTTGCTGTTCATGGATGGCTGATCGCCTTCTTCTTTTCGCTCATTGTTGTTTTCATTTTGTATAGCATTGTTGTTTTTCGACGCCGTAAAGGCGAATTGGGCGATGGTTTTTACACCACTGGAAACATGAAACTTGAAATCGCGTGGACAGTAATTCCCCTCATCATTGTTTTATGGTTATCTGTAGTTGGGGCTCAAGCACTTGCGGACGTGGAAAGGCGTGATCCCACTGCCATTGAAGTTAACGTATATGCCAGCCAGTGGAATTGGAACTTTGAGTATGAAAATGGCGCCTTTGCCAATCAGTTGGTTTTGCCAAAGGATAAGCAAGTTCTTTTGCGCTTGCACTCTGATGATGTAATCCACTCCTTTTGGGTGCCTGAATTTCGAGTAAAACAGGATATTTTGCCTGGGGGCGAAGAATATGTGCGCGAATTGCGCATAACTCCATCAGAGCTTGGCGATTATAAAATTCGTTGTGCGGAAATTTGTGGGACTTTGCATTACGACATGCTTGCAGATGTTCGGGTTGTCTCAGTGGCAGAATTTGATGCATGGCTTGATGACCAAATTAATGCTGAGTGTGAACTTGAGGCGGCGGAATGCGGAAGAATACTGGTTGAGGAAAATGGCTGTATTGCATGCCATTCACTCGATGGTTCCGTCATTGTAGGCCCCAGTTGGTTGGGCATAGCGGGAACCTTTGAAACACTTAATGATGGATCAACAGTTTTTGTTGATGCAGATTATCTAACGAAATCGATACTGGATCCAAACGTACAGATAGTAGAGGGCTTTACCGAAGGGCTAATGCCTGAGATCTACGCCGATTTGTTTACGTCTGAAGAAATCAGTGATATTGTGGCCTTTATTCTTTCGCTTGAATAGCACGATCTTCGAGGAGAAATCAGGATGACATTTTTGTCCATTGGAGTTGTTCGGGGCTTATTAGCTCAATTTATTGGAACGGTAGTGGGCATGGCATTCATCATGACCATACGTGTTCTGATGGGATTGCCTGCCTGGAACCGTGAGCCGGTTGCGGTGGGGGGCGCAATTATAGGCGCGGTTGCATTTATGTTTGGCGTGGGTGCGGTGCGCGATTGGATGAAGTGGGCGCGAGGTGAAAAAACCTCCGATAATCATGATCCCGATCCTGAAAAGCCAAATTGGCTTAGATATTTTCAGGTTGATTACGATCACAAGGTAATCGGCATTCAATATGCTGTAACATCATTGCTTTTGCTCGGCTTCGGCGGCACCTTCGCGATGCTTTTCCGAGTGGAATTGGCACAATCAGGTATTACTTTCCTCAACAATCCAATTTTTGAAACTCTGCTTGGCTACAGTGGCCCCGCCCTCTACAACTCATTGATGAGCTTGCATGGCATTGTCATGATCGCTTCAATTCTCTTGGGCGTGGGAGCCCTTGTGAATTATCTGGTGCCAATGTTGATCGGCGCAAATGACATGGCTTTTCCCAGATTGAATGCATTTGCTTTCTGGATAAACATTCCCGGCGCAGTGATCCTTGTAAGCTCTCTATTTCTAGGCGGCTTCGATACAGGCTGGGTGGGTTATCCCCCATTGAGTTTGCGAGCTCCTCTGGGCATGCAAATGTTCCTGCTGGGTGTTTATTTAGTAGGGCTTTCTTCCATTACAGGGTCTATTAATGTAATTGTTACCATTGTCAAGTTACGCGCACCGGGCATGTCTTATTTCAAAATGCCTATTTTTGTATGGGCCGCGCTTGCAACCGCTATCATTCAACTAACTGCAACCCAGCTTATTGGACTTTCATTTCAAATGATCATGTTGGAACGAATATTTGGCATGACATTCTTTGATTCGAACCTTGGGGGCGATCCAGTCTTATTCCAGCATCTCTTCTGGTTCTATTCTCATCCGGCTGTTTATGTATTTATTTTGCCGGGCCTGGGCATAATTAGTGAACTTCTTCCCGTATTCTCGCGTAAACCTTTATTTGGATACAAATGGGTGGCATATTCTTCAATAGGAATTGCCCTGGTGGGTTTCTTTGTTTGGGCGCATCATATGTTCACCTCAGGAATGAGCCCATATTTACGAGTTCCTTTTATGTATGCCACGCTTCTTGTGGCTGTGCCTACGGGGGTGAAGTTCTTTTCCTGGGTAGGAACGATGTGGCGAGGAAAACTGATTTTCCCGACCCCAATGCTTTTCGTTATTGGATCAATTGTGATCTTCTTGATGGGGGGAGTTACCGGACCCCCGAATGGAACGATCGCAACAAATTTGCATTTGCACGACACTTATTGGGTGGTTGGGCATTTCCACGATACGATGTTTGGCGGCTACATTTTCCCCTTCTTTGCGGCCATTTATTATTGGTTCCCCAAGGCAACTGGAAAGATGTATAGCGAAAAACTGGGAAAGTTTCATTTTTGGATGATGTTCCCCGCTTTCATGGTCATGACGATTGGGCAGATGGTTATTGGCCTAATGGGTATGCGAAGGCGTATAGCTGATTACGATGTGGCTTTGGGTTTTGACGCCTGGCAACTGACCATCACAATAGCAGGTTTTCTAATATTTATTTCCGTTTTTATCTTCATATATAACGTGGTCAAGAGTGCACGAAATGGCAAAGCGGCAGCGGATAACCCCTGGAATTCTCGCTCCCCAGAATGGCAGGTTGCATCCCCAATGCCTTTGCACAATTACGCACATCCTTTTGAAGTTGTGGGCGATCCTTATGATTATGGATTGCCAGGATCGGTCTATGTCAATATGGACCCAGAAAATGCAAGCTCAAGTGAGCTGGATTAGCCAGGAGAATGCTAAATGGCAGATAAAGAGAAATCAGTAGAGATTGAAGACGGTCGAAAACAGGCACTATATACGGGTCGGTGGATATTTCTAATGTTGATAGTGCTCACCTTAGGCGAATATATGATCGGAGTCATTGCGCCACCCTGGGGTGCGATCCTTATTGTGGTTGCAGCTTTCAAAGCATTCTGGGTGATCAAAGATTACATGCATATCGGACGGCTCTTTGGAAATGATGAGGAGTCACACTAATGAGTGGACAAGAAATGCTAATCAGCTATCGGGAAAAACTTCAACGCAATCGTATGGGTCTTTGGTTATTCTTAGTTTCTGATTCTTTTGTTTTTATTGGTTTATTTGTTACTCGTTTTGTGCTCATGCCAGGCTCTCGGCCAGAGTTATCTCAAAGCTTAGGCTTTTTCATAACGATTCTGCTGCTCCTAAGCTCTTTTTTCATGAATAGGGCAGAAGTACAGATGCAGTATGGCAATCGCAAAGGCTTTTTGCGTTCCATAATGGCCACGATCATCCTTGGTTTCATATTCCTGATCGGTGTCGTGGGAGTGGAATGGCAAATCGCACCTTTCGGCCCGGCTGATGGTGTGCAAGGTGCTGTTTTTTATGTGATGACCGGTTTCCACGCTTTTCATGTGCTAACCGGACTTATTCTTCTTGTTATTGTTTGGAACAATGGCCGTAAAGGGCTTTACTCCAAAGAAGAGCACTGGGGTGTGGAAGCAGCAGCTGTTTATTGGCATTTTGTAGATGTGGTCTGGATATTCTTCTACCCAGCCCTCTATTTGATTGGTACTCCGATAGGCTGAAATTTCCTTCAGTAAATCGGGTTAATCTTTGGCGGGTAGAATTCCCTAAGATGAATCCGGCTTTTTGATATGAATTTACGCTCAATCCTAATTACAGTAGGGGCACTGCTGATGGGCATCGCGGCCCTCTTAATTGGGATTCAAATATACGAAAACAATCTCCCATTTCAAGGCTCCCTAATTGAACCCTCACCGCCTGCGGTAGATTTCTCTTTGACAGAAGCTGATGGACAAATTTATCAACTATCTGAAAGGGAGGGGCAGGTTGTCCTGATCTTTTTTGGTTATGCAAATTGCCCCGATATTTGCCCTACAACTTTGGCAGATTTCAGGAAAATGTACGACGAATTGGAAGAGGATGTTGAAAAAGTGGATTTTGTATTTATTACCATTGATCCTGAACGGGATACAGCTGAGGAAATTGAACGTTATGTGAGTGCCTTTAACTCTGATTTCGTTGCTCTATCGGGCAGCGAGGAAGATCTTCAGCAAGTTTGGGATGCTTATTGGGTCTTTCGTGAGAAGCAGGAGAGCGATTCGGAAGCTGGATATTTGATGGCACATACTTCCAGAATTTACCTGGTGGATAAAGCGGGTAATTTACGCCTGACTTTTCCTTTCGGATTGTCAGCGACAGCTATGCTTCGTGACGTAGAAAGATTAATTGCTGAGTAATTCCCATGCAAAAATCTGAATATTGGCCATATATTAAGCGCCTGGGAATAGTTCTATTAATTTCTTTGCTGGCAGTAATTGCGATCAGCGAAATTGGAATTCGCCTGCAGAATGAAAATACTGCCAGAGCCCCAAAGACCTTTGAGCTGGTTATCCCTGAAGGAACAGCCCAAAAAGTGGAAGCTGGGGAAGAGGCTCCTGGAATTCCGAATGAGATGGCATTTGTGATTGGGGATATTCTTCTGGTTCGCAATTTGGATAGCGTGATGCATACTTTGGGACCCTTGTTTATTCCCTCTGAAACTTCGGCGCAAATGCCCCTGGACGAGGCGGAGAATTTAGCACTATCCTGTAGTTTCACTCCCAGCAAATATTTGGGTTTGGATATTCGAACACCCACAACTCTTAGCACCAGATTGACAGCCCTATCTTTTGCGGTTCCTCCAACAGCAGTAATTCTCTTTATTTATAGTTTGCTTACTTTCCCGATAAATGGAAAGCAAGCCGATGATCAATAGAGTGCATCCGGATCTTTCCCAATGATCAGAATTCTTTTTACGCGCAAATGGCTCATGCTTACTTTATTTGTTGTACTTGCCATTGGGGTATTGATACGCCTCGGATCTTGGCAATTAGACAGATTAGAAGGACGCAAGGTATTTAACGCACGCGTGATTGATCAGCAATCTGCACCCGAAATGCTGATCAATTCTTCCTCGCTTGAACAAAATCTGTATGATTTTGAATATCGGAAAGTTCGAATTCAAGGCACCTTCTTGCCTGAGCACGAAATACTTCTACGAAATCAAGCCTGGCACGGACAGATCGGATATCTGCTTTACACCCCAATGTTGATAGAAGGAAGCCAGAGGGTGATCTTTATTGAACGAGGATGGATTCCTGAAGAGAAAGCCAGCCCTTCTGAGCGCATTGAATATTATGAACCTGGTAATGTAGAATTAAGGGGCATTCTTCGCCGAGCAGAAACTGACTTTAACGTGCGATTAAATCCGGATCCCACACTCGCAGTTGGTGCAAGCAGATTAGAGCTTTGGAATTACCTCGATCTGGAACGTGTTGCTGACCAAATGGATATTCCC
>PVMS01096349.1_pt1 | contig 10633 bp, 8 predicted proteins | sample 1853461 | NCBI WGS metagenome assembly PVMS01 (sample SAMN08582032, study PRJNA380276) | Marine sediment metagenome, whole genome shotgun sequencing project. | isolation source: ocean sediment barecode stripped | collected 2017
CCATGAAAACTATTGGTGGATTTAGAATGGGGCCATTTGAGTTGATGGATTTTATTGGGAATGATGTTAATTACACAGTAACTGAATCGGTTTACAATGCCTTTTACCAAGATCCACGTTACAAACCTTCATTTACACAACAACGTCTTTCAGAAGCTGGATATTTAGGAAGAAAAACCAGAAAAGGTTATTACGATTCTAAGGATAACAAAATTGTCATTCAGAGCGATAGCGAAGAATCTATTTCTGAAAAACAATCTAAAAACATTTTCAACCGTATACTGGTCATGTTAATCAATGAGGCAGCAGATGCATTGTTTTGGAACATCGCTTCAGCAGAAGATATTGATAATGCCATGACCAAGGGAGTGAATTACCCAAAGGGATTATTAGCTTGGGCTGATGTTAAGGGAATAGATTGGTGTGTGAAAAAAATAGATGAATTGTATGATGAGTATCACGAAGATAGATATCGATGTTCACCATTATTACGTAAGTTGAAGAGAGAAAATAAAACGTTTTTTAATTAAATGTCATTCCGAGCAAAGACAAAAAAGAATATGAAAGGAAAAGAAATACCACATAAAATGTTAAGTCTCGATTCATTCAGTCAATGGTTAGGTATTGAGATATTAGATGTAAAGCAGGGTTACTGTAAAGTGGGATTGAGAATAAGAAAAGATATGCTTAACAGTATGAATAATGCACATGGAGGAATTGCTTACTCTTTAGCAGATACGGCTTTTGGATTTGCGGCAAACACTCATGGGAATTATGCAGTAAGTATAGAATCATCCATCAATCATATTGAACCTTTAAAAGAAGGTGATTATATAGAAGCAGAATCGGTAATTAGAAAAATAAAAAACAGATTAGGATTTAAAATAGTTGAAGTGAAACATGGAGACGAATTAGTAGCGCTTTTTAAAGGGGTTGTTTATCGTACTTCAAAGAAATGGGAAGAATAAATATGAAACAAGCATACATAATTGACGGAATAAGAACTCCAATAGGAAATTATAAGGGCACACTAAGTACAATCCGTACCGATGATCTGGCTGCTTTAGTTATTTCTGAACTCCTAAAACGAAACCCAAATATACCCAAAGAAGTCTATGATGATGTAATTATGGGTTGTGCAAATCAAGCTGGTGAAGATAATCGTAATGTTGCTCGTATGGCGCTGCTTCTGGCAGGACTGCCATTCACTGTACCCGGCGAAACAGTCAATAGACTGTGTAGCAGCGGACTATCAGCAATCATTCATGCGAATAGAGCGATAAAAGCTGGAGATGGTAATTTATTTATTTCAGGTGGTGTAGAGAACATGACACGAGGGCCATATGTAATTTCAAAACCTTCAAGTGCTTTTGGAAACGATTCTAAAATGTATGATTCAAGTTTTGGTTGGCGTTTTGTGAATAAGAAGATGGAAACACTCTACGGAACAGAGGGTATGGGGAATACTGCAGAAAATTTAGTGGAGAAGTATAATATTTCTCGAGAAGACCAAGATGCGTTTGCCTATTGGAGTCAGATGAAGGCAAGTAAGGCGCAACAAAACGGTAGGCTGGCAAAAGAGATCGTTTCAGTTGAGATTCCACAACGAAAAAAAGATCCTATCGTTTTTAAAGATGATGAATTTGTAAAACCGAAATCAACTAAAGAGATTTTGGCAAAATTACGACCCGCATTCAAAAGGGAAGGAGGAAGTGTTACTGCAGGGAATTCTTCAGGATTGAATGATGGGGCAGTAGCTACTTTAATTGCTTCAGAGGAAGCAGTAAAAAAGTACAATTTGAAACCTATAGCCAGAATAGTCAGTTCAGCGGTGGTTGGAGTGGAGCCCAGGATTATGGGAATAGGTCCAGTGCAGGCATCCAATAAAGCATTGGAAAAAGCAGGCTTAACTATGAACGATATGGATGTAATCGAATTAAATGAAGCATTTGCATCACAGGCATTGGCTTGTATTAGAGAATGGGGATTAAATGATAATGACCCTAGAATAAATCCAAACGGAGGAGCAATAGCTATTGGTCACCCTTTAGGAGTGACAGGAGCAAGAATAGCCTATTCCGCAGCTTTAGAATTACAAGAAACAGGTAAGAAATACGCCCTTGTGACTATGTGTGTAGGAGTAGGGCAAGGATATGCTGCGATAATTGAGAATGTAAAAAATAATTAGAAACATGAAAAAACTGGAAAGCTACATCAATGGTCAATGGATCTCAGGTACAGGTGAAGGAGTGCCTATGCATGATGCTGTTACAGGAGAAGTGGTAGCGTTATCTGATACCACAGGGTTTGATTTATCTGAAGTGCTACATTATGGAAGAGTAAAAGGAGAAGCACTTCGTAAGATGACATTTCAAGAGAGAGGCAACATGCTTAAAAAACTAGCCTTTTATCTAATAAAAAAGAAACAACATTTCTACGAAATTAGTTATAGAACGGGCGCAACTAAAGTGGATAGTTGGATAGATATTGAAGGTGGATTTGGCAATCTTTTCGCTAATGCATCTTTACGGAAATTATTTCCTAATCAATCGTATCATGTAGAAGGAGATCCAATCGATTTATCTCATGGAGGTCGTTTTATGGCACATCATATTTTGGTCCCCAGAAGAGGAGTAGCGATTCATATCAATGCATTTAATTTTCCGGTTTGGGGTATGTTGGAAAAGTGTGCAGCAAACTGGATGGCTGGTGTACCCGCAATCGTTAAACCCGCCACTAACACATCTTTTTTAACTGAAGCAGTAGTAAGAGAAATAATAGCTTCCAAAATATTGCCTGAAGGATCTTTACAATTGATTTCAGGTTCAGCCAGAAGTATTTTAGATTCTGTGGAATCTCAGGATGTAGTAACGTTCACAGGCTCTGCAACTACCGGAAGATTGTTAAAAGCACATCCGAGAGTTATTGAAGAATCAGTGCCATTTAATATGGAAGCAGATTCATTAAACGCATGTATTCTTGGAGAAGATGCCATTCCAGGAACTCCTGAGTTCGATATATTTATTAAGGAAGTGAGAAAAGAAATGACCGTTAAATGTGGACAGAAATGTACTGCTATCCGTAGAATAATTGTTCCCGAAAATACAATTGAAGACGTTCAAATTACTTTAGGGAAGCATCTTGATGGTGTTACTATTGGTGACCCAAGACTAAAAGAAGTTAGAATGGGAGCTTTGGTGAGTAAAGATCAAGTTGAAGAGGTAAGAGAGCGTGTAAATGAAATAGCTAAATCAGCTCAAATTGTTTATGGTAATTTAGATGAGGTGTCGACGATAGGAGCATCCTCTAAAGAAGGAGCTTTTTTATCTCCGATTCTTTTAAGGGAAGACAATCCGTTTACAAATACTGCAGTTCATGAAGTAGAAGCATTTGGTCCAGTAAGTACTTTAATGCCCTACAAAACATTAGACGAAGCTATACATTTAGCCCAAATGGGAAAAGGTTCTTTGGTATCATCCATTATTACACACGATGATAAAATTGCAAAGGAATATGTGATAGAAGCGGCAACTCATCATGGACGTATCTTAGTACTCAACAGAGAAAATGCTAAGGAAAGTACGGGACATGGTTCTCCTTTACCAACATTAATCCACGGTGGTCCTGGGCGTGCTGGTGGAGGAGAAGAAATGGGGGGTATGCGAGGCGTAAGCCATTATTTGCAACGTTGTGCAATACAAGGAACACCAACTACTTTAACCGAGATTACTGGAATTTATCAGGCTAAGGGAGCCTATAAAGAAATTGATAAGCACCCATTTACTTACCATTGGGAGGATATTGAACCAGGTATGTCTTTGAAAACGCATAAACGAACGATTACCGATGGTGACATAGTGAATTTCGCGAATCTTACTTGGGATCACTTTTATGCTCATACCGATATAACCTCTCTTGAAGGAAGTATATTCGAAAAACGCACCGCACATGGGTATTTTATTTTGGCAGCAGCAGCAGGATTGTTTGTGTATCCGAATAAAGGTCCTGTAGCGGCTAATTACGGATTGGAAGAATGTAGATTCTTACGTCCAATTTATCATAACGATACGGTATATGTTCGTTTGACTTGTAAGCAGAAAATCGATCGGGACCAAAGAGGAAAAGAATTACCTAGTGGAATTGTAAAATGGTATGTAGAAGTATTTGATTTGGAAGATGAATTGGTAGCCGTAGCAACCATTTTAACAATGGTTCAGAAAAAACAAACTGTTTTTGTTGAAATGACTTCAGAAAAAATTAAAGAATGCTTAAATAAGTTATCTGAAGACTCCAAACCAAAATGGGGTACTTTAACTCCACAGCATATGATAGAACACCTTGAATATTCATATCGAATTGCATCAGGTGAAATTCAAGATTTTGAAATTGCTACACCAGAAGAGGCCTGGGAGAAAGTGCAAGAGACGTTGTACAATTATAATCCTATGCCCAAAGGTTATGATTTTCCATTATCTAAAAAAGGAGTATTGGAAAAGTTAAACCACGAGAATTTACAAGTAGCAAAATTAAAATTTATAGAAGCTCGTGTAGCCTATCTGAATTTTTTTAAAGAATACCCTAATGTAACTACCAAAAATGTTGTCTTTGGAAATTTAGAAAAGTTCGATTGGTATTTATTAGAAAGAAAACACCTTAACCACCACTTTAAACAGTTTGGATTAATTTAATATTGAGTATGACACCCTACGTAAATCAAAGTATACAAAACGGAATTTCAACAATCGAATTCTTTCATCCCTCTCACAATAGTTTGCCTGGTGATATACTTTCAAAATTAATTGAAAATATTAATGATGCAGGAAAAAACGATGAAGTGAAGGTCATTATTTTAAAAAGTGGGGGTGAACGGACATTTTGCGCTGGAGCAAGTTTTGAAGAGCTAATAAATATTAACGATGCAGTTACTGGAAAAATATTCTTTTCGGGTTTTGCGAATGTGATTAATGCTATGCGAAAATGTCCGAAGTTTATTATCGGAAGAATACAAGGAAAAACCGTTGGCGGCGGAGTAGGTATTGCATCTGCTACGGATTATTGTATGGCTTCAAAGTTTGCATCTATTAAATTAAGCGAATTAAATGTTGGTATTGGTCCATTTGTAGTTGGTCCAGCAATAGAACGAAAGCTAGGATTGAGCGGAATGTCACAAATTGCAATTGATGCTAATTCCTTTTATAGTGCAGATTGGGCCAGACAAAAAGGTCTCTTTACTAAAGTATTTGATTCTACTGAAGAATTGGACAAAGCGGTACAAACATTTGCTGAAAATTTATGTACATATAATCCTGAAGCGATGCATGAAATGAAAAAGGTGTTTTGGAAAGGGACAGAAAATTGGGATACATTATTAGCTGAAAGAGCAGAAATAAGTGGTCGGTTGGTGTTAAGTGATTTTACTAAGGAGACATTAAAACGTTTTAAATGATTTACAGTTTTAAAGGACATATACCTGTAGTTCATGAGAGTAGTTTTGTACATCCATTGGCAGCTATTACAGGAAATGTAATTATCGGAAAGGATTGTTATATAGGTCCAGGTGCAGCTATTCGAGGTGATTGGGGTGAAATAATTTTAGAAGATGGAGTCAATGTACAGGAGAACTGTACAATACATATGTTTCCCGGAAAAACCATTGTACTGAAAGAAGGAGTACACGTGGGACATGGAGCAATAATCCATGGGGCCAATCTAGGACGTAATTGCCTTATAGGAATGAACGCTGTACTTATGGATGATGTGCAAATTGGAGATGAATGTATAATTGGAGCCATGGCTTTTATAAAAGGAGAAACAGTAATTCCAAATAGAAAATTAGTAGTTGGTAATCCCGCAAAGGTGATACGAGATGTTTCAGATGAAATGATGGAATGGAAAACAGCTGGAACAAAACTATATCAGCAATTACCTGCAGATTGCCATGAGAGTTTACGAGAAGTGGAACCACTAAGAGAAATTCAGAAGAATAGACCAAAACAAGAAGATTTTTATAAAACCCTAGCTGAGTTGAAAAGAAAAAAATAATTGTAAAATGTCATTCAGGTCGCAGCGAAGAATCTCTATAAAGATTTTAGAATCGTTTCCTCTTCCTATGACAACTAACAAACATTAGTTAATATAATGCCTGATTTTAAATTTAAAATGCCCAAATTGGGTGAGAGCATCACCGAAGCAGCTATAATAAAATGGTTCAAAAATGTTGGTGATACGATTGAAGAAGATGAAATATTATTAGAAGTTGCCACCGATAAAGTAGATTCGGAAGTTCCATCATTAGTTTCAGGTATTGTAACCCAACTTTTGTATAGACAAAACGATGTTATAAAAATTGGCGAAACCATCGCTATTATTAAAACAGATGGGAAAACTTCTGTAAAAAAGAAAAAACCCAAGCACTTAAAGAAACCAAGCAAAACTTTTAAAAAACCCTCACCTTCATTTCAACGTACAAAGTTTAGTGTACCAGATTCAAGTCTATATTTTTCACCGCTTGTTGTTAGTATAGCAAAACAACAACATATTAGTTTTGAAGAATTGGCACGTATTCCTGTCACAGGGAATGATGGCCGTCTTCGGAAAAGTGATTTGATGAACTATATTGAAGAAGGACGACCTTTTAAGTTTGCTCAGCCTGTTCAAAAATCAGGATTCAGTATACCTCAACTTGAATTTGATAAAGGAACTGGAAAAATTGTTGAAATGGATCGTTTGCGACAGATGATTGCAGAACGAATGGTTTTTAGCAAACACACCTCACCCCATGTCACTGCCTATGTTGAGGCAGACCTTACCGATATGGTTAGTTGGCGAGATAAAGTAAAATCAGATTTTCAGAAAAAGTATTCAGAAAAACTCACTTTTACACCTCTTTTTGTAGAAGCCGTTTCCAAGGCGATTTCAAATTTTCCTATGATTAATTCTTCTTTAGATGGTAAGAATATCATTGTGAAAGAAGAAATAAATATTGGTATGGCGACAGCAATGCCATCAGGGAATTTAATTGTACCGGTTGTTAAAAATGCTGACAAAAAAAAGTTGAATGAATTAGCTTCGGATATAAATTCATTGTCAGTTAAAGCAAGGGAAAATAAATTAATGGTTGATGATACCAAAGGGGGAACATTTACTATTTCTAATGTTGGAACCTTTGGAAGTGTAATGGGAACTCCAATTATCAACCAACCTGAAGCAGCAATTCTAGCTACGGGTATTATAAAAAAACGAGCAGAAGTAATGGAGAGAGACAAGGGAGATTCAATTGAAATTAGACACATGATGTACCTTTCCCTTTCATTTGATCATAGGATTGTCGATGGGTTTTTAGCAGGTTCTTTCTTAAGAAGGATAGCTGACTATATGGAAAACTTCGATGTAAATAGAAAAATATAAATTAGAATTATTAGGTGTTTATTGGCACCAAAAACACAAATAAATAAAAAATGCAAAAAATTAAAATAAAAAAAACAAAAAATTCAAAACTCAATGAATTAGACTTTAATAATATTCCATTAGGTAAAATATTCACAGATCATATGTTTAGTTGTGATTTTGAAAATGGAGAATGGCAAAACCCTCGTATTGAACCTATGCATACTATTGCAACACATCCTGCGACAATGGCATTGCATTATGGTCAGGCAATTTTTGAAGGAATGAAAGCAACATTAAATGCAGATGGTACGCCTTTATTATTTCGACCCAATAAAAATGCTGAACGACTTAATTTTAGTGCAAGAAGAATGGGCATGCCAGATTTTCCAAAAGATCTTTTTATTGAGGGATTAAAACAATTGGTTAGTTTAGATAGGGAATGGATTCCTAGGAAAAAAGGGTCCGCTATGTACTTACGTCCGTTTATGTATGCTACAGAACATTTTATTGGAATGCGGGCCGCAACAAGCTATAAATTTCTTATTATTTGCTCCCCTGCTGGGCCATATTTTAGTGAGCGAATTAAATTATATGCTGAAAAGAAATATATACGAGCCGCACATGGGGGAACAGGAGAAGCGAAAGCAGCTGGGAATTATGCAGCGGCTATTCTTCCAACTGAAAAAGCAAAAGCTAAAGGATATAATCAGGTGTTATGGTTAGATGCAGCCGAACATAAATATATAGAGGAAGTGGGGACCATGAATATTTTCTTTAAGATAAATGAAAAAATTGTTACACCAATCAGGGATGGATCTATCCTTGATGGTATTACCCGAATGAGTGTGATGGATTTGCTAAGAGACAAAGGCTTTGAAGTCGTTGAACGTCCTATTACCATTGATGAGATTAAAGAAGCTTCAGAAAATGGAACATTGGAAGAAGCTTTTGGCACAGGAACAGCTGTAGGTATTGCCTATATTCAAGAAATTGGAACCGAAGACGGAATCATTCATGTGTCTGATGAAAGCCCTGTTGCTGAAGCTGTAAATAATATGTTGAATGGTATTAAAATCGGAGAGATTGAAGACACATTCGGTTGGATGGTAGCTGTTGAATAATACACATGAACAAAGCGATATTAAAAAAAGCATTTATAAACCTCTGCACAGCCAAGGCAATGACAGAATTGTATGAAGAAAACTTTAAGGAGGTTTCTAAATACGTACATGCTACTTCTCGAGGTCATGAAGTAATTCAAACGGCCATGGGAATGCAGCTATTACCACAAGATTATGCTTTTCCATATTATCGTGATGATGCTATGCTTTTGGCTATTGGGATGAAGCCTTATGATCTCATGCTTCAATTGTTGGCAAAACGTGATGATCCCTTTTCAGGAGGAAGGACTTATTATTCCCATCCAAGTTTACGAGATGATGATAAGCCCAAGATTCCACATCAAAGTTCCGCAACAGGTATGCAAACAATACCTGCAACTGGTGTGGCTTTGGGTTTTTGGTATAAAGAAGTGGAAGGTATTAAAAATGTCATTCAGAGTAATTCCGAGGCTTTAGGAGATGAATTTCTAAAACCAATAGTAGTATGTTCCCTGGGAGATGCATCTGTTACAGAGGGTGAGATTTCCGAAGCTTTCCAAATGGCAGCATTAAAACAACTTCCTATATTATATTTAGTTCAGGATAACGGTTGGGACATTTCTGCAATTGCCGATGAAACAAGAGCTCAAAATGCCGCTGAATATGCTGAAGGTTTTAAGGGTTTAGAGGCAATTTCGATAGATGGAACCGATTTTGAAGAATGTTTTTCTACTCTTCAAAAAGTGATAAAAATTATTAGAACTGAAAGAAGACCTTTTTTGGTTCATGCTAAAGTTCCACTGTTGAATCATCATACATCTGGAGTACGGATGGAATGGTATCGTGATGATCTTGAAGAAGCGAGAAGTAGGGATCCCTATCCAAAAATGAAACAATTATTATTGGATAACGGCTTTACTGAAAAAGAACTCAAAAAAACAGAAGCTTCGGCAATAGAAACAGTAAAAAAAGATTTTATAAAAGCATTAAAAGCTGAAGATCCAAAGCCTGAAGATTTATTTACACACGATTTTTCACCTACACCAATCACCGAAGAAAAAGGAGAACGAACACCTGAAGGTGCTGATAAAGTAGTAATGGTAGATTGTGCGCTTTTTGCTATAGAAGAATTAATGGCAAAACATAAAGAGTGTTTGCTTTATGGTCAGGATGTTGGAGAACGTTTGGGAGGTGTATTTAGAGAAGCGGCTACATTAGCTCAAAAATTTGGTGATCATAGGGTGTTTAATACACCTATACAAGAGGCTTTTATCGTTGGAAGCACGGTTGGAATGAGTGCAGTTGGATTAAAGCCAATTGTTGAGGTTCAGTTTGCAGATTATATTTGGCCGGGTTTAAATCAATTGTTTACAGAAGTAAGTCGTAGTTGCTACCTTTCCAACGGGAAATGGCCGGTTTCTATGATACTTCGGGTACCAATTGGAGCTTACGGAAGTGGTGGTCCATATCATTCTTCTTCCGTAGAAAGTGTAGTGACAAATATTAGGGGATTAAAAATTGCCTATCCAAGCAATGGAGCTGATCTGAAAGGATTAATGAAAGCAGCCTATTACGATCCAAATCCCGTAGTGATATTTGAACACAAGGGATTGTATTGGAGCAAAGTACCGGGAACACAAGGAGCAACATCAGTTGAGCCAGCAGAAGATTATATTTTGCCCTTTGGTAATGCATGGGTTTTACAGGAAATATGGAAGCAAGAAGAGGAAGAGACTCTTTCAATTATTACCTATGGAATGGGAGTACATTGGGCGATGAATGCTTCAGAAGAACTGGGGCTTCAGGATAAAATTGAAATAGTTGATTTGAGAACACTTCATCCCTTAGATTATAAAACTGTTTTTAATTCGGTAAAAAAATGCTGTAAATGTTTGGTTATAACTGAAGAACCTTCAGAAAACAGTTTTTCAAGAGCTTTGCAAGGCAGAATTCAGGAAGAATGTTTCAGAGAATTAGACGCACCAGTGATGATAATTGGCAGTGAAAACATGCCTGCCATTCCATTGAATTCTACGTTGGAAGAGACGATGATTCCTTCTGCCGAAAAGGTAAAGAAAAAAATTAAAGAAATATTAAAATATTAATAATAACAATTAATTTAAAAAAATATGAAAACAATTAAA
>PVMS01096553.1_pt1 | contig 10632 bp, 10 predicted proteins | sample 1853461 | NCBI WGS metagenome assembly PVMS01 (sample SAMN08582032, study PRJNA380276) | Marine sediment metagenome, whole genome shotgun sequencing project. | isolation source: ocean sediment barecode stripped | collected 2017
ACGACTGGTGCCTAAAAGTCGCGCTATGGAGTTTAACGACTCGCCCTTTCGCCAGCGATCCCACATCAAGGTTTTGGCGGCTTGAGTGAAGAATCTTCTCTTGCTGCACTTCATAAACAACACCTCCTTCTCTATAGTAAGAGTTTAGGTGTTGCGTCGACCGGTTGAGATCGCAGCCAAAAGCGGACATTCGGCCGCACACAAAAGCCCCCGCTGGAGCGGGGTTTCTAACGCAGGAAACTTGCAACCCTAATTGCTTCTGTACACGAAATCGACAACTCGGCCGGCTTCCTTCATCCCTTAGTCGCCGCCACTATTGGTGACCGAATAGAGTACATTTGATGTGCAGGTTGAAACCTCATCGTATTCAGCGTTCAGGGCTTGGCCTTCCTCTGAGCTGGTATACGCATCCCAATCAGCAGCAAGCGTTGCCAAATCCGGATAGGAATCGATGATAATGACCCCAAACTCAGACGCTACTATGGTTTGGGCAACAGCGCCTTGGATGTCCCCCCCGTAAGACTGCTTGTTTGCCCACGCGATCCATTTGCCGTGAACAGCGTTGAGTTCTTCAAATGTGTGGCCCTCGTTCACCGTGCACGTCCAAACTTGACTAACTCGTGGTTCGGCAGCGAACGAAAGGCTGGTTACCAATAAGGCAAGTGCGCCGATCCCACGCCAGTAATTCGTTGTAATTTTCATTTTATCGATCTCCAGTACTGCTTAATTTATTGAAGCAAGCCAAATTTCCGTTTCGGAATTTGCCTCTTGAATCCTAAATATAGACGAAGATTTTCTTGGCGCTGACGGACGCACAGAATTGCGATAGCTATATACCTCGATCCCGTTCGCCCGAACTAAGGTGAGACCAGCAACTTCTGGCGGAAGTGGCCATTGGCCCGACTGTCTGCTTTGGCCAAAAGCGGTCATTCGCATCCAGCCAACTACGAACAGCTCCGCACGCTTGATAGTTGGTCTTCTACGTATAACTGCGAATTGTCCGTTGATCCGGAATCCGGTATCGGAGTTCTATGGAGACGATGCCATTATCCGAAGATATCTGGAAATCGAAGTATCGCTATACGCAAGGCCGCAATGCCTGCGAAAAGGACATAGTTGACACTTGGCGGCGCGTTGCCGGTGCAGTAGCTGCAATTGAGAATGATTCCGACGTTTGGCAGCGAGCGTTCTACGAAATACTGTCTGATTACCGCTTTCTGCCTGGCGGGCGCATCCTGGCAGGCGCTGGCACTACGAAGCAGGTAACACTGTTTAATTGTTTCGTAATGGGTCCAATACTCGATTCCGTAGAAAACATTTTTGACTCGCTCAAAGAGGCGGCCGTCACATTGCAACAAGGTGGTGGTATCGGCTGCGATTTCTCTGCGCTACGTCCAGCCCGGAGTGCGGCAGCAAGCAGCGGCACGATCGCTTCCGGTCCGGTGCCATTTATGCACATTTGGGACACATTATGCGAAACCATGCTGGCCACAGGTACAAGGCGGGGAGCAATGATGGCCACATTGCGTTGCGACCATCCCGATATTGAGGCGTTTATCGATGCGAAACGTCAGGGACACGCACTGAATAATTTCAATTTATCTGTACTCGTTACTGATGACTTTATGCAAGCAGTTGCCGATGATGCCGAATGGGAACTCAAACACCCGTCAACCGATAGCGAAACAAATCAGTCGCATCGACGACTACCAGCGAGACAGCTATGGCAGCTGATAAGCAACGCTGCGCATGACACTGCGGAACCTGGTGTCCTGTTCATAGACAGTATCAATCGGGAAAACAATCTCTACTATTGCGAAACGATCAGCGCCACCAATCCCTGCGGAGAAATTCCATTACCGGCGTACGGGGCCTGTAACCTCGGTTCTATTAACCTGACCGCGTTTGTGCGGCAGCCATTTACAAAAGATGCAAACCTGGATGAGCAGGCGCTTGGCAAAACAGTCGATATTGCCGTCAGGTTTCTCGACAATGTCATCGATATCTCTCGCTTCCCATTGGATCCCCAGGCCGAACAGGCAAGGGCTTCGCGGCGCATCGGTCTGGGCATTACAGGGCTTGCCGACATGCTTGTCATGTCAGGGCTCCACTATGACAGCGACGCGGGGCGTTCCGCGGCTGCCAGTGCTATGCAGGTCATTCGGGACGCTGCGTATGCGTCGTCGATTCGGTTGGCGGAGGAGAAAGGTGCGTTTCCGTTGCTGGACAGGCAAAAATATTTGCAGGCACCATTTATTCATCGATTGCCGGGCGCATTGAAATCGAAGATCGCAGATATTGGAATCCGCAACAGTCATTTGCTTGCAATTGCCCCAACCGGAACTATTAGCCTGCTTGCGGGCAATATTTCCAGCGGTATCGAACCAATATATGCGTTTGAAGCCGATCGAGACGTTCGTGACCGCAATCTGCAAATGCACCGCTTTGCCGTGTGCGACCCGGCATACGCTCAATGGCTGGCTGGTGAGCATGAAAAGAATAGCTTGCCGGAGTACTTCGTAACGGCCGACGCTTTGCCGCCACAAGCGCATTTGAAAATGCAGTCATGCCTGCAAGGCTACGTGGACAACGCAATATCCAAGACCGTCAACCTTCCGGAAAGCGCTACGGTCGATGACGTTGCGGACATTTACTCAAGCGCACATGCGTTGGGAATAAAGGGCTGTACTGTTTTTCGTCCAGGCGCACTACGCGGCCAGGTGCTGCGTGCCCGCGACGAATCACACTGTTGCGATGTTGATCGAGAGGCCGATTGATCGGGGATGATATAGATAAAGCCGTACTCGGACATATATCCGAACCAAGCGCAGAAACGAGGAAGACTGATGATAGATTTTTCGCAGCGGCGGCAACAGATGGTAGGCCGTCAAATAGAAGCACGCGGCGTGCGCTCACGGAAAGTTCTGGATGCAATGAGGAAGGTTCCACGGGAATTCTTCCTTCCGGAAGACCTTCGGGAATTCGCTTATGAGGATTCGCCGCTGCCGATTGAGGCAAAACAGACCATCTCGCAACCCTACATTGTCGCATTTATGATCGAAGGCCTTGCACTGGAAGGCGGAGAAAAAGTATTGGAAATTGGTGCCGGCTCCGGATATGCAGCGGCAGTGCTGGCAGAGATCGCCGGCGACGTTTACACAATTGAACGCATAGAGGAACTTGCTACACACGCCGCATCCACTCTTGCGGGCCTCAACTACGAAAACGTAGAGGTTATCCATGCCGATGGAACACTCGGCCTGCCCGAACACGCTCCATTCGATGCCATCGTTGTCACGGCCGGAGGACCGAATGTCCCGGAAACCCTGAAAAAACAGCTGAAAATCGGCGGGCGTATGGTTATACCGGTTGGTTCCTATCAGGGCATCCAGGAGTTGGTTCGTGTCACCCGCTTGTCACAATCCGACTACAAGCAGGAAGACCTGGCCGACGTTCGATTTGTGCCCCTGGTGGGAGCCGAAGGCTGGAAGCCTGAGGGAAAATCAACCAGCGTGGCCGCCCCGAAGACAAGGGCCACTGTACCAACTGACGCGGAACTCAAGAATCTTATTGCCGTCAGCTGCAACCCCTTCGACTCAGTTGAGACCGCCAATCTTGACCCACTGCTTGAACGGATTGGCGATGCAGAGATCGTGCTCATCGGTGAAGCCAGCCATGGCACGTCAGAGTTTTACAAGATGCGCAGTCGAATTACGCGCGAGCTCATCGACAAAAAGAATTTCAAGTTTGTCACCATTGAAGGAGACTGGCCGGATGCCGCACGCATCGATCATTTTGTGCGGCACTTCGATACGCCACCCTCCGAATGGACTGCCTTCGCCAGGTTTCCCACCTGGATGTGGCGTAACAACGATGTGCGGGAATTCGTCGACTGGCTGCGTATCCACAATACTGAGAAATCGCCGGATCAACGCGTGGCATTCTACGGTCTCGATCTCTACAGCCTCTACAGTTCCATACGGTCGATTCTGAAATACCTCGATGAGGTCGACCCTGCAACAGCCGCAATTGCACGACACCGATATGGATGCCTGACGCCGTGGCAGGCAGACCCCGCGACATACGGCAGAGCAGCATTGGACGGCACCTATCGCAGTTGTGAAGCAGACGTTGTGCGCATGTTGACCGAGCTTTCCACGAAGCACCGTGAATATGCTGAGCATGACGGTGAGCGATTTCTTGATGCTGTGCAGAACGCCCGACTGGTTGCCAATGCCGAACGCTATTATCGGGTCATGTATTACGGTTCCCGTGAATCCTGGAACCTGCGCGACGGATACATGTTCGAAACGCTGAATATCCTGCGTGATTTCCACGCGCCAGATAACAAGACCATTGTGTGGGCGCACAATTCCCATGTCGGTGACGCGGCAGCAACAGAGATGTCCAGTCGCGGTGAATTCAACATCGGTCAGCTATGCCGTACGGAATACGGTGACCGCGTATATTCCATCGGCTTCGGTACCGACCATGGCACGGTCGCCGCCGCATCAGACTGGGATGGGCCGATGGAGGTCAAGACGGTGCAACCCTCTTTGGCCAATAGCTACGAACGACTGTTTCATGAGACGGGTTTGCCTGGTTTCATGCTTGGGCTGGGCGGTACCGAATCGGAGTCACTCCAAAAGGGATTGTTAAAGCCCCGACTCCAACGGGCTATCGGCGTTATTTACCGGCCGGAGACGGAACGCGAAAGTCACTATTTCAATACTGTGCTGCCAGAACAATTCGATGAATACATCTGGATAGATACCACCCGCGCTGTTGAACCGTTTGAAACAGCCGAACTCGAGGGGCTTCCAGATACCTATCCATTTGGCCTATGAGCATCCAGACATATTCGATGGACCAATCCATTCCTTACGTTCAGGAAAAGCTGCGCTGGATGCGAGCCAATCGAATCTGGCCCAACGGACTGCGTTATCTGTGGACGGATGCATTCGGTGTCGTGCTCCTGGTGTCGCTCTACGAAGAACTGGACGATCAATCATTTCTCGATGAAGCGGAATGGCTGGTTTCAGAGGTCGACCGGGTGCTCGGCCGGCCACGCGGTATTCGAATCGGTGAAGAGCCGGACAGGGATGGCCAGTATTTCCACTACCTGGCGATGTGGCTCTATGCACTTGCCGTGCTCGGGCGTCATAAACCGGTTTACCGGCGAAAAGGTATCGAGCTCGTCCACGAGATTCACGAACCGTTCCTGATACCCGGACGTGGCATCGTCTGGAAAATGCAGGAAGATCTCAGCGGACCCTATGCAGGTACCGGACTTGGTGCGCTGGATGCCTTTGATGGGTATGTCTCTTACCGAGTGCTTGATGAGAACGCATTGTCATCTGAAATCGCCGACATGCGGATCCTTATCGACAAACATCAGTCAGACCTGATCATTACCCAGGATCTCGGACTGGGCATGATGCTCTGGCTAAGCCATTTTTTCCCGTCTGAGGACTGGGCAATGAATCAAAAACGGCGTTGTCTCGAGATGCTGGACAATATGTGGCAGCCGGAAGGCTACTTTTGCCGAGAACCCTACCTGCCGAATACGAAATTTGCGTTCACGAATTACGGCGTGTCGGTTGGCTTGCAGGCCGTAGACCACACAACTGCGCGTGTTCGAAATCTAAATAATTATTTCGAAACCTATCGTGCCGGCGACGAATATGACTACGTCGCTATCACCCACGTCATGGCGTGCAGCTCACATTTTCCCGGCTGCCTGATCAATACGGCAACGGGCAATACCCGATTCCCGACAGCGGCCAGTCGCTGAAGACTTCAATCGTTAAGGATGAACGTAACCTTCAGGTGGACGCGATACTCTTTAATGGATCCACCATCCGCAATAACCTCTTGATCCTGGACCCAGGCGCCCTTTACGTTATCGAGGGTCTTGGAAGCTCTTGCAAGGCCGACTTTGACCGCGTCATCAAAGCTGGTCGGTGATGCAGCGACAATTTCAGTAACACGCGCGACTGACATTGGTTTTCTCCCTGATGTTGAGCGGCACACGCACGCTAGCACGGACCTCCGTTGTCGGCGATACGGAGAAGTGCTTACGAGATTGACGACTAAGCTTATGTTTTGCCGATTACATGCCGGGCGTCGGCCACATTTCCCGCAACTCGGCGGGCAGTGCATGACGAACCTGCTCGAGTTCGCCGCCTGGCATCTCACTTTCCAGCGTTTCAAAGACTGCTGTTACCGCCCGTTCCAACTGAACATCATCGAGGTCCGGCACGTTTTTTCTAATTTCCGCCAAAAATTCTGCCTTGTGGCGGTACCTCTTGGGCTTGTCGTGAGGATTCCACCCTTCATAGTAAAAACCACGAACCAGCATCGGTAACTGTGCCCCCAGCTGCACGGCCTCATCCGGTATTAGCCGATCACGAGTGGCGTGTAATACCGCCCTGAGTATCTTGTAGGATCGCTGCGTATCAGTCGATCCCATGCTAGACGCAACGCCGTTGATCCAATGCATTGTCTTTTGCTCGGTCTTGCTGAATACAGAAACTTCGGACATCACAATTTCTCCAGAATTACAAAGGCAAGTTCATCATTCCTCAGCACAACTGGTCGAGGCATTTATCCACATCTAAATGATACTGCGCAGTAGCAGCGAATAGAGTACGTATTTGTGCTAATGAGTGTCCGACGGAGCAGAACCGCCCGGCGACGCGATCCGAATTTTTCAGACAATATCTACATCGCGCAATCAAAGGTTAGCGCTGTCGCGCGGACATTTCCGTATGGGACTTTACGGGCGTGTTTGCGAATTGGCTTGCTTCTTTGCGAATAAGCACAATTACTAATACAGAAGCCGCTTGAACCAGCGCATATTATTTTTGATGCAGTTTGAGCAATTCCCAACTGGGGACTGGTGGCTGAAGTCAGATTAATATTGCGACTGGAGATGATATGCAAAAGCCTCTTGAGATCACATTTCGTCACATGGAAACGTCACCATCGCTAGAGGCCGTGGTACGGGAACGGGCTCAGAAACTGGAGAAGTTTTGCGATGAAATCATCGGTTGTCAGGTCATGTTTGAAGCACCCCACCAACGGCATCATCAGGGGAATCTTTATCATTTTCGTATTGATCTGAAGGTTCCAGGCAAGGAAATAGTCGTTAAACGATCACCGGACGACCAGCATGCTCACGAAGATGCCTATGTTGCATTACGTGACGCGTTCGACAGCGTACGCCGACAACTTGAAGACTACGTTCGCATAAGACGCGGCAAGGTCAAAACGCATGAGATTCCACCCCACGGTCGCGTGATCCGCCTGGTGCCAGAGCAAGACTACGGGAGATTAGAGACACCTGACGGACGGGAAATCTATTTTCATCGCAATAGCCTGATTGATTCCGAGTTTGACGATTTGGCAATCGGTACAGAATTACGTTTTGTCGAGGAGACTGGAGAAAGAGGTCCACAAGCAAGCTCAGTATTTGTCATCGGGAAGCATCCGGGTCGCCATCCCGACAAATAGGTACATGGATATTCAGTACAGATAAGTCTTGGCCGAAGGAGCATCGACATGAAAATTCTTATAGTCCGACCCAGTCTGGCGATACTCATCGCCTGCAGCGGAATTCTGAGCGCGTGCGCAACGATCAGCACCGGTTCTCACTACGACGAAACCACCAATTTCGGTGCGTACAAGACGTTCGCATGGATTGATGAGGTCCCGTATATCAGCGTTGACTCCGCATATCGCGTCAGCCCGCTTTCGCAAAGCAAAATAGCGCAGGCGATCCGAACTCAGTTAGAACAAAAGGGTTACTCGTTCCTCAATGATCGCGAAAATGCGGATTTCGTCATCGCTTATACCGTTGGCACCCGCGACGAAATCAGAGTTAGTTCCTACCCTGCTGGCTATGGGGGACCGTGGGGCTGGCATATTTACGGCAGTTATTATTACGTCCGTGAGTACACGGAGCACAGTTACACGAAAGGCACACTGGGTGTCGACATTTTCGATGGCGAGTCAAAAAAAGCCGGTTTGGCATGGCTGGGCTGAGAAGACGATAACGGAAAGCGACCGCAAAGATCCGGACGCTGTTATTCAGGAAGGCGTTGCCAAACTATTTGAATCGTTTCCGCGCTAACCGACAATCGCTACCGCATACACCCCCAGCCCATCACGACCGGGTGACGCACTCAACCAGTGTTTGCTTTTTTGGCCTTTTTCTTGGCCATCGCCTTATCAATTTTCGCAATCGCTCTGTCAATATGAAGCGCGTGTGAAAGATGATGTCGTGCATCTGCCAGATCCCGACGCACAAGACCCAGTTCCTTACGCATAATGCGCGCCTCATCCTTCCCTGCACTGATCGCTTTCTTGAGTTCTGCGACCTTCATTTGAAGTTCATTGCGCGTCTTCTCCGCGGTGGCTTTGGTGATCGTCGCCAATCGATCTGACTTTTTCTTAAGCTGATCCTGCGCTCTCTTGATTCGGACGTTGGTTTTCTTGAGATTTGCAATTAGTCGATCACGCTCTCTGCCAAATGTTGCGGTCGCTTTCTTGGCAGTTTTGAGGAAGTCACTCTTTGCCTCATTTAAGGTTTTTACTTGCGATTCGAAATGTATGGCCATGATTGCTCTCCATCGAGCCAGACGGGGCTAACTCGAGATGGGATTTGATAAAATACACAACACAAATACTACCATTGGCCCGGCGACGTTTCCGTAGGTGAAAACCGAGTGAAAACAGACGCAGACAGGCTCAATGTTGCCTACTTGTCTTGTCTCCATCCCGTCAGCCAACGATCAATTTTTCCCCACAGCCATTCTTTCAGGCGCTGTAACCGGGAACGATGCAGCCATGACTTGTAATCTATTTCCTCACTTTGCTGAAAATCATTCAGCAACATATTCTGAACTTCTGTTGCCAAATCGGGATCTTCAACTTCCTGGTTAGCTTCCAGATTCCAGAGGAAATTCCAGCGATCCAAATTGCTTGATCCGATGGTGCACCAATCATCAACCAGTACAACTTTGGAATGCATAAAGGCCTTCTGATACTCGAAGATGCGCACTCCATCCCTTAGTAAGCGGCTGTAGTATCGACGGCTGGCGTAACGAACTGCCGGATGATCCGTAAGAGGTCCCGGAAGTAACAGCCGCACATCGTTCCCCTGGAGAGCAGATCGACGCAATGCACGGCGTATTTTTCCCGAGGGTATGAAATAGGCAGATGCCAGCCAGATACGCCGCCGGCCACCTCTGATCCGATTCAGCAGTATCCTCTTAAGCTGTAATCGCACACCACCGCTGGTAAAAACAAGCCGGCCTGGAGCACCATCCTTGAACGAATCGGATTGTGCCGGTGGAATTTCCAGGTGCTCAGACCATCGTTCCATGTTTCGCCTGAACAAAGTTTGCCAATCTGCAGCCACTGGTCCACGGATCTCCAGCATGCAGTCATGCCAGGCAGCCTCGCCGACGAATGAGTCGGATAGCCCTGCCCCTCCAACGTAAGCAGTATTTCCATCTATGATCATGAACTTGCGGTGAGTGCGAAACAGGTTGTTCTTGAATTTGCTTTTGAAAAATTCGAACCGGAGCGGATTAAAAAACGCCAGACGCGCACCACCCTCTGTCATTCGTTTGCGGTCGCTGTCCGAAAGCCCACGGGAACCATAATCGTCCAGTAACACCTGGACAACAATTCCTCTTTTCACTGCCTGCACCAGCGCTTCTATGAATCGATCGACAACCTGACCGGATTCCATGATGTACATTTCGATCAGCACATGACTTTTCGCCGCATTGATCGTATGTAGCATGGCTGGGAAAAATTCCGAACCGTCGATCAATAAACGAAAATATTGTTCCTTTCGCCACGGAAAAGCGTCATCAGACTTAAAGAGAAAAGGTTCCATCTATTAGCGACTCATCCCACGACTCTTGTTACGTGCCTCACTTTCCCTAAGTCTTTCCATATCTGGAGGCCCGAGCCAGTGCCTTGACGCACCTGGCCACCTCATCAACATCGATCTCGCCAGTATTATCACAGGAAATCGCCATCAGTTGTTCACCAGGATATTCACCGCAATTACTTCTCTGTACTTTTTCAGAAAATCCTCCAACTATTTTCATGTGCACAAGATTGTGGATGGGAACTCAATGGCTGGAGAGCAGTCGCACGTATATGGCCCTATCCAAGCGACCGCAATCGCGCTGGAAGCTATTAGCTCGATTATTCAATGGCGCGAGGACTAAAACCGAATGACCGCTTTGGGTCATTAGCGGTCATTCGCAACGATATTACCCCAATGGCCGCTTTTGGGCGTAAACCGGTCATTCGATATGGTTTTTCCACGGCGCGATTCTGAATGTCCGCTTTCGGGATATAGCAGCCATTCAATCCAGGTGAATTAATGCGAAACAAATGGCCGCTAACGGCCAGAAGCGGACATCACCATCCGCCAAAAAACATACCTTAGGTCTTGGGTTTTGCATGGACGGTTTAAGGCAATACAAACCTGAACAGGAAGAAGAAAATAATGGCGAGGAAAGCGCCTGCCGGAATCGTCACAATCCAAGACATGAATATTCTGCGGACAACCCGCAGATCAATTGCTTCGATACCACGCGCAAGCCC
>PVMS01080404.1_pt1 | contig 10631 bp, 11 predicted proteins | sample 1853461 | NCBI WGS metagenome assembly PVMS01 (sample SAMN08582032, study PRJNA380276) | Marine sediment metagenome, whole genome shotgun sequencing project. | isolation source: ocean sediment barecode stripped | collected 2017
ATGGCTCAATTATTCTCAGCTATTTTGGCATCGATATCACCGCATTCGCCGATGCCTTGGGCATCGGTGATATCGATGCCAAAATAGCTGAGAATAATTGAGCCATAAGCTATCAGCAGTAAGGCTTCACATAAACGGTTCGCCGCCATATAGATCGGTCGCAGGCTTTGGACATCCTCTTCGGTCCTGCCGCGTCTCAATAGAGCATCTGTGCCAAATCCGACCACTTTCCACAGGAAGACAGTGATAATGGATAAATAGGCAACAAAAAAGGCCTGATTGAGAAGAACTCTAAATCCCGAACTGAGGAAGCTCAATCGCGCCAGGCTGAGCTGCAGCGCAATCGCCAGCACTAACCAGGTGATCTGCGGCCTGATTTCCTCAAGGAGTGCTTCGTCTGACTCAATTGAAGTTCGTTTAAGAATATATTTAAGACCGCGGTAGATGAGCCATTTTCCAAAGATGTAGATCAAGAAGAAAAACAAAATGGATAGAGCAAGATTGATCCAATCCTCAACCGATAGACCCAAGAAGAAAATCTGATCCAATCCGTTTTTAGCGGCGAAATCAGAAACCCATTGGGTGATCGGCCCTTCTATGGTGAAAAGCTGGCGAGATGATGGTGGTTCTTCACCTTCTTCTGCGACTGTCGCTGCTCGTGTAGGAGATTGGGTTGCGGTGTGAAAGATTTCTGGGGTGATAGTGGGTTCGTCTTCTGGGGGTTTCGTTGTTTCCAGCTCCGGTTCGCCGGTTGGGGGAACCGGCGTTTGCTCTTCGATTGAGTCTGGTGTATCGGTTTGAGCATAAGCAGCTCCGTTAAAACCTGCGATCAGGCCCAACAGCAAAGTAAAAAATATAAATAGTGCTATTTGAATGGGAATCCGTTTCATGGTTTTCATCCTCAACCGTAGCAGCAGGTAAACCATTTGCTGCTGGTTTGTATCAAAAGCAGGTAAGAATCAGTATGGTTTTTCATTGCAGGTATTTCCCCCAATTTTACACTGCCTTTTGATTTTATTACGGTGGTGTGGGTCTATTTACCTATGAGATTACAGATTCAGGGTAAGAGTGTAATCTCAGCAGATGCGCGGCAGCAGCTCTCCGGCAGGTAAATCCACCACTCGTGAGCCACCGATACTCGTTTTTGAGACGACCATCCCTGGGTGGTCAGCCACCACCCGACCGATCAGCGCTGATTCCTGACCCAGAGGATGGCTGTGCATGGCCGCCAACACTTCTTCTGCCACCTCCCCCTTCACGATGGCGACCAGCTTGCCTTCATTAGCGACATAATATGGATCCATGCCCAGCATCTCGCAGGCCGCTTTTACCGCTGGGCGGACAGGTACCTGCCCCTCTTCAAATGTGAAACCCACATTGGAAGCGGAAGCCAACTCGTTGAGCGCAGCTGCCAAACCGCCGCGAGTCGCATCGCGCAAGCAGTGGATCTCAGGGCTGGCTGCCAACATAACTTCGACCAGCTCGTGCAAAGGAGCTGTATCGCTGACGATGCGCGTTTCGAATTCCAGGCCCTCGCGTACGGACATGATCGCCATGCCGTGATCGCCTACAGTCCCGCTGACGATGATCGCATCCCCGGCTTGGGCGTTTTTAGGCCCGATGGCAACTTCAGCTGGGATCACGCCGATCCCGGTTGTATTGATATAAAGCCCGTCGCCATGTCCCTTATTGACCACTTTGGTGTCTCCGGTCACCATCTGAACGTTGGCGGTTTGACAGGCAGCCGCGAAGGAAGTGGTGATCTCGCCCAGCTTTTCCATGGGAAGACCTTCTTCGAGGATAAAACCTGCGCTCAGGAATAGCGGGTGTGCTCCGCTCATCGCCAGATCGTTGACCGTACCGTTGACCGCCAACTCGCCGATATCCCCGCCGGGGAAAATCAGGGGACTGACCACAAAGGAGTCGGTGCTGAAAGCCAATCGGGGTGGCATGCTCAAATTCGAAGAAAGATTCAATACAGCCGAATCCCCCAATTGGTTCAAAGTATCGTTCTCCAGGAGCGGTACGAACATATGGCGGATCAAATCGTTCATCATCTTGCCCCCGCTGCCGTGACCCATGACGATCGTCGGGTAGTTCTGCAGCGGTAAGGGACAGGTCCAACCGCTTAAGTTGAGCTGCTCGGTCATTTCGTCACCTGGTGCTCTGCCATGCTCAAGGCGTAACGACCATACTGGTAATAAGCAGCGCAGGCGCCTTCCGAGGAGACCATTGTGGCACCCAAAGGTGTAACCGGTGTGCACTCTTTGCCGAATGCAGGGCACTCGTTTGGTTTCTTCAATCCCTGCAGCACCAACCCGCTGATGCACACACTCGATTCTTGCGTGGCTATGGTTTGAATCTCCGGGAAGCGTAATTCTGCATCGTAATGTCGAAATGGCTCCCGCAACCGATATCCGCTGTTGGGAATAACGCCGATGCCGCGCCAGGCGCGGTCGCAGGGTTCGAAAACCCGGTTGATGACCTCTTGGGCGGGTTGGTTGCCCTCCTTTAGCACCGATCGAGCATAAGCATTTTCGACCTCCGCCCGTCCCTCTTCGAGCTGTTTTACGCACATCAAGAGCGCCCGGGCGATGTCCACGGGTTCGAAGCCCATCACCACCACCGGCACATGGTACTTCTCAACCAGCGGATAGTATTCCCAATACCCCATCACCGTGCAGACGTGTCCGGCAGCCAGAAAGCCATTCACTTTCACATCAGGTGATTCCATTAATGCCGTGATGGCTGGGGGGACGGTGACATGGGAGACCAGCATGGCGAAATTTTGGATCCCTTGTGTCTTGGCCTGCATGACCGCCATAGCGTTAGCCGGTGCAGTGGTCTCGAAGCCTATACCGAAGAAAACCACAGTCTTATCCGGGTTGTCTCGGGCGATTTTGAGGGCATCCAGCGGGGAGTAGACGATGCGTACATCTCCACCGGAAGCCTTGACGCTGAACAGGTCTCGTTCGGAGCCAGGCACGCGCAGCATATCCCCATATGAGGTGAAGATGATCTCAGGGCGCGAGGCGAGGGCAATGGCTTTATCGATCAACTCAAGTGGGGTGACACATACCGGGCACCCAGGGCCATGTACCAGGTCGATCTCGGGCGGTAACAATTGGTCCAACCCGCTTTTGATGATGGCATGTGTCTGACCGCCGCATACCTCCATAATCTTCCAAGGACGGGTGACGGTTTGTTCGATCTCCTTCAGAAGTTTCCGGGTGAGCGGGCCATCCCGGTATTCATCCAGGTATTTCATGCTCGCAACCCATCATCTAATTCAGGCAGCTCATCAGCCAGCATTTCCATTTCAAGCAGCATCTCCATGGTGCGCTGCGCCTCCTCTTCATCCAATTGGCTGATACCAAAACCAACATGGATTATGGTGTAATCTCCAACCTGGATATCCGGCAGAAACTCCAGGCAGGTCTCTTTGACCACACCACCAAAATCCACTTTGCCCATCTTCATATTTTCCTGCTGATAAATTTCGATCACTTTTCCGGGGATACCTAAACACATATCGTACGTCTCCTTTTCTGTATCTATAAAGAAACCAACACCAGTAATAAGATCATTCGATCAGCGGCTAATTTTATGATTCATGATAGCAACCTGGCCCAAGGCGATACCGCCATCGTTGGTTGGAACCTGTCGGTGCAGGTAAACAATGAAGCCATCCTGCTCCAATAAGGGGAGAGATTTCTTCAACAGGGTCATATTCTGCCACACGCCGCCGCTCAAGGCGACTTCGCTGATCCCAGTTTCTTCCCGTATGCGCACACATGCCTGGTGAACCAGTTGGGCGATGGTGTTGTGAAAACGACCTGCCAGCGATGGGAGCGGTGCCCCGCCCCTCAAGTCGTGCACCAGACCCTGCAGCATTGGAGAAGGGTCAAGGATCTGCCGTTCAATTATAAATGGATAAGCGCCGGTTTCATCCAAGTCAGCCAGGTCTTCCAGTTCGATGGCAGCCTGGGCTTCGTAATTCGCTGTATGACGAATACCAAGCAGAGAAGATACGGCATCGAATAAGCGACCCATACTGGAGGTGGCAGGGGCGTTGAGGCCGCTCTTTATCTGCCGCTCCATCAGGTCGAGAGGGTCAATGGATGTTGTTTTCGTCTGAAGTGCGTGTTTCACCGGGGGTAGATCGGCTTCCCAAGGAATATTTGCATTCCGCAGATGCGCAAGCGCCGTTCGCCAGGGCTCGCGGATGGCTTTATCCCCGCCTGGAAGGGGAACATAATCCAGGTGGAATAGGCGCTCGTATCCAGCGTAATCTGCCAACATGATCTCCCCGCCCCAAATCGCCCCATCCTCGCCATACCCTGTGCCGTCAAACGAGAGACCGATAACCCGGCGATCGCCTGGGTGGTCGTTTTCGGCCATGCAGGCCGCGATGTGGGCATGATGGTGCTGCACTCCGATGGCGGGCAAAGACTCTTGAGCAGCTCGTTTTAGGGCGTAGCGGGTCGCCAGGTAGTCCGGGTGCAGATCGTATGCAATGGCCTCAGGTTCGATCCGGAACAGGCGCTGGTAATGCTGGATGCCATCTTCGAAGGCGCACAGGGTCTCGTAGTTCTCCAGATCGCCGATGTGGTGGCTGAGAAAAGCATAACGATCGCGCGTCAGGCAGAAGGTGTTTTTCAATTCAGCGCCTGTCGCCAGGAGCGGGGGGCATCTCCCACAGCAGCTGGATGGGGTTCGGGGCATAGCCGCGTGAGCGACGAAGAGGGTAGATGCGAGACGAAGACTTGCTTCCGGCGGTGTTCTGTGCAGCTTTCTGGCGGGGGATCACTCTAAGGACCGAATCATCACAGCGGGTGTGGATGTCCCGGTCGTGCATCAGGAACGCATCGGCTAGATCACCGAGACGCCGACGGGCTTCGTCATTGCCGGTGGCGATTGGTTCCTCGCTCAGGTTGCCGCTGGTCATGACCAATGCATTGGGAAATCCCGGTTCGCCTTCAAGCAGCAGATAGTGCAGGGGAGTGTAAGGCAGCATCACGCCCAGGGTGGATTGCCCGGGAGCAACTTCGGGGACGATCGATGATTCTGGGCGTTTCTCCAGGATGATGACCGGGCGCTGGCGAGAGGTGAGGGTCTCACGCTCAGCCTGGTCGAGATAACAATGTTCTGCTACGATGTCCGGATCAGGCATCATCAGGGCAAAGGGTTTATCTACTCGCAATTTTCGGCTGCGCAGTTCATGTACTGCTGCGCTGTTGGTGGCATCGCAGGCCAGATGAAATCCCCCGAGTCCTTTTATGGCAACGATCTTCCCCGCGGCCAGCATTTTCCTGGTACCTTCGATCGCGGCCTGGCTGTTCGGTGACTTGCTGTGATGCGGGAATTCTTCAATCATCTCCAACCAGACATGTGGGCCACACTCCGGGCAGGCCACCGGCTGGGCGTGAAATCGGCGGTCCAATGGATCGCGATACTCGGATGCGCATGCTGAGCACATCTCAAAGGTCGCCATAGTCGTCTTGGGACGGTCGTAAGGGATATCTTTTATGATCGTGAAGCGGGGGCCGCAGTTCGTGCAGTTGATGAAGGGATAGCGGTAGCGGCGATCGTTGCGATCGAACAATTCCTGCAGGCAGTCCGGGCAGATGCTGACATCAGGAGAGATGGGGATGAAATCGCCGGCTTTACCCGCTGAGTGAACGATCTCGAATGATGAGAACCCGTTCACCGGCAGCCAATCTACTTGAAAAGAATCGATGCGTGAAAGTGGAGGTGCATCCCCACGTAGGGAAGTTACGAACGCCTTCAGGTCTTCTGAGTGACCATCCACTTCGATTTCCACACCGGCTGAAGTGTTGCGCACCCATCCATTTAGGGACAAGCGAGTAGCCAGTCCATACACAAAGGGGCGAAACCCAACCCCCTGGACAATGCCAGTGATGTGGATGCGAGCACCTTGGAGCGTCATCTATTGGCTTTCAGAAAATTTATGCGTAGCAACCCTTTCCTGCAGCCAGGTTATCCAGGTCTCAAGCCCCTCGCCTGTCTGGCAGGAGAGCGGAAAGGTGACCAGGCCGGGATTGAGCAGTTCAACTCCGCGCTGGAAGTATTGCATGTTGAAATCGATGTAAGGCATCAGGTCGATCTTGTTGATCACCAGGGCGTCCACACCGCGGTACATAGTTGGGTACTTATAGGGCTTGTCATCTCCCTCGGGGATGGAAGCGATGAGCACGTTCTGGTGGGTGCCCAGCTGGAAGGAGGCCGGGCAGATCAGGTTGCCTACATTTTCAACCAGGAGCAGGTCGTATTCTGCCAGGTCGAGCTGGCGGAGAGCACCCTGGAACATCACCGCATCCAGATGGCACTCGCCACCGGTGTTAATTTGAATCGCGGTTGCGCCCGCGGCAGCAGCCCGGTCGGCATCGATGCTCGTGGCGATGTCACCATCTACAACCGCCAGGTGTAAATTTTCGCTTAATTTCTTGACGGTGTGTTCGATCAGGGAGGTTTTCCCCGCCCCAGGGGAAGCCATTAGATTGATGGCATATACCCCGGCAGTTTCCAGGCGGAACCGATTCTCCTCTGCTAAACGGTCGTTGGCGCTGAGAATGTTTTCTACAACCGGCATGCGCTGCTTCATAATAAACTCCACCGATTAATTGAAACGACTAAAAAGGGATATTATTATAAAGGTTCTAGCGAAAACCGTGTGGCGATCTTCTCAGCCGCACTTTGCACTGCTTGTCGGATCTTGGGTGACAATCCCGGATCAATCTTCTGGGGCAGGTTCCCTATATCGCAAACTATAACGGAGACCTTGACTTGACTGTGGTCTTGCAATTCGCGCAGCATGTTTGAAGTTGGTACCTGGTGTAGTGAAAAATCGTCGATCTTGGTCACCGGCAGCTCGTCTGCAGAGATCTCCTGCACGTCGCCGATGGAATATCCCCAATCTACAGCATCAACGATCACGATTTCTTCAGGAAGGGTATCTCCCAAGATCAATGTAAAAAGCAGCTTGCGAACACCAGTGCCTACATCCATCACATACACATCATCAGGGATATCGTAATCCTGTAAGAGGGACTCGACAACTACCGGACCAAAACCATCGTCTCCAAAAAGGACATTGCCAACTCCCAAGACAAGCACTCGGGCTTGGCAAAAAGCTGGCAAGAGATTAAAGTCTAAGGTTTGCTCAGTATCCATATACCTCAAATCCTGAAGAGAGAACCCCCAGGGAAGGTTTGTTATCCCTGGGGGTCGATTTACCTGTCTCAGTTGGTAAGGGTGTCGATCACTTCACCATTCGGTGCGAGGATCTCCACTTTGATTGGGATGGTGCCATCCATTCGATGGGTGGCGCAGGACAGGCATGGATCGTAAGCGCGAATTGCCATTTCGACAGTATTGAGTGTTCCCTGATCGTACTCTCCATTCTTGATCAGAGTTTGAGCAGCCTGTTTCACTGACAGGTTGATGGCTGAATTGTTTTGGCAGGTTGCAACGAGCAGGTTAACGTGGGTGAGCAATCCATCTTCGTCGGTCGTGTAGTCATGGATTAATGTACCCCTTGGGGCTTCAACCACACCCACTCCACGTGCTGCCCGTGGTGTCACCGAGGCGCGAATATCGCGGCTGGTGATCTCTGGATCGTTGAGCAACTGCACTACAATTTCGGCGTTATAGAGCAGCTCGATTAAGCGAGCCCAGTGGTAGAGCAAGGTCAGCTGCGCTGGACGACCAAAGCTGGCGCGGAACTCATCGAGTTCTTTCTGAGCCAGCGGCGTCGGCATGTAGTCTGCCACATTGATGCGCGCCAGGGAGTTCACCCTGTAGAGGCTGGGGGCGTCGTCTTCCAATGCGAAGGGGCCGCGCTTCTTGGCATAAGGGAACTTGAGGTAAGTCCACGGCTCAACATGCTCGCCAATGAAGTCGGCGTACTCATCGTAGCCGAACTCCTCGAATGAGCCGTCCGAATACATCATACGCAGTTTGCCATCGTAAAGCTCAAAGGCGCCATCGTCGGTGACTGTGCCCAAGAATCCGCTGGTGATCGTACCGACGGTTTTAACCACATCCAAATACTTGGGGAAGATATTTTCCTTGGCAAAAGCCATTGTGAACTTGGCTAATTCCAGTGCTTCTTCTGCCATTGGCAACAGAGTTTGGCGTTCTTCCTCTGGAAGGGGTCGACTGAAGCCGCCTGGTACGGCAGCAGCCGGATGGATAGCTTTTCCGGCGACCATCTCCAGCATCTTGGCACACATATGGCGAACTTTAACCACCCTTCTGCCCACATCAGGAACGGCATTCAGGATGCCGATCACGTTGCGCACCGGGTATTCTGCGTCTGGTCCCAGGATGAAATCGGGGCCAGCCAGTACATAGAAGTGGAGGATGTGTTCTTCCATATAAGCGATACTGTTGCACAACCGACGAAGTTTTTCGCCGGCTGGTGGCAGCTCTACGCCAAAGACTGCATCAGTGGCTTTGGCAGATGCCAGGTGGTGCGACCAGGGGCACACACCGCAGATGCGGGTTGTAATGCGCGGCATCTCCTCGACCGGTTTGCCGACGCAAAAGCGTTCAAAACCCCGCAGCTCGATGACATTCACCATGGTATCGGACACGTTGCCAGCATCATCAAGTTGAATGGTGATCTTCGCGTGGCCCTCAATGCGGCTGACAGGTTGTATGACCAGTGTTTTTCCCATTTTTACCTCCTCTTCGTTCGTAAGCGCCCGGAACCTGCAAACCGGTTAAATTGAGCTGCCCGGTCGGGGATCTCCCGGGGGTTGAGGCCAATGGTCGAGATAGCACCCATCATATCTACCATGGGGTTGGCCTGATCGGTGAGAGGACCGAAGCAACCTCGGCAGGGCATATATGCCCTGATGCAGCGTGGAGTGCCTCCATCCATACCACCGCACCCAGCACGTGTGGCTGGCCCCTGGCAGAGATAACCCTGCTCCATGAAGCAGCGTACTTTTTCCAGTGACTCTCCAACTCCCTCCACTGACTCAAGCGGACGCTTGAGGGTGATGCCCGCTCCCGCCTTTTGCTCGCGGATAGTTGGACATTGATCGCATACGCTTTTCGTCTCCAGCGCAAAGGGTGTACCCTTCAACAGGTGCATTATCGCAGCTACAAACATATCCGGTGTTGTAGGGCAGCCTGGCAGATTTAGGTCTATATCCACGATCTCGTGCACTGCGTAAACACGGTCTAGCAAGGCTGGTAAACCTTCTGTGGGTGTCTCTCCGGGTTCGGTTGTCGAATTTCCTTGGAACACCCGCTGGTAGATCTCTTCCACCGCGAACTGGTTGGCCAGCGCGGGTACACCTCCATAGCAGGCACATGAGCCCATTGAGATCAGAAAATTTACTCGAGAGCGCATCAACTCAGCAAGCTCTATGTTTTCTTCATTTCGGATGCTGCCGGTGATGATACCTACATCCGCCTCGGGGATATCCGCCTCGCTTTCCTCCCCTGTCTGACCGTATATTTTGTGATCCATGATCACTGGCATGTGAACGAATTCGAGCTCCGGCAGCAGGTCGATCAACGGTTCACCAACGTCAAGCACGGTGACTTCACAGCCACCGCAAATGGCAAACCACTCTTGTGCGACTTTTACAGCCATCAGTCAACCTCCTTATTAGTCTTATCTATTTCTAGACATTGCCCGAAAAAAAATAATCTTTCCAATATATCCTCCTTTTCTCTGAGAACATGGACGAGATAGGATTCTAATGCTCCTGATTCTTTCATCGAATCATTTGTAGACACTCGGTCCTATCTCACGCAAATCTTCAACCATATCTGTCACAACTTTGGCAAATTGTGGGCCTTCTGAAGCTGCTACCCACTCAAGACGGTAGCGTTCCGGTTCAAGGTCGAAATCTTCTAGCATCAAGTCGAGAGCATCGGCACGCGATTGGGCACGCAAATTCCCTTCGCGATAATGACAATCCCCTAGATGGCAGCCGCACATCAGAACGCCATCCGCGCCATTGGTGAGTGCATCAATCACCAGGTTGGGATGAACCATGCCGCTACATTGAACGCGGATGATCCTAATATTGGGGGGATACTGGATGCGAGACGTTCCTGCCAGGTCAGCCGCGGTATAGGAGCACCAGTAGCATGTATAAGCGATGATCAAGGGTTCATAATCATTCAAAATTACACCTCCAAGGCGGCCATAGTCATAGCTCGTAAATAATCCAGCTTAAAGTGTGAGACGTATATTGCATCCTTGGGACAGGTAGCCTGGCAGGTGCCGCAGCCCTTGCATATCGTCTCATCGACAACTACCCGTTTCTTCGTCTGGCCAGATTCATTCGTGTATTCGATCAACGTGATCGCGTCAAAGGGACAAGGGTCAACACAATAGGCACAGCCATCGCATTTGTCATCCAGTACATGGGAGGTGATCGGTTCTATCTCAAGATCGCGCCGGGCGAGGATCGTCCCTGCCCGCCCTGCCGCTGCTTTGGCCTGGATCACGGTCTCTGTTACAGCCTTCTTAGGGTAGTGCGCCATGCCGCACAAGAAGATTCCTTCCGAGGCGAAGTCTATCGGTGCCAGCTTCATGTGCGCTTCTTGGAAAAAGCCATCCTGCATTTGTGGTACTTTGAGCA
>PVMS01170462.1_pt1 | contig 10631 bp, 12 predicted proteins | sample 1853461 | NCBI WGS metagenome assembly PVMS01 (sample SAMN08582032, study PRJNA380276) | Marine sediment metagenome, whole genome shotgun sequencing project. | isolation source: ocean sediment barecode stripped | collected 2017
ATTGGGTGTCGGCGAGGTGGTTATCGGCGTCACATTGGTCGCTATTGCCACCAGTCTGCCGGAGCTGGCAGTTTCATTCGTCAGCGCTTTGCGAGGTGAATTCGGCCTGGCAATTGGCAATATTGTCGGATCGAACATATTTAACCTGCTTGCCGTGGTCGGCATTGCCTCGGTGATTGAGCCGGCGCGGCTGCCTCCATCGGTGCTGACGCTGCACATATTCGTCATGGTTGCGTTTACGCTGGTGTTGTTCGCCATGACCTACGACTATGACGGCAAAGGGAAAATATCGCGTTTCGAGGGCCTGTCGCTGATCGCGGCCTATGTCGCTTATATCACGTACGTCGTCATGCAAAACATATAAACTAGCGGGTCCGTCCACGATTCGTCTGAATCATGGCTTTTAGTCTCCCGGGAGTCGCATGGCAAATCCGCTGGAACCTGAAAAACTGCTTGAGCTGGCCGAAACCGTCCTGGACATCGAATCGCGGGCCGTCGACCAGTTGCGCGCGCGCCTGGACGATACGTTCGTCGCAGCCTGCCAGCTTTGCCTCGGGATCAAAGGGCGTGTCGTCGTCACCGGCATGGGCAAATCCGGCCATATCGGCGGCAAGATCGCCGCCACACTGGCCAGCACCGGTACCCCGTCATTTTTCATGCACCCTGCCGAGGCCAGCCACGGTGATCTCGGCATGATTACCCGGCACGACCTGATGCTCGCCGTGTCGTATTCCGGTGAGACTCAGGAAATTGTAACCATACTGCCATTGGTGAAACGCATGGGTGCGCGGCTGCTGTCGCTAACGGGCAAACCCGGCTCCACGCTGGCTCAAGCCGCTGATGTGCACCTCGATGTCAGCGTTGCAGAAGAGGCCTGCCCGCTGAATCTTGCGCCAACCGCCAGCACCACGGCAACCCTCGCCATGGGCGATGCACTGGCTGTTGCATTACTTGAGTCCCGCGGCTTCACCACCGAGGATTTTGCGCTGTCGCACCCGAGTGGAAGCCTTGGCAAGCAACTGCTGTTGCGCGTCGCGGATATCATGCACAGCGGGGACAGAGTGCCGCAGGTGAGCGCCGACGTCAGCCTCAGCAATGGCTTGCTCGAAATGACCGAAAAGGGCCTCGGCATGACGGCGATTGTCGACGGCCACGGGAAACTGCTTGGCGTGTTCACAGACGGCGACCTTCGGCGGGCGCTTGATACAGGCATTGATATCCACAAGACGGATATGCGGTCTGTAATGCACACGAATTGCAAGACAACCGGCGAAGATAATCTCGCTGCGGAGGCTGTACGAATTCTGCAGGACAACAAGATTACGTCGTTGCTGGTCGTCGATAACGACGAGAAACTGATCGGCGCTCTGAATATTCATGATCTGCTGCGTGCGGGCCTGATGTGAGCGGCCCGATCGATCAGCAAAAGCTCGAGAAAATACGCCTTGTTGCTTTTGATGTGGACGGCGTATTCACGGACGGTCGTTTCTACCTGTCAGACGACGGTGTTGAAAGCAAGGCATTCCACACTCAGGACGGATACGGCATCCGCAGGCTCATCGAACGTGGATTTGAAGTCGCCGTTATCAGTGGCCGTAAGTCAATTGCGGTGCAGCTTCGCATGGACGAACTGGGCGTCGGGCACATCATTCTGGGTTGTAGAGACAAAGTTGCAGCATTCGACCAGCTTCTTGACAAACTGGGTCTCGAACCAGGCCAGGCCTCCTATGCAGGTGATGACCTGCCGGACATGGCCCTGTTGCAACATGCGGGCACCTCGTTTGCCGTTGCCAACGCTGTGCCGGAAATACGGGCTCATTGCGATTACACGACCCGCGCACGCGGCGGACAGGGTGCGGTGCGCGAAATCTGCGATTTGATCGTGCAGGCCTTGCCGGTTTGAGTGCACGAAGCGCTGTTGGCACCGGCCTGTTGCTGATCGCAGCGGTCAGCAGCTGGTATCTGGCGCATTCGTTGCAAGGCGATGAAGTTGAGGAAAGCCAGGCACAAATAATGCAAAACGGTTTTTATCTGAAGTCTGCACGTATTCTCGGCACGTCTGACGATGGACGATTACTGTATGAAATCGAGGCGCAATCTGCCAGGCAACAGGACGACGGCGAGGTCGAATTTCAAGATGTCTTGATTAACTATACAACTGAAGCGAAGGTCCCGTGGACACTGAAAGCGGACACCGCACGAATCGGTAATGATCGTGACTACGTCACGCTCAGCGGCCACGTCATCGCCACCAGCAACGAGGGTTTTTCAGGTGATGTCACGGAGATTCGTACGCAATATCTTGAGTTGCAACCGGATTCTTTCAGAGCGCAGACGGATGAGCGTGTGCAAATTCGTATCGGCACGCGCAGTCTTACGGCGGTCGGCATGCTTGCTTTGCTGCAAACCAATCAACTGCAACTGAAATCCAATGTCAGCGGCAAATTTGTTCCATAATACGGGTCACTTTGCGGGATTTGCTCATTGAGTACTACGAATACATTGGCATCCATATCAACACTGGCCGGACAACGATTGGCTGTTTCGGCGGCGTTATTTGTTGTGTCTCTGGCCGCATTTGCGCAGATGTCGGAAGAAGACCTGCGCCTGCCCATCTCACTGGATGCCGAGTCGACAGATTATGACGGCAAGAACTCGATGCTCATGTTCAGGGGACTGCGGCTGACGCAAGGTAATATTGGAGTCGCGGCAGACGAGGGACGCGCAACGAAGCTGGACTTTGAAGACAGTGTCTGGCGTTTTAGCGGAAACGTGGTCATTGATACCGAAAATGGTCACATCGAATGCGATACCGCGGATCTCATGTTCAGGAATCATCAGCTGCAGGTCGCATCGATCACGGGGTCCCCGGCGACTTTTGAAATACAAAGACCCGAAACCACAGAAACAACCTACGCGGAAGCCGGCCTGCTCAACTACAATTTTGAGACAGGCGTGGTCGAATTTTCTGAAAATGCGATCATCACGGAAGGAGGCAATCAGATTTCCAGCAATTACCTCATTTATAACATTGCCGAACAGAGAATCAGCGCTCATCCCGCCGGCGATGATGGGGAACGCGTGAGAATCAAATACACACCGAAAGCTGTCGAGCAGGAAGAATCAACGAATACGCCAGCGGACGGCGAAGCCGTCGCGGAACCGGCCACTGAAGATGAAGGCGCCTCCGGGCAGGACGGGGACGACGATTTATGAGTATCCTCAGCGTTCGGGATATTTCCAAAAAATACAAGTTTCGCGAAGTTGTTAAAGGCATTTCACTCGAAATCAGCAGTGGTGAAGTGGTTGGATTGCTGGGACCCAACGGCGCAGGAAAGACGACCGCTTTCTACATGATCGTCGGTCTGATCGCGTCAGACCGTGGTCGCATAACGCTCGACGGAAAAGACCTGACATCGTTGCCAATGCACCGCCGCTCGGCCATGGGACTCGGCTATTTGCCGCAGGAAGCATCGATTTTTCGCAAGCTGACCGTTGAGCAAAACATACTCGCCATTTTGGAAAATCGCAGCGACCTCGACCGCCCGGGGCGCGAACAGAAACTCGACGAGTTGCTGGACGAATTGCATATCGGTCACGTGCGGACAAGTCTTGGCATCAGTCTGTCCGGTGGCGAACGCCGACGCGTCGAGATCGCCCGCGCCCTTGCCGCCGATCCCCAATTTGTCCTGCTCGATGAGCCATTTGCCGGTGTTGACCCGATATCGGTATTGGATATTCAAAGAATTATCAGGCACTTATCAGATCGTGGCATCGGCGTCCTGATAACGGATCACAATGTCCGGGAAACGCTCGGAATTTGCAGCAGAGCCTATATACTGAACGATGGCAGCCTGATTGCTTCAGGCTCGCCGGAGGATATCCTGGCTAATCAGCATGTTCGTGAAGTCTATCTCGGACAGGAGTTTACGCTCTGAATCATAATAACGACATTAGAGGTTGCCATTTGCAGGCCCGATCAATTGAGGTGAACGCGATCCCGATACGCACATTCCTATGCTGAAACCGACTCTTCAACTCAAGCTTTCGCAGACGCTGACCATGACGCCGCAATTGCAGCAGGCAATTCGTCTGTTGCAATTGACAGTGCTGGATCTGAGTGCGCAGATTCAGGAAGCACTGGAAGAAAACGTCATGCTGGAAATGGAAGATCTGCCTGACGTGCCAAAAACCAGCGCCGAGACGACTGCAGAAATCGAAACAATTAAAGCGGAAGACAGCTGGCAATCCAGTTCGATGGGGCGTATTCAGGACGGCGGATGGAATGGCGAAGGCCGCCCGATCAGTGAGTTCGCTGACCAAAGCGGGCAAACGTTGCGTGAACACCTGCTGTGGCAACTCGAACTCGAACATTTTTCGCCGCGCGAGGAGGTCATCGGCGAAGCGATCATAGACGCGATAAATGACGACGGCTACCTGACCGACGACCTCGAGGACATCCGGAACAGCATCAGTGCAGATGCAGATATTACCGACGAAGAAATCGCGCACACGCTTGAGAAAGTACAAAGACTTGACCCTGTCGGCATCGGCGCTCGATCACTTGCGGAATGCGTCGTCTTACAATTGCGGCAGCTTGACCCTGAAACGCCAGGGCTGGATCTGTCGATCCGCCTCGCCAGCGATCACCTCGACCTCGTTGCCAATCGGGAATACAGCGAGTTGCGCCGCGCATTGCGCACCTCTGAAGCTGAACTGGATGACGCCCTGGCTCTGGTACGCAGTTGCAACCCAAAACCCGGCATGGCGGTTAGCCCATCTTCTGCGCAATACGTCATTCCGGACGTATTCATCAGGAAAATCGACAATCGCTGGCAGGTCGAGATTTCCGCCTCGGGCATACCGCGGCTGTCCGTCAATCAGCAATACGCACAGATTCTGCGGGGTAGCGGCGACCACGCGGCCCTGCGATCGCAGCTGCAGGAAGCTCGCTGGCTGGTCAGGAGCCTGGAAATTCGCAATGAAACACTGTTCAAAGTGGCGACGAGCATTGTGGCGCGGCAACAGGAATTCCTGGAACATGGCGATGAGGCGATGAAGCCGCTAGTATTGAGGGATGTCGCTGAATCCATTGGCATGCACGAATCGACCATTTCCAGGGTCACAACCAACAAGTACATGCATACGCCGCGTGGCGTGTTCGAGTTCAAGTACTTTTTTTCCAGCCATCTGTCGACGGTGGATGGCAACGAACAATCGTCAACGTCCGTACGAGCGAAAATTCGCAAGCTTATCGGTGCCGAAAACCCGGCCAAGCCGCTCAGCGACAGCAAGATAGCCACTATGCTGGAGCAAGAAGGTATCAATGTCGCGCGCCGAACGGTCGCAAAGTACCGCGAGGCAATGAAAATAGTATCGTCGAGCGAAAGAAAGGTGAGAAAGCCGCGCTAGACATTATGTTGAAAAATGCAGCTGAGAAAACCGCGCGAGGAAGCGCGATATGAAGTGTAAGTAGAAACCCTGATAACGAACCCGCCGGCAACATTGACAATAGGTTAAGGAGAATCGACAAAACGTCATGAACCTAAATATTCTGCTCCAGCCGGTCACGCTTCGAAGAGGGAAGCTGACACAACGATAATCGCAGAATCTGACACAGGAGAACAATATGCAATTGAGTGTTACAGGCCAGCAAATCGACGTAACGGAATCGCTGCGAAACTACGTAAGCAGCAAAATCGACAAGATCGAACGCCACTTCGATCTGGTATCAGACATACATTGTATTCTGAAAGTCGAAAAACTCAGGCATACAGCGGAAGCGACCGTAAGCGTGAATGGCGGAAAAATATTCGCTGACTCAACGGAAGACGACATGTATGCGGCAATCGATGGCCTTGTGGACAAGCTTGACCGGCAAGTAAGAAAATACAAAGAAAAAATGGTCGACCACCACGCTCGCGAAACACATAAGCGGGATTTCGCCTAGGATCAAGCCGCAAGCGGCATTGACCAGGCAGACAGGCACCAATCGCCACAAAGACCCGCGCGATAACCTGAAGAGGTTGTTCTCGCGGGTCTTTTCCACTAAGTTTCAAGAACACCATTACCCGTGCTGACCGCTATGGCTCTGGAACAAATAATAAAGCCTGACAATGTGCTCTGTAACGCACATGCCAGGAGCAAGAAACACTGCCTGGAAATCCTCAGTGAGTTGCTGGCACAAAATAATCCGGACATCGCCAATGAAGAGATTTTCGCAAATCTTGTCGAGCGTGAGCGACTCGGGTGCACCAGTCTAAGTGAGGGAGTTGCCTTCCCGCACTGTCGCGTCAATGGAGCCAGAAAGAGCATTGGAGCGGCAATGAAATTGTCGGAAGCAGTCGATTTTGACTCATCCGACGGAGTGCCGGTCGACCTGGTATTCGGATTGATGGTGCCGGAAAAAATCGAGGCAGGCCACTACGCCGACATCGAGGTGATTTCGGCCTTGCTGGTAGATCAGGCACTTCAGGCCAGACTCAGGGCAACCTCCAGCAGTCGCGAGCTGTATGATGCGCTGGTCGTTGGGCAGCAGGAGAGACCCGCCAAGATTCAGCTGTCACAGGGTAGCTAACGCGGAAATCACATGCCCTCGCAGACGAGACTCCTCATCATCAGCGGGCTTTCCGGTTCAGGCAAGAGCGTCGCCTTGCATGTGCTTGAGGATCTTGGTTATTACTGTATCGATAACATGCCGGCGGCATTGCTCAGGTCGCTGGTTGACGAGATTACTCAACAGGAGGAACTTCCCGAAACACGGGTCGCCGTTGGCGTCGATGCGCGAAACCGCCAAAGTGATCTTGCAGCATTACCTGACCTGATCGCCGAGCTGCAGCGCGACAATATCCAAACCGAGTTGTTGTTCCTGCAGGCCGCTGACGAAATCCTGCTTAAGCGCTTCAGCGAGACCCGGCGACGGCATCCTCTGGCCGAACACGGCACTGAATTGCGCCAGGCGATTGAACGTGAACGACACCTGCTTGGGCCTGTTATCAATGCTGCCGACCTGATTATCGACACGTCGCGAACCAGTGTTTATGAACTGGCCGATGCCATCCGCGATCGTGTCGATCGCCGCAAAAGCGATATGTTGTCGGTGCTGATCGAGTCATTTGGTTTCAAACACGGCATACCGGCCGATGCGGACTTCGTATTTGACTTGAGATGTCTGCCTAACCCGTACTGGGAGGCATCGCTGCGTAACCAGTCCGGCCAGGACGAAGACGTAATCGTGTTTCTCGATCAGCAAGCACTGTTCAATCAGATGTATGAGGATATTCTGGCCTTCCTGTCGCGCTGGATTCCGAAGTATGTGGGCTTTGACCGCAATTACCTGACCGTTGCCATCGGGTGCACAGGAGGCCAGCATCGATCTGTCTATATGGCTGACAAGCTGGCCTCGGCGCTCAAGCAAATTCATGACCCTGTGTTGACCCGCCATAACGAACTGCCATGACCATGGAGTCTGGAGATCGCACGCTAACCAGCCTGCAGTTGCTGCGCGAGAAACTCGGTGCAGAAGGACTGAGTTCCGCCCGCATGTTAGTTGGCAGCCTCAACCCGTCAGAGGTGGCGCGGCTTCTGGAGTCTTTGCCACTGCAAGAACGTGCCGTTGTCTGGGAAATAATTGACCCGGAAAATGAAGGCGACGTTCTGGTGGAGGTCAACGAGGAAGTCCGCGATGGCCTGATCAAGGGCATGGGGACGGACCAGCTTGTCGCTGCAACGGAAGGCATGGAGCTCGATGACCTTGCGGACCTGGTGGCGGATCTGCCGGAGGCCGTAACGCAGGAAGTTTTGCGATCACTCGGCCACCAGGATCGTGAACGTCTCAACCGGGTCATGTCCTATGACGAGGACAGCGCCGGCGGCCTGATGAACGTCGACATCGTCACTGTTCGCCCCGACGTGACCCTGGGTGTCGTCCTTCGCTACTTGCGGGCCCGTGGCGAAATTCCGGATGGCACCGACTCCATCTACGTGGTCAACCGAGACAACGAATACTTCGGTTCCCTGTTTTTGTCCCGCCTGCTGACGCTCGACCCGGAAAACTCAGTTGCAGAGATTATGTCAACCGACGTTGTGCCAATTCCCGCGCAAACACCGTCAGAGGAAGTCGTTTGGGAATTTGAAAATCGTGATTTGTTATCCGCACCGGTAGTTGATGAAAATCACCATGTCGTTGGCCGCATCACCGTCGACGATGTAGTTGATGTCATTCGTGACGAGGCCGAGCACTCATTGATGAGCGCCGCCGGTCTTGATGAAGAAGATGATATGTTCGCGCCGGTTGTCAAAAGCGCGCGGCGCAGAGCGCTGTGGCTTGGCGTGAACCTGGCAACCGCATTTCTTGCCGCATCAGTCGTCGATTTGTTCCAGACGACAATCGATAAGGTCGTATGCTTGCGGTCCTGATGCCTGTCGTACCCAGCATGGGCGGAGTCGCCGGCACACAATCACTGATTCTGGTTACGCGTGCGATGGCCCTCGGACAAATTGACCGGTCGAACGCACAGCGCATTTTTCGCAAGGAAGTGCTTGTCGGCATGTTGAATGGCCTCGGCTGGTCCGCCGTGGTCGCGGTGTTTACTTACCTCTGGTTCAACGAATGGCGTATCGGCGCTGTCATTGCAGGTGCAATGATGATCAACCTGTTTATCGCGGCCGTCGCCGGGTTTTCGATCCCGCTGATATTAAAGCGCATGCGCATCGACCCTGCCCTCGCCGGTGGCGTCGTATTGACGACCGTTACCGATGTGGTCGGGTATATGGCGTTCCTGGGCCTTGGCGCCATGTACCTGCTATAAGCCGAGCAGATCGTTTTTGATCCGCTCAGGCGCAACGAGACGCGGCACCTCCTTGCCAGTGACGAACTGCTGGAGTTCGTCTTTCAACTGCATGGCATCGTGGTAGCCCAGCTCGATAAGTTCGCGCGTGAATGCCTGTTCGAATAACAAAAAGCTCAAAAGGCGATTCTCGCTGCCGCCCTTGCCGCTGATCCCACGCAGAAGAGCACGCACTGCCATTGGCATTGCCCGCCGGTGCTTGTGCGCGATGTCCCGCAAGTCCTTGCTGGGCAGAACAATCATCGTGTCGATCGGCCGCATCCGATTGAAGTCCTCGCTGCGATGTTCAACAGGCACGGAATCGATCAATTCGTTGATGCGGGTCATTCTCTCCAGATCAGAATACAAACCGTCCATGAACAACGTGTCGAGCATATAGCCGGCGATTTGCGCAAAACTCGGGAAAGGCTGTGGGCGTGACGGGTCCGGCGCCGGATCACCGGTTTCATCCCGTATGCCGATCACAAGAATTCGGTCAGCTCCAAGATGAATCGCGGGGCTGAGCGGTGTAGCCTGGCGCATGGCGCCATCGCCGAAATACTCGCCCTTTATCTGGACCGGAGGAAAAATCATCGGCACAGCAATACTGGCCATGACATGGTCAAGATCGATTGGCTGGCGAATTCCGACGCGACGTTTGCGTGTCCATTCCTCAGTCTCGCCCGTGGCCTGGAAAAACGTTGTTGAACGAGCGGTGCCGTAACCGGCAGCCGTGACTGCGAGCGCGTGCAGATCCCCTTCGCGGATCGCCTTGTCGATCAGCGGGAAACGCACATTGGCCTTCAGCAATTCCCGTAACGGCGAATTGTTCAGCAGCGATCGCGGAGTGCCGACCAGCGTGCCGCCAAGCACTATTGACGCCATCCAGTGCAAGCTGCTCCTGAGCATGGTCCAGCTATCGGCGCGAAATACCTGGCGGCTCCTGAAATTTCCCCAGACATGTTCCAGTTCCGTAACGCCAACGTGAAAGCGTTTTGACGCGCTGGCCAGCACGAGTGAGTTGACTGCCCCGGCCGAGGTACCGCTGATAATTGGAAACGGATTGTGACAAACTCGCGGCAACAGCTCGCTGACGGCTTTCAGAACGCCAACCTGGAAGGCCCCGCGGGCACCGCCTCCCGGCATTACAAGCGCCGTTTTTATGTCGTCCTGATACATTTTTTCATGGCTTTGGCGTATTATCATGCACTTCCTCCCTGCAGCGGTCGCGCAGCAGGAAATATAATGCGCCGGTCCTTCAGGTTTGGTAAATCGGAATCACAAGGTGTTTCACATGCTTCGACTAAGTTTTTCGATCATCTGCCTGTCACTGATCGTACCATCGTTTGCCTTTGCGGAATCCGTCGGAGAAGGCGATCCGGCGCCTGGCTTTGAGTTGCGGGATCAAAATGGCGATTTGCACTCGCTCGAAGACTACCGGGACAAATGGGTCGCTCTTTACTTCTATCCGAAAGACGATACGCCCGGATGCACTACCGAGGCCTGCGAATTTCGCGACAAAATATTTGAATTCAGGAAACTGGGTTGCCAGGTTCTTGGAGTCAGCCTGGATGACGAGCTCTCACACAAGGAATTTGCGGAAAAATACAGCCTGCCTTTTCCGTTGCTGGCCGATACGGACGGGGTCACCGCAAGTGCCTATGGCGTCAAATCCAAAATGTTTGGCATGACAATCGCAAAACGGCAAACGTTTCTGATCAATCCGGCGGGCCAAATCGTCAAGCACTACGAAAAAGTGGACCTGGATGAGCTCTCCGAACAAATCCTGACAGACCTGAGAAA
>PVMS01003201.1_pt1 | contig 10630 bp, 10 predicted proteins | sample 1853461 | NCBI WGS metagenome assembly PVMS01 (sample SAMN08582032, study PRJNA380276) | Marine sediment metagenome, whole genome shotgun sequencing project. | isolation source: ocean sediment barecode stripped | collected 2017
AAATTTTCTGTCCTGATCGGTAGCCTTTTGGGATTTCCCCTTCTTGGAATTGTTTTGGCAGGCCTTCCTGTTTTTAGGTATTTTGAATTTCCACCGAAGCAGTTGTATGTTCACCCCGCTCCTTTTTCGTGGCTTTTTTTTACAATCTGCGCTCTTTTTATTTTTGCAGCCCTCTTTCCATTGATCGTTGCTGCCGTATTCAACATCCGAAATTTTAAGGTTGATCACCCAACTCATTTTCCATTTCCCTGGTGGGGATGGCTTGGCTTATCAACAGGAGCGCTTTTCTGGATGCTGGCATGGTCTCGTTTTTCGTGGTTTAGCAAATTTCAACCGCACACATTCATACTTCTGTGGTTTTCGTTTATTCTGATCGTCAATGGTCTTTGTTATCGACAAAATGGACATTGCATGATCAAGGGTCGCCCCCGGTTTTTTCTCCTTCTATTTCCCTTAAGCGCCGGCTTTTGGTGGTTTTTCGAATACTTGAACCGATTTGTCCAAAACTGGTACTACCTGGGGGTCCACCAGTCTCCGTGGGAGTATTTTGGATATGCAACACTCTCTTTCTCAACAGTTCTGCCTGCCGTCCTGGGAACCCGGGACTGGTTCTTCAATACGCCATGGATGAAGAGGGGATTTGAAGAGTTTGTTTTTATCAGATGTGTACATCGCCGGATATTGGCCGTTTTTGCCCTGGTGTTTTCCGCTGTGGGGTTGGCTGGTGTCGGAGTTTGGCCCAATTATCTTTTTCCTCTTTTGTGGTTATCTCCTTTACTCATCATCGTTTCACTTCAAGAGCTTCAGGGAGAGAATCATATTTTATCGAATATCTATTACGGGGACTGGAGACAGGTTATGTCATCGGCTCTGGCTGCCATTTTTTGCGGTTGGTTCTGGGAGATGTGGAATTATTATAGTCTCGCTAAATGGGAGTATAGGGTTCCCTTTGTCAATCGATTTCAAATTTTCGAGATGCCCCTTTTGGGTTATGCAGGATATCTCCCTTTTGGGCTGGTGTGTAGTGCGGTCGGCGGGATACTGGAAAATATGATATATGGCAAAAAGACGGAACACTTAATTTCATAATTCTTCTCTACATTCTGTTTCTTCAACCGCGAACCGATAACTGTAAACTGTGAACGGTTACTTCTTTTTTTAGGTTCAAATTGTTAAAAGCTCATATTTACGGGTTCCGAGCCCCAGTTTTTCTGCGTAGTCCAGCTGAATTTGCCAATCCACCTTAGGATAAATCCCCCTAAATTTATCTTCACCCGGTTTTATGTTTGTTTTGAGGGCTGATTCTGCAAGTGCCGGTTCTTGGTTAACCAGATCGACAGATACCTGGTCGATGGCAACGGGGTCTTTTGAAGCCACCACACCGATATTTCTTACAAAAGGCACATCATTGAGGGACATACAGTCGCATGCCGGAGAGATATCTGTTAGGAAGTTTAAGAATAATGTGCGGCCCGCCTTTTTCTTTAAAACCCCCATGGTGTATTCTATCAAATTCTCTAAAAATATCGGAATGGTCTGATTCCAACGGATCTCTATGGCACTGTTGGGACAGATGAGGATACATTCACCGCAACCGATGCATTTATCATTATGAATCACCGCTTTGTCATCAACGAAAAAAATGGCTCGTTGAGAGCAATGGGGAACACATTCAGCACAGCCGGCACATTTTTTTTTCTTAACCTTAGGAGAGACAGTCGAGTGCTGCGCCAATTTTCCTTTTCGGGATGCACATCCCATTCCTATATTCTTTATGGTTCCACCAAAACCAGAAAGCTCATGCCCTGTAAAATGAGCCACTGACACAAGGGCGTCCGCCTTGGCAATCTCAGACCCGATGTAAACGGTCTTAAAACGTCTTTGATTGATGGTCACACGGGTTTCACTCTTACCCCTTAACCCGTCTGCAATAACGATGGGGGCATTGACCACCGAAAAGGCAAAGCCGTTTTGATAGGCGGTTGCAAGGTGACGCGGGGCATTGCTTCGTGTGCCGGCATACAGTGTGTTTGTATCGGTTAGAAAGGGAATTCCCCCAAAATTTTTTATGGTTTCCACGATTTTGCGGATAAATACCGGCCGAATAAATGCGGTATTCCCCAGTTCGCCAAAATGGAGCTTAACCGCGACCAAGTCTCTTTCTTTGATTGTGTCGGAAAGGCCTGCCACGTCAACAAGTCTACCCAGTTTTTCAACAAAACTTTTCCCAGCCGTTGCCCTTAAATCGATAAAATATACCGCGCTTTTCATAATTTTCTTTGTTTTGTTCTAAAGAACCCGTTCTCTGGGTCAGGTCAGAGTTCTCGGGTCTGCCTGAAGAATCGCTGCAAGAGTTTGAAGTGAACTTTTTCAATTTGCTGGGGATTAGCCCCTTTACTTATGAGAATTTGAATCTGACAAGCCATATTTTTTAATTTTCTTGTTTAATCCGCTTTTCCCAATTCCAAGCAGGTCAGCGGCATTGGACTGAACATGGTTGGTCAGATTCAACGCTCGATTAATCATTTTCTTTTCGATCAAAGCTATCGTTTCATCTAATTTGGCACCTTCGGGTATGCCATCGAGAAACTTTGTGTCATTTATGTTCTCTTTAAAATCCTTAGGAAGATCATTTGTGCTGATGATGTTACCCGTGCAAAGAATCATGGCCCGTTCGATTACGTTTTCGAGTTCACGAACGTTTCCCGGCCAGGCATATTCGATAAGAAGCCGATCCACCTCCTGCTCGACTCCTGTGATCGGGGGGGCAGATTTGCGTTCATTCGTATACTTCTCAATAAAGTGGTCGACAAGAAGACGGATGTCCTCCTGTCGCTCCTTCAAAGGGGGCAAGCTGATGTGCATCACATTAATCCGATAAAAAAGATCCTCTCGAAATCGACCCTGACGAACTTCTTCTTTTAACGTTTTATTTGTGGCGACTATCAGGCGAATATTAACAGAAATCGGTCTAGACCCTCCTACCCTCTCTACGATTTTGTCCTGGAGAACGCGCAAAAGCTTCACCTGTAGGTTTTGTGACAGCTCACCGATTTCATCGAGAAACAGTGTTCCGTCATCTGCCACTTCAAATCTTCCTTTGTTCATAGAGACAGCACCTGTAAACGCACCTTTCTCATGGCCAAAAAGCTCGCTTTCAAGAAGATTTTCAGCAAGGGCGCTGCAGTTAACCGCTATAAACGGCTTGTCGTGCCGCGGGCTGTTAAAATGAATCGCCTTGGCCACGAGCTCTTTACCTGTACCGCTTTTGCCTTCAATCAGAACATTTGCGGTTACAGGCGCCACTTTTCGTATCATTTCAAAAACATCCTGCATTTTTTTGCTTTTGCCGATGATGTTTTCAAAACTGTATCGGGACTCGATATCATGACGAAGCCGTCTATTCTCTTTGATTACACGGAACATTGCAATTGCCTTGTTCACAAAGAGGATCAATCTTTCGTTATCGAACGGCTTTAAGATATAGTTGTAAGCGCCTTTCTGCATCGCCTCTACTGCTTTTTCAACAGTGCCGTGGGCGGTCATCATAATTACCGGAAGATCAAGATCCTTGTCTTTGATTTTTTCAAGCAGCTGAATGCCGTCCATGACAGGCATCTTCATATCGGTTAAAACAAGGTCAACAGCCGAAGATTTCAGTGTCTCTAGTGCAGCCTGACCGCTGTTGGCGGTCAGTGTTTCGAACCCTTCATCCTCTAAAACGGAACTTAATATCAGCGGATAGTTTTTTTCATCATCTACAATCAGGATAGTTTCCATGAAGATCCCTCCGGCTTTATCGGCAATGTGATCCCAACTCGTGCGCCTCCCTGGGGCCTGTTTTCCACGTAGATCTCCCCGCCATGTGCTCCGATTATGTTTTTCACTATGCCGAGGCCCAACCCGGTGCCTTTTTCTTTGGTCGTATAAAAAGGGGTCCAAATCTTTTTGAAAACAGCATCGGATATACCTTCTCCATCGTCTTCAAAGAAAATGGTTACAACATTATCATTGGATTTAGTTTTAATGGATATTTCTCCACCCTCGGGCATCGCCTGCATGGCGTTTATTAATATATTTAAAAATGCCTGATATAACATGTCGGCGTCGGCCATGATCTTCGGAAGGTTCTGCTCAAAACGCTTGGTAATGCTGCAGTTCTGATCTTCGATCTGAGATGAATAAAATGAAATGTTTTTTTCAAGGACCTCTTCCACCTGACACGACGTAAAGTTCGGCGTTCTCGGTTTGGCGAAATTTAGAAAGTCAGTGATGATATTATTTAAGCGACCGGCTTCCTCAACAATAACCTCCGGGATGGTGGTTGAACTGTTTTTTTCAGACTGTTTTTTCCTTAGCAGCTCAGCTGAACTCTTTATGATACCCAACGGGTTGCGGATTTCATGGGAAACACCGGCGATCATCTCGCCCAATGATGATAGGTGCTCAGCACGGCTGAGTTCCTCTCTAAGCTTCATCCTCTCCAGGGCCCTTTGCTGAATAATCTTCTCACCCCTTCTGACCACAAAGGTAAGCGTTATAAAAAGAATTCCCATGACAGCAGCACCTGTACCGACGACAAAGATCTGAAATCGGAATATGGTTTTATAGTCTCCTGACAAATCCTGCACGATTTCTATAACCCCTCCTACAGGGCCTGAAATCCTGGAGAGTGGTTTTGTAGCGCGGAGAGGTGCAAATGTGATGATTTTGCTCACTTTTGGGATACCAACGAAAAGCTCCCAAAAGTTACCCCTTTGCGTCAGCTTTGAGGTGGATCTGCCCCGTCTGGCATTTTGATAAGGGGTTCCTCCCACATCCTTTTTACCGACCAAATCAGGGTTAAAGCTATAGGAAATGATATTATTCATGTCGTAGATATTAACCGTATCTATTTTGAAGCTGTGGAGTGTACTCCTGACAACCTTGTCCAACAGATCAAACTGCTCCTTATCTCGCAGTTGGATTTTTCGGAATTTCCTTGCCATCGGAATGAAAAATTGCGAAAAAATCTGATGGTTGAGATTTGCAACCAAAAGGAGGGCGTAATCCTCGCTCTTTTTCAAATGCATGCGCCTGGCCCAGTGGGTGTTGAGCAAAGAAAGAGCGATTGTTCCAAGAAAAATTGCAATGAGGCTGATGAAGGTGAAATATTTGACCAGCCTGAACGGTTTGGCTTTTTCCTGGGATGATAAATGATTCACTGGATTTATCGGCGCTCTTTAGTTTTCTGTTGTTGTTGAAAATCGACTAGATACCCTATAGATAAAAGAAAATACGGAATCATGTTGTCTGAAAATATCTTTGTAACCATATAAAAAACAGCTGTTTAAAGTCAAGATAAAGCATTATTTTCACTCCATACAAATAATTATATATAATTATGTTGACTTTATATTAATTCTATGTTTTTATATAAGCCCAATTGAGCAAAAAAAATACTCAACTGGGGATATTTGGTTAAATGTTAATGGTTATTTGTTTTAACCCCTTTCGCGAAACTATATTCCTTGTATAGATGAGATACAATTTCGATTTAAATTTTATTCATTTTGAGCTTTATGTGCGGCTTTAATATGGACCCTGAATATGAAGAATAACTTCCTTAAAGAAATCAGAGAATCTTTGCTACTGAGTAAAGCCGAGCTGGCCAAAAGGGCCAATGTCTCTCCCATAACCATTTCGCGGATAGAAAGCGGAATGCCCTGCCGGCTAGAAACCAAACGAAAGCTGATTTTAGCATTAGGCTATGATCTTGCTGAAAAAAACAAAATATTTTCCGATTAAGAAGAAACGCTAATGTTTGGGAAAAAAGACCATCTCGTTGGCCTCGATATAGGTTCAAGAAGCATTAAAGCGGCCGAAGTCGTAAAAACAAATAAAGGGCACCGCTTAAAAAAATTTGGTGTCATCGATATTGCGGCAGATGCCATCCAGGAAGGTGAGATTAAGGACCCTGAAGCTGTCGCCGGTTCTATCCGAAAGCTCTTTAAGCAGGCTAAATTAAAAGAGAAGAATGTTGCCACATCGATTGGCGGATATTCGGTTATAGTTAAAAAGATCAATGTCCAACGCATGCCGGAAGAGCAACTGCAGGAAACCATTCAGTTTGAAGCTGAACAGTATATTCCATTTGATATCAATGATGTAAATCTTGATTTTCAAATTCTTGAGCAAAGTGAAAATAATCCCAGTCAGATGAGCGTTCTTCTCATTGCGGCAAAGCAGGATATGATTAATAGTTACGTTGATCTGATCCAGATGGCCGGACTTCACCCCAGCATCATAGATGTCGATGCGTTTTCACTCCAAAATATATTTGAGTTAAATTATGGTATAAAAACCGGGAATGTCGCTCTGGTTGATATTGGTGCCAGCAAAACGTCACTGAACGTAATAAGAGACGCTTCCTCCGAATTTATTCGAGACATTCCGCTTGGATGTGACCAAATCAATCAACAAATAATTTCGCATCTCGATTGTTCTTCTGAGGAGTCTGAAAAACTTAAATTCGGAAAACATCCTGATAAAATTTCCCCCGAAGATTTAAAAGGCATTGTTTCAGCAGTTGTTGCTGACTGGTGCACGGAAATCAGACGTGCTTTTGACTTCTTTTATTCCACTTATCCGGATGATCAACTCAGTAAGATTTTCCTCAGCGGAGGTGGCGCCAACATCAAGGAATTTCATCAACTGCTGGCAGATGAAGCATCCGCAGAGGTTGAAACGGTTGATCCCTTTAAAAATATCCTTGTAAACCATCGCCAGTTGAGCGCATCCTACCTTGGGCAGATAGCACCGCAGGCGGCCATATGTCTGGGGCTTGCTATCAGAAGGGTCGATGACAAATGATTCGGATCAATCTCCTCCCATATCGTTTAGCCCGTAAAAAAGAGAATATCCGGCGCCAGGTCTCTATGTTTTGTCTTTTTTTCATCTTTGTGGGCATTTCCTGTTACTATTTTCAAAACAATTTAAATGCTCGAATTGAAAAACTGAATACTCAAATCGATGTAACCAAAAAAGAAATTAATAAATATCGAAAGATAACCCGGGAAATCGACGCGATTATCAAGAACCTGGCTATCCTGAAGAAGAAGATTGCGGTCATCAACAATCTTGAAATGGATCGAAAAAGACCGGTAAAACTTCTCGACACCATGACGCAGGTGGTTGTTCCAAAACGGATGTGGTTTACCAGTCTTACATCCGGCAACAGCACCGTGGGAATAAACGGGATTGCGCTGGACAATAAAACGATTGCCGATTTTATGACCCGCCTTGAAGGTTCAAAGCTTTTTTCAGCCGTGAACTTAAAAAGCATCAGACAGCAAAAAAGAGCAAATCTCAATCTGAAAAGGTTTGCGATCACCAGCACCAAGGTAGGAGTCAAACAAACTCCTGCAAAGGCAAAGCGAAAGAGATGAGAACCCCAGGCATTTTCACTAAATTCATTGATCCTTTTCTTGAAAAAATCGGGGCGCTGTCAAAGGTTATTCGGACGCTTATTGCTGTCGGCTTACTCCTTGTTCTGATCGGGTCTTTCACCTATTTTTCTTTTTTCCCGCAATTCAAAGAGATAGAAAAATTGGCGAAAATCCATAAAAAGCTTGTAACCCAACTCACCACGGCCAAAAATAAAGCTGCCAAGATCGACATTTACAGGAGCATGATGAGGGATGCGGAAGCAGAGTTCAAAACCGCGTTAAAAGCACTGCCTGATAAAAGAGAGATCCCTTCTCTGCTGACAAGCGTCTCTCGAGTTGGGATCGAATCCGGTTTGGAGTTTCTTCTTTTTCAGCCCCAACCGGAAGTAATGAAAGAATTTTATGCTGAAATTCCCGTATCCATTCGAATTTTCGGCGGTTATCACAATGTTGCCCTCTTTTTCGATCAGGTTGCCAGGTTGCCCAGGATCGTCAATATAAAAAACATTAAAATGAACCAGTCAAAGGGAAGTTTAAAGCTGACAACCACAGGTACGGCTGTTACATACAGGTTTGTGGAGACTCCCAAGAAGAAGCCTGTAAAAAAGGGAAAGAAAAGAAAGAAAAAATAAGGTGAAATTGAGAAAAGGCCGCGGTTATCCGGGTTTAATACCCAAAATGACATTAGTGGTTTGTTTGTTGCCTCTTATCTGGAGCTGTGACTATTTGGACAAATCACAACAAAAACCAAAGGTTGTCAGGAAGAAGATCCTCGCCCAAAAGAGTGTCGGGCAGCAACCCAAAAAGATGGTCCGGCCGAAGAAGACCAATATCTCAAAAAAGAAAAGCGACACAGATGCGATAAAATCGATCGCTTCAGTGTCTGGACTGGATAAAAAAAAGAAGCCCTCACCGGCCAAAGATCTGTACAACCCCAAGGGAAAGATCGATCCTTTTTTGCCGCTGTTCAGGGAGGACCCTCTGGCGAAGGCGGCGGCAAAGAAAAAAAGACGCACCCGCCCGCTAACTCCTCTTGAAAAACTGGATTTGAGCCAGCTGAGGCTTGTCGGCATCATCCGGGCGCCGAGTGGAAACAAGGCGCTGGTCCAGGAGGCCTCGGGTAAGGGCTATATCATCAAAAAGGGCACACGGCTGGGAAGAAATTCAGGTCAGGTCGTACAGATTTTAAGATCGAAAGTGATTGTCGAAGAAGAAGTCGAAAATGTATTGGGTAAAATGACCATGCGTAAAAAAGAACTGAACCTTCAAAAACCTCCTGGAGAAAGATAACATGGAAGGTAACATGGGAGTTGTGGGAAGAAATCTTCGCCTATCCGTCTGCGGGATAATACTGATCACACTGCTGACAGGATGTGCCACCGGCGTAAAAAAGCAGGTCCAGAAGGACATTGAGAAACCAACAGCGCTCAGGGTGATAACCGACATCAGCACAACCGATGACCCGGAATCGATTCATGTTCTGATCATGGGAAAACCGCTTCTCACTTACAGCGCATTCAAACAGCCTTCACCTTTGAGTGTTGTCCTTTTCTTTCCTGAAACTGCGCTCGAGAATGTCAAAATTCAACAGGCGGTGGACAGCAACACCGTTGGTTTAATTCAAGCTTCGGAATTAACCGAGCAGGGACATACAACGAAGATATTGATTTCTTTGAAAAAAGATGTCCCTTATGTCGTCAACCGGGAAAACGGCGGTCTTAGGGTGTCATTTCAAAAAGCACCGATAATTTCGTCTGATATATTGAAACAAGAAGCCGAAACAAAACAACCGGTTATATTGACAGAAAAGAAAACTGACGCAGAAAATATGCCGGATATACCGATGCTTCAATCGGTTGATACAACTTTGTTTGAAAAAGGCATTAAAATTACGGTCATGGCGGATGGTCACATTAGAAATTACAAATCTTTTACCATCGAAAACCCCCCGAGAATTGTCCTTGATATGTTTGATGTCAAGAGCCGGCATAAAAAAGAACAGATCGTCCCTGTGGATACAAAGTGGGTTCGGAACATCCGATATTACGGTTATCCGGACAAGGTACGGCTGGTGATCGATACCCAGAAACCGTATCTTTTGGCTTTTAAAGTGCATCCTGCTGAGAAGGGCCTGACAATACATGTGGGTGAAGATGCAACCGCCGTTTCCAACCTGGAGAAAAAACAGGGGCGTGCACCTCAAGGCAAGATCGAAGAATCCGCATGGGTGAATCGGGTCGATTTTTTAAGCGAGGAAGCCGGAAAGTCAACAGTCATCATCGGAACCACAGCGCCTGTAAAATATGATATAAAAAAATCATCCCCAAAAAGGTTGACGCTCACGCTCTTTAACACGAAACTTCCGGACTATCGCAAGCGACCGTTGATAACCACGCGGTTTGAAAGCGCTGTCGACCGAATCACACCGGTCCAGGCGCCCGGTAAGACAGACATATCGATGGTCACCATGGAGCTTCGCGAACCTGTGCCGTACATGGTCGAGCAGTCGGAAAATCTCATACAGGTCCATTTCGAAGCATCTTCGATCCCGCCCAGGCCCCTTGCCGCAGCTAAATTGTCACCATGGGAGGCGGTGGTGTCACAGACGGCTGCTGAGACCGAAGTAAAAGAGGTGCAACAAACAACAGCCAAAGAAATATCTCCGTTGAAACAGCCCGGTAAATACACCGGAGAGAAGATCGCCCTTAATTTTTATGAAACCGATATTAAAAATGTGCTCCGTATTATCAGAGAGATAAGTGGGGAAAATATCGCCATTGATAAGGATGTCACCGGGAAAGTCACCCTTGCGTTTGACAAACCGGTCCCCTGGGATCAGGTGCTGGATTTGATCTTGAAGATGAATAAACTCGGTATGGTATACGAAGATGATATCATCCGGATCAGCAGACTCAGTACCATTTTGGCGGAAAAGAAACAAACCCGAAAATTGATCAATGAAGAACCGCTCACGACCGAATATATTCTGGTTAACTATGCCGACGCACAAAAGGATGTACTGCCGCTTATTAAACAGATCAGAACAGAGCGGGGGCGTTTGAGCGTGGATCCGCGGACCAACCAGATCATCGTGACCGATGTGCAGATCGTGGTAGATCGAGTCAAGGAGATCGTTAAAAAATGTCGACAAAGTAACCCCCCAGGTCATCATTGAAGCAAAGATTGTCGAAGCCCGTATCGAA
>PVMS01111257.1_pt1 | contig 10630 bp, 11 predicted proteins | sample 1853461 | NCBI WGS metagenome assembly PVMS01 (sample SAMN08582032, study PRJNA380276) | Marine sediment metagenome, whole genome shotgun sequencing project. | isolation source: ocean sediment barecode stripped | collected 2017
AGCCACTTCCATCCTGTTCCGGTGCAGAGAAATTACTGAACGGTTTGGATAATGTAAACCAGAGAATAGCTGAACTCATTCAACATAATTGAAGAACATATTCGTTTACGTCCAGCATTTGCTCGGCATCGGGCATTTACAAAGAACAGCCTTAATAACCTCGGCGCTGGCGGACCATGGCTTCAACGTAACCGTTGTAAGCGGAGGCACACCAGAACCCCTGGTGGATTTTGGAAGCGTTTCCCTGATCCAGTTACCTGCAATTAAAACGGACCCGGATTTCACGACCCTGATCGATGAGAACGGGCAGACAGTAACCGCTGAGATCAAGCAATCTCGTATAGACAGGCTACTTAAGGTCTTGATTGGGACATGCCCTGATCTGGTCTTGATAGAAACCTATCCTTTCGGTCGTCGTCAGATGCGGTTTGAGTTACTGCCTCTGTTGAATGCCGCCAAAAATGAAATAACCCCACGCCCCATTGTCGCGTGCTCCATCAGGGATGTGATCCAGCCAAAAGCCAGGTCACAACGTGTGCAGGAAATAACAGACCTGGTTGATCAGTATTACGATTTCATATTTATTCATGGAGACCAGGAATTTATAAAAATTGACCGAACATTTCCCGCAGCAATATCTTTCAAAGAAAAATTGGTTTATACCGGGTATGTTACAAAAGCGTTTCCAGGCTCAAGCCAGGTTGCTCGAAATTCAAAAAGTATTCTGGTTTCTGCCGGAGGGGGAGCTGTCGGGGAAAAACTGTATCAAACCGCGATCGCAGCCTCTCAGCATACTGCCGGCAGGGAATATGACTGGCACATTGTTGTGGGTAATAATGTGCCGGAAATTGATTTCCATCGACTTCGGGCACTAAAGTCGGACAATCTGAATATCGAACGAAATCGAAAGGATTTTATAGAGCTGTTACGCCAGTGTACTATTTCCATATCCCAGGGCGGTTATAACACAATGATGGACATACTACTGACAGCGACGCCAGCAATTGTAATTCCATTCGAAGGTCAAACAGAACAGGAGCAATTAATACGCGCCAGAGCCTTTGAAAAAGAAAATATTTTGACAGTGTTGCGCGAAGAAAACCTCTCCGAATTGACACTTCTTTCCGAAATTGCTGATTGTCAAATCAACGGTCGCCCGGTATCCTTACCAGTCAAGATTGATGGAGCCTACTGGCTGGCAAATTTTCTAGAGAGTTATGCACCATAGAAACAATGACTTAGTTACAACAAGTGATTAGCCATATCAATTCTGATACTATTAGCATGACATTGAATGAAAGAGGAATCTGCTTTTGGATGTTTTTGAAGAAGCCCGACAATTAAGCTCTGTACCGCTATTTTCAAAGCTTGATACGTCCAAACTCAAACTGATCGCATTTACCAGCGAGCAGGTACGTTTATCAGACGGAGATTATTTGTTCCATTACAACGATCCCTCTGATTCGGTATATCTGGTGTTGGCCGGAATATTACAGATAGTTGTTGAACATGAAGACGGGCGTGTCGATACAATCCTTGATCGCGGTAAGAATGATATGATTGGGGAAATGGGGGTTATATCCAATTCGCCCCGCTCCGCCTCAATACGTGCATCAGGTACAGCCACAGTTCTGCGTATAGAAGCGGATGCGTTTATGGCTCTTTTGAGTGAAAATCCCGGTATGTCGTTGTATGTAATGAGGGAACTTACCGACAGGCTGAATAAATATGTTTTGAAGGAGCAGCGCGACACGCTAAATCATTCACACCAGCAGGATGATGAGTCCATGACAAAAGAGCCTCACCACTGAATACAGTTTGGGCAAACTGCAAGATAGATTCGTTCATCTCTGGCAACGCCATGCAATCGTTGAAAATCCGGGTATCGCGGTTGAAGTATTTAATCGTCTGTCAGAAATGTACGGAGAATCGTGGCGCAGTTATCACAATTTGAATCATATCCGGGACTGCCTGAATTATTTTGACGCTTGCAATAATCATGCCTTATTCCCCGACTCGATCGAGTTCGCAATCTGGTTCCATGATTGTATTTATGAAGTTGGCGCTCAGGATAACGAAGAACGCAGTCGAGACTGGTTTCTTGAAAAATCCGAGGGCTGCCTGAATTCCAGGTTGAGAACGATCGTAGCAAAACTGATCATGGATACCAGTCTAAATGGGGTACCTGACAGTAAGGACGGAAAACTTTTAGCAGATATTGACTTGACCAGTTTTGGACTACCCTGGCACAAATACATTAAAGACAGCACTGATGTCCAGCATGAATTAATGGCCAATAATATTACGGGCTCCGATGCTGGTAAAAGAAAATTTTTAACCTCGCTGATGGAAAAGGAGAATATCTATTATTCCATGTATTACCGGAAGTACTTTGAACAGACCGCACAAATAAATATTCAAAAGCACCTGCAACAGCTATCGGCATAGTTTCTGTTCTTTTTCGTAAACCAGATTCCCGGATTTCCATCTAAACAGATATCCCAGATCATTTCGAACTTTGACACTGTGACTGGATTTCATATCCCAACCGGTTGCGAGACTCAACGCAGCCCGGATCACGCCTTTATGCGTTATAGCGCCAACATAGTTATTCGGGGACAAGGACTTAAGCCAATGATGAACACGCTGGCGGACCTCCCGGGGAGACTCCCCTCCAGGTGGCCGCATATCCAATCCTCGTGCTTCGATTTCTGTCATGGCGACCTCGTTTTCCGCTCGCAAAATTTCCAGGGTCTTACCTTCCCAGCATCCCCAACTCATCTCTATTAGCTCCGGGCAATCCTCGTAGTCTTTTATTCCAAGCAATGCAGCAGTGTGCTGGGCGCGTTTCAATGGGCTGACATACCACTGAACCACGCCTTCGGGTATTACCCAGCTGGAAACCTGGGCTTCTCCAGTATCAGACAGCAAGATATCCGCCCTGCCCTGAAGTTTTTTCTGGATATTCCACTCGGTGATACCGTGTCGTAAAAACAGAATTTTCATATCTTCAGTTTTTCGATGAAATTTTGCCGATGGCATTTTTATCAACAACCCTGTTACAGAGGGCATCAATTTTACCTGCCGCTATATTGAAACTGTGTCTAGTCGTAAACTTGATTTTGGCTTGTTTGTGCATTTTTTCTCGCAAATCTGCGTCATCAATTAACTTAACCAATGCCTGATTGAATTCAATCGGTCTGGCCGGGTTTGTGACATATCCTGTCTGTTCATGGCCGACAATTGTGGAAACGCCACCGTAATCCTGTACCACTGCAGGCAGGCCTGCGGAGAGTGCTTCCAATAATGCAAACCCATATGCTTCATTCACTGCCGGCCATACAAAAATGTCGCTTAACAAAAGCAACTCATATATCGTGGGCTGTTCGAGTTTACCGAAGAAACGGCAGTTTGATTCGACAGCACGGAAATAATCCTTTACCTGATCAAATGCAAAACCATCCCCTATCACCAATAGTTGCCAGGCGTCAGTGTTAATCATCTTTAAAGTTTCAGCCAGTTGTTTATACGAAGCCAGTTTGTCACCTTCGCGCATCATCGCAACTGTAATCAGCCATACTTTGTCTTTATCCAGTTTATTGTATTTTGAAATTTTCTCTTTCAGCGCTGGGAGTCTGACCGATTGCGGTGGCGATTTTCCGAGAAATGGATCAAGTAATTCGATAGATTGTGTTGGATTCAACAATGGCTGGAGGCATTCGATGTCGACAGGATTGAAAGCAATGATTGATTGCGAATCCTGTATGCATTTCATCGACTGTTGGTGTCCCATATCCCAACCTCCTCCGATTTGCTTGGACGCAATCGAGGCTTCCGCAATCACATAGGGTATCTGTAATTCACGTGCTAACGCGCCACCAATCCAGTCAGGCGCCTTATGATAGACATGATAGGTAAATATCAGCGCCGGAGGGCAGTGCGTAGTTCTGAATTGCTGCACCAGGCGTTTAACTTCACTCTGTGCCTGCTGATAAATTTTTTCCTGCGCCTGCTGCGATCCTGTCCCTTCCCAGCTTCTCAGGCTGGATAGTATTTCAACCTCGTGGCCACTGGCAGCCAGCGCCTTGATCAGCAGCCTTGCCATCTGCCTGTCACCCGATGGGACAGCATGACCCGGTGATTTCAATGGGGCATAAAATCCAACTTTCATTTAAGGAACCTCTGATTTAAACATGAACGATCAATTTGAGCCTAAAATGATCAATCTCTGTGTTGGAAAACTTCGCAATAGCCCTGCTATTACGTGCGCTTTCCGCCTTGACCTTGAGCATTTTACATCTCAACTTGATTCGCCCAGTTTTATTCAGAGGTTCCTTAAACAAACCGTTCGATCAGGCGCTGAATATTCATGTCCAGTGAAAACATCTTTGTGATAGTTTGATATCCCTGGCTTCCCAGTTCCTTGCGTCTTTCAGGCAATTGAATTAAATTGGATATTGCCTGGCTCAATGATTTTACATCTTCGGGCGGTAATAAAATTCCATTACGCCGGTTTTGGATTAATTCAGGAATCCCGGACAGATCAGTAGCGATGCAGGGCAGAGCCTGGGACATGGCTTCCATCAGGACATTCGGCAATCCGTCCCTGTCTCCAAACTCGTCAATGCGGGAAGCCAGCACAAAAATGTCTGATTGTTGATATTGAAGAAGCACCTGATCAAAACTCTGGGGCCCAAGCCAGTTGATTTTGTGACTTATATTGAGCGCTTTGGCTTGTTGATCAAAACTGTCCAGTAATGGCCCACCACCAATGTGTACAAATTCCCAGAACAGTGAATCGGGTAATTCGCTCAGCGCATTGAGCAATACATCATAGCCTTTTTTACTCACAGCCCTGCCTACAGATACTACTTGCACCGTATTTTCCGCATTGCTACCGTTGCTGGTTCCGTGACGCCTCGGTGCAGGAAATCGTTTTAAATCCAGGCCATGATAAAGTAAAGACACCTTTGCCGGGTTGTTTGTCATCCCCTGCAAATGTTCAGTATTGGATTTAGTGCAGGTTACCAGCCACTGAAGTTCAGCTAATTTTTCCCTGATGTCCCAATCCTGCGTGGTCCATACATCCTTCGCGTGGGCAGAGCAACTCCAGGGCAGATCGGTTAAGTAGCTGGCATACCTCGCAACCGACGCTGGCGTATGCAGAAAATGGACATACAGCCATTCGCGATCAGGCTCTATCTCCCTGGCGAGCACCAGCGCCTGTCCGAAACGACGGCCACGATTCGGGGAGAAGTCTCTCAGCGTGTCTTTAAAGAACAATGGGAGCAGTTTGTAAAATCGCAGATCACACAATCCCCGAAATAATGCACGCAGTACTCGGATCGGATGTTGATAAAGATATTCCGGCAAATAATGCACTTTTGCATTTATGTTCCGGTGAATTGGGTGAATCTCGGTATCCGTGGGATGCCTTAGCGAATAAATTACAATATCAACACCAGCGCGCTCCAGCTCGAGAATTTCCTGTGCAATAAATGTCTCGGAAAGGCGGGGATAGCCCTTTAAAATACAGGCAATTTTTCTCATGGTAACTTGGGTTAATCCCCTGCGAATGCTAGTATCAGGCCATGATAATTAGCCGTGTTTATATTTATGGATGAAAACAAAATAGAACCGTCTGTATATCGCTACATTCTCAAGCATACCAAGAAAGATCAGGTAATACTCCTACTGCTAACCCTGGCGTCCATGCCATTCATTTATGCTGGTTTGGAGATTCCCAAGATTATCATCAACAGTGCGCTTGGAGGTGTAAACATACCTGACGAGATACTGGGATTCCCCATCGATCAGATTCGATATCTGCTGATTCTGTGTTTTTCATTTTTAGTCCTGGTGCTGATTAATGGCGGTCTTAAATATGCCAATAATATCTATAGAGGCGTATTGGGAGAGCGAATGTTGAGGCGATTTCGCTATGACCTGTTTTCCCGTTTGCTGCGATTTCCAATCTCTCGTTTCAAACAGGTTTCACAAGGTGAAATTATTCCGATGGTTACAGCGGAAACCGAGCCATTGGGTGGATTTATCGGTGACGCTTTTGCCCTGCCGGCATTTCAGGGCGGGTTATTGCTGACGTATTTATTCTTTATATTCAACCAGGATTTATGGCTGGGACTGGCAGCAATAGCTTTGTACCCGCCACAACTCTATCTCATTCCAAAATTACAGCGTCGTGTTAATGCATTAGCGAAACAGCGGGTACAGGCCGTAAGAAAGTTTGCCGACAAAGTCGGTGAGTCGGTATCCGGCATCTCGGATATTCATGCCAATGACACATCACATTTTGAAAAGGCACATGCCTCGGATCGACTGGGGACTATCTATCACATCCGCTATGATATTTACCGTAAAAAGTTTTTTATAAAATTTATGAATAACTTTTTGGGCCAGCTGACACCCTTTTTCTTTTATGGCATAGGCGGATATTTTGTCATACAGGGAGAATTATCCCTGGGCGCTCTGGTCGCCGTTTTAGCGGCCTACAAAGATCTTGAATCACCGTGGAAAGAGTTGCTTAAGTTCTATCAGATAACGGAAGACGTCAGGGTCAAGTACGCGCAAATAATCAATCAGTTTCAGCCTGAAAATATGCTGAAACTGAAATTACAGGAAGACCAGGAAATCGAGTTAAATTTTCCGGATGTACCGCTTCTTGGAAGTTCTCTTACCTATAGTGAAGATGAGTTTGTTAAATCCCTTGATGGCGTGAATTTCTCGGTAGATCCCGGTCAGCATATCGCAATACTCGGCCAAGGTGGTAGTGGTAAGGGTGAATTAACCCAGCTTGTTGCCCGGTTACTACATCCCAATACGGGTCGCATTAAACTGGCGGAGCACGATATCGGGGAATTATCCGAGTCTGTGCTGGGACGCAGCATTGCCTATGTTGACCAGCAGTCTTATGTGTTTACGGGCACTTTGAGAGAAAACCTTCTTTATGGACTAAAGAATCGCCCGGATGGTGCATTTCAATATACGGCAGACGCTTTAAAAAAAACGGGAGCAACAAGTCAAAGATTCTGAACTATCAGAAAATTCTACGGATGATGTAAATATCGAATGGCTAAACATCAAATCTGCGGGCTATGATGACCCTGCAGCTTTCAACCAGCATGTCTCAAATGTACTGGCGATTACAGGACTTGATGAGGATGTCTATCAACTTGGTTTATTCACCGCCATTGTTGCATCCGAATATCCGGAACTGGCTGCTGGAATTCTTGATGCCAGACAAAGATTGCGCCTGGAACTGCAGAAGGATGAATATAAAACACTGGTTGAAGTTCTTGATAATAAACAATACAACACAAATCTGAGTGCAGCCGAAAATTTAATTTTGGGCGTCCCGGCCCAGCAGGGAACAGAACATGAAACTCTTGTATCTGAACCCGTTGTAGCAGAGGCTATTGCGGAAGCACAGCTAAAGGAACCCTTGTTCAGAATAGGTTTGCAAACAGCAAAAATAATGGTTGAAATTTTTGCTGATGTACCAGAAGGCAGCCCGATGTTTGAGCGTTTTAATTTTATCGAGGCAGAAGAACTCCCCGTGCTGGCAGGACTGTCAAAACTGCCCGAAGATGTAAGCATGCAATCGCTATCCGAGCAGGACGTTAAGCTTGTTACCAGCTTGTCGTTTAAATTGATAGTCGCCAGGCACAGGCTAGGGTTGATTACACCGGAAATCCAGGAAAAATTTGTTAAAGCACATGGGTTGCTAAGAGAAAAGCTTGGAGAAAATAATGACCTGATTGATTTTTATAGCGACGAGAAAATCGCCAGGCAACTTACAATTCAGGATAACATCCTGTTTGGTCGTATAGCATACGGCCAGGCCAATGCCCAGCAAAAAGTAGGTAAGTTAATCAATAATGTTATTGGCGAACTAAACCTGGCAGACCAAATAATTGAAGTTGGTCTTGATTATGCAGTGGGCGTAGCAGGCGCCAGGTTAACTTCCGTGCAACGACAACGATTAACCATTGCCCGTGCGTTAGTAAAAAATGCATCCATTCTGGTGGTTAACGAGGCGACATCCCTGTTTGACAAGAAAACCGAGCAGGTCCTGATCGAAAAAATCCTTGAACTCATGAAATCCAGGACCGTGATGTGGGTGCTGGGCAATACGGACAATATCGACAAGTTTGACCGGCTACTGGTACTTGATAAGGGACAGGTGGTGGTTGAAGGTACTGCAGAAGAAATTCGACGCCAGGATGAAGTATTCAAAAAATTGAATTGAGCCCCATTTCCGCATTGCTAAATTTGTTCACGAGTTTCTTGTTCGCGAACCTACAGAGTCTATTTGTATGGGTCTGCCGCATCCCTCAAGCCATCACCCAGAAAATTAAAACCCAGAATCACAATAATCACAGGGATTACCGGCAACATAAGCCAGGGATAGAGGGCCACAACATTGATGTTCTGCGCCTCGTTTAATAAAACGCCCCAACTTGTAATTGGAGGTCGCAACCCCAACCCTAAAAAGCTGAGCGCGGTTTCACCAAGTATCATGCCGGGAATGGACAACGATGCTGACGCGATCAGATGACTCATAAATCCCGGTAAAAGGTGCTTACCGATGATTCGTTTTTGTTTTGCACCCATAAGCTGGGCGGCGGTGCAATAATCTTCTTCTCGAAGAGACAGTAATTTCGACCTGACAGCGCGGGCCAGGCTGGTCCAGTCCAGCATCGCCAGTATTATTGTAATTCCAAAGAAAACCAGTAACGGACTCCAGGTTACCGGGAGGATTGCCGACAAAGACATCCACAGTGGCAACTCGGGAAATGAGCGTAAAATTTCGATCAGCCGCTGGATAATATTATCAATCAGTCCACCGTAATATCCGGCGATACCGCCAATGACGATGCCGAGCGTGAAACTAACCAGGATACCTATCAAGCCAATTGTGAGCGAAATTCTCGCACCATAAAAAATCCGGGAATACATGTCCCTGCCCAGACGATCAGTCCCCATCAGAAAAAACTGGCCATCCTCGGCCGGGCAGACAAAGTGTTTGTCAGTCTCAAACAGGCCCCAAAATTTATACTCATCTCCATTACAGAAGAAACGCAACTTCTGGACTTTGCCTGGATTGATCGTGTACTCAGGTTTCAGGTTTTCCATGTTAAGACCATAATCCATGCCGTATACAAAAGGCCCGACGAATTCACCTTCATGGAAAAAGTGAATTTGCTGCGGGGGAGCAAATTTGAAATCCAGATTTTTTGTGTGCAGATTGTATGGCGTTAAAAACCCACAGAACAAGGCGCCAAAATAAATGAAAAACAATACGATACTGGAACCAAGTGCCAACCTGTGGCGTTTCAGTTTCCACCACATCAATCGCCACTGCGATGCGAAGTAATAGCGCTCCTGCTCTGGAGTAAGCTTCTCAACCGAATACGGATCAAAAGGCTTGTCTGAAACAAAATGCTTGCTCATTTTGCAATCTCCCCCTGTATCCGGATCCGTGGATCAATGGCTGCCAGCAACAAATCAGAAATTAAAACGCCGAAAACGGTAAGCATCGCCAGAAACATCAAAAAAGATCCTGCCAGGTACATGTCCTGGCTTTGTAATGCCGTTAACAGCATCGGACCCGTGGTGGGCAGGGACAATACCACCGCAGTAATTTCAGCGCCGGAAATGACACTTGGCAACAAGCTGCCAATATCGGCAATAAAAAAATTCAATGCCATGCGAAGTGGATATTTCCTGACCAGTTTTCCTTCTTTCATTCCCTTTGCCCTGGCTGTTGTAACGTACTGCTTTTGCAGTTCATCCAGCAAGTTGGCACGCAACCGGCGAATCATACCCGCAGTGCCTGAAGTACCAATAACAATGACCGGAATCCACAGGTGCTCGAGTACTGACTTTATTTTTCCCCAGCTCCATGGCTCGTCTATATATTTTGGGTCCATCAACCCACCAATTGATGTTCCAAAATACACATTGGCAAGATAGAGCATGACCAGGACTAACAAAAAGTTTGGCGTAGCCAGACCAATAAACCCGGGAAACTCAAACCATAATCACCCCAGCTATACTGGTGGGTGGCTGAATAGATGCCTATTGGGAAAGCGATTACCCAGGTAAAAATAATTGTGACGACTGAAATAATTACGGTAAGGAACATACGGTTTCCAACCACTTCCCTCACCGGCAGGTCGTATTCGAATGAATATCCAAGATCTCCCTGAAGCATCCCTATTGCCCAGATGAAATACTGTTCATACAATGGCTTGTCCAGCCCATATTCCTGGCGTAAATACTTTATCTTGTCCTGATCCACAGATTCGCCCTGGCTTTGCAGTTCAGCGATGTAGCTTTCCAGGTAATCACCCGGAGGTAACTGAATGATGACAAATACCAGAATACTGATTACCACAAGGGTCGGAATCATCCATAACACACGCTTGACAATGTATCCCAGCATGTTTACTCAGTGTCAAACCAGAAGACGTCAGGTCGATAAACACCAAAATATGATGTCGGCGACCAGGCATAAATTGCTTTTTCCGGAACGTTTCTCAGGTTGCTATTGACAACAACTGGACGTGGAACCGAATTCACAATACCTATACTGTAAACTTCTTCGCAA
>PVMS01160465.1_pt1 | contig 10630 bp, 7 predicted proteins | sample 1853461 | NCBI WGS metagenome assembly PVMS01 (sample SAMN08582032, study PRJNA380276) | Marine sediment metagenome, whole genome shotgun sequencing project. | isolation source: ocean sediment barecode stripped | collected 2017
CTGGTATATCATTTCACCATCATCGACAGTAACGAGATCAATGCTTTCGCCACGCCGGGAGGATACGTCTATATCAACCGTGGCCTGATGGCCTATATGACCACCGAAGCACAACTGGCAGCCGTACTTTCCCATGAAATCGGGCATATTGCAGCCCGCCATGCCTCACGGCAAAAGACCGCGGGTACCACAGCGAATGTCATTTCCAACATTTTGGCTGCCCTGGTTGCGTACCAGACCGGTAGCGGGGCAGCAGCCAACGAAGTTCTCGGCGCCACCTCGATGGCGAGCACTGCGCTGGTTCGGGGTTATGGCCGAGATATGGAGCTTGAAGCGGATGAACTTGGCGCCACTTATCTTGCCCAGGCAGGCTATGATCCGCAGGCCGTGGCAGAAATCATCGGGGTGCTCAAGGACCACGAAAACTTCAACCGCCTGAAAGCCAGAGAGTCAGGAGAAAAATACCAGGGCTACCATGGCCTGTTCTCAACTCACCCGCGTAACGATCAGCGCCTGCTCAATGTTATCCAGAATGCTGAAACTTTCAGTGCCGGCGAGAATGTAAAAAATGACAATACGGAGTTTCGGCAACGACTCGATCTGATGAAATATTCAGACGAGAGCCTGGCCAATGCGATCATCGGCAATCGCTATTACCACCGGAGTCTGGACTTCACTGTTGCCTTCCCGGCCGGCTGGCAGGTGAAAAAGGGTGCCAGCGGTGTTCGGGCGACAGGTCCCGAGGACCGTGCCGTCATCCAGCTTCGGGTCAAGAGTGGAATCAAGGACCTGACGCCCCGGCAGTATGTCGAAGAAAAACTGGGTATTACCGATCTGCGCGAAGAAGAGGAAATGAACCTGGGCGAGCTCACCGGCTTCACCGCACTGAAAGAGGGTGACATTGCCGCTCGAATCGCCGTTATATATCACCGTGGACGAGCATTCGTGTTTCTGGCCCAGGCCGACAATGAGGCTTTGAAACGTTTCTATGACACACTTTTCGTTTCGTCCATATCCAGTTTCCGGCCCCTCACTGATGAGGATAAAATCCTGGCTTTGTCCCGAAAAATCCGCTTCCTGCAAGCCAACCCTGGTTTGACCTTTGAGCAACTGGGCAGATACAGCCCGCTTGAGGAATACCAGGAAGAACAACTGCGCTTGCTGAACGGCGAATACCCTAACGGCGAACCGGATGACGGACAGTGGATCAAAGTAGTGGATTAAGGGTTTTATGGCCGAAGCGCTTGTAACTGCGGATTTGGCGCTACTGCAAACCCGTTGCAGCGCTGTTGACCGCGGCAATTAGCGCCCTGCCCTTGTTCATGGTCTCTTCCCACTCCGTGGCCGGGTTGGAGTCGGCCACGATGCCGGCGCCGGCCTGCACGTGCAGCATGCCGTCCTTGATCACCGCCGTGCGGATGGCGATGGCGAGGTCGGTGTCATCCTGCCAGGAAATGTAGCCCACGGCGCCTGCGTAAACATTCCTGCGCACCGGCTCCAGTTCGTTGATGATTTCCATCGCACGGATTTTGGGAGCTCCGGACAATGTGCCGGCCGGAAACGATGAGCGGATAGCGTCAGTTGCTGTCAGGCCTTCGGCCAGGTCGCCGTCGACTTGTGAGACGATGTGCATTACGTGGGAATAACGCTCGATAACCATGTTATCGGTGACATGAACGGATCCGATTTCGGCCACCCGGCCCACGTCGTTGCGGCCCAGGTCAATCAGCATCAGATGCTCCGCGCACTCCTTGGGATCATTCAACAACTCTTCTTCCAGCCTCTGATCCTCCTCAGCCGTATCACCCCGGTGACGGGTGCCGGCAATGGGGCGCAGCGTGACCCGTCGCTGTTGAACCCGCACCAGGACTTCCGGCGAAGAACCCACGATCTGGGTATCACCCAGGTCAATGTAAAACATGTAGGGCGACGGATTGAGGGCCCGTAGCGCCCGGTAAACATCGAGAGGACGGGCCTGGAAAGGAACACTCATGCGTTGCGAGAGCACCACCTGGAAGATATCGCCCGACAGGATGTATTCCTTGCTCTGCTGTACCGCCGCAATGAAGTCCTCGCGGCTGAATCCGTAGTGAAAGTCTTCTTCAGACACCGGCGGATGCGGTATCGGGTCAGCGTAAGCCGGGCCGCCGCTGCGTAATTGTTGCGCCAGTGCGTCAAGCCGTAGCTGGGCTGATTCCCATGCGCCGGGTTTGGCAGGATCTGTATTGACGATCAGGAATAACTTGCCGGCCAGGTTATCGAACACCGCCACTTCATCGGACAGCAGCAAGACCATTTCCGGCGTATTCAATTCGTCAGGCTTGTTTTTATCAATCAAACGAGTCTCGAAGCGCTGCACAATTTCGTAAGCAAAATAGCCTACAAGTCCGCCGGTAAAGACCGGTAACTCGGGCAGGCGCGGCGCCCTGAACTCTTTCTGTAGCCGGGAAATCCAGTCGAGCGGATCCTCAACGATTTCCTTGTGAACAGCCTCGCCATCCTCTACAACAGTGAGTATGGTGCCGTTCAGCTCGTAGCGCCTGGAGCAAGGCAGACCAATTATGGAAAAACGGCCCCAGGTTTCCCCGCCTTCTACGGATTCAAAAAGATAGGTATCCGGCCCATGCGCCAGTTTGAGATATACCGATAAGGGAGTGTCCAGATCCGCCAGTACAGACCGGTAGACCGGTACGCGGTTATAACCCTCTGCCTTCAGTCGTTCAAACTCTTCCCTGTTCACTGCAGTCCATTTTTATACGGCAAGAAATAGTGATTCTAGCAAGGGAGACAAAAATTACCTAACATGTATTTTGCATCCGCGGCAGACTGATGAGGAATTCCACGCCGCCATCACCCGGCAGATTACGAGCCGCCACAGTCCCACTGTGAGCGGCAGCAACCAGCCGGACGATATAAAGCCCCAGACCGAGGTGCGGCGCCGAGCCCCGTTTCTCACGCAGAGAAACCAGCGAATCGAACAGCTTGTCCTGAAATTCCCCGGGTAAGCGGGTGCCGGTATTGCGGACCGCGATGTGATAGTGCTCAGCCGTTCTTGAGAGGGCCAGTGTCACGGTATCTTCGTCACCACTCAGCGACATGGCGTTGTCCACCAGTTTATCCAATGCCTGGGCCAACAGTTCGGGAGCGCAGGTGAAGGGTGCCGGCCCGGCTGGAAACTCGGTGTGCAGTCTGCGCTGGGAATGGACCGATAAATAAGCTTCCGCACAATTGCGCAACAGGCTCAATAAATCGATTTCTTCCCATTCCGCCACGCCGATCGAAGCTTCCAGGCGGCTGGCCTCACTCATTGCGCGAACAATTACAGCCTGGCGGTCCAGACCTTCCAGCGCCCGCTCCAGGTAGCGACGGGATTCCAGGTCAAGATCCTGGCTGCTCAGATTGTCCAGTGATGAACGTGTAATGGCCAGCGGAGTTTTCAATTCATGGGAAAGCTTGCCAGCCAGGGTTTGCAGGTACTGGTTATAGTCCGCCACGGCGCGCAGCAGCTTCTGATTATTCCGGGCCAGTTCGCCGAGCTCATCCTTTTCCCCGATCAGGGGCAGCAACTCAGGATCGACGCCATTTTCCATTGCCCGGCTGACGGCGCCGCTCAGTCGACGCACACGGTGGGAAAGCCGGGTGGCAAAAAGCCACAACCCGGCCGCCAGGCCGAAGGTCAGCGCAAGCGTCGTGAACAGCAAGCGTCCCAGGGCCCGGTTTGTGACCAGCAACAGACCCTCGGTGGCCGACTGCAGCACGATTGCGCCCATGATCCGGCCTTCCAGTTGAAGCGGCACGGCAACCGCGTTGCGCACCACGGCGGTATCCAGATCCTGGGACCAACCGACTGCTTCGTTGCCGGCCAGTGCCTGTTGCAGGACCCGATCGTCAAGCCGGACCGGTTGCTCGGGCCACTCGTCCAGCAAAGCTGTTCGCGAGCCGGCCACCAGCCGGTACAGCAGGCGTTGAAGCCAGGTGGTGACCTGAGAATCGGGCGCCTGCCGCACTCCCGAATCAGCCAGCACCCAGCCCTGCTGATCGACCAGAATTGTGCGCGTGGAATCCGCTGCCGAAGCCGCAAACCAATCGGCCAGGTCACTCCATTTTGCCACCAGGCTGATCCATTGGCGGTGTACGCCATCACCCGTCGGGCCGGCCACATGGACAGGTATTTCTGCTTCCGGGCGCCCGCTGTCCCGGACCTCGAAGCTGATATCGGAATTTTGCGCCGAGGCGGCCAATGCCAGCTCCACGCGGTAGCCGGAAATGCCATCCAGCCAGTAGCCTTCAACCTGGCCCCCGCCCGCAACTTCGCTATGCAGCTGCAGCGGACCGGGAGCTTCCGGACTGATGCTGAAACTGAACAGGCCCCGGGGGTTGCGTGAGAACAACTGGATGCCATCAGCCCGGCCGATGCCTGGCAAGGTACGCTGCGGTGTTCGTCCCTGCACGTCGAACATCAGAAACAACTGACCTTCGAAGCTGCCGGCCAACAGGCTGACTTTCAATTCACCACCCGGGGACTGAAAATCCAGCCCTTCACTGGCATCAGGCCAGTCATCCACGTAGCCGTCGAGTATGGGTGGCCGCTCAAATTCCCGCAGGGGCAGGTAAAGATCAGGGGCGAACAGAAGGCGGCTCTGGAACTCCAGTGGCAACGCGCCCGCCAAGGTGCGGGCAGAGGCCAGCATGGCGCCTTCCTGCCCCTCACGCAGGAAATGCTCGAGTTCCTGCAGCAGTTTCCAGCCGGACCACGGCAGCAACAAGGTCAGGGCGGACAGCGCCAGCAGCTTGTTCTTGAGCTTCATCCCGAATCTATTCTGGCTAGCCGCCGTTGACCGCTGCCTGCGGTTTCCATCGATAACCGGCCCCGTAGACGGTGTCCAACCGGTCGAAATCGGAGTCTACATTGACGAACTTACGCCGTATTCGCTTGATATGGCTCGTAATGGTCTGATCGTCGACCAGCACATTGGCGTCATCCATCAGCTGTTGCCGGGTGCGTACGTGTCCCGGATGACGGATCAGCGAATGGATGATCCAGAACTCCGTGACCGTGAGCGGCACGGGATGCGCATTCCAGCTGACTTCCATTCGCTCAACCGAAAATTTTAACGGTCCTCGCTCCAGCAGCTTCTCTTCGCCCGCTGCGCCGGATAGTGCTTCGACACGACGGAATAAAGCCACCACTCGAGCCACCAGGTGCTGCAGACTGATGTCCTTGGTCAGGTAATCGTCTGCACCCAGCCGCAGGCCGGATATGACGTCCAGGTCAGAATCCCGTGCGGTCAGAAAAATGATCGGCAGGCCCCTGGACATGCTGCGTAGCTCGCGGCACAGTTCGAAACCGCCTTCGACTTCGTCCCCCAGGCCTACATCGATGATGACCAGATCGGGTAAGCGGCGGGTCAGCGCCGCCATGGCCGATGACTTGTCGCCATAACCCGTCACCCGATAGCCATAACGACGCAGGGCGTCTTCGTAGTTATGCCGGATCGTGGCCTCGTCCTCCACGATAGCTATGTGTCGTTGCATGGCGCCTCCCTGCCCTGTCAACCGGCCTCGCTGTGGCGGGCCTTCTTTGTTTCCATGCGCTCATGATACGGCCCGCGGGGCCGCAGGTGAATCCACCGGCCATGCAATTCGTGCGGCTGCCATGATCTTGCCAGAATTCCGACGCCTGTTTGACATCACTGGCCACCCTGAGCGCATTCCGTTCATTTTAAATACATGGCAAGCAGGCGAATTTTATCGCCACGAAACAAACCCGGAGCCAGACATGCCGAGCCAGCCAACATCATTCGAACTATTTTCCCTGCCCCGGCCGAGGAAACATCGGCCTGCGGCACTTCTGCCCAAACCTTCTCACCGGCAAAGCGAATCCATCCGTGACCGACTGGAATCCGATGCCTGGCGTAATCACCTGGACTTCGCCTCCGATCAGGCGCGGCGGCGGCAAGGCCAGTTGCGGCGCACTGCTCTGAAATGGCAGGACCGCGCCCTGCTGATCCTGGCGGCGATACTCATGTTGTTACTGATCATCCGCATCGAATCGGTCCAGGCTCAGGAGGACAATTGGGGCCTGGAATTTCTGGGCGCCGGCACGGGTTCACGCGGTGTCGCCCTGAACACCGATGTGCAGGTCGAAGTAACCGGCCTGGTTGCCAGAATCAGCGTCAGCCAGGAGTTCCGCAACAGCGGCCGCAGCTGGTCGGAAGCCGTTTACCGTTACCCCCTGCCGGACGGCGCTGCAGTAGACCGCCTGATCGTCGAAGTAGGCCAACGCATCCTGCAGGGAGAAATCCAGGAAAAACTGGAGGCCCGCCGGCAATACCAGCAGGCCAAATCCAGCGGCAAGCTTGCCACCCTGGTGGCACAGCAGCGCGCCAACCAGTTCGAGACCCGCCTGGCCAATATCGGGCCAAACGAGAAAATTCGCGTGTCGATCAGCTTTCTTGCACGGGTGGATTTCCGCGAAGGCAGCTTCAGCCTGCGGATTCCCATGACCTTCACGCCACGCTGGGACCATGCTGATCCGGTAATCAGCAGTGGGTTTTACGATGAGACCGCGGCGGCGCCGGTCATCACGCCGGCCGGAGGCCTGAACGATCGCTATCTGACGCTGAACGTCAATCTGCAAACCGGGCTGGAACTGGCCAGCCTGGAGAGCCGCTACCACGATGTCGACATTCGTCCTTCACTCAACGGCTACAACATCTTTCTGGCCGACCCGGACAGCCGCAGTGACCGCATTTTTGAACTGAACTGGACACCGGATTTTGGCAACACACCCGTGTCCTCACTGATGACTTTCGATGACGGAGACGCGGTTTACGCCATGCTGATGCTGGCTCCGCCGCTGGCTCAGGCCATCACGCCGCAGGCACGCGAAGTGGTGTTCGTGGTCGATACTTCAGGTTCGATGGAGGGCACCTCGATCCGGCAGGCGAAGGCAGCTCTGCGCCAGGGCCTGGGCTACCTGAGTCAGGACGATCGCTTCAACCTGATCCACTTCAACTCCGACAGCCATCTGCTGTTCCCGGAGCCGGTTCCCCTGTACACCAGCTACCTGCTGGAAGCAGAGTCTTTCATCGACAGCCTGGATGCCAACGGCGGCACCAACATGGCGCCGGCACTGGATGACGCACTGAATCTCCCACTACAGACCGGCCTGCTGCGGCAGATTGTCTTTATCACCGACGGCAGTGTCGGCAACGAGGGCGAACTGCTGCTGCAAATCGGTCAGGACCTGCGCGACAGCCGGTTGTTCACGGTGTCCATAGGCTCGGCGCCCAATTCCTGGTTCATGCGCAAAGCGGCTGAGACCGGACGCGGCAGTCACACCCATATCGGACGCCTGGATGAGGTGGAAGAGCGCATGTCTCTGCTGTGGTCACAGATTCAATACCCGGCCGTGAAAGACATTTGCGTTGACTGGGGCATGGATGCCGAATTCTATCCCGAAATCGTACCCGACCTGTATGCCGGGGAGCCGCTGTGGTTGTATGCCCGCCTCCCTCAGCAGCCGCGTGAAGTGACCATTTGCGGTGAGCTCGAAGGCAGGCCGTGGCAACAGGACAGCTCGCTGCTGCCCGGCGCAGGCAGCGAAAACCTGGCCATGCTGTGGGCGCGCAGTAAGATCGAAGCGTTGGAAGACAGCCGGATATTCGGCGCTGAGCCGGAATTCATCCGCAAAGAAGTGACTCAAATCGCGCTGAACTTCGGCCTGCTGACAGCCTACACCAGTCTGGTTGCCGTGGACCAGACGCCTTCTCGTCCGCAGGGCGAACAGATCAAACACGAAAACATTCCGAGCCTGCTGCCGGCCGGCAGCACAGCCACTTCGGCCGGATTCTCACAAACCGCAACCGGCTGGCTCGCTCAGTTGGTCCTGTCCATCCTTTCACTCCTCGTCGCCACCGGCATGATGCTGATCTCACCTCCCTCCGGGAAAAGCCGTACCGGTAGCGCTCGCTCGCCAATAACCACTTCCCATTAGGCAATCTGATCTGATGAAAACCCGTTATTGGCTTTACGCGGCGGTGCCCCTCACCGCCGCTTTTTTTTCATTGTTGTTGATGGCTCAGGCTCTGTGGATACCGCTCAAGGCGGAACTGGCGCAATGGCTGATTGAACGCAGCTGGCAACAGACACTAGCCGGGGATGAACACGCCCGGCCCTGGCCCTGGGCCGACACCCGGCCGCTGGGTGTGCTGATCGTGCCCGGCCGCAACATCCGGCAAATGATCCTGGAAGGAAATTCCGGCCGCAACCTGGCCTTTGGACCAGTCTTACTGGACGTTTCATCACTGGGGCAGGACCTGGTGATCAGCGGCCACCGGGATACGCATTTCAGGTTTCTGCAGGATGTGTCACCCGGTGACCGGGTACAAATTCAACTTCGTGACGGAGCGCAATGGTATGAGGTGAGCCAGCTGGAAATCATCGACAGCCGCTTGCAGGAGCTGGTGATCGATCCCGGCATAAGCCGTCTCAGCCTGGTGACCTGTTACCCTTTCGATTCGCCTTCTGCAGGCGGACCCATGCGTTTCGTGGTGACCGCGCAGCCGGCCGCTTCAGCGCTCAAGCAGCCGCAACGTTCGCCTTCATCCGGCTGATCGTGTCGCGGTAGTCGTCGCAGCCGAAAATGGCTGATCCGGCCACGAATGTGTCCGCGCCTGCTGCGGCGACGGCCGCGATGTTGTCGATCTTCACACCGCCATCCACTTCGAGCCGGATCTCACGGCCGCTGGCATCGATCATCTCGCGCACTTTGCTGAGCTTGTTCAGTACCTGTGGGATGAAAGACTGCCCGCCAAAACCCGGATTCACCGACATCAGCAAGACCAGGTCCAGCTTGTCCAGTGTCCAGCGCGACAGACCCAACGGAGTCGACGGGTTCAACACCAGGCCCGGCTGGCAGCCATGGTCCCGGATCAGAGAAATCGTACGGTCAACATGGCGGCTGGCTTCCGGATGAAAACTGATCAGAGTGGCGCCGGCTTGCGCAAATTGCGGTATCAGTTCGTCCACCGGCTCCACCATCAGGTGCACGTCGATGGGAGCTGAAATGCCATAATCCCGCAACGCCTGGCATATCATCGGCCCGATGGTCAGGTTAGGCACATAGTGATTGTCCATCACATCGAAATGAACCCATTCCGCCCCGGACTCCAGCACGTCATTCACATCCTGTCCCAGCCGCGCAAAATCAGCCGACAATATCGATGGTGCGATAACCGTTGATTGCTTCACAAAATTCCCTTCTCTCTTAGATTACGTGATTCATTATCCACAGATAGGGTAATTATCATAGTCGCTGAGCACCGATAACTGACGCAGGTACAGTAATTGCGGTTTTTCGAACTCAGAATGAAATCTTAATTTGCTGCTTAGCGTAATTTAGGCTGGATTAAATGGCCGCAGATTACGCAGATTACGCAGATTAAAGAGAATTTTTTGTGGTGCCAGTTGATGTTCTCGGCAGTGAGCAAAGCATCATATTTTAATAAACCGCCAGTTCGTTAGCAGTGCGATTCAGTTCATGGCGAGCCAGCAATAAATTGTTTTTTTGCTCTTTAAATCTGCGTAATCTGCGTAATCTGCGGCCAAATTGCTCTTCTAAAATTACGTGATTCGCGTAATCTGCGGCCAAATTACTCTTCTAAAATTACGTGATTCGCGTAATCTGCGGACGATAGCCCCCTGTCCAGCCCTATTTAAATCCGCGGGCCTGCTTGACCTGATCGTAGGCGGTGTTGATTTCGCGTACGCGGATTTTTGCCATTTCCATCATTTCTTCGGGCAGGCCGCGCGACACGAGTTTGTCGGGATGGTACTGGCTGACCAGTTTCCGGTAGGCCTTTTTGATTTCGCTGTCGCTGGCTTTGGCGGTCAGGCCCAGTTTGGCGTAGGCCTGGTCGATCGTTACGCTGACACTGTTTGAGGCTCTGCGGCCGCCGCCACTTTGCTGGTATGCACCACCTGGCCCGTAATTGCCGGCCGGGCCGCGCGCGTTCAACATCGCCGTGAACAGATGGCCCGGGATTCTCAGGGCACGGGCCACTTTGAGCAACACGGCGTGCTCCTCATTGCTTATCCCGCCACTGGAAAATGCGGCTTCGACCAGAATTTCCATGAACATCTGCCGCAGGTCCTGGCGCACCGCCGAAAGTTGTACGAAGGGTTGCAATGCGGCATCCAGGTTAAAGCCCGCTTCCTTGCCAAGGTTGAAATGCCGGATGGCCCGCTGCCGCTCATCACCACTGATCTGCATACGCTGCATCAGCGTTTCAACCATGCGGATTTCTGCGTCGGTTACCTGCCCGTCCGCTTTGCTCAGATGCCCCAGCACGGAAAACAAGGCTGAAAAGAAAGCCTTCTGCGTGTTGCCCACACCAGTGAGGCCGGCGATGAACCGGTCCACCATGTGTCCGAACAGGGCGCCGATCAGTGCGCCACTCAATCCGCCTTTGAACATGCCCAGAAAACCACCGATGATCTTGCCCCACCAATGGCGTGGAATATTGAATGATTCAGATGACATATCTATAGTTTTATTTTAATCGGCCCGAGCCTGTGTGAGTTGCAGCAACGAAGTATATAATTGACCACGTCAGTCTCCCAATCC
>PVMS01177484.1_pt1 | contig 10630 bp, 11 predicted proteins | sample 1853461 | NCBI WGS metagenome assembly PVMS01 (sample SAMN08582032, study PRJNA380276) | Marine sediment metagenome, whole genome shotgun sequencing project. | isolation source: ocean sediment barecode stripped | collected 2017
AAAACCCGCCTGCTATTGAGCACTTTCATGGCGACGATTTTATCAATGAACACATCCGCTTCCTTATATCTCCCTAAGGAAAACTTAACTTCCGCCAGGGAACGCAGGACACGATAATTGTCTGGATCGATCTTTAGCGCTTCCTCGTATGCTCTCTCAGCAGAAGGAAGATCGCGATCCGTCAAAGCCTTATCTCCCTCTGCCAGTTTCTGATTGACATCCGCGAACCCTTGTACGGGGGAAAATAGTAGCGCCACCAAAATCATAGTTGTAAATAGTTTGCGACAGGTGGAATAAAAATCATTGGAATCGAACATGAACCAAGCCTCGGTAATGGTTAAAAATTTTGAGGGAGACGCCTAATAAATGACATTTTACCGCGTTTCCTCTCGCCCACAAGCGTGGGAGGCAGATAATCATATCTCGCTTGAGCAGTTGGCACTGTCAAGCCTATTGATTATATCAATTTGCCAGCGGAGCTTACTCCACAAAATCGAGGGGAACCGTGGCAAATCTAAATTATTAGAAATGCCCTTTAATTTAGTTGAGAAAACCAGAGGCATTATAACACCCCTCTGGAAACAGCCAACTCAAATTTAGCGGGTGGGCCATGTCCACAGGAGATTTACGCAGAAGAGATTGTTTACTTTTTATAGAGGCACGGCATGGTATGCCCATTCAAAGTAATGGGCTTGACGGAATCATAATTCAAACAAGCTATGAACAATTGCCACCGACACTAGTAGGACCGGACTCTCATCCCTTAAGAAGCAGGTTTTTTCGGCGAGGGTTTTTCGTTCTTTTTTATCTTCGAGTCTTGTTGTTCACGTTTCTTTTTCAACGCGTTCCAATCGTCATCGACAGGCTTGTTATTTTTGTATTTATCCCTTTTAGGGAAATAATCAATTTCATCAATCATGGGTTTCTCAACTGAAAATTTGCTCTTATTATTAGTTTCTCAGATCCTCTATTTTACGCAATTTTCAGCGGTATTGCAGGGAAAGTTTGTCAATGACGGGTCCTTTTATTCCTAACTGGATGGCTCGATTAAGATGCCTCACAGCTTTTTCCGGTTGTTTCAGAACCGTATACAACACCGCCAGATTAGCATGCCCGATGCCATAACTCGGATCGATCGATACGGAAGCCATTAGCATTTGACTGCCAAATAGCGAATGGTCTTTGTGCTCCTCGCTCGCCTAACCAGTTCATGCAACCAGTCAATTTCAGAAAACTTTGCTGATATCCACCACCGCAACTTTAACCCCATACACCACCCTCATCATGCAAATGGATTCGCTTGCAAACAATTCTTCAAACACTTATACTCGCAACGTGATTCAGGGTCCGCTCGATTTCATGAGGGCACCTCTAAAAATTGTTTTGGCCATGAACAGCCCTTATGCAATAAGGGCTAGCGAGTTGCCGGGACTGAATATATTGAACTAGAGGTCTCTTATAATGTATTATTCCAGCCTTCCACAATGAAAACCTATTTTGTCACCGGTGGCGCAGGATTTATCGGCAGTAACTTTGTCCTCAATCTCCTGAACGCCGAAAAAGTCAAAATCATCAATTACGATAAGCTCACCTACGCGGGAAATCTCGAAACCCTCGCACCTGTGAGTGATAATCCAAATCATATTTTCGTTCAGGGAGATATTTGTGATCGCGAAAGCATACGCGCCCTTCTGGATGAGCACCAACCGGATTGCATCGTCAATTTTGCGGCAGAATCGCATGTCGATCGATCCATCGATGATCCCGGAGAGTTCATCCAAACCAATATCGTTGGCACCTACGAATTATTACAGGCGGCACGGGCTTATTGGAAAGAACTGCAAGGCGCGGCTCACGAGGCATTTCGTTTCCTCCATGTGTCTACCGATGAAGTATATGGGTCTCTCGGGGATACAGGATTTTTCACCGAGAGCACGGCCTACGCGCCCAACTCACCCTACGCGGCATCGAAAGCGGCATCGGACCATTTGGTGCGGGCTTTTCATAAAACGTATGGCCTGCCATTATTGACGACCAATTGCTCTAATAATTATGGACCGTACCAGTTTCCAGAAAAACTTTTACCGTTGATGATTGCAAATGCCTTGTCTGGCAAACCCCTGCCGATTTATGGCGATGGCCAGCAAGTGCGCGATTGGCTTTATGTGCAAGATCATTGCGAGGCAATTTTGACTGTCCTGCAAAAGGGCCGCACAGGTGAAATTTATAACATCGGCGGCAACAATGAAAAAGCTAATCTGGATGTGGTCCATAGCCTCTGTTCTCTATTAGATGAAATGGTCCCCAACTCGCCTCATCTTCCGCATAAGTCGCTGATCACCTTTGTCGAGGATCGTCCGGGGCATGATCGCCGCTACGCCATCGACGCATCCAAAATCCGCGATGAGCTGGGCTGGACGCCCAACGAAACTTTCTCTACAGGATTGCGTAAAACCGTTGCTTGGTATTTGGAAAACAGCGAATGGGTCGAGCAAGTGATATCTGGGGCCTACCGGGGCCAACGTCTGGGGCTATCAACAGAAAAGAGGAAACTATCCGCATGATCACCAAAGGAATCATCCTGGCCGGAGGCTCTGGGACACGACTATTTCCGTTGACCCAGGTGGTCAGCAAACAATTGATGCCGCTTTACGACAAACCGATGATTTATTACCCCTTAAGCACCCTTCTACTTGCTGGCATCACCGATATCCTCATTATTACCACTCCCGAAGATCAGAAATTATTCCAGGCATTGCTCGGGGACGGAAGCTCTTGGGGCATTCGTTTGACTTACGCGATACAACCAAACCCCGAAGGTCTGGCACAAGCGTTCATCATTGGCAAGGAGTTCATCGGTTCGGACGGATGCTGTCTTATTTTAGGCGACAATGTGTTCTACGGTACCGGTTTAACCAACCTGATGGAAAAAGCGCGTTCGCGAACCAACGGCGCTACCGTGTTTGGCTATTGGGTCAATGATCCGGAAAATTATGGCGTCGCAGAATTCAATGGAGAAGGAAAAGTCATCGCTTTTGATGAAAAGCCGCAACACCCCAAATCCAATTACGCCATTACCGGTTTATATTTTTATGACAATCGCGTTGTTGATATTGCAGCCAACCTGAAACCATCGCCACGTGGTGAGTTGGAAATCACTGACGTCAATAAAGCGTATTTAAAGGATCATTCGCTGGTTATGGAAAAAATGGGACGCGGATACGCCTGGCTCGATACGGGATCGCATGATTCCATGTTGGCGGCTTCTAATTTTATCGAGTCGATTCAAAAACGCCAGGGTTTGATGGTCAGTTGCCCAGAGGAAATCGCTTTCTTTAAGGGATTGATCTCAACAGACGACCTCGCCAAACTCGCGCATCCCTTGAAAAAAAATGCTTATGGAAAGTACCTCCTGCAATTGGCAGAAGGTCGTCAACCTTCTACTGAATAGTAGACCCGCATTTTTGCCTATCAAAATATTTCACTATGTTGAAAATACTATTAACAGGCCGCCATGGACAAGTTGGCTGGGAACTGGAACAGCGGCTAAAAGGGCTGGGGAAAATATTCGCCTTCGACAGATCAACTCTGGATTTAACACAAGCCAGACAGATTCGCGATGTTGTTAGCCGCATCCAACCCGACTTGATAATCAACGCCGCCGCTTATACGGCAGTCGACAAAGCGGAATCGGAGCAAGAGCTAGCCGAGGCCGTCAATTCCACCGCGCCGGGAATCTTAGCGCAGGCGGCAAAGGATCATAATGCGGCGATGATTCATTTTTCCACCGATTACGTATTCGATGGCAGTAAACCCACGCCTTACAATGAGGATGATAGCTGCAATCCGATGGGGGTTTATGGCAAAACCAAATGGCAAGGTGAGCAGAACATTCTGGCAACGGGCATTCCGTGCATCATTCTTCGAACCAGTTGGGTCTATGGAACCCGTGGAAAAAACTTTTTAAAAACTATTTTAAGACTCGCAAATGAAAAAGAGAAAATTCGGATTGTAAACGATCAAATAGGCGCTCCGACCTGGTGTGGCGATCTCGCTCAAAAAACCACCGAGATATTACAATGGCTACAGCGTCACCCCTCTTCCAGTGAAACAATAATACCCAAAGAGCTATCAGGAGTTTATCATCTAACTTGTGGCGGGCAGACAAGCTGGTTTGGTTTTGCCGAAGCGATACTGCAAAATTCGGCGACCTCAAAAACTCCGAAATTGATTCCAATAACAACGAAAGAATATCCTACGCCCGCCAAACGCCCATTAAATTCGATGTTATCCAACCAAAAACTGGAACAGGCCATGGGAATTCAGCCAATCCCCTGGGAGACGGCGCTGAAATCATGTCTGAAGCAATAGCTGGATTCATGATTATACGCTCCTCCAACTAGTACTAATTTGGAGTGCTCTTCAAGATGAAATGCAGTACAATCTTCAAGAGTTTGATTTGCAAACCATAAAAAGGATCCCAGTAGCCCGGGATCGCAATGTGAATTTTTCAAATCCTCTAAAAACCACAACCCCCTTTCCGCCCTAAATCATAGACATCCATGGAAAACAAATTGATTTCTTCAAGACAGGCCACCGTAGGCATTATTGGCTTGGGTTATGTCGGGCTTCCGCTGATTCTCCAATTTGGTAAGGCGGGATTTTCTACTGTCGGCCTGGACGTAGATCCAGGAAAAATTGACCGCCTGATCCAGGGAACAAGCTACATCAAACATATCTGTTCGGAGGATATTCAAACCTTAAACGATAACGGAAAAGCGCAGTGGACCAGCGATTTTTCAATCGTATCCGAATTGGATTTTATTTTGATTTGCGTCCCCACCCCGCTAAACAGCAATCGCGAACCTGACTTGGGATACATCATATCCACAGCAAAACAAATCGCGCCATATTTAGTAAAGGGGAAAAACAAACCATTATATTAGAGTCGACCACCTACCCCGGCACTACTAAGGATGTCTTGATCCCGGAATTGGAAAAATCCAGTGACCTGAAAGAAGGAGAAGATTTCTTTACCGCCTATTCGCCGGAACGCGAAGATCCTAATAATAAAGAGTTTTCCACGTCGAACATTCCCAAAGTGATCGGTGCCGATTCTGACTATGGACTTGAAATCTGCAAACAACTTTACCTATCCATCATCAAAGAAGTCGTTCCCGTTTCCGATTCGCAGACCGCAGAAGCCACTAAGCTGATGGAAAATATTTTTCGTTCCGTGAATATCGCCCTCGCTAATGAGCTGAAAACAATTTTCGATAAAATGGGCATCGACGTATGGGAAGTCATCGACGCAGCGAAAACCAAACCTTTCGGTTTTATGCCCTTTTATCCTGGCCCTGGTTTGGGAGGCCATTGCATTCCCATCGACCCTTTTTACCTGACCTGGAAAGCCCGGGAGTTTGGCATCTCCACTCGATTCATCGAGTTGGCAGGAGAAATTAATGTTGCCATGCCCAACTACGTCGTTCAAAAACTTCTACTGGCCTTGAACGGAATTAAAAAAAGTATCAACGGGAGTCGTATTGTTATCATTGGCATGGCTTACAAAAAAAATGTCGATGACGACAGGGAGTCCCCCAGCTTCAAAATCATGGATATACTGACCCAACAAGGGGCCATTGTCGATTACAACGACCCTTACATCCCGGTATTGGGTGAGAAACGTGAATATCCGCAATTTGTTGGAAAAAAATGTGTTTCTCTGAAAAATCTGAGCCATTATGATGTGACCTTGATTTTAACCGATCATTCAAGTTACGATTATAAGGAAATTGTCGAGCAATCCAATATTGTCATCGATACTCGAAACGCCTGCGCCGGAATCCAATCAGATAAAATCTTGAAAGCTTAATGGCACACCTCAAGAAACATGAACGAAACCTGGCAACCAGGAATAGACATTTCAGACAGACAATGAGTCTGTGCATAAAGTGTAAAAAACTTGACGGTGTCATTGCTCATTCGAGCTTTGACCTATTTCCCCCGGACGTTGTCCGGGAATCCATTTTCCCTAGAGAATAATGCAATATCTTTTTCATACTGACTTATTGATTGACCTGATTGAAAACCCGAGCATCTCAAGTGATAAAGCGCTGGCCATTTGCCGAAGTGGTGCAGTCCAGGGATGGGTACTGAGTGCCACTGTTCCATTATTGGTGCAAGCGGCCCGGAGATCTAACCACCCGGAAAAAGCACAGCAGACCTTAAAAGAATTATTGTCCGCCCTATCCATCCTGACACAAACAGCAAACGATCTATTGCAATCGATTGCAGACGAATCTACCGACTTCGAGGTAGCGCTTGCACTTGCAGCGGCAAAAGAAATCAAGGTAGATGGAATCCTTGCCCTGGACCCAAAACCCTTTGCCGCAAGCGGAATTCCTACCGGAACTCTAGAGAATTGGGAAGAGATACACACGGAAAAATCAGATTCTGTGGCCTTATTAAACATTCCAATCGGCTACCATGAAATATTGAACGATGTGGAAGCCAACATGAACCAAGTCATTCGGTCCGGGTATTTTATTCTCGGCCCCCAAGTGGAAAAACTGGAATCCGCCATCGCTAATTATTGCGGTTGTGATTACGCGGTAGGAGTTTCATCCGGCACCGATGCATTATTGCTTGCAATGATGGCAGAAGGAATCGGTCCAGGCGATGAAGTCGTCACCACTCCCTACACATTTTTCGCCACCGCCGGATGCATCAGTCGATTAGGAGCCACGCCCGTGTTTGTGGATATTGAACCCACCACCTTCAACATCGACCCGGAATTGATTGTGCAAAAGATCACCGCTAAAACCCGTGCCATAATTCCGGTCCACCTGTACGGACAATGCGCGGATATGGACCCAATAATTGAGATCGCCAAACAGCACAACTTAGTCATCATCGAAGACGCCGCACAAGCTATTGGCGCAGAATATAAATTTCGCCGGGCAGGATCTTTTGGAAAATATGGCTGCTTTTCATTTTTCCCGACGAAAAACCTCGGTGGGTTCGGCGATGCTGGAATCATTACCGTTCAGGACGAAGCCACCCGCGACAAATTGCTCACCCTGCGAATGCACGGTTCCAAACCAAAGTATTATCACAAATATATTGGCGGGAACTTCCGTATAGACGCGTTGCAGGCAGGGGTTGTTTTGGCAAAACTGAAGTATCTGGAATCCTGGACCGAGAAGCGTCGGACCAACGCGCAAAATTATCATCGGCTATTTAAAGATAGTTCTTTGACTGAAAACATTTCTCTACCTCAAGAAATATTTCCGCGTCATGTGTACAACCAATTCATTATTCAAGTGAATGGGAATCGAGACGATCTAAGAACCTTTCTTGGCGAAAACAAAATTGCCACCGAAGTCTATTATCCTGTCCCGTTACATCTCCAGGAATGTTTTAGCGATTTGGGGCATGCAGAGGGGAGTTTTCAGAATTCCGAGCAAATGGCAAACAATACACTGGCCTTGCCGATTTCACAGGAAGTCACGCTCAAGCAGCAGGAGTACGTGGTAAAAACCATCAAAAGTTATTTTTCATAGCAGACACAACGTCTGCTGGCAATATGAGCCAGGCATGACGTTACACAGGCAATCACTCAAGCAAACTGGAATTATACGTAATGACCAATACCCAATCGAGGCAAAACATGAGCTTAGTTTGAATATGGCAATACTATGTTTTTAGAGGCGTCCTACATTTTAAAGATCATCAGTAAAAAACCAAAGAACAAACTCAAACCCAGTATCCACCCCATTACCTTCAGCATCATAAGATTTTACTCACATTTCAAATAATTGATTATCAGGCACCCTTGAGTTTTCAATTACCAGAGGCACCCTGATTAGTTCTCTTTAAAAAATATTATTATTTTTGATCCGGTTGTTTTCCCGACCCGCTTTTTATTTCAGGAGATCTTTTTTTCTTCGATCCCGGAACAAGAAATTTCCAAATTTCAGACCCCACATATAAGACCAGTCCAGTGCCCGCCACCAGACTAATGATTCCGGAGTAGCTTTTTATCCTAAGCGATCCGGTTAACAATGGGTCAAGCAAATACCACGCCAACCACCCTGCTCCCAGGAGAAGCGACAAGGACATTCCCGCAGTAAATGATACCCGTATTAAATTACGAATGCGCGACATGATATTTTAGGGGACTTCCATTAATCTGAAAAAGTACACGCGTATTATAGATTGACATAGCCAAATTTCCACCCCAAGAATTGAAAATAACGTAAAATATTTACGCTGGATCGAATATTTTTATTCACGGCAAGACCGTCTCCATCGGTTGCCTGGCAATGGGAGATGAAACCATAGAAGACTTATTCGTTCTCGTGCACAAGGTGGGAAAATCAAATGTCCAAGTCATCCTGGCACCAAATGATCCAAGAAAGAGCCCCTTAATCCCAAAACCTGAAAGCCCCGACTGGACTAAGGATTTATATGAAATGATCGATGCGGTTTTCAAACCCAATACACCGGACCCAACAAAACTCATCCAATAGCCATTTAGTTATCGAAAAACTAGAAATTGATAATTATTTTGTGGAATTTTCCCACAACTCATTCGTACGATTGAAAGGCCTTGAGCCAGCAATAAAATTTATCAAAAGTGGGGGGAATTCAGGTGAGGAAAACAAAACGCCCGCAAAAAGGCGGGCGAAACATGTAGAAAAGCCAATCGCTGACCAAAACGAAAAAATAAACGTCCCCAGCGGGATTCGAACCCGCGTCGCCGGCGTGAAAGGCCGGTGTCCTGGGCCAGGCTAGACGATGGGGACATATTTCTTAGGTTCTGTGCGATTAAAAGAGTGAGCCGCGAAGGGATCGAACCTTCGACAACCTGATTAAAAGTCAGGTGCTCTACCAACTGAGCTAGCGGCCCTTAATCGAAGAAGGAAAATTACTAGACTTCCTTTAACATGTCAATGAGTTTATTTGCCTTGATTTTATCTCCAAGGGAAAATAATATCTATCAACCACCTTTATTAACAAAATGAAACCGAGCTAATTGTGGAAAAATCAGAAAAAATTTGGATGGACGGCAAACTAGTTCCCTGGCACGAGGCCAATGTCCACGTCCTCACCCACACCCTGCACTACGGCATGGGAGCTTTTGAGGGTATCCGATGCTACCAGACCGATAGCAAAAAATCAGTAATATTCCGACTGAAAGAACATATCGACCGATTATTCAATTCGGCCAAAATTCTGGGGATCAAAATTCCTTTCTCCAATAAAGAAATTTATGACAGCACCCTCAATCTGGTACGGGAAAATCAGCTTGATGAATGTTACATTCGCCCAATCGTTTTTCTGGGCGATAACAAAATGGGACTCAACCCTGCTGGAGTCGACGTAAGGGTCGCCATTGCCGCTTGGCCTTGGGGCACCTATTTGGGTGATGATGGCCTGAACAAGGGCATCCGCGTCCATGTATCGTCTTTCACCAGACACCACGTCAATATTGCTATGACCAAAGCCAAAGCCTGTGGATATTACATCAACTCCATTTTTGCCAAGGCAGAAGCCATACAGAATGGATATGACGAAGCCATCCTGCTGGACCCTAGCGGTTTTGTCTCCGAAGGCTCTGGAGAGAACATATTTTTAGTTTCTGGCGGCAAGTTGCACACTCCAGGTTTATCCAATTCCAACCTGGATGGCATTACCCGCGATGCGGTGATCGCGATCAGCCAGGATCTTAATATCGAAATTGTTGAGCGTAGCATCACCCGCGATGAGCTTTATATTGCCGATGAAGTCTTTTTTACAGGCACAGCGGCTGAGATCACCCCCATCCGGGAAATCGACAACCGAGTGATCGGTAACGGCGCCAAGGGGCCAACAACGGATATCATCCAACGCACCTTCTTCGAGATCGTCCGTGGCAAACAGCCGAAATACAGCCACTGGTTGACAGAGGTCTAGGGAACAGAATTTTTCCGCACTAAGCTTAGATTCTTATTCAGGCTCGCTTGCCATTCCCTGAATAAAATCTTATGCTTGTACAGGAGCCTTCGGCGGACAACAGCCAAGAAGAACCGCGGTGTTCTACCCAAGCTTTCGTGCCTCTAAGAGGATTTAATCCTCCAGTGGTTCAAAATAATTAAGTTGAAAAATACAACGATTCACCTGGAGTGATTTGATGCCAATTTATGAGTACGAATGTAAAAAATGCGGGTCCATCTTTGAGGCCATGCAAAAGATTTCCGCAAAACCTTTGAAAACCTGTGAGGTTAATGGGTGCAAGGGTAAGGTGCAACGACTCGTTTCAGCCTCAGGATTTATCCTGAAAGGATCGGGCTGGTACGCGACGGATTATCCATCCGATTCAAGAAAGCAGGGGTGGGAGTCTGAAAGCAAACCAAGCGAAGCCCAAAGCACAGATGCACCTGCCGCCACCGATACCAGTGAAAAAACAGCCAAAGCGCCGGCAGAAAAAGCACCTGCCAAAAAAGAGTCTTTGGTACCAAAGGCAAAAAATCCCTATACTAGCGGCACCAAGAAGAAAGCTAAAGCCACTAAATAAAGTCACCTCTAAAAACTGCTTATGGCCAGCGTGGCCCTTATGAAGTGAGGGCCAGCGAGTTGCCGGGATTTA
>PVMS01117222.1_pt1 | contig 10627 bp, 5 predicted proteins | sample 1853461 | NCBI WGS metagenome assembly PVMS01 (sample SAMN08582032, study PRJNA380276) | Marine sediment metagenome, whole genome shotgun sequencing project. | isolation source: ocean sediment barecode stripped | collected 2017
AACCTTCCACAAATCCACTTCGAAAGGCTGGCTCTTCAAGAGACCGGCGGCAGAGTCCAACCGCTTGAGAAGCTCCAGATTGTCCGGGTTCTCGAAGAAGCGCCGCGCCAATCGCTCGATGCTCTCTCTCCAAGCAAACGCGAGGTGATCGGTGTCGAGGCGAACACCCTCGGCTTTCGCGGAGCGCAAGAGACTCTCTATTCGTTGGGGATCCAGCTCCTCGCCTTCGAAAGCGCGACGCAGGTTGCCGTTTATCGCGAATCGGGCCGCAGTGGAGAAAGCCTCGGGGGAAGGAATCCCGAGGTCGGTCAGGAAACGCATCGTGGGAGCATGGTGCTCGTGAAGCTGCCGGTAGACGGCCTCGGCTTCACTCAATGCCGATTCTAGAATGCTGTTGAGGATCTTTCTTTTCTGGTCTCGGAAAAGCGACTTGAGCGAATAATTGGACTCACCGAAGCGTCGATCCAGAAGACGGATGACGGCGGCAAAGTCTCCCTGATCGAAAGGTGCGGCCACCTCTTGCAGCAGTTCCTGGTAAGCGTCCTCGCCGACGAACCTCCGCACCCCACCGTTGACGTTATGTCCGCCGAAATGGAGAGCACCGAAGCTGAGCACCGCCGATTCGCGGGTGATCTCAGAAGTGACCCGGACTCGTCCGGTTACGAGCTTCGATCGCCCCGATTCGAAATTCTGCGAGTCCTGGCGCTCAAACCGGTAGCAGGCCAATCGCACTTCGTCGGGGTAAGACTCGAACAGCGAGCTGATCGAGTAGTGTGCTCCAACCTCTTCCAAGCCCACCACCGCGGGGCGAACCTGCGTCTCGTAAATGTGGCGCCCATCCCGATGCTCGGCGACGTTGCTCTTGGCTTTTTCCAGAAGCTCCAGAAACCTCTCCTCGAGATGGTCGCCGAACAAGTCCTGGGCTAGCTGGAGGGCGCGTCCGGCGTACTGAATGACCTGCACCGTCTCGATGCCGGAAAGCTCGTTGAAAAACCACCCACAGCTCGTGTACATGAGCATGGCGTGCCGCTGGAGCTCCAGGAGCTTCAGCGTTGCGATCTTGTCTTCCTCGCTAAGTGAGCCGGCAGCGTTTCGGTCGAAGAAGGCTTCCACGCTCTCGGGTGAGCGGTCGAGGATGACATGGATATAGTCGTTTCTCGCTTCCCAGGGATCTTCGAGATAACGGCCGCATCGCTGCTCGTAATGAGGGGCCATCTCGTCGCGCAGCCAGTCCAAGGCCTCACGCAACGGCGCCCGCCAGGACTGGTTCCAATCGGCTCCCCCGCCGGTCTTGCACCCGCAGTCACTCCGCCATCTCCCCACGCCGTGGACGCAGCTCCAGGAGCTTTGCTCGACGATTTCCACCTCATGGGTAGGCGGGTGGCTTTCCAGGTACTGACCGTAGTTGGTCAAAACCGCCAGCTTGTTGTCCTCGATGTATTGAAGCGCATAGGCAAGAGCCATGTCGCCGTATCGGTGGTGATGGCCGTAGGTTTCTCCATCGGTGGCGATGTGAACCAGTTGAGGCCAATCGCGGGAGTCGGAGAAAGCTCCGAGGAGCCGATTGGCGTAGGTTTCGCCTCGAGATAGAAGGCGCTCGAACGCGACGCCGCGTGAGATCGGACCGTCATAAAAGAAAAGGTCGATACTCTTTCCCGAAGGTAACATTTGTCGATAAGCGGTGGTGGGATCGATCTTTCCTCCACCAACGTCTTGCCAGGGACCCTCGGGTTGCCTCACCCGGCCAGCCTGGTGCGGAGAGAGCACGGTGAAAGCGATACCGTTTGCGGCGAGAGCTTCGAGGCTTTCCCTGTCCACCGCGGTCTCGGCGAGCCACATACCTTCCGGCCGGCGACCGAAGCGGCTCTCAAAATCCACAAGCCCCCAGCGAACCTGTGTTTCTTTGTCGCGTTGGTTTGCCAGGGGCATGATCATGTGGTTGTAGACCTGAGCCAGAGCCGAGCCGTGTCCGCCATATCGGCTTTGACTTTGCCGATCGGCGGCAAGAATCGCCTCATAAATCTTTGGCGCCTTCGCTTCCATCCAGGCGAGAATCGTGGGACCGAAGTTGAAGCTCAGTTTCTCGTAGTTGTTGACGATCTTGACGATGAGGTTGCCCCCATCGAGGAGCCTTGCCGCGGCATTGGGCGCGTAACACTCGGCGGTGATCCGCTCGTTCCAATCGTGGTACGGGCGGGCCGAGTCTGGTGCTTCGATGGCTTCCAGCCAGGGATTTTCCCTGGGTGGCTGGTAAAAATGTCCGTGGATGCAGATGTAGCGTTTCATCGACGACTACTCGCTTCGGAAGAAAACGGCCGCTAAAGGGGGAAGGGTGAGGTGAAGAGAAAAAGGCCGGCCGTGGTGCGGGACCGGCTCGGCTTGCTTTTCGCCCAGGTTCCCCTGTCCACTGCCTCCGTACTCGAGCGCGTCACTGTTGATCATCTCCGTCCAGATACCGCTTCGAGGCACCCCGACTCGATAGTCGGGACGCGGAATCGGGGTGAAGTTGAAAACCGCCAGGATCTCGGAGGAGGAGGTTTTCCCACGGCGGAGGAAACTGATGGCGCTGCCCTCCCAGTCGGAGCAGTCGACCCACTCGAACCCGGCCGGATCGCAATCGAGCTCATGGAGTGCCGGTTCGGTTCGGTACAGCCGGTTCAGGTCCGCTACCCAACGCTGCAAACCCTTGTGGGGAGGATGTTCGAGCAGGTGCCACTCGAGGCTCTCGTCGTGGGACCACTCTTTCCATTGCCCGATTTCCCCTCCCATGAACAAAAGCTTCTTGCCGGGCTGACCCATCATGTAGCTCAGCAAGAGCCTCAAATTGGCGAATTTCTGCCAGTCATCTCCAGGCATCTTGGCCAGCAGGGAGCCTTTTCCATGGACGACTTCATCGTGAGAGAGGGGAAGCGTGAAGTTCTCGGTGAAAGCGTAGATCATGCGGAAGGTGAGCTGATCATGATGGTACTTCCGGTGTATTGGATCCTTCGACATGTAAACCAGCGTGTCGTGCATCCAGCCCATGTCCCATTTCAGTCCGAATCCCAGGCCTCCGAGATAGGTGGGCTGCGACACCATCGGCCAGGCGGTGGATTCTTCCGCAATCGTTTGAGCATCCGGATGGGCTTTGTAAACCTCCTCGTTGAGGCGACGCAGGAAAGAGAGAGCATCCAGGTTCTCGTTGCCTCCGAACTCGTTGGGGATCCACTCTCCAGGCTTCCGGGAGTAATCGAGGTAGAGCATGGAGGCAACCGCGTCCACCCGTAGTCCATCGATGTGGTACTTCTCCAGCCAAAAGAGCGCGCTCGACAACAAGAAGCTCCGTACCTCGTTTCGGCCATAGTTGAAGATGGCACTTTTCCAGTCGGGGTGGAAGCCCTTGCGGGGGTCGTCGTGCTCGTAGATATGAGTCCCATCGAAAAAAGCGAGGCCATGCTCGTCGTTGGGGAAATGAGAAGGTACCCAGTCGAGAATGACCCCGATGCCTTGCTGGTGAAGATGGTCTATGAAGTTCATGAAATCTTGGGGGGTTCCGTAGCGACTCGTGGGGGCGAAGTAGCCGGTGGTTTGATAACCCCAGGAACCCCCAAAAGGATGCTCCATCACCGGCAGCAGCTCCACATGGGTGAATCCCATTTCGTTAACGTAGTCTGCTAGGAGAGGAGCCAGTTCCCGGTAGCTGAGGGGCCGGTCGTCCTGCTCCGGCACCCGCCGCCACGATCCCAGGTGAATCTCGTAAACTGATATGGGAGCGCTCAAGGAGTTTGCCCGGCCTCGGTTCTCCAACCACTCCGTGTCCTTCCACTCGTAATCGAGGTCCCAGACGACTGAACCGGTCTTGGGTGATGTTTCAGCATGGAAGGCAAACGGATCGGCTTTGTCGACCCGGTGGTCTTTGTATCGCGATTGGACGTGATACTTGTAGAGTGCCCCCGGATGGATGGCGGGCACGAAGCCTTCCCATATTCCCGAAGAAGCTCTCGGACGAAGAGGCTGACTGGAGGGGTTCCAATCGTTGAAGTCTCCCATCACCGAGACCCGCTCGGCATTGGGAGCCCACACCGCAAAGTAGGTGCCGGTCGTGCCCTCGACGGTGAGGGGATGGGCTCCCAGCTTGTCATATAGCCGGAAATGCGTCCCCTCATTGAAGAGGTAAACGTCGTGATCGGTGATAATTCTCTGGCTCATAAGAACCCTAGCGATTCAACAGATATCGAATGCGAATAAGACGAACCTTGAGCCATCCACGCGAGGACGTATTATACCTTTTTGCAGCGATACGAAATAATGTGGAGCCCATGAACATCATTTATGTTTCTCCGGAGGTCGAGCCCCTGGCCAAGGTTGGAGGACTGGCCGATGTGGCCGGAAGTCTTCCTCTTGCTCTTCACCGGCTGGGGGAGAACGTTTCCACCATCATGCCTTTCTATGGAAGCATCGACCGCCGACGCTACCCGGTGGAAGACACTGGAGCAAAGGTCCACGTTTGGATTGACGGCCGCTCCCGCGAGGGCAAGGTGTGGAAACACGAGGTCGAGGGGATGGCAGTCTACCTGATCTCGAGCACGGAATTTTTTGACCGCGAAGGTATATACGGATCTCCCGACGGCGAGTATCCGGATAATGCTTTGCGATTTGCTTTTTTCTCCCGCGCCGTACTGGAGGTTGTCAAGGAACTGGATTTACGCCCCCAGGTGATTCACATCAACGATTGGCCCACCGCGCTGGTCCCGGTCTTTCGAGAGTTGTTTTATCGGGAGGACCCGGCGGCGGGTAGGGCCGCGGTGCTGTTCTCGATTCACAATCTGGCTTATCAGGGAGTCTTTGACGCCGAGGTGCTACCGAGAATCGGGCTTCCATGGGAAGTGTTCCACGCCGAGGGGTTGGAGTTCTGGGACAAAGTGAACTTTCTCAAGGGAGGGTTGATTTATTCCGAGATGCTTTCCACGGTCAGTCCCAGCTATGCTGAAGAGATTCGATCCAAGGACAAGGGCGCCGGACTGGAAGGGGTTCTCGGGAAGCGTGCCGATGACATCGTAGGGATTCTCAACGGCATCGATACCAACCTGTGGAACCCGGCTCAGGACGAAACACTGTGGGCTTCCTACAGCCCGCACGACCTAGGTGGCAAAATCACAAACAAACGCCGTCTTCAGGAAAAGCTGGGACTCGAGGTCTCACCGGCCGCGCCGCTCATGGGGATTGTGGGGAGACTCGATCCGCAAAAAGGGCTCGATTTAATCCTCGAAGTGGCGCCGTCGGTTCTGGAAGCGGGGGCCCAGATGGCCATCCTGGGAGCCGGCCGGCGGGAGTACATCCGAGACCTTCAAGAGCTGGCGGTGCGGTTTCCGGGCAAGCTCAGTTTCAGCGAAGGCTTCCAAGCTGATCTGGCGCCTCAGATCTACGGGGGCGCCGACTTGTTTCTCATGCCTTCTCGCTACGAACCATGTGGAATCGGGCAGATGATCGCTCTCCGCTACGGGACGGTACCGGTGGTGCGGCGAACCGGCGGGCTTGCAGACACGGTCATCGATATCCACGCCGATGCCGGCAAAAGAAACGGAAACGGCTTCGTGTTCGAAGCTTATCGACCGGAGGCCTTCGAAAGCGCCTGCCGCCGCGCCATGAACCACTACCGGGATGACGAGGCTTGGAGGATGCTGGTACGCCGCGGTATGGAGCAAGATTTTTCCTGGAAACGCTCCTCGGAAGGCTACCGTGAGCTCTATACACGAACGGTGAATAAGAGCCGCATGAATAGATGAGTAGTGTTATATTGTGGTTCGACATTCAATTCTGGGGTCCTATCGTGCGGGTGACCACCGGTCGCGCCTAAAAGCCCCTGAAATCGAAAATAGGAGCTTTCATGTCCAGCGCCATCACTCCTCCTCGTGTCGCCGCTCTGGTGTTGGCGGGCGGAAGAGGAGAGCGTCTTCATCCCCTCACCGCTGAGCGCACCAAGCCGGCAGTGCCTTTCGGCGGAAAGTACCGGATCGTCGATTTCGTCTTGAGCAGTCTTCTCAACTCCAATATACGAGCCATCTTCGTCCTCACTCAGTACAAGGCCCAGTCGCTTCTGGAGCACCTTCAGTTGGGGTGGATGCACTCGACGGGTCCCGGTAACTTTCTGGTGGCCGTACCGGCACAGATGCAGGCCGGGACTTCCTGGTATCGTGGAACCGCCGACGCCATCTACCAGAACTTGCGACTGTTGGATCGAACCAACCCCCACCTGGTGGCGGTTTTCGGCGCCGATCACATTTACAAGATGAATGTCCATGAGATGGTCCGTTTCCACCAAAGAAGCGAGGCGGCGGCCACCGTGGCTTGTTTGCCGGTACCGGTCGAGGAGGCCTCGGCATTCGGTGTCATCAAGGTTGACAAGAACTGGAAGATTGTCGGGTTCGTGGAGAAGCCGTCCAAACCGCCCGAGATTCCCGGTCAGCCCGGACAAAGCCTGGTTTCCATGGGCAACTATATCTTCAGCACCAATGTCCTGGTCGAAGCGCTCGAAGAAGATGCCGCCGATCCTAATTCCGATCATGATTTTGGTAAGTCTATCCTTCCCAAAATGATCAAGAGCCATCCGGTGTTTGCATACGACTTCAAACGTAATCGCATTCCTCTGGAGACGGAGGTCGAGTCGGCTTACTGGAGGGACATCGGCACCATCGAGGCTTATTACGAGGCCAACCTGGATTTAAAAAACGTCCAACCCAAGCTCAATCTATACAACTGGGACTGGCCCATCCGGTCGGTCAACTACGGGGATCCGCCCGCCAAGTTCGTTTTCGACGATGACGCCAGGCGCGGCCGCGCAGTGCAGTCGCTGGTTTGCGCCGGCTGCATCCTTGCCGGGGGCTATGTCAAGGACTCGGTTCTGGCGAGAAACGTTCTGGTAGACGAAGGGGCCGAAGTGGTGGGCTCGATCATCCATGATAACGCCCGAATAGGAAAAGGGGCGCGGGTTCGCAACGCCATCATTGACAAGAACAACCATATCCCGCCGGGGGAAACCGTCGGGTACGACTTGGATCAGGATCGGGATAGGTATTTCGTATCGTCCAGCGGGATCGTGGTAGTCAGCCGGGACAAGGACACCCCCGAGAGCCGGGCCCGGAATTTATAATTCCATCAAATCAGTGGTCACAAATGTAAAATATAAGCCCGGCGGACGTACTCCGCGACCATCCGGTGGGTGTTGAAAAAAGAGCCGTTGAGACCGATGGCGTTTCGCATCACATCGATGAACTGCTCCTGATTGCTGTAATAGAGGGGCAGAACCACTTCTTCCAGCTTCTCGTACAGCGAGGCGGCGTCTTTTTCCCTTTCATCCCCGTCGGAGGGTTGACGGTGGTTCTCCCCGATGGCCCAGCCGGTGATCCCTTCCATGTGGCCTTCAATCCACCAACCATCGAGGATGCTCAAGCTGGGCACCCCGTTGAGGGCGGCTTTCATTCCGCTGGTCCCTGATGCTTCGAGAGGAGGTTGAGGGGTGTTGAGCCACAAATCGACGCCGGAGGTCAACAGGCGGCCTATCTCGATATCGTAGTTCTCGAGGTAGACGAGGCGAACCGGAGCTTTGAGCTTTCGTTTAACCTCGAAGATGCGCCGTATGAGGTCTTTGCCGGCAACGTCCCGGGGGTGAGCCTTTCCTGCGTACACGAGTTGCAGCGGCCCGATAGCAGAGGCCATTTTTTTCAGCTTCTCCACGTCGTGGAAGAGCAGGTCGGCCCGCTTGTAAGCGGTGGCCCGTCGGGCGAAGCCGATGGTGAAGCTCTTGAGATCGAATTTCACATTGGCTGCTTGGTTGATGTAGTCGATCAATCGTTTCTTGTTCTCTTGATGCGCTTCCCAGATCTCCTCGCCGGGAATGGCACAGGCATAGCGAAGACTGGCGTTGACCTGCCTCCAGCCTTGAATGTGCCGGTCGAAAACGTCCTGGAAGGATTCGGAAGTCCAGGTGGCGGCGTGAACGCCGTTGGTAATGGAATCGATGATGTAGTCACCGAACATCAGCCGAGAGACTTCGGTGTGCTTGAGGGCGACACCGTTGACATAGCGGCTGAGGTTGAGCGCCAAGTACGTCATGTTCAGCTTGCCGTCTACGCTGCCGAAAGGTTCGAGCTTCGCAAAGGTCTCGTCTCCGAGGACCTGCTTTGCCAGATCCGGGCCAAATCGATCGTGACCGGCCGCCACCGGAGTATGAGTGGTGAAGACGCATTGAGCCCGAACCGCATCCACCTCGTGCTGGGATACGGTTTTTCTGCCCTTCGACCGCATTTGCCGGTCGAGGAGCTCCACCGTCAAAAGGCTCGAGTGTCCTTCGTTCATGTGGTATTTCTCCAGCCCCTCGTATCCCAGAGCCGAGAGCATCCGGACCCCACCGATCCCCAGAATCACTTCTTGGGACAATCGATAGCGCGCGTCTCCGCCATAGAGCGAATGCGTCAATCCTTTATCCTCGTTCGAGTTTTCCGGGACATCGGAGTCGAGAAAATAAACCGGTACACGGTAGCCACGGACGCCGTGCACGTCATACTTCCAGCATCGCAGCCGTACCGTCCGGCCCTCGATTCGAACCGAGATCCGTTCGGGCAGCTCCGCTAAGAGATCCTCGACGACCCATTCTCGGGGAAGCTCTTTCTGTATGCCTTTGGCATCCAATTTTTGACGAAAGTAGCCCTTGCGATGCAGAAGCGTCACCGCAACTAAAGGAATGCCCTCATCAGCCGCCGAGCGAATGGTGTCTCCTGCCAGAATGCCGAGTCCGCCGCTGTAAGTGGGGATTCCCGCCTCGAAACCAATCTCCATAGAGAAATACGCAATCTTTCTATTCGGCAACTGGAACGACTCCTTTCCCAAATCCGGGGATGAGGCTCCTGAGAGCCACAGCAAACGATTATAGCTGGAAAAGAGCCCTGCGGCATTAAAGCCTGGACCGGGCCGTTGTGATATAACCTCTCAGAAGGTTGGCGGTCGGTACAACGGGGACAAGCAATAAGGCAATTGATGAAAATTCCTTATAAATCTCTTACGTTTTGGATATTCGTTGGGCTTTTTTCTGGAATGGCCAGCGGAAAGCTCTTTGGAGAGAGCATCGTTCCTCTCGCCGGAGCGCTGGGGGATGTCTTTCTCAGGTTCTTGCGGATGGCCATCATGCCCCTCATCATTGTCTCGATCGTCTCGGGGGTCATCAGCGTCGGCAACCGGAAGAATCTGGGTTTTTTGGGGCTCAAGACTTTCGGTTACTATGTGGTTTCCAGCTTGATGGCCATTTTGACCGGCCAAGTCCTGGTTAACCTCTTCAAACCCGGAGTGGGAGCAAACATTCGGCTGGAGGAGGCCCCTTCGAGCATCCCCGCCATAGAGCAAGGTGTCGGGGATATCGTGGTAGGCATCATTCCCGAGAATCCGTTTCAAGCGCTGGCCGAAGGCCGGGTGCTCCCGGTCATTTTCTTCAGCATTCTGCTCGGATATTTCATAACTCAAACCGGGGAGCCCTACCGGAGTCAACTCGGCGATTTCTTTACCGGATTGTTCGACGTCATGATGCGATTGACGCGGATGGTTGTTTGGACGGCTCCGATTGGGGTGTTCGGCATCAATGCCAAGATTGTTGCTACCACGGGCTTCGAGGCGTTCAAATCGCTTGGCTTCTACTTCGTCATCGTGCTCATCGGCCTGGCCATCCATGCCTTCATCAACCTTCCCCTTTTGATGTACCTGACCACCCGAAGAAATCCTTTCTTCCATTACCGCGGTATGCCACCGGCACTGATCACCGGATTTTCGACTTGTTCCACGGTGGTGACTTTACCGCTGACGATGAAGGCGGTTACCGAGAACTCCGGGGTGTCGAAAAAGATCGCCTCGTTTGTCTTACCCCTCGGGGCTACTGTGAACATGGACGGCACCGCGCTTTACGAATGCGTTGCGGTCATCTTCATCGCGCAGGTCTACAATTTCGAGCTGACGTTCGCCATGCAATTGATGATTGTTTTTACCGCGCTTCTGGCCTCCATCGGCGCCGCCAGCGTGCCGATGTCCGGCATGGTAATGATGTCCATCATTCTAGGCGCGGTTGGGTTGCCGCTCGAAGGGGTGGCGGTGATTCTAGCCGTGGACCGGATACTCGACATGTTCCGCACCATGGATAACGTGTTGAGCGATTCGGTAGGCGCCGTCATTGTGGCGAAGCTCGAGGGGGAAGATGTTCCAACTTTGCGCTAAACCCGGGTGTTTGCGAGGACGGACGCCGTGATGATTGAAATAGCGAAAAAAAGGCCTCTCGGTCGAACTCAAATCGAAATCACACCCATCGGCCTCGGCGCCTGGCAGTTTTCCGAAGGACGTGGCGGAGCGAGGGGTAGCTGGTCACCGGTGGCGCGTGAAGAGACCGACGCCATCATTCAGGCGTCGCTCGAAGGCGGCGTGAACTGGTTTGATACCGCTGAACTTTACGGCTTTGGTCGTTCCGAGGTGGGGTTGGCTCGAGGACTACGGCTGGCGGGCACGGCTGATGGAGATGTGGCCATTGCCACCAAGGGGAATCCGCTGCTGCGGACGGCGGGCCCCCTCAGGCACGCCGTCGGGACACGGCAACGATGCCTAGAGCCCTTCCCCA
>PVMS01036347.1_pt1 | contig 10626 bp, 14 predicted proteins | sample 1853461 | NCBI WGS metagenome assembly PVMS01 (sample SAMN08582032, study PRJNA380276) | Marine sediment metagenome, whole genome shotgun sequencing project. | isolation source: ocean sediment barecode stripped | collected 2017
CCAACCAGGACGTGGCCTCCCAGAAGGTCGCTGCATCCGAGGCAACGAGACCGCCCACCGTTGCCGCCGACAAGATTGCGACCGTCGAACTTGGACCCACGAACAACTGACGGGAACTGCCGAAGATGGCGTATCCGATCAACGCCAGCGGGGCGGTATACAGACCGGCCTCGGGCGGGACGCCGGCGATCCCAGCATATGCCATCGCCTCAGGGACCAGTAAGGCCCAAACCGTGAGACCCGCAATCAGATCCCAACGGAGACTCTCACCCCAGTCGTAGTCGGACAGCCACCCCACCATTGGCAGATATCGCTCGACTAGCGACTTCTCTTCAGGTCTGGTCAACGGCACGAAAAGAACCTACCAAACGGACATCAGATCAGAACGTGTCTCTGCCGCAACTCGGCCCAGAGGCCTCGAACTTGGCTACGGCAATGATCGAGTTTTTGAGCCAGCCCTTCATGTCAACCGGTACTGAGTCCGGACCCGAGTTCGAGCCTCCCATCTGTTTGAAATACGCAGGATCCGACACGAGGAAGAGTCCCTGGTTCGAACGCCGCCAATCGGGTGACGATCTGGTTTGTCCAGGCCATCATGGGTTGGGCCGGGTGCCGCTCGCCCCCCGAAGGCGAAAGGAGGCGCGCTCTTTGTCGAACTTCTAACGGAACTTCTAACGGAACTGTGACGATCGAACGATCACACGGCAGCACCAGAAGGGACAACATGGCGCGAAGGCCCAGATCAGGAGTGATTCGGCGTCACTGGATGTCACTAGGCAGACGGCAGGCATTGGGCTCATAACCCGAAGGTCGCGGGCTCAAATCCCATGGCTGCTGCGAAACCCTCCTGACGGTTCTTCCGTATCGATCACTCTTCCTCATCCCAGAGTTGCCCTAAGTTGCCTAAGTCACCTAATTCAGGTTCGGTGGAGTTAGGGGACTTAGCTGAATTAGGGGGTTTCTTCCAGGGGCCGCGGTGGCCGTCCTGGCGGACGAGCCCTTCCCTCTCGAGGCCTCTCAACTGTTCGACGACGGTGGGTGGCTTCTTCCCCAGGTGAAGAGGTGGACCACCCAATATCACCAGTTGCTACAAGGTGATTCTGAGGCTGAGGCTCCGCGGGTAGGACTCGAACCTACAACCAATGGATTAACAGTCCACACGGCTCAAGCGCTGTGCTCGGTCGCATAACCCCAGGTCACGTCTCACCGAAACGGCACAGTTATCTGCTGTTCGAACCGCCCATAAGTGCTGCGATTTGCGGCCTCGGAGCGTATTGTCGGGGCTAGCCGGTCTGGAGGCACTAATGGGCAACAAAGACAAGGGCGGCAGGAACACCAAGAAGGCGGCAACAAGAAGTCTCAAGCAGAAGCGCGCCGAGAAGAAGGCGAAGCGAGAGGCTCCCAAGGGCAAGCGGGGCTCGGGCTCCTCCTAGTCAGGCTCTACAGGTGAGCGCACAACTGGTCGCAATATGCGACCCTCGCCAACCCGTGATCAGGCGTACATAAGTGCCGTTATGTGCGGTGCTGCTACACGGGTTGGCTCGAGGAAGTGAAAACCTTCGTGGGTGGTCTCCCTCGTAGCTTGCTTGCCAGGCGACGTGTTAGTTGGCGGCTAGCGCGATGCGATAGCGAAAGCTCTAACTATTAAATAGGTCCCGCTCTTCAGAGCGGCAGGCCGAAGATGGTGATGGTGCTCATGACGAGGGCTATCCCGGTGAACCCAGCCACAGCCCCCCAATTCTGAGCCCGGCGGGCGAGTATCCAAGCGATAACGGCTTGGAGGACGAAGTAGGCGGCGAACACCCGGGAAGCCAGGGCCACCGCCTGAGTGATGTCGCTGAGTAGAAAGATGACGATGGCTGGTAGCAACAGGATGAGGAAGGTCCAGCGACGGCCTATTTTGTGGCCGACGAGCATGTCGCTGCGGGAGGAGGTGGCGCCGATGATGGCGGACGTTTGGCTACCGATGGCGGCAAGCAGGATCAGCCACGGCATGAAGTCACCTACCTCGTCGGCCACGACGAAAATGGAGGTGCCGCTGAAGTCGGTTTCGACTGCCACAAACAGGATGAGAACGGATGCCAACAGGGCGACGAACACGACCGTCGATACCACCTGGGCTATCCGCATCGTTGTGATGCGCAACTCGCCAGCAAATCTGCCACCGATGTAGCGGGCTGCCTCGAACCCCTGGACTATGGCAAACAATCCGATGATCTTGCGGACATCCTCCCCACTGATCGCTGAGTCGGTGGGGGGAAGGTCAAAGCGTCCGCCGAGAGCCTCCTGAATGTTGTAGACGATGAAGGCAACGACAACGGCGACGACGGCGGAGATGTTGAACGCCGTGGTCTTGTCGGCGAGATTGTTGAGTCGGTCCATCCCGCCGGCCATCCCAATGATGATCAATGTGCCGAGCAGAACGGTTCCGACGACGGCAAGAGTGGTTTCGGTGTAAGCGCCGAGGGGCCACAGTAGAAGGGTGACGAGCAGCAACGTGTAGTAGGCAATATTGATGACCGAGGCGAGCGTCAGAGCCCACCGGGCAGTGCGGCCGACTAAGTTGACCTTGTCGTTGGTCGCTTCGAGGGGCTCGTAGTGGCGGATGTTGTAGGCAATGGCGAACCCCGCTCCGATCGCCAAAAGACAAATGCCGAGCATGACTAGCGGGGCCGAGTAGCCCGCCAACAGGATCACAGCTGGGGCCATGACGATAAACCCGACATCCATGATGTTGGCGAGCGGCACGACCATCGCCTGGTAACGCTTCGACTGCTGGATCTTGGGGCGATACAGAACCCAAGCCAGGCCAATAAGGACGACCAGCGCTATTCCAACCGCAACGGCGTCGTTCATCGTTTGGTTTTCCCAACGCCCACTTCCTGCCCTCCTAACACGGACGATTGGGGAACCTAGTCCCAAAGCCGAGAGCGCGAACCCACTAGCTCCCATAGTTCTCATGTCGCGTCAGCCAAGGGCCACCGCCAGTCACCTCGTCAGACAACGCCTGGAAGATCGAGATTGGGTCGGATGGCAGGCTCCGCTGGATCGGCGATGACGAGTCTCTAACTCGGCAACCTGCTCGGAGTACAGGTCAGCGGGTAGCCGATTCTGTTCTAGGCCTATTGCCGGTTCGCAACTTCATGTAGACCGTTCCTAATCCTGGAAGGTGGTGGTGATGTCAGTCCGTAGACGCCGAAACCGAGGGGATCTTCCAGCCGCCGCCCGAAGCAGCAGGCGGATCTACCTGAGTATGGTGATGGGCTATGGGTTGTCTCTTCGTAATTCTGTTATTTGTCAGCACCAGGGCAGCGATCATCTTTTGGTGGATCGTTGATGCTTCTCGTTGGCAGGCGGCATTTTCGGCGGCTTGGATACCGGTCCTTGGGTTCGTGTTCCTCCCAAGCACAACCCTCGTCTGGGTCCTTGTTGCGCCTACCGGCAAAGTGTTGGGGTATGGCTGGATTTGGGTGGGTCTGGCATTTCTGGGTGACATCACCACGCTTCTTCGGGGCGGCTGGCATTGGCGGAACCGGGTCGCCTAAGGCGGAATTGGCCTAACCGAATAGTAAGAATCACTTATCCGGTGTCAGCGCGGTCCGCACTCCGAGTCGGCAGGATGTTGCCGATGTGCTCGGCATAGACAATCTGGTTGCCTTTGTACGACTGGACCGACCGGTCGAAGCTGCCGCCACAGGTGATGAGTCGGAGGGTGGGTTCTGCAGTTGACCCGTAAACCTGTTGGGTGGGGAACTCGTCTTTGAGTACCAATTCCGTGCCGCTCACTTTGAACAGGGCAATCACTCCGTCGGAGCGGTGAATCTCAATGGTGTGTCCGACTTCGAGGTCCCGCAGGCGGTAGAAGACTGCGGGTCCGGTCGTGGAGTCGATGTGACCGACCACAACACCGGGTCCGACGTCTCCCGGTACTGAGCGACCGGTGTACCAGCCGGTCTTCCCGAAGTCCTTAGGAACCTCCAGCGTGCCGTCCTCGTTCAACCCGAGATCGATGATGTCGGCGTCCACTCCGATTTCGGGAATCAGAACACGGACCGGGTAGACATCTGCTGCAAGCACTCGTTCGACCACGCTAGGTGTGTCAACCGAAGGCTCACCAACGGGTGTTTGCGACAGCGCAGTGGTTTGCTCAACGACTCCGAGGGTTGTGGTTGCAGAGTCCGGCTGGGCGACTTCCGCCATGGCCAGAACGTCTCCGGTTGCGCCTCTTTCTATGGAGGTGCAACCGGAGACGGCAAGGGTTACTGCGAAGCCAAGTAGAAGGAGCCGACTACGGCGCTTCATCATGGCCTGCAGATTACCGCAGATTGTTTTAGTTCTGGTTGCGTCGCTTCAGCGAGAAGACGCCTGCCAGTCCAAGAGCCGTAAGCGCGGCACCGAACACGACCAGTGGGACCATGTCGCTTCCAGCGGTTCCACCTGCCCCAGTCGAAACGCCACCTTCAGGAGTCTCGCCTGCCTCAGCCTCAGCCTCAGCCTCGAGAGCAGCAAAGGCATCCGCTAACAGTGCAGCGGCAGCCTCCATCTCGGCAAGGTCCCCACCTTCTATGGCAGCTCCGAGGGCGGCGACTGCCGCATCGATGTCTGCATAGTCCAGGTCGGGAAGGATCTCCTTGAGAGCCGCAAGGGCTGCTTCAACTTCAGCAGCCGCCTCCCCCCACTCAGCAGCATCTGCTCCGTCAAGAGCATCAATCTTGTCCCCGAACAGCAGCAGAGCAGCCGCCTCTTCGTCTGTTAACGCGCCTGCTGCCACGGGTAATACCGTGACCATCAGTGCCACCATTGCTAAGACGGCAATTCTCTTCATTCCCATTCCTTCCATCGTTTTGGAGTGTCAAGCTCCAATTGCCAGACACTATGTTGACCAATCATGGCCTACTACCCGGTTGAGACAATAGGCGCGTTGGTCGCAATCGAGTAATGCCCTAGGGCCTCGACCGAACCCACGGATCTGTCATCTATCTTCAGCGATATCCCGCCCGTGGACGGTCAGCGCCCAAATCACTGTAACCGCAATCGCAATGGCGATGATCGACCAGATCGGGTAGTACGGCAACCAAGCAAAATTCCAGACAACGGCGAGACCAGCAACGATCACACCAACCGTGCGGGCCGCCACATTCCCAGAAAAGATCCCAATGCCGGAAAGCACGAGGACAACTCCTCCGGCCAGGTGGATCCAACCCCAGGTCGTAATGTCGAACTTAAAGACGTATTCGCTTGTTAGGACGAAGAATTCATCGTTGAATAACGCCACGATTCCCTGAATGATGTCGAAAACGCCCATCACGACAAGCATGATTCCGGCAAACGCCGACCATCCGACCGCTGACCCACTGTATTCGCTGGTCATAAACACTCCCTTTGCTAGATGACGTCGCCCCAAGCGGCGCGAAATTGAAAAGCTTGCCAACGAGGTGAATTGATCGCTGTCTGCGAGGACACCGCAATCGGCAAGACCGGCAGCATAGCGGTGCACGCGTACCGTGGCTCACCGAGAATGGCTGCGCTTTCCTCGTCGGGAGAATCGGAACAAGGCGCGGAGAGCCTGATACCGGCTTCGAACGCAGAAACAACTCCCGTGACTGCTCCGGCTTCGTTCAATAGGCACTTCGATTGAGCGTCTCGTGTCGACTCAGACCTGAAGGATCGGACAAGCCTCCATGAAGGCCCTTGTCGCGTGTCTCTCGCAGTGCATCGTATCGGGCTTTATCATCGACCACGCTCGAGCTCTGCACACGAGAACAGGGGAGGCATGTCGACGGGGTCTCGAGCACTCAGCCCTGAGTGGCCGGCGCCGAAGTGTCAAGCGAAAGGTGAACACAATTGCTGAAACCAAAAGGTGAACTCACTAGGGCGCAGTTGTACTACGTCGACTTCATGATGGACGTACTCACCTTCACGGTGGTGCTCAATCTCTTCGCGGAATTTGTCGACGAGATCGTCTTCTCCTCGTTCACCGTGTCGTTGTTGACGGCAGTCGTGATGAAGGGTTTGCTCGACTTGATTCAGTTGCTCGTCGATCGTCTAAAACGCTACTTCAGCGAGAGGGAGGGGACAGGCGCCCGCGTCGGGTTCTGGCTGTCGGCGTGGGCCATCTTGTTTTTCAGCAAGATTGCGATCCTCGAGATAGTCGACGTCATCTTCGAAGACGACGTCGATCTGGGAGGTTTCTTGTATGTCTTGGTTCTGGTCGTTGTGATGATGGTTGCTCGGCGGATCAGCACCGCGGTATTCCTCCGATTCGGTCGATCTGGTGCGGATTCGGGGGCTGGCATCAAACCTGCCAGCGGGTGACTTTCGACGGTAAGCTCACCCCCAAGTATGAGATTCCGTAAGACGATCGCGACGGGCGCCCTTGGGTTGACCCTTGTGTTCAGTGCAACAGCATGTAGTCCTGTAGAGGACGAAGTAGACAAGACCGAAGACGAACTCGAGGACAAAGCCGACGAGGTCGAAGAAGACCTCCGAGATGTCGAAGAAGGCTAGGTAGCGTGTCCGAACAGGCTGTCATGATAGGAGACACATGATCGGTCGAAGAAGACGGGCCTCCCGAAGAGTCGCAAGACGTACGTCTCGCCGAACGGCCAGACGTACCTCTCGTCGGGTCAGCCGAAGGCAAGAGGCCATGTACGACGAGCCGGCCTACAGCGAGCCTGAGTACGCACCGCCTCCACCGCCTGCAGAACCCGAGGTGGACAGATACGACGAGCTCAAGAAAGCGAAAGAACTTCTGGACTCGGGGATCCTCACCGAAGATGAGTTTGCCGCTGAAAAGGCCAGGATTCTGGGCGAGTAGTCGAAGCCGTGCATAGGGCTCACTGGGCAGCCTCCATCGTCACAACGCGCTGAGGAAATGGGATCTCGATTCCGGCGGCGTCAAGTGTCTCCTTGATGGCCTCGGCGACGCGTGCACGAACCTCTATCCGTCGACCATCATCGTGCCAGAAGTGGATGGTGATCCCGATACTGGAATCGGCGAACTCATGAATGAACGCCTGAGGCGTCTTCTCCCGTAGAACACCGTCAACCCGGGCGGTGGCTTCGGCGAGCAGAGCCTGAACTGCGGATATGTCTGTGTCGTACGCAACGCCCACATCGACCTCCGACCGCCGTATGGGCATACTTGTGTAGCTGACAATCGGATCATCGACAACTTGCCTGTTTGGCAAATGAACAGTGCGGTGGTCGTCCGTCTCGATCACAACCGCGTGACCGTCGATCCTTTCGACAGTCCCGCTGAAACCGCCGGCTTCTATGCGATCACCGACATGAAAGGGTGCTCGAATCTGGAGAAGCATCCCAGCGGCGAAATTCTCGAGGACTCCCTTGCCGGCCAACGCCAACATGCCGGCAACAAAAAGGACGGCTAGTACGGCGACACCAATGTCGTATCCCAGAACGCCAAGAGCGAACAGGATCCCAACGAGCATGACCGTCCAGCCCGCAACTTGACCAAGTAGGCGAGGCATGTTCTCGTCGAGACCCTCGTATTGCCCTAGTTGTTTTCGTATGCGCCGTCTCAGCCACCCGGCAACCACTCCTGCGACAACCACCACAACAGCTGCCAGGATCAGGTCAGTCAACTCCAACGAACTTGGATCGATGCTTCTCTCTTGCGCGAGCACCATTCTTCTCCTCCTTATAGTCAATCATCAGTGAACACGATCTTGACCCATTCTCGAGCACGCGACAAGAGCTCTAGGCAACACCTAGAAGGGAAGGTATTTCGATTTGTGGGCTTCGGGCCTTATCTCAGCGGATAGAGCGAGATCAACAATGATTACGAGAAATCACAACCTAGGAGCTGTGGCATGGCTGAAGAAGTGAATGAGCTCGTGGAGTACACGCCTGGGACCGAGTTTCCTGGTGTCCTTGGAAGAACGGTTGAGGACTCAAAAGAAGCTTGGCCTGTGCCCAGCCGCGCCCCAGCGGATGCACCCAACGTCTTGTTCTATGTTCTTGACGACACCGGGTTCGGCCAGTTGTCCCCCTGGGGCGGCTTGATCGAGACACCGAATCTCCAACGTGTCATCGACAAAGGTGTCCTCTACACCAACTTTCATACGACTGGTCTCTGCTCGCCGACCCGTGCCTGCATTCTCACCGGCCGGAATCACCATTCGAGTGGGTTGGGGTCTATTAGTGAATGGTCGACCGGGTTTCCGGGCTACAACGGTCGGGTGCCCTTCGAACATGGGTTTCTGGCTGAAATCTTGAAGGACCAGGGTTACAACACTTACGCCGTCGGGAAATGGCATTTGAGCGTCGCCACCGAGGCAACTCCGGCTGGACCGTACGACACGTGGCCGAGCGGCCGGGGGTTTGAGCGTTTCTATGGTTTCCTCCCGGGTGAAACGGATCAGTGGTACCCCGACCTCACTTACGACAACCATTCTGTGGACCCACCGGCCACCCCCGAGGAGGGCTATCACCTCTCAGCCGATCTGGCGGACAAGGCAATTCAGTTCATCGGCGACGCCCACGTCAACGCACCGGACAAACCGTTCTTCCTCTACTATGCCACCGGTTGCGGGCATGCTCCCCACCACATCTTTCAGGAGTGGGCAGACAAGTACGACGGTAAGTTCGACATGGGTTGGGATGACTATCGCGAGGTGGTGTTTGCCAACCAGAAGAAGCTTGGAATCTTCGCCGACGACGTCGAAATCTCGCCACGCGACCCCGACGTTCCGGAATGGAGCGGCCTCTCGGAGGAGGAGAAGGATCTCTATACCCGGATGATGGAGGTGTACGCCGGTTTCCAGTCGTTCACTGATCATCACTTTGGGCGGATCCTCGACTTCTTGGAGAAGATCGGAGAGCTCGACAACACGTTGATCATGTTCATCTCTGATAACGGCGCAAGCCCCGAGGGTGGCGATGTGGGAAGTCTCAACGAGTACAACTTCTTCAACTTCAAACCGGAGAGTCTCGAAATCAACCTTTCGATGCTTGACAAGCTCGGCAGTTCTGAGACCTACAACCATTACGCATGGGGTTGGGCTCATGCTGGGAATACACCGTTTCGTCGATGGAAGAAGGAGACGTTCCGTGGCGGCACCACCGATCCGTTCGCCATTTCGTGGCCGGCGCGTTTTGAGGGCCGGGGAGAGGTGCGACACCAATATGGTCACGCCATCGACATGGTGCCAACCGTGCTCGACCTACTCGGCATCGACCCTCCGGACACCATCAAGGGAGTGGAACAGGACCCTATGGAGGGTGTCAGCTTGGCCAACACGATCGACGATGCTGACGTGGATTCGGACCATCAGGTGCAGTACTTCGAGATGTTCGGATGCCGCTCCATCTACAAAGACGGTTGGAGGGCCGAGTGCGGCTGGCCCGGACCCGACTATGCAACTGGAGCTAAGAATGGGCACCGCTTTGGTGATCCCATCACCGCCACTGACCTGGAGGAGTTGGAGAAGAGCTGGCAGCTGTTCAACTTGGATGATGATCCGGCGGAGGCCCACGATGTTGCTTCGGAGTATCCCGAGAAGTTGCAGGAACTGATCGGCATCTGGTGGGAGGAGGCCGACAAGTACAACGTGCTACCGCTACAGGGCACTGTTGCTCAGCGGTTCGGGTTCCCTCGTCCGCAGACGACGGCACCGAGGGACCGGTATGTCTACTTTCCTGGTTCGCCCGTGCCGTTTCTGAGCCAGCCGCTCATCTACAACCGTTCGCATGTGATCGAAGCCGAACTGACCATCCCGAGTGGTGGCGCAGACGGGGTCATCGTCGCATCAGGGGCGCATACCGGTGGCTACTCCCTGTTCATCAAACACGGGATGCTCCATTACGTCTACAACTATCTGGGGCGCAAGATGTTCAGAATCGACTCCACGGAGGCAATGCCGGAAGGGGATGCGAAGGTCGTCTACGAGTTTGAGGTGACCGGAGAGCCCGATATTCGCCAAGGCAACGGATCGCCTGGGATAGGCAGGCTATTCCTCAATGGGGAACCAGTAGGTGAGGTCGAGATGGATGTCACGGTTCCACTCCTATTCTCCGCTGAAGGCATGAGCATTGGCTATGACTATGGCGACAGTGTCGACCACGAGAGCTACAAGCCCCCGTTCCGATTCAGTGGCGCCATAAAATCGGTGATATTCGACCTGTCGGGTGATGCGATAAGAGACGCGGAGGCCGAGGCTCGACACACCATGTCCAAGCAGTGACCCGTGGTCTCTGGGGCTGCGCCCCAGGGATGCGGTGACTGCATAGTTGACTTCGAGGTAGATACCTGCGACTGCGAGACGGTCCGGATCCCGCCCAGGTCAAGTTCTGAAGCTCCTCTCAGAGTGTGGGCGTCTGGGCCGCAGTCGGGCCGCGTCTGGGCCACGAGACACGCGAAATGGAGCGAGACGACGCGGGCCGGAGTGAGATTGAGCAGTCACGCACACCGCCGATTCTGCCTGTCTCGTCGAGCACATTGACCGATTCCCCATGTGAGGGGCTGCTCCGCGGGTAGGACTCGAACCTACAACCAATGGATTAACAGTCCACTGCTCTGCCAATTGAGCTACCGCGGAATGGCGCCGAAGGGCCATGAGAGGATACCAAGCGATGTTCCGTAGTCCGAGTTGGCCATGATCTGTC
>PVMS01045325.1_pt1 | contig 10626 bp, 7 predicted proteins | sample 1853461 | NCBI WGS metagenome assembly PVMS01 (sample SAMN08582032, study PRJNA380276) | Marine sediment metagenome, whole genome shotgun sequencing project. | isolation source: ocean sediment barecode stripped | collected 2017
CAAAAGCAACACTTTGCGAGCATGAACGGTATCCGGCCGGCCCAGGTTTTTTCCCTGCAATGGTAGTTGAGTCCTCAGATTTGCCGGTATCAGCCCGCGCAGTGGTCTGGCCAGCCAGACACCGGTCTGCAGCAACTCCGTGCGCGGTATCAGTGTAGTCATGGCCTTGCGTTTTAAGCGGTCAATGCCATGCCGATGCTGCTGCTCCTCGAGCATTTCACGCCCGGTTTCCAATAAACGGCTATAACGGACACCGGAAGGGCAGGTGGTTTCACAAGCGCGACATAGCAGGCAGCGATCGAGATGACCCTGTATCTGCCGATTGGCCGGTTGGCCTTCCAGCAATTGCGTGATCAGATATATTCGTCCGCGCGGGCCATCGGATTCATGCCCCAGTAGTTGGTAGGTTGGGCAGGTTGCGTTGCAAAAACCACAGTGTACGCATTTGCGTACGATCTTCTGCGCCTCGATAGCCCAGGCCTCGTCTGCGATCTTTTTATCGAGATGAATCTCCATCTGGCTACAGTTCGGGGTACATTCGTCCGGGATTCAAAATACCGGCAGGATCAAGTGCGGCTTTGAAGTGCCGGTTCGCTGCCAATAAATTTCCTTCCAGCGGGTGATAGGTGGCCACCGTGTCATCATCACTGAAACATTCTGCGTGCCCGCCCAGGCGGCTCGCCCATGAACGTATCGAGTCGGGCGGAGTTTCGCTTTTCAGCCAGCGTTGCGCACCGCCCCAGTCCAGCAATTGACGCTGGTTATCAGCGACAGGCCCACTCATGGGGGCAAGGCTGATGCGCCACAAACGCCCTGGTTGCTGAAAAAAGTCCAGTCTGAAATTATTGAGGTCGTGCCAGTAGTTTTCGTCGGCACAAATCTGCCCGCCAATTTGCGCCTGGCCATGCCTGATACTTGCAGCAGAGCCCGACAGCCTGATGCGGATATTGCTGCCATCCCAGCAAGCGGCGCTGATGGCCTGTGTCTTGCCTGTCCAGAGACACATTTTATTCAATGCGGTGAGTTCATCGCTTTCTTCATGGAGCAGGGTTTGTTCGACTTCGGGCGAGGGAATTACCCTTAGCGCGATTTTTAACAATACACCCAGTGTACCCATCGAACCTGCCATGGGCCGGAACAGGTCAAAGCCCGCAACGTTTTTCATGACCTTGCCACCGGCCGTCACCTTTCCCCCCCGGCCGTTAACAAAATTGACACCGAGCAGGAAGTCGCGTACCGCACCCGAGTAAGCACGCCCTGGTCCGGCAAGACCCGCAGCAACCGCACCACCGAGGGTGGCTCCTGCGTTCACAAATGGCGGTTCGAAGCCAAGCATCTGCCGGTGGGCGCTCAATGTGCTTTCAATTTCCTTTAACGGGGTACCGGCGCGGGCGACCAGCACCAGTTCGGCGGGGTCATATTCGATAATGCCGCAGTGGCCCGTGACATCAAGCGGCCTGCTGTTTTTTGCCGGTTGGCCCAGAAAAGACTTGGTTCCGGCACCGACAATATTGAGGGGTGATTCAGCCAGGTAGGCAGCCTGTACACGTGAAGTGATTTCTCCCGCCATGCAAAACATCAGAAACGCTCCAGTTCCGGATGGGGAAGTTCGCCGTGATGGACATGCATTGCGTTAAATTCAGCACAACGCGCCAGCGTCGGTACGGCCTTGTCCGGGTTGAACAGACCCTGGGGATCGAAGGCTTTGCGGACGTACAGAAATTGGGACAGGGAAGCTTTATCGAACTGAACACACATGCGGTCAATTTTCTCCACGCCAACACCGTGCTCGCCGGTTATCGTACCGCCTGCAGCAATGCACAGGTCAAGGATTTCGCCGCCGAATTCCTCCGCTTTGTTGAATTCATCGGGCTGGTTGGCATCATATAGAATCAAGGGATGCAAATTTCCGTCACCGGCATGGAAGACATTGGCAACCCGCAGTCCATACTTTTCAGAAAGCCGGGATATCCTGGTCAGCACATTAGCCAGTTCCTTACGTGGAATGGTCCCATCCATACAGTAATAATCAGGTGAAATCCGGCCCATGGCCGGAAACGCATTTTTTCTTCCGGACCAAAAACGTGCACGTTCTTCTTCGTCGTGCGAAAGGCGGATGTCTGTGGCGCCTGCATTTGTCAGCAATGCCTTGACTTTTTCAAGCTGGCTGTCGACATCTTGCCCGGTACCATCCAGTTCACACAGTAAAATGGCCGCCGCATCGGTAGGGTAGCCCGCCTTTACAAAATCCTCCGCAGCCTGTATGGCCGCCTGGTCCATCATTTCGAAGCCGGCTGGAATAATGCCGGCAGCGATAACCGCGGCCACCGCGTTGCCGGCTTTTTCAATATTGTCAAATGCCGCCATCAGTACCCGCGCAACCTCGGGCCGGGGCAGCAGACGTACGATGACCTCGACCACCAGGCCGAGCATGCCCTCCGAACCCATCATCAGGGCGAGGAGGTCGTAACCCGGTGCGTCGAGGGCCGTGCTTCCGAAAGTGACCAGTTCGCCGCTTATAGACACCATTTTGACCTGCAGGACATTGTGCACGGTCAGGCCGTATTTGAGACAGTGCACACCGCCGGCATTTTCCGCGACATTGCCACCTATGGTGCAGGCGATCTGTGAAGACGGGTCGGGTGCATAATAAAGTCCCAGGTGTTGCACCGCCTCTGATATTTGCAGATTACGCACGCCGGGTTGCAGGGTAGCGGTGCGGTTGCGCGGGTCGATGTGTAAAATCTTGTTGAGCCTGGCCACGGATAACACGACGCCGTTCTTATGTGGCATTGCCCCGCCGGATAGACTGGTACCCGCGCCACGCGGCACGATGGGGGTGGCGGTCTGCTGGCAGATTTTCATTACCACCTGCACCTGTTCAACCGATTCCGGCAATACGACCACCCGTGGCATCTGCCGGTATGCGCTGAGTCCATCACATTCATAGGGTTTCATGGAGCCTGGGTCGGAAACGACACAGCTTGCCGGTAGTACCGACTCGAGTTGTTTGATAAGCGGATCGTTGGCGGCAGCTGATCTGGTCATGATGAACTCTTCTGAAGCGGGTGAAATTGAATGAAACACGGGACAGTTTAATTTTACTTGAAAAATCATTGAGGGGGCCATGCAGATTGTTAATAAACAGGTAGCGTGGGTGTTAGGATAAAGAAACCACGGCTGTGGACCGGCCCCGGGAGCCAGAAGCACATGATTTATTACTGCCATGCCTGAGTCGATTATGACTGCCTCGCGGCGGGAACCGGTGCAACGGGTCCTGGTGATCCGCATTGGCCGCCTCGGCGACACGATTATGGCAACACCGGTCATTGAGGTTCTGCAGCGCAGGTATGGCACGGGTGTATTGATTGATTTTGCAGCCAGTCCCGGTGCTTCGACCCTGATACTGGAGATGGACAAACGCATCAACCGCGTCTTTCCTGTCGCTCACCGGCGCATTCCATGGCGTATCCATCCTGTTAAGCGTGAACTTGAAAAACAGACTCGCCATAGTCCCTATGACCTGGTGATCAACCTGGAGTGTGGCGAGCAATGCGATGACTTTATCAGGTTCGTGAATAGCCGGGAATTTTGTGGCCGGCCCCGGATTGAACCCCGACACCAGCCAGGACGACACTGCGTGGATACCGAAAAAACCATTTATGCAGAATTGCTGGGTCTTGAAACCACCGCAGCGGCCGGCTTGTCACTGCAATTGCAGATGGATTCACAGACCCTTCCTGTGCCGCAGGCAACGGACTATGTGGTTATCAATCCCGGTTTTTCCGGTCTACAGAGGCAAGGCTATCGAAGCCACCGTCGCTGGCCGGATGATCACTGGCAAAGACTGATCGAATTACTCACCCGGCGCAGCGGTTTACAAGTGCTCGTCAATGGCACCGATGAGGAACAGCAATGTTTCGCCATGCTATTGAAACAGCCCGGTGTTCACTCCCTGTTTGGTAGTTCGCTACCTGTACTGGCAACGGCGCTTGAACAGGCCCGCGGTCTGATTTCAGTGGATACCGGCACCGTGCACCTGGCAACGGCCCTGGGTACACCGACCATTGCGCTTCTGGGCCCAAGCAATCACCTGCTCACCGGACCCTATTCCGGAAAAGTGCCACAGCGGGTGCTTGTCAGGGGCCTTGACTGCCAGCCCTGTGTTCAAACCGCACACCAGAAACAATGTAGTTTCAATCGATGTATGTCCGAGCTTGAGCCTGAACGGGTATTTGAAACCTGCGGGCAGATACTGCACCTCAGGCAGGGGCTGGAGCGGTCTTGACTTCAGGAATCTGCGCTGAGAACCTGCTCGCCCTTGGCGATGGCCATGGCGCCGCTTCGCACCACTGCCAGGATCTCGGAGTGGGCCGCTACCTGCGAGATAAAATCATCCATGTGGACGTTCGCGCCGGTAAATTCCAGTGTGTAGTTAGCCGGATTATCGTCAAGTACGCGGGCACCGGCCGCCTCGATGATATGCGGCAGGCTTGCCTTGCCTTGTTCTGAGATCGCTACTTTCATCAGTAACAACTCGCGCTCGATATGATCATCCATGGTCATATCTGCACTATTAACCACATCCACCAGCTTGAGTAACTGATTGTTAATTTGTTCGATCACAGCGTCCGAACCCCGGGTGACCAGGGTCAGGCGTGATAATAGCGAATCTTCGGTCGGTGCAACGCTCAGCGATTCGATGTTATAGCCGCGGGAGGAAAAAAGAGCCACGACACGTGCCAGTGCACCGGCCTCGTTTTGCATCAGGACTGAGATAATATGTCGCATTTTGTTACTGCTCCGGCAACGATCCAATGAGTAAAAATTCGAGTATCAGCTTTGCGGTCATATTCGCGCAGAATCATCGCTATTGCAATGCGTGAATAATTACCCGACACTGCAGGATTCTATAATTCAAGGCGGTTTTGGTCGCGATATCACTATTATTCATTTCCAGACAATCCATATGAAGCAATCCACACAAACAGAAGCATCGGTTCCGCACCCACTTGCAGGCAAGGAAATGACCGGTGCCGATATCATTATGCAGGTATTGGCCGACGAGGGTGTTGATACCATTTTCGGTTACAGTGGCGGAGCGATCCTGCCCACCTATGATGCGGTTTTCCGTTACAACGACGAGCATCGCGGCAGCGATGGACGCGATGCGATACCGCTGATCGTACCTGCGAACGAGCAGGGCGCCGGTTTCATGGCAGCGGGTTACGCAGGCGCAAGCGGCAAGGTTGGCGTGGTGATGGTGACCTCAGGTCCCGGCGCTACCAATATGGTCACACCGGTGCGTGACAGCCTGGCAGACTCAACCCCGATCGTGGTGCTCTGTGGCCAGGTACCCACCACCGCCATTGGTTCTGATGCCTTCCAGGAAGCGCCGGTATCCAGTTGTCTTGGACCGGTGTCCAAACACACTTTCCTGGTAACCGATCCGGAAAGACTTGAATCCACCATGCGCGAAGCGTTTGAGATTGCCCGTACCGGCCGTCCGGGTCCGGTTGTCGTGGATTTGCCCAAGGATGTGCAAAACTGGATCGGTCAATTCAAAGGTGAGGGACTGCTGCCGGTTCGCGGATATCGGGCGCGTATGAAGTCACTGCAGGAGAACCTGCTGGAGGAATACGAGTGCGCGGTTTTTTTTGACATGCTGCACAACGTCGAGCGCCCCTTGATTTATGCCGGTGGTGGTGTGATCAATGCGAATGCCACAGAGGAACTGCGCCGGTTTGCAGACCGTTTCCAGATACCCGTCACAACCACCTTGATGGGTATCGGTGCTGTTGATACCACCGAACCCCTGTCCTTACACATGCTCGGCATGCATGGCACGGCCTGTGCCAATTACGCGGTGGAGGATTGTGACTTCCTCATCGCGGTTGGCGCGCGGTTTGATGACCGTGTTGCCGGCTTGCCGGCCAAATTCGCACCGAAAGCAAAATTCATTGCCCAGTTCGATATCGATCCGTCGGAAATAGGCAAGGTCAAACCGGTGGACTGGTTCCACCTGGGTATGCTCAAGCGGGATCTGGGTGACTTGTGTGACTATGCCGAGTCTTGCTCCATAAGCACGGACTTCAGCGCCTGGCATCGGGAAATCGCTGCCCTTAAAAGCACCTATGCGCTAAATTACGATCGCGAAAGCGAGCTTATCCAACCCAACGCCGTGATTGAAGCCATCAATGAAATCACCCGTGGTGATGCGATCATCACCACCGGTGTGGGTCAGCATCAGATGTGGGCTGCCCAGTACTTCGATTTCAAGCACCCGCGTCTGTGGCTGACTTCCGGCAGTATGGGCACGATGGGTTTCGGCTTACCTGCTGCCATCGGGGCGCAATTCGCGGAGCCTGATCACCTGGTGATCGATGTTGACGGTGACGCCAGTATTCGCATGAACCTGGGCGAACTTGAGACAGTCACCACCTACGAGATCCCGGTCAAAGTGCTGGTATTGAACAATTATGGTGACGGTATGGTGCGGCAATGGCAAAAGCTGTATTACAAGGGACGTTTGTCTGCCAGTGATAAGTCATTAAGAAAAAAGGATTTCGTCAAGGCCGCCGAGGCGGACGGATTCGGATTCGCACGACGCCTCGATGAGCGCTCAGAAATCACCAGGCTGGTAAAGGAATGGCTGGAATTTGACGGCCCGGCCTTCCTCGAGGTAATCATCGACCCCGATGCCTGTGTATACCCGATGGTAGGCCCTGGTCTCTCCTATGACCAGATGGTCACAGGTGACTTCATACCCAACCGCCATGACACCGGGGAGGACGATATCGATGCTTCGTCGATGTTTTGATAATCAGTCAATAAGGCTGCGCCATGACTGACGGCCTTTTATGCCGTCAGATAGTTCTTCTTCAGGTGAGCCTGTATTCGGATCAATAAAACCAGCCTTGCCACCACTACCTGTATAGGTTGTGACAATTTCTTCTGTACCATCTCTGAAGAGTTGATAGGTGGTCATTGAGTCATCATCATTGATAGTCTCAATTTTGATGTACTGTGTATTATCACTGTAGGTTGTCGTGGTGGTAGTGACTAAACCATCAATACTGACAATGACCTCGATTCCAATGATGGCCAGTCCAGCCCCAAAAACACCGTCTTTGGGATCGGCCGAACCATCTGCTGCTATTTGATCATGATCGGAAGATGTAAAATCTTCCGGCGGATCGGCGACCCAACCCGTTTCACCATAGCAAAATGTATTGGGATGGTGCCAAAAGCTGGTGTACTCGGCCAGGACATAGGTAGTGAAATCCTCCTGCCTGACCCGCCCGCCATAGCTTACAGAGGGGCCGTTGAGTTCCAGTGCCGAAGCTGGTGTGTCAGCACTGATAATCTGCAAGGTCAATGCGCCATTGAATCGTTCATCGTTAGGTCCTGGTGTCTCTACACTGCCATTCGCGTTGACTCGATTAACGCAGTCGGTCTGGGTAGGTATCAGACCAGCACGAAGTATCCCCCCATCTCCCCACCAGTCCCTGGACTTGAATGCATCAATCGGCAGGTTATAGATCAATGTATCAATATCCTCCCGGGTGTATTCTTTCAGACCCTGTAACAATGTTTCAGCATTGGTTTCACTCGCCAAACCACCGTAGGTCTTCACACTTTCATACTCTGCCCCGCCCACAGATAAGGTAGCCGCTGGATTGAGATATTGGTTCATCACCAGAATTCTGAATGGAGTTGTCGCATCCGAAAGGGCATTTGGAAGATTAAAATCGACCACACTTGCATTGAGCATGTTCACGCCAGTCACATCATACTTGTCGTCGTATTCGTGCTCGTGTTGCTGCTTCAGGTAAGTTGATGATGTGACTTCTTGTGAAGTGATCATATTACAAGTTACTGTTTGATTGTATTCTATTTTTTTCGTGTCCTGATTGTCTTTGCAAATACTGCCTGTTATATAGTCAGTCAGGTAGGAATACCCAGATGGTATTGTTGCGTTGTCTACACAGATTTTGTCAGCAATCGCGTCGTACTCTTTTTCGACATCGCTTGTTTTTTTGCAAATAGTACCTGTTGCACTACTTTGCGTGGGAGTGATTATTGTTTCAGTAACGTCCCCACCGTAATAGTAAATATCAAAATCAAAATGACCACCCGATACGCCAGGATCATCTGGAGGAGTAGGTACGCCATCAGTCACGGGCAAATCCGGGTGAAACGCATATAAAGTGGTACTGAATCCATCGGCTTTAACCAGCAGTGGTTGAGAAAAAACGCCACTGCCCAGGTATTTGGAAACGGGGATATGATTATTGTCAGCCAGGTCTGAATCATTGAATGAGCCATCTTCATTCAAGTCAAAAATGGGTGCGCCTGGGGGCCCACCGGTATTAAACACGAGTTCATTCAGCCAGTTCTCGCCCGTTCCAATGGTTGGATTGGTAGACAAGAAATAGAAACGACCGTTATTGTAGAAAGGCCTTTCACCGACAACACGTTCGCCCGGTGGCAGAGCAACTTTCCAGCCTTTGTGGTGTCCGGTTGACCAATCGGGTGAATGGTCGGTTACTGTGCGAACTTTACCGTTACCAAACGTAGACGCAGTGAATGTCTGGATAATGGTTTGATAATTTTCATCCGGCGCCCCATCCCAAACTCCATACACATAATGTACGCTGGTATCTGTCTTGTCACCCGATGTGAGAATACGACCGGTGGCAAAGTTTATCATTTGGCCACCCAGGGGATGAGGTCGAATGACCGGCGCAGAGGTAATTGCCTGAACAGGAGAGGTGGTCAGCACCAGGCTGGATGTGTTGTTGCTTAAATCAAATTTCCATAAATTACCGTCAATATCACCCGCATAGGCATACTCGGGCTTTGCATCACCATCCTTATCAAACAAGGTGGGTGATGATAAGCCGTTTGGGCTCATGGTTGAGCCTGACCCCGTGTCTATCGCACTGATTAACGCACCGGTAACGGCGTTAACGATATATAAGACAGCATGCCCGTTGCCTGCATTAACATAGCCGTTACCGAAAATAACAGCGGCTGTACCATCACCAAGCTTGGTCAATAATGGGGTGCCGTAGGTATGGCCCAAATTACTAAATGAACCCGTTGCCGTTAATTCCCACAATACTTTGCCGGCTACATCTGCCTCGCTTTCAACCGTAGGCGTTGTCACATCAAGCGCGTATAAGCCTGCACCACCAGCGCCCAGGCCACCGACCAGTATGGTTTTTCGGGTACCTGAGATATTCATGTTGTCAATGCTTATTGGTCCATCGACAAAATGGCTGTGAACATATGAATTGTTGGTGAGCTTGCTCAGATTTGGTATCACCATCGAAGGGATATAAGCAAAAATTTCCACCCCGGTGTTGGCATCAAAGGCATGCAACATACCATCGTTTGAGCCAACATACAGACTCTGATTTATACCATCATTCCAAAAATAGATATTTGAGTGCAGGACGTCACCCATGACCGATTCGCGCTGGCGTAATGAAAGTCCATTGGGTTCTTCATTGCTTCGGTCACCCCTGACAAAGTTCAGGATCGCTTCGGAACCGATGGCAGTTTGTGCTGCTTCAGTCAAGCTTGCCCAACGGAAAGGACCACCGTAGGTGGCTATTTTCCTGCCGGTACCATAGTTTGCACCATCCAGTAATGAAGCTGCAGTTGTGAGTGTCGGGTCCGCTTCGTCCCAGGGTCCCGTGGTCTGTACCCTGGCGGTACTATTAATATGTCTGGCGATTACATTGCCTGACCATCTGTCTTTGCGATAGTCAAGCTGGTAGTAATTATTTGCTCCGTGGGAAAGATCAAAAAATGTCACGGCAGGTTTTGAAATCCAGCCTGTTGGTTGTGAATCAGGCGTGAATCGTGGGGCTGCGACTACGCCATCAGTTTGAAGCCATAACACGCAAGCGATTAACAGAATCTGTTTGGCAGTGTTTAGCATGATGTAATTCTTCTCCTATATACAATCACGCCCCTTTTGTTGTCAGTGCATAAACGATAACGCGTGCAGGCGATAAGTCGTCTGCAGTAGAACCAGGCTGTTAATGTCTCCACCCCAGGCACGGGTGGTAATACGAAACGTGGCGTAAACCCTGCTTGAATCTACACTTGGGTCAGCCCGGATTAATTCGATGATGTATTCTGGCTCGGCAACAATGGTTGCCAGATCCGTTGCGGCAGTTTTCACCACACCGTCTACATATGGGAAAATTTCTGACTGTAATGGTCCGCTATCACTACATAAGCCATTTACACAGAATGGTGCTGTGGTGTTTCGAAATGGCGGACCGGACAGGTTCAACGGGGCAAATGCTGCGGCACCACTTTCAATAAATGCCTCGGCCTCGCGCAAAGCACTTTCAGCAGCCTGAAATGCGATATTGTTATTTTGTGAGTTACCCGCCATTCTCTCTTCTATCGCGGTTACCCTCACCGCGCTAACCATGACAAGGGTCAGTAGTAATAACACCACCAGACCAATAACCAGTACGATACCTGATTGCGATTTGAAGTTGTGATGAGAATTCATTGTGAATATAAGCGCTCAGGAACCAACCAGGTCGTCATCATTAGCATCCTGGAGAATTCCATTTGAATCACTGTCTATGGCACGGC
>PVMS01085043.1_pt1 | contig 10624 bp, 10 predicted proteins | sample 1853461 | NCBI WGS metagenome assembly PVMS01 (sample SAMN08582032, study PRJNA380276) | Marine sediment metagenome, whole genome shotgun sequencing project. | isolation source: ocean sediment barecode stripped | collected 2017
GACATAACTACCGGGTCATCGTCAGTGACCTGGAAGTTATGTCCTTTGCGGATGGAGATCTCATCAATACCGATGGCCCGGGGTGCGGGCAGTCCTGCCAGATCAACCTGCTTTTGCATATAGAGCTTATCGAGATCTTTCACCGTGCTGTGGTGCAGGCGTTCCATCTCGGCAACGGTTTTGTTCGGCATATCCCGGCACAGCTTGCCCACATGTATGGCAAAGCGTTGGGTATAGCGAGGGTTCTTTGCCAACCAGTCAAGGTATTCTACATGCACGCCGTCGCACCTCGGACAACGGACACGCCAGCGCTCAAACTCCAGATGAATTCGCCATCCGGCAACCGAGAGGTCTCGTACTCGCAGAATCCTCTTATCGTAACGCCCTCGACAGCGGTGACCACAGTGCGAACAGATAGCTGTTTTTTTCGCCTCTTGAGCTGGATGACGCGGGCGTACCGATCACCAAACACACCCGCCAATTTCGATGAGGCGGTAAATCCGGGGAATGCAAAGAGCGCTCGTATCGACTTAGGATTCTTCATGGCATTAGCCTAACCAAAAAACGAAACCGTTTTTTCCTGTCACAGCATTGGTGAATCTACTACTATTATAGGACAATGCATCAACTCATTACTATTTTTCACCCACACGAACCCGCGTAGACCCGTACTTATTATGCAGGCGATACCCTATACCACGCCACCACATGCATCGTAGATCACGATATCGATCTTGAATATTCGCTTCAGCCACTTCGCCCAGGTTAACGCGGCCCAGCGTTCCGTGACGGTGCTCAGGTCATCGGTAGAGCTAACACTCAGCAGAATGACCGTTTTTGCGTTGCCGACATTCAAATCTGTAAACAGAACTTCTGGAATGGGTCATACCCGGATGTACAGTGGTTTCTAATATTAGCGACTGGTGTAGTTCCGTAGACGACCCAACCCGGTCGTACAGAAATTCTCCTTAAATGTCAGGAATGTAAGCAGACCTACAGAGGCTAGATGCGGATCGGCAACTATCGACTTTTCAGGCATTCACGGTTACTGCTTAGGGCTGATTCATAATCGTTTAGATTCAGATGGGTGACTTCACCCTTATCTAAAGGTCAGATACTGCTCTACGACTTCTGATCAATAGGTAATCTAGATGTATTAACTTAACATTATAATCAATCACTACATATCAGTAGTAGACAAATGTGGCCAGTGTCACACCCTCTTTTAACAGAGTTTGTTAAAAAGTGTGACTACATTCCGATAGCATACAAATATTTTCAATGTTCCCAAGGTGATGACCATGAAAACAACACGCTCCACTCTGATTAAATGTATTGCTGTTACTTTCGCGGCGCTAATGCTAACTGCCTGTGGCAGTGGCAGTGGCGGTGGTGGTGGGTCTGCAGGTAGCGGCGGGTTGTCGCTCAATATTACCGATGCACCCGTCCTGAATGACGATATTGCCGAGGTCTGGGTGCGCTTCACTCATGTCATCATTCATTCTGACGGAGGCGACGATACCCCTCAGCCTGTGACTGATGGTACCAATGACTGGATCGACATCAATTTAAAAGAACTGACTGCAGGCAAGACCATGCTGTTGGGCGAGTTTGATCTGGATGCCGGGGATTACAGCTGGATCCGGCTGGTTATTGATCCTGAACATACCGTCATCGTTGAAAGAGACGTGGTAGGCGAACCCGACGAGGTAGACGACTCCGAGCCTGACACACTTCATCCTGCTATGAGGCTGGACTGCTCCAGCTGTGACCAGAGCCACCTCAAGCTGAACAGAAGCTTTACTATTGAGAATACAGGCTGGATCAATTTTACGATTGATTTCGACCTGAAGAAGTCCCTGACACTGCAGCTGCCACAGTCTGAGAAACCACGTCCGCACGATGCCTACAAGCTGCGACCCACGCTGCGGATTCTTGATACAGAATTGGCCAGCACCTTCATCTGGGGTTCCGTCACTGACACTCTTCCTACAGGTGGCGATCCGTCCGTGTGCCGGGTTTACACCTATACAGGGGATATTGTTACGGTTGTGCCGGATGACTACTGTAGTGATGTGTGTACGGTAGGCTTGGATCCTGGCGATCGTCCTCTTGACATAGCTCACGTTGAGGGTCCCATTGGCGGACCGTTTGATTACCAGACCGGTTCTCTCTATCCCGGGACCTATACGGTTGCCCTGTTCTGTGAGGCAGAAAATCTGGATGTTGATGAGGCGCTTGCATATATCGGCGAGCAGGAAGTTGATGCAACCCTGACTCCTCCGGATGGGCTTGGCTCAGAGGCTAATTTCGATCTGCAAGATCCAGGTGATACTACTCCTTGACCCATACCGTCTGAATGGGCAACAGAAAACCGGCTTCGGCCGGCTTTTTGTTGGGGTTCTATTCTTCTTGTACATTATTGTGCATTTTTTTCACAGTGGCCTTCGTTAATTCGTTGGTCACCATTTTTTGTTTGTGCTAAAGGTCCGTTTGTGGCAGGTAGTACACATTCGTAATAATATGGTAGTGAGAAATGCGGACTAGAATTGGTATTTCACGCCCAGGTTCCAGTAGGTCACGTCGGAATCTACCATGGTACCATCGGCCTGTATGCCCCAGTGGTCGTCAAACATCCAGCCAATCGCGCCACCCCAGGAACCACTGGTGTCAGACTCGCTTCTTTTGATGCCTGCGACCTTCACCGTAACATCGTTGCGTACCACGCCATACCTAACCTTGATATACGCCCGCTGCCCCCCTCGCACTGCAATATAGGCAGCCTGCGTGTCGAGATCCCAGTTACCCTTATAACCCTGAATCTTGACGTCACCATCGGAAACCGTAGTCGTAAATTCCGCTTCCAACGACACGGCAATGATGTCCTTGGTGTACACGTCGTAGCCCGCAAGAATACCGGCATTCACTGCGTCATCGAAACCGCTGACATTGGCATCCATGATGCCTGTAGAAGTACCCAGATAGAATCCGCCAGCATCGACAGATGTAGAACACGCAGCCAGTATGACTAGAAAACTCCTGATATTGTGTTTCATTCCGTCTCTCTAGCAATAGAAGATTTATCAAGAGTACGAAAAATACGGGTGGAATGCCAAGTTAAACAAAACTTGAAATCCGTCGTGTGGCACAGCAAACCTTCTCCATAAAGCCGTTTAACAATCTACTGATCTTTCTTCCCGGTAAATGTAATTACCGTAGAATGCAGGCTTCATTGATAATGACTGGTTGTGGCTGATCTGAGACGGTTGTCCTATATGACTATGATCCGGGACGTGGCGCCGGGGTACCCAAACGTTTGTTGGCAGGCTTCACGGGCTATCTGCAAACGGATGGTTATGATGGCTACTGCGCAAGAACTGGCTGTTCAGTGCTTCGGTTAAAGGTGTGGAGGCCAGTGCCAATCTGTACTCACTGATCGAAACCGCCAAAGCAAACAAACTGGAGTCCTATGCTTATCTCCGATATCTGTTTACGGAGCTACCACAGGCAGAAACGGTTGAGGCCATCGAGGCACTGTTGCCGGGCAATATCGATAAAGATCAGATCAGGATCGGATGAACAAGTACGTCGTTCGTTAACCGCTTACAAAGCAAGAGCATTAAGAGAGCCTTTTTAATAAGAAACGCTAGCCATACTGCTAGCCAGAGACTAAAAAAGGGCTATCGCAAGACGATAACCCTTTGATAGATATGGCGCGCCCGGAGAGATTCGAACTCCCGACCGCCTGGTTCGTAGCCAGTCTACGCATTTTTACTTGTTATATTAATCAGTCACTTGCACTTCACTGGTAGTTCAAGTTAGCACAAAATTGGCACAGTCTAATTTCCCTTAAAGGCACCAATCGTGGTTCACAGCTACAAAAACTGTATAGACAGTCGATATACATTTATGTATATTTATTGTCTACACAACAGAGGTTACTCCGATGACAGAAACACAGAATCGTGCCGCACCGATTAATATCCGTGCGCGCCCCACGCAGCGCAACCTGATTGACAAAGCAGCAGCGGTGCTCAACAAGAATCGCTCCGACTTCATGCTGGAGGCCGCCTGCCGTGAAGCTGAAAACGTATTGCTCGACCAGCGGCTCTTTCTGGTGGACGACAATGCCTGCCAAGCCTTCGAGACACTCATCGATGCGCCGGTCAAAGACAACCCTGCGCTGCGCAAATTGTTGAATGACAAGGCGCCATGGGAGAAATAACCACACCGGAACCGATCACGACAGCTCACCTCACCGAGCCATTCTCATGTGGCATACCGGTGCTGGACGAATGGCTCAAACGCCGCGCCCTCAAGAACGAAATTACCGGTGCATCCCGCACATTCGTGGTGTGCCAAGAGGAGCGGGTTATCGGTTATTATGCCTTGGCTACTGGCAGCGTCAGGCATCGAGACGCGCCTGGAAACATACGCCGCAACATGCCCGATCCAATTCCGGTCATGGTGCTCGGGAGATTAGCCGTCGATGTACAATCGCAACATGCAGGCCTTGGCCGGGGCCTGCTCAAGGATGCGGTGTTGCGTTCCCTGTCGGTGTCGCAACATGCAGGAGTCCGCGCATTGCTCGTCCATGCACTTTCTGAAGGCGCCAAAAGATTCTATCTCCACAACGGTTTTCTAGAATCCCCGCTTGACCCGATGACACTTGTGCTTTCACTGAAAGATGCTGCGCACAACCTGTGCTAGGAGAATTGCTAATTATCACCTGAAAACGACAACTTAGACAGACTTGTTCCTGGAAGCAACCTTCCCTACCCTGCTCCCCCATGAAGGATCTGCTGGTACTCCTCGCACATCTATTGACCACGATCGCCAAACACTACCGTCCAAAGCCCAATGACAACGGACCGTCGTGGCTGACCTTCATCGGACACGCGAAGGACAGCCTCTGGAGCATTGATCTTTTTCGTTGCGAATCCATTTTGCTCAACACCCACTGGGTGCTCGTGGTCATGGACCAATTCACGCGGCGCATCATTGGCTTTGGTGTACATGCAGGGGATGTCGATGGTGTCGCCCTATGTCGGATGTTCAACACCGCCATTTCTACTCAAAGAGTCGCACACTACCTGAGTTCCGACCATGATCCGCTATTCCGGCATCACCGATGGCAAGCAAACTTACGGATTCTCGAGATCAAGAAAATAAAATCAATCCCGTATACCCCTATATCGCATCCCTTCGTTGAGAGACTGATTGGAACGATCCGGCGGGAATACCTTAACTGTGTCTTCTTCTGGAATGCGCAGGACCTTGAACGAAAACTTGGCACGTTTCTACATTATTACAACCATACCCGCGCTCATCAGTCTCTCGATGGGAACGTACCCGCTGAAGTTAGCGGCGAGCATCAACCGCCTTGCGGGCTGCTTGATACTGTTTGCCCAGCTTGGTCTTTTTGTATTCCGCCGACAGATCCCCATTCGGCTGCACGGCATCGTCCGCCAATTCTTCTCTAAGGCGGTCGGCTAATTCATCCACCTTTTCCTGCGCCTGCTGCCGTTGCCCGGAGGTGTCCGCGCCAAATGCGGCATCGACCTCGGCAGGCAACGCATCCTCGATGAAACGGCGCAATTCCTTCTCGCGCAGCCGGAAAAGACGATAGATGCCGGTATCCAGGTCCGCGAAATCGAACTGAAAAATTTCTCGGAGTAATTCCTGAAAACGGCTTAAATGATCATTCATCATATTCCCTTCGCCACCTTTCTCACTCTTTCATTTACGGGCGTCAATCATTCCCGTCCGCTTGTTCACACCGGCAAGGATCGGCTCAGACGTAGATTCCGGCATACCGGTATCGGCGGCCAAAGCGGCTGCCTCCGCTATTGCATCATCCATCTGCACTGCCAAGCCTGAGAAGATACTATCCATGTCCTGCTCACGCAGCCCGGCTTTTTGGCCCGTTTGATAAAAATGTCGGAGCTGGATTTGTTTTAGACGATAATAGTTTTTGTTCCCCAAGGCCATTGCTAACTTGATCTTCTGATCCGGGAATTCCGGCCAGGGCGCGGCCGACATCACATCGTATAGAGGGGTGAGTCTGTAGCCACCTGGCGAGAGAAATATCGAGAAGTTTTTGGCATGACCGTCAATGGCCACCAGCAGCCAGAACACGATCTGCGCCTTCATAAAGGCCATGCGGTCTTCATACGGGGCGACCGCACCGTTCAGGAATTCCAGAACATCGACGATGCCGGGGCCGCCATCGCTTTGGTATTTCCGCACAGGCGGAACACCCAGCGCCTGACAAATATCTTCCTGCGGCAACCGGTATAGCACACCGTCTTGCCAAACCCGATCAAAACGATCAATGACAATCACGGGTTTGTCATCAAATATCAGCACCTCGGCATTGGCCGACTCCAGGCCCAAAGCACGGCACAGCACCAGACAGAACCATTCATTCCAGGGTGTATCAGAAAAATCAGCACCTGCCGGGCCTTCTTTCACGGCAGGCTTGAAGATATGGGAGGTTGGTGTCGGCCCGAGTGGTAATTGCCACTGATTGTCTATTTGGAGAAAGGCGGTTTTTTCCTGCACCCCGGCAATCGAGATACGAAAGTCATCCTCATCGACATGGAGTCCGAGGGGGTTGGTAGCCAGGGAAGCAAGCCGTGCTGCGATTTCATCGTCGCTGACCGGCCGGTATTCCATTTTGGCGGGGTCGCCGGGATCGAGGCCTTCGGGCACAAAGCGCAATGCGCCAACGCAATCACGACCGATGACGGCCAGCAGATCAAAGATACCGGCACTCTTGGCCTGTTCGCGCGAGGCGATTTTTTCCCTTACGGTGTGGTCATCGGGCAACAGCCCATCGAAGTAGCTGGTCGCACCCTCCCCTGACCAGATGCGGTCAGACAACGGCATCGATAACGAAATGGGAAAGGCACGTTCTGATGACAGCCAGTCCGGATCGTAACGAAACGAGGTAGCACCGCTCTGCGCACGCGCATACTGGCCGACCTTGCTTGAACCGACATACACATCCAGTGCGCGTCCCTGGCGTTTACGTCCCACGCTCAATACTCCGTTGGGTCGAACCCGGTTTTCCGGCGTGAGATAATGGATAGGTCCAGATCGAGCGCCGCCAGCACCCGCATCACGGTATCAAGCTTCGCCGAGGTCGTACCGTTCTCGATGTCCGAAACCAGGGCCTGCCGTACGGACGCTTTTTGGGCAACATCGACCTGCCGCAAGTTCTGATTCTTGCGTGCCAGGCGGATGGCCGCACCGAGATCCTTGTTGCTGCGTATGATTTTTCCCATTGACTCGTCCTATCTATACCGCATAACGTATATTTCTTATATATACGCGTTGACGGATAATGTCAAAAAATACGATTGAGCAGATAATATTGTGAGAAACCTCACCGTCCAAGGTAGGCATTATGGAAAGCTTTCCATAACGTGTATCCCGGCCGCAGTGGAACGTTCGCGATCAGGTAATGGCGCCCATGTCTGGTTCTTTTTCAGTTCACCTGTCCCCGCTGCCAGTGCCCGCCGCATGGGTTGTTATCTCATCACCGAGACCATGGCACGCCGCCATCAGTTATCCATGAGTTCCTATGACCGCCTGTTCCCCAACCAGGACACCCTGCCGCGTGGTGGTTTCGGTAACCTCATCGCCCTGCCGCTACAATATGAGCCGCGGCAAGCGGACAATTCGGTTTTTCTGAATGAAGACTTCCAGCCACACCCGGATCAATGGGCCTGTCTTGCATCACTAACACGGATGGCGCCGTCCACCGTGGAATCCATCGCCCGCGAAGCTACCCGGAAGGGAAATATCGTCGGCGTTCGGTTTAGCTCAGTAAACGAAGATGGAAACAACGATGCACCGTGGGAATCTCCGCCCTCAGGACGACCAGAGAAAGTGCACATTACCGAACCCGTACCCGCTGAAGTTCATGCCTTACTTGCACAGCGCCTGTTCGTGGACAAAACAGATCTGCAATCACCCCTGCTGAACCAGATCAAGCGACTGGCGGCCTTTCAGAATCCGGAGTTCTACAAAAAGCAGAGCATGCGACTGTCAACGGCATTGACACCACGGGTGATCAGCTGCGCCGAGGAATTTTCCAAGCACATCGCCTTGCCCCGGGGATGCAGGGACGAACTCACGGCCTTGCTCGAGCAATATGGCTGCACACTGACCATTGACGACCAACGCCATCCTGGCGAGCCACTCAAGGTACGATTCGATGGCCAACTCACGGCCATCCAGGAACAGGCCGCTAACACCCTGCGCAAACATGATATCGGTGTCTTCGTCGCACCACCCGGCGTCGGCAAGACCGTCATCGGTACCTGGCTGATCGCCGAACGGCAATGCAATACCCTGATTCTGGTGCACCGCCAGCCGTTGCTCGATCAGTGGGTGGCCCAGCTCGCACTGTTTCTCGGACTGGATGCCAAGGACATTGGGCGGATTGGCGGTGGCAGGCACAAACCCAATGGCCAGCTCGATGTTGCCATGATCCAGAGCCTGGTGCGCAAAGAAAGCGTGGATGATCTGGTGGCCAACTATGGCCACGTCATTGTGGATGAATGTCACCACCTGCCTGCGGTGTCCTTCGAGCGCGTCCTGGCCGAGGTCAGAGCACGTTTCGTTACCGGTTTGACCGCTACACCCCAACGCCGAGACGGTCATCATCCGATTATCGAAATGCAGTTGGGTCCGGTTCGCTTTACCGTGGACGCCCGAAGCCAGGCGAAACACCATTCCTTCCATCACAACCTGATCATCCGTGAGACGGGATTAAACTTTGACGATAACGGAAAGCTTAGTATTCAGGAGATTTACCGGCGGCTCGCCAATGACGAGCAGCGCAATAATCTGATATTCGATGACATCCTGCAAGCACTTGAGGAAGGCCGGTCACCGATCTTGCTCACAGAGCGCAAAGAACACTTGGAGTACTTTGCCAATCGATTGCGCAATTTCACGCGGAACCTGATTGTCCTGCAGGGAGGCAGAAGCGCAAAAAGACGCCGTGATGATCTGGATCGGCTGGCCACCATCCCCGATAACGAAGAGCGGTTGGTTCTCGCAACCGGGCGTTACATTGGAGAAGGGTTTGACGACGCACGCCTCGATACATTGTTTCTGGCCCTGCCGGTATCCTGGAAAGGAACACTTATCCAGTACGCCGGCAGGCTCCATCGCCTTCATCCCGACAAAACTGAGGTCCGCATCTACGACTATGTAGATCGCGATGTGCCTATGCTTGCACGCATGTTCGAAAAACGCATGCGCGGATATCGTGCGATCGGATACAGTGCCGGAGAAATCGCATCAAACTTGTAAGTGGTTCTTTCCTTGGGTAGACCACCTGGTTTTTCACCCGAATTGTTGTCAGTAGAACAAAGAATGCACGATGGTCGTTAACTCGCTGTTTTATAAACGAGTACGAACCGCGTGCACAATCAGGACTTGATTCCCGGTTAGCACAAAACATGCACAAAATAGAAAGGAGCAGAAATTACATGCAGCGAGACCGCAGCATAACTAACTGAAGAATAATAAAATAAATGGCGCGCCCGGAGAGATTCGAACTCCCGACCGCCTGGTTCGTAGTGTTCCGGCTGAATATGCGTATCCTATTGTAATACATCAATATTATACGACTTACGCTGTCCAATAAAATTGGGCTATTTGGCCTTATTTGCCTATATTTGGGGTTATTTGAGGCCATCTATTGGACAGTTAAATCAGTGGGCCGTACGACCAGAAAGGGCATTAACGTGTAAAGCGGCATTGAGATGCAGATGATAATTGGCCATCTGTGAATAAGAATATTTCCTGATTATCCTACAGCTACAGAATCACCGTGGACATACTCATAATAATTGCTGTTGAAATTATATTGGTTTTGGTCATGATTTATTCTCCTCTGTCTTCTTCTGGTGTTAATTACTTCATAATATGAAGACATCCAATTTAAATATCCAAAATGATCTTTTCATCAACGCCACCAGCATCTTCTTGCGCACGAGGGTATGAGCAGCATATTAATGCGTATCCTTTGTCCGGTTGCGCCATCGGCGGTTCGAGATAATCCACACTGCCAGAGACAATCCGGGTGGTGCAAGTTTGGCAGATCCCGGAACGACAGCTATAGGCCGGCTGCAGGCCTGCCGACTCGGCGAAGTCAAGCAATGTACCTTTTGATGGGTCCCACATTGCTTCGATACCGGAACGAGCAAACTGGACCGCAACGGGTTCGCGATCACCGAGCACCTCAGCCAGAGACTCAAACCCACTCGGGTGTTCTTTATGCAGCGTCGCACCAGGACCGAAGAACTCATAATGGATTCGCTCATCGGAAACATTTAACGATTTGAGACCGTCAAAAATTGACCCCATGAAAGGTGTAGGACCACAAAGGTAGAACTCGTAGTCGTCGAGGGAAAGCAACGATTTAAGTAAATCAATGTCGACGTGGCCAACGCTGTCGTAATCTTTACCTTCTACATCACTCTCCAGCGGGCGACTGTAACGTACATGTGCACGCAGACATGGCCAGTCGTTAGCAAGACCGCGCACGTAATCGCCAAAAGCGTGCACTTCACTGTTCTGTGTCCCATGGATAAACCAGACC
>PVMS01149581.1_pt1 | contig 10619 bp, 10 predicted proteins | sample 1853461 | NCBI WGS metagenome assembly PVMS01 (sample SAMN08582032, study PRJNA380276) | Marine sediment metagenome, whole genome shotgun sequencing project. | isolation source: ocean sediment barecode stripped | collected 2017
ATGAGCGGCTGAGTTTCTGGATCGCCAAAACGGGCCGCTCATGATGCGAATGGAAAACGACATCATCCCCATCTGTGAATCCTGCATCGATGGCACACTGGCCCAAATTAAACTGACGTGGAAAAAGCAGTCAGCGGTTTGTGTCGTGATAGCGGCAGAAGGTTATCCCGGGTCTTACAGAAAGGGCATGGTCATCACCGGGCTCAAGCAAGCCGAGGCACTCCCTGACGTGGTGGTATTTCATGCCGGAACCAAATTCTCCGGCGACGATATTGTCACCAGTGGAGGACGTGTGCTGGGTGTCACTGCCCTGGCAGAGGACACGCCAACGGCAATCGACTTGGCGTATCAGGCGGTCCCAAAAATCAAGTGGGATGGCATTCATTATAGAAAAGATATTGGCACGCGGGGTGGGCACCGCCCACAGGAAATATGAGCTAGAGACCTTGTTTGCTAACGCAAAATACTCAAGCAATTTCTGAATCGTCTTTGCGAGCGTGGCCGTGTTGAATAGTAAAAGGCTTGAGGGTGGTATCGCTCAAACGAGCTACGATTAATTCCCACCGGGTGGGACCCGGTCGGTCAGTCTAATTGCAGTTCACGGTCATCTTCGACTTTTTTCATTTGCTTCGCAAAGAGGACGTGGGACAGCTTCCAGGCGGACCAGGAAATTCCAATTACCACTGCAATACCAATTCCTGCCCAGAGCTCAACATTTCCCGACTGACTCAATCCGCGCAGGAAGACGAAAGCACCCAACGGCAGGGCCATGATGAATCCGAAGCATGAGAGCAACATGGAACTGCGGGCAAAGTACTTGGGTCGCACATCGATATTCAGTTCCGGCAGATATTTTTTGTTCTCCTCGTTCGCCATATCGAGGAGAGGAACCTCGCCTTCACATTTGGGACAGAACTGACCTCCCCAGAAAGCGTTTTTACATTGCAGGCAAAATTTAACCATTGGATTTTGTGTGTGTTATGATTTTTGGGCATTCAGAATACCCTGCTATTTCCTGTGAAGCAAACATTATCCCAAAGCGAGACTGGAATGAGTGGAAAAAATATTGTTGTGCTGACCCACGGCGGCGCAGGCTCCAAAAATGAATATTCCGACGGTGCCAGGACAGCCGCTGAAGCGGGATTGGATTCGATCCGATCCGGGGGTTCGCCGTTGGACGGCGTTTGCGGTGCCGTCATAGTTTTAGAGGATGACCCGCGTTTCAATGCAGGATTGGGGTCACACCCGAGGGCGGATGGATCGGTGCAGATGGATGGCTCGGTGATGGACGATGAGGGTCGCTTTGGCGCGGTCACTTGTGTCGAGGGCTATCGTAACCCCGTGCTGATAGCGCGTGGTCTTTTATCCACACCGTATAAAATTCTTGCCGGTCCCGGGGCGGCGCAGTTTGCCGAAAGTTCTGGATATGCAAAGGTGACTCAGGAGGAATTGAGGTCCGGCGAAGCCATGGATTTTTCCAGCGAGGAATTGAGCACCGATACTGTGGGCGCGGTGGTTTTTGATGGCCATCACTTTGCCGCAGGCTTGAGCACGGGCGGCATTAAAGGAGCACATCCAGGGCGTGTGGGAGATGTTCCGCTGATTGGTTGTGGATTGTATGCCGGGCTGCAGGGAGCGGTGGCTGCCACTGGCGTGGGCGAATTCATCACCATGAACATGACCGCCATTCGGGCTTATCAATTGATCGAACAGGGAAAATCTGCGGAAGAAGTTCTGCAACAGGCGATTGCCTGGTTTCCGGAAACGCAGGCTTTCGGTCTACTTGTGGTCACTCGTCATGGTTACGCAGGAGGATCGAACCGGACGATGGCCTGGGCGGTGAAGCAGGGGGAATAGGTCTTCCTCGAGTGTGGCCCAGTTTGCTTCAATACTGGATCATCGAGAAAATCGGCATGTCGGATAATTTTTCTCGGCCCTTTAAAAATTCCAATTCCATCAGGAAGGCCGCCGCGACGATGTTCACATCAAAATTGGATTCGACAAGGTCCACTGTGGCCGCCATAGTTCCCCCGGTTGCCAGAACATCATCCACCAGTAAAATATTCTGCCCCTGTTTAAAAGCATCCTGATGGATTTCGATGCTGTCTTCACCGTATTCGAGCGAGTAGGTTTTGCAATAAGTTTCGTAAGGCAGTTTGCCGGGTTTACGCACCATGACTGTTCCTGCACCGAGAGTATAGGCCAATGCAGCTGAGAATAAGAATCCGCGTGCTTCTATCCCCACCACGACATCGATGCTCTTATCCCGGTATTGCTCCTTCAAGGTATTGATCATTGTTTGCAGGGCCTCTGCATCTGATAATACCGGGGTGATGTCTTTGAAAATAATTCCTGCCTTGGGGAAATCTGGAATGTCCCGGACCAATGTTTTGAGCGAATCCATTGTTTCTACCTTTCTTGTTTTGGAAATATTAATTAATGGGCGAATGACCACAGTCCGATGTTACTGCGTGTTTTTGCTAACAATACAATAGACTATCGGTTGTGCAAGCAGTTTATATGAAAGGCGATTAAATAAAAGGCACCTCTAAAAATTGTTATTGGCCATGAGCGGCCCTTATGAAATATGGGCGTTGCCGGAAGTGAAAATATCGAATTATTAGAGGTCCCCTAAATTACTTTGAGGAGAGGTAGTTCAGAGGATTTTTGGGATGAGTATCGTTGCGGACTTCAAAATGCAGGTGCGGACCGGTAGAGCGTCCTGTGGAACCCACGGCTGCTATTTGTTGTCCTTTTTTGACGCGCATGTTTTTTGTGACCCAATTCTTGTCGTTATGTGCATAGACGGTGGTCAAATTGCCAGCATGTTTAATGATAACCATTTTACCGTAGCCCGTTGGTCCCCAGCCACTGAACACCACTTTCCCAGCGGCGGCGGCACGGATTGGCGTGCCTTTCTTAGCGCCGATGTCGATGCCTTCATGGTTGCGTCCGTTGCGACGACCGAATCGCGAGGTCAATATGCCTTTGATCGGCCAGGCCAGCCGGGAGAGAGATTTTTTTCTGGCTGAAGGTTTCCCAGGCGTCACCCTTTTGGTGAGTGATTTTTTTTTATGCGGTGCAGGAGGTGATGCCTCCGTTGGTAGCACATAACGAACCACCCTGGCGCCTGGAACCCAGAGTTTTTGCCCAACTTGTAGCTCTGAGGCGCGCGGAATTCCGTTTGTACGTTGCAGGTACTCGAGATCTATATCGTAGGCTTTGGCAATGCTGTAAAGCGTTTGGCCGGCCTGAACATGGTGGTATACTCCTTGACCAACATGGTATTGACCCGGCAAGTGTTTGATACCCTGGCAAGCACTAAGAAAGAAGCACCCCAGAAAAAATATGATGAATGAGTTTTTAATTTGATAAGTATTCATATAACATGATTAATTACAATGACTTATGTATAAAAATTTTAGCATCGGGAAGGCGCTTGTCAAGCTCAAAGAGTGGGACGAAAACACCGGAGGCTGGAGACAGGAGGCTGGAGACCGGGAAATGCAGTTGGTTTTCGTATCGGCACAGCGTGAAGCTGGCCGTGGCAGGAGCAAACAAATGGAAAAAACTTTAGACAGTCGTGGGTTCAACCGGTCTCCGGTTTCCCGTCACCGGCCTCTCAATTTACTTAAGGATAACTCCATGCGTTATATAAAAATAATTTTTCTCTTGCCCTTAACATTGCTCATGGCTTGTGGTGAGCAGAAGGTAGCGCCTGATATTTTTTCGCTTCCCATCACTTATCATGTGGGTAAAAAACCTTCCGCCATTCAAGCCAAAGATATGAACGATGATGGTTTCCCTGATATTTTAGTCACCAACTCCGGTGCAAATACCCTGAGCTATCTGGAAGGAATGGGGGACGGCACTTTTAAGCAAGCGGTGAGCATGGCCACCGGGCGCGAACCCATAGCTATGGAAGTGGCGGATTTCGATGGCGACGACATCAACGATGTCGCCATCTGCAATTATGGCGACGGTAATGTGTCCATTGTACTGGGGCAAAAAGGTGGCATCTTCCGCATGAAATCGGCAGTGAAGGTGGGGCGTTTGCCGATCGCCATTGCTTCGGGAGATTTCAATAATGATGAAATTCAGGATCTCGCGGTGACTCTGCGATTCGATAAACTAGTGATCCTGTTGGGAGTCGGTGATGGTAGTTTCAAAGTCGCGGAAGCCTACAAGGCATCTGGTACCCCAGCTTCTCTGGTGGTGGGCGATTACAACGGCGACAAAAATATGGATATCGCTATGTCCTTCAACGCCGTCAAAATGAAATTCATCCGCGTGTTTTTGGGCAATGGCGATGGCACCCTCCAGGATCCGGTGAAATTTCGTGGCGGACATCAGTCTGCGTTCATCATGCAACATGACATGAATAATGACGGGCATCTCGATTTGATCACCTCAAGCACATTTACCGATAGCCTGTCCTTGTTTCTCGGCGACGGTAAGGGCGAGTTTCATGTGATGCAGGATTTCGCTGGCGAGAAGGGACCACAGTTCATGGTAGCGGATGATTTTGTCGGCGGACGCCATCAGGATCTGGCGGTCAGCAATCGGCGAGACAATTCTATTTCTATCATAGAAGGTCGCGGTGACGGCAGTTTTGTATTTCCACATTACAATTATCCGGTCGGACGCAACCCGCGGGCGATGGTCGGCGCAGATTTCAATCATGATGGATTGAAAGACCTGGCGGTTCTGCTCTACGATAAGCAACTCATGGAAGTGTTCTTGCGCAAAATTCCGACCAGACCTCAAGACGAGTGAGCAGAGAAGCCTGGGGCGGACGACGTCCGCAGGTAAAATGAACGAGAGGTGTTGTTAGCTAGTGCAGAACACTCAAGAAATTTGGGAGTATATTTTTAAAGGCAAATTTTTCAACCGGGCGTGGCCCGGTCTTCCTCCGGTGCCGGTTCATCGCTATCGACTGAATATTTATCGCCCAGCCAATTGCCTAGATCAATGAGTTTGCATTGCTCGGAGCAAAAAGGTAAGAATTCATTACCCGTTTTTTTGCACCGGCTTTTTACAAATTGAACAGGATAATTTTTTTGATATTTTAGCAGTCATTGGTTTGTTGTAAGTCCATTATCTATTTAAATAGACCTCCAATAATATAAAATTTTAGTTCCAGTTAAATTATAAGACGGTTCTTGGATGGTGCCTATAAAAATTTACAGCTTGAATGCCAACAAGGGAACTATTAAAATCTTTATAAAAGTCTGAGCAGTCACTTCCTGGCTGGAATTAATATCACAACCTTTCTTTCTATCCTCTATGAAAATTATTGAAATTATTGCTGACGAAAGTTACTTGCAAGCCATCAACAGCGTGTCTGAGCGGGAAGAGGTGGCGGATCATTGGGAAGGTCCTCCTGGTGAAGATGGACGCCGTGTGATTCGTATGCTGGTTGAACCGGAAAAACGCCAGGACACACTCGATGCCCTGCAGGCGATTTTGGGCAACAGCGAAAATATAAGAATCCATATGTCTCCTGTGGAAGTGATCTTACCGCGAAAAAATAACGGCGACGAAAAAGAAATAGAAAAAGCAAAAGCGAAAGCAAAAAAAGAATCAGTTCAAACCACTCGCGAAGAAATTTATAGTAGCGTGGAAAAAAATGCACACCTCGATAAGAATTATCTGGTCATGATATTTCTGTCCACGGTGGTGGTGGCGATTGGTCTCCTGAAAAACAACGTTGCGGTGGTGATCGGAGCGATGGTGATCGCGCCCCTGCTTGGTCCGAACATTGCCTTGGGGCTGGCCACTGCTCTTGGCGATACGGTTTTGATGTGGAAATCCCTGAAAACCACCTTTGTCGGGGTGATCATGACTTTAATTCTGTCGATAGGTATCGGTATCGTCTGGCCAGATAATCTTGATAGCCCCGAGTTGCTGGCTCGCACCGTTGTGGGAATAGATTCTGCTGTGCTGGCGATGGCATCCGGCGCGGCGGCAGTGCTGGCCCTGACGACTGGAGTCGGTAGCGTGCTTGTCGGAGTGATGGTTGCTGTCGCCCTACTCCCACCCACGGCGACCCTGGGAATCATGATTGGTGCGGCTAAATATGATTTGGCACTGGGTGCCGGATTTCTATTGGCCATCAACGTGGTTTGTCTCAATCTTTCTGCGAACATTGCCTTCCTGCTCTGTGGGGTGACGCCCCGCACCTGGATAGAAAAACAGAAAGCCCGGCAATCGGTGATGGCGTATATTATTTTCTGGATCATCTCATTGACGGTTTTGTTGATGGCGATTTATTTTCCTGAAAAAATCACCTTTCTAAATTAAAACCTCATGCCAGATGATTTCATATACCGGCTGATCGCCTTCGCTGGATTTTGTATCTTCCCTTGTTTAGCCTGGTTGACCGGCGGTTGTGTTCGGGTTGACCGGAAAACTATGGTGGGAAGTCTCCTGTTGATTTGGGGGATCGGGATTTTAACATTCTGGTTGCCTTGGTCGCGGCAACTCCTGAGCTGGCTAAACGATGTGCTGGTGGCGGTCCTTGCCGCCTCGCAAAAAGGCACTGTCTTTTTATTTGGACCGCTGGCCCTTGGGCCAGGGCAGAGTCTTCCCGATGGAACTTCCTCGATTGGATTTATTCTGGCGGTACAAATTCTTCCTTCCGTGATATTTTTTTCGGCGCTGGTTTCCGGTTTGTATTATCTAAACATTATGCCGAGGATCGTGCGGTTTTTTGCCAGGGTCTTCGACCGATTTTTGAAACTATCTGGAGCCGAGTCTTTATCAGCGGCGGCAAATATTTTTGTCGGCATTGAATCGAGTTTGACGATTCGGCCTTATCTGAAATCCATGACCCGGTCGGAACTTCTTACCTTGCTCACTTGCATGATGGCTACAGTTGCCAGCACGGTGATGGCTGTTTATGTTTTAGCCCTGCAAAATGTGTTTCCGCAGATCGCCGGGCATTTGCTTTCCGCGTCTGTCATCTCTATCCCCGCAGCCATTTTGATCAGCAAGTTGTCCCTGCCCGAAACCGAAGTTCCAGAGACCGGTAGCGATCTCCTGCAAAATGTTTCTCCTCCCGTAAATGAATCAAAGACAGGAAACCTGATCACCGCTTTAATCGATGGAGGCACTCAGGGAGTTAAAATGGCAGTCGGAATTGCGACACTGTTGATCATCGTTTTTGGACTGGAAGCCATGGCGGATTTAGTTCTGGGACTGGTTCCTTTTGCAGGTGAAGGATCATTGACCCTCGCACGAATTCTCGGATGGGTCGCCTGGCCGTTTACGGTGCTACTAGGATTACGCCCGGAGGAATGGCAGGTGGGTGCGGAAATACTGGGCTCGCGTTTCATCGAAGGCGAAGTCCCGGCGTATTTCCGCTTGGCCGCCGAACAGGCAGGAGAAGTCGCCACATTCAGTCCAAGATCACTGATTGTCTTGACTTATGCCTTGTGCGGTTTTGTCCATCTCGCCAGCATGGGTATATTCGTTGGCGGACTGGCGGCTCTGGTCCCAGAACGCGCGGCGGATCTCTCCGTACTCGGTCTGCGTGCGCTTTGGACCGCTTTCCTGGCGACGCTTCTCACCGGATGTGTGGCAGGAGTTCTCGCCCACTAGCGTGGGAAGCAAATGGTCTCAACTTATTTGAGCAATAACACCCTTGCCTATAAAGTATTTGGAGGCCGGAGATGGGAGACCGATTAAAGCCAAGCATTTTACTGTGAATAAACAACACATATAGTTTGCTTATATTCTATTAAAGATAGTTTTTCCTGGTTCTATTTCTATACATGGGTTTTCGCAGGCGGGACGACAGGGTGGTCGGGTTCATCTGCAGGAGTTCTGCGGCGCCGTTTGCTCCATAAATTTTCCCTCCGGTTTTCTCCAGAGCTAAAAGCATATTTTTAATTTCCCGCTGGTTCATTTCTGCATCGGTAAGAACTTCCTCATGAGCTACTGTGGATTTTTTCAAAGCGGCAGAGGATTTAACTTTTGCACTTTCGGTCAGAGGTAGGTCAAACTGAAGTTTGCCTGATTGGGAAACAATGACCGCCCGCTCGATCACGTTTTGCAGTTCGCGGGCATTGCCTGGCCAGGAATAGGCGAGTAAATTTTTCAGGTTTCGTTCAGTCAAACAAAGTTTAGGGCGATTGAGTTTGTTGGCGGAGATCTCGAGAAAATGATCGGCCAGGGGCGGAATATCTTCCGGTCTTAATCGCAGTGGTGGCACATCAATGGGGAAGACATTGAGACGATAATATAAATCATTGCGAAACCGACCTGCTTCGACTTCTTGTTTGAGATTGCGATTGGTTGCGGAAATGATACGCACATCCACTGCACGCATTTTTTCATCGCCCAGCCTTTCAAAGGTTCCTTCCTGAAGCACACGTAATAATTTGCTTTGCAGTTCAGGAGGAATTTCACCGACTTCATCCAAAAATAAAGTTCCACCATCCGCCAATTCGAATCGACCCATCCGGTCCTTGATCGCGCCGGTGAACGCGCCTTTGACGTGACCAAAAAATTCGCTTTCGTACAGCTCTCGGGGAATGGAGGCGCAATTGACTTTGATCATCGGGCGGTTATTGCGTTTGCTGTTGCGGTGAATCTCCCTTGCTACCAGTTCCTTGCCGGTGCCGGATTCGCCGATGATCAAGACGCTGGAGTCGGTTGGAGAAACCATTTCGATTTGCCGCACAACGGTATTGAGAGCCGGACTGTTGCCAATGATATCGCCGTAGGATTGGACTTTCACCACCTCTTCATTCAAATAGGCGTTGTCCATTTCCAAACGGGATTGCAGTAATTCGATTTCTTCAAAAGCCTGCGCGTTGGCAATGGCAGAAGCGGTGTGGTCGGCCAACATACGTAGCCATATATTGCCCTCGCTATCAAGGGATGTGGGGACTTTTGGAAACACGGTCAAAACGCCAAGGACTTTTCCTTTATGGATCACCGGTTGTCCAGCAAACCCGACGATTCCATTTTGCCTTAGCCACTCAAGGTGAGGTTCCCATAAAGGATCCTCATGAGTGTTGGGAGTGATCAGGGCTTCTCCCGATTCAGCTATTTTACCAATAGCCCCGACGCCCAATGGAATTCTCTGGAAGAGCGTTTCAATATGAGGGCCAACACCTTGATTATTCTTTGGGTCGTCCGCAAATGCGACTTCATGCAGGCAGGATTCCTGATTGGGGCAGACTTCTCTCTGTTGACAGGAATCACATATGTCGCCAGGTTTAATCAACCAGAGCCGTGAAGAGCCAATATGAGGTCGATCGGCCAAGCGCTGGACGATGAGCTGCATGAGTTTGCAGAGCGAGCGTTCCTGGGCCATCTCCAGCAGCAGACATTTTAAAGACTCGAATTCAGGTTCGTATTCCAGATCAAATTTCATGCGGATATTATAACGATTATTCGTTATTTAATAAATGATTTTTCATGATAAACGATATTTCATTATTTTTTGATTGGCCAATATTTTTAAATATTCCTTTTATATTGCATGTTTAGAGAATTTTCTATATTTGGCACCATTCCTGCTAAGTATAGAGTGAATGATCAATAATTATTTAATCGCGGTATCAGCCGCATTATCAGGCTTAACCGCCGGGAGGATAATATGACTCAGAAAACAAGCACAGCCAACAAAATCCAACTCACCGGAATCGACCATTTTGCGTTGAATGTTCGTGATATGGATCGTGCGATTCAGTTTTACCAGGATGTATTGGGATTTAAGGTGGTGACGAGAGATACCACACGAAGTGGCCTCAAACATTATGAGTTGGACGCGGGCAATGTGTTTATCGCTTTATTTGAGCAACCCGATCTCAATTTGCCAGAAGGACAAAAGATCATGTCCGAAGACGGCTACCTGCATTTTGCATTTGGGGCACACAAGGATCAAATGGCTGGCACCATAGAAGCTCTTAAAAGGCATGGTGTTGAACTTGATGGCGAACCGCGCAATTACGAAAGTGGAACTTCCATCTACTTCAATGATCCAGATGGTCATCAATTGGAAATCCATTTCCCTAACTGACAACGCGTAAAAGAAGTATGAACAATGGAGGAATATCATGTTACAGACAAAAAATACGATGAAGATAAATATCGTTCCACAGGAGCAGCAGATACGCGGCTCCTTCGACAACGGCAGAATCACCGAACGCAAACCAATTGGTTTTCCACAGGATGGACTCAAGCTATCTCACCTGGGTCCCTTGTTTTACTGGGCCTGGGCATCCGCAAAAGGCTATGGAATCATTGGATTGCATCCACATCAGGCTTTCGAGATCATGAGTTATTCCCTTGAAGGCGAAATAGGCCATTTTGATACCTTGGGAAACAAGAGCCTGATCTCGGCTGGCGGCGCACAGATCATCCAGGCAGGATCGGGTCTGTCGCATCAGGAAGAAACGGTGGGCGAGCAGACGGAGTTTTTTCAAATCTGGTTTCAACCTGATTTAAAACAAGCGGCGACCCGCGCTCCGGCTTATCACGAAGTCAAGAGTGAGGAGTTTCCCGTTGAGCAGTTAGATGGCATTCGCATTAAAACAATTTTAGGCGACGGGGCACCTGTGCAATTGGTGACCGAAGCCACGATGCACGACGTTTCAGTTCAACCG
>PVMS01117766.1_pt1 | contig 10618 bp, 7 predicted proteins | sample 1853461 | NCBI WGS metagenome assembly PVMS01 (sample SAMN08582032, study PRJNA380276) | Marine sediment metagenome, whole genome shotgun sequencing project. | isolation source: ocean sediment barecode stripped | collected 2017
AAGTGGTGGTTGTCTGCGGACAGGGCGCGTTACGATTGATCGAATTGCAGCGACCCGGCAAACGCCCTGTTAGCGCCGCGCAGGTTTTATCGAATATCGACATCGTTGGTCGTCAGTTATGAGCGAAAATGTGGCGGGCGCGAAGCTGCGCGCGACCGCGGCCCAAGTTGTCGACAATGTCATTTCCAAAGGACGATCTCTGGATCGCGCGTTGGCAGATTTCCAGGGTCAGGTTAGCGAACGGGACCGAGCTCTGTTGCGCCTGTTGAGTTACGGCACGCTGCGCAGTCACTGGCATTTGCAGGCGTGGATCGACTCGCTAATGTCGCGGCCACTCAAGGCGCGTGATAGCTGTATTAATGCGTTACTCGCCGTAGGGCTTTTTCAGCTCAGCGATACACGAATTCCCGATCATGCAGTTGTGTCGGAGACTGTCGAGGCCGCTCGTCACTTGGGCCGCCCGAAGCTGGCGCCACTGGTGAACGCAATATTGCGCCGCTTCTTGCGCGACCGAATTTGTGACAAGCCGCCGTCTAACGAAGAAGCCGAATACGATCATCCACGTTGGCTGATCGAATCGTTACGCGCGGACTGGCCAGATGACTGGCAGTCGATTCTTGCCGCCAACAACGACCGGGCACCGATGTGGCTGCGCGTAAATCCGGCTCATGGCAGTGCTGCGGACTACGTCATGCGCCTCAAAGAGCTTGAGATTGAATCCGAATTGATTGCAGGACTACCGCAAGCCGTGCGTCTCAATGAACCGCAGCCAGTCGAAATACTGCCCGGATTTTCGGCAGGGCATGTGTCAGTGCAGGATGCAGCGGCGCAGTTAGCGGCGCCATGGTTACTGGCCGATGTTAAGGGTCGAATTCTCGACGCCTGCGCCGCGCCCGGCGGCAAAAGTAGTCATTTACTGGAAATCGGCGGTTCCGGAATTGATCTGACTTGCGTCGACAACGACGCCGAACGGCTGGAAGGTATTGGCCAGAACCTAGATCGACTCGGATTGGCTGCAACCATATCGTGCGGTGACGCATCGAATCCTGGTGAATGGTGGGACAAGGCACCCTTTGACGGCATATTGCTTGATGCACCGTGTTCGGCCAGCGGCGTGATACGTCGTCATCCGGATATCAAGCACTTGCGACGATCGGTGGATATCGCCGTGCTCGCCAAGACACAGCTGGCGATGCTTGCAGGATTGTGGCCAACGCTAAAACCAGGGGGACGCTTGCTATACGTGACCTGTTCGGTGCTTGCGGCGGAAAATGACGCGGTTGTCACCCCTTTTCTGGCGGACACGCAAGACGCGAAGGAATCTGCTTTGTTGCAAAATAACAACATCCGCGATCTAATGCGTGATAAGGCCTGTGGCCATCAGGTTTTGCCCGGAACGGCAGGACTCGACGGTTTCTACTTTGCGTGCCTCGAAAAGGTTTCTTAGAAGAATAATGTCACCTGCAGCAAAAAATCGAGGCTTTCGCTGGTTGCCGGCACTTTTGCTGGTGCTGGTGGTTGCCGCCAATGTCGCCGCCCAGAATGAGCCGGACCGCGAAGGCTACTTCGAGGTTCGGACCGCTGAATCGGAGTTAGTGGACGGCGTGCATGTTCTTGATGCGCGCATGCAGCTGGTCCTGAGTAGCGAGGCACTGCGTGCACTCTCCAGCGGCTTTACTCTGACAATCGAATTGCAGGCGGAGTTAATACGGGTGCGCCGCTGGTACATCGACAATCTGGAGGCCGAACTGGCGACTCGCTACGAATTGGAGTATCGCCCGCTGACCCAGCGCTACATCGTGCGCAATTTGAATAGCGGCAACCAGGACTCTTTCGCAACACTTTATTCTGCGTTGAATAACCTTGGCCGGGTACAAGGGCTGCCGCTTATTGATGACGCGGTACTCGAAGCGGGCAGCACGTATCGAATACGCGTACGGGCGCTACTGCAGACACGGCAGTACTCAGCGCCACTGCGCATGATTTTCTTCTGGCGTGGCCAGTGGCAACTTGAAAGCGAATGGTCTGAATGGATACTCGAGCGATAAAGCGCGGATTTTATACGACGCTGGCCGCGCTTGGGGTCGGCACGGTTCTGGTTGCCGTTTTCTTACTCAGTCTTACCGCGCAAAACTCGAACGACTTCGATCGACTGCACAATGTCATTTTTGCGATCAATATTGCCGGCATTATCTTGCTCTTTATTCTTTTGGTCGGAAATCTCGCACGGCTGTGGCGTGACTACAGGACGCATGTCCCTGGTTCTCGGCTAAAAGCACGCTTGGTAGGCATGTTCGTCGGCCTGGCCGTGCTGCCCTTGATCATCGTGTTTTATTTCTCATTGCAGTTTATTAATCGTGGTATCGATTCCTGGTTCAATATTGAAGTTGAAGAAGGTATGGAGAGCGCACTGAAGCTGAGTCAGGCGGCTCTGTCGATGCAGGTTCGCCAACACCTGGACACCACACAAAAAATAGCGCAGCAACTGGGTCAGGGTAACGAGCGACAGTTGGTATATGAACTCAGCATATTGCGTCGCGAGAGCGGCGCCAGCGAGATTACGATTTACGGTGCAAATAATCGGATTCTGGCAACTAGTTCAGACAGCTCTGAGGCGGAATTGCCGCGGGCCTTAACCGAAGAAGTATTACTGCAGTTGCAACAGGGACGGCCATACGTCGCACTGGATCCTGAAGGTTACGTAGTACGAACGGCGGTGCTATTCCGTATCACTGGACGAGCTGAGCCTATCGGCGTCATGCAAGCGCATTTCCCGGTGGCCGCAAGGCTGGCGCGCATGGCCGAGATCGTAGACACGTCCTATCAGGGCTACCAGCGCATGCAGTATCTGCGGCAACCGCTTAAACAAACGCTTTCCCTGACGTTGACCATTATTTTCATGTTGAGTTTGCTCGCGGCTATATATGGCGCGTTTATATTGGCTCGAAGACTGGTCGCGCCTATTCAGGATCTTGTCGCCGGTACACGTGCAGTTGCAGAAGGCGATTTCGACATGCGCTTGCCAAATCCGTCACGCGATGAGATCGGCTTCCTGATCAACTCATTCAACGACATGACGCAGAGACTGGCATCAGCCAGACGGGAAGCCAGTTTGTCGCAAGCACTGGTAGAAGCGGAGCGTACCAACCTCGAAGTTATTCTGGCGCGGCTATCGACCGGCGTGGTGGCGCTGGAGGCTGATCTGCGTATTCGCACCGCCAACGCAGCGTCGGGGGCGATTCTTAATGTTGACCTTGAGGGCCGCACGGGTGAATACCTGTCGGATATCGCCAAAGGTGAGCCGTTGCTCGAACAGTTTGTCCAATTAGCGCAGGTGCACCTAAACGCAGGCGAAACAGAATGGCGCGAGCAGCTGGTATTACGCGGCGAGACGGGCCGCCGAATTCTTACCTGTGCGTGTACCGCGTTGCCCGGAGACGAAGATCACGCGGCTGGTTACGTCATTGTATTCGATGATATTACCGCGTTGCTTCAGGCGCAGCGGGATTCTGCATGGGGCGAAGTTGCGCGACGACTCGCTCACGAAATCAAGAATCCTCTAACGCCTATTCAGCTGTCGGCGGAACGCATACGCCGCAAATATCTCGGCACAATGAATGAAGAAGACGCGGAGATCCTCGATCGCGCGACGCATACGATCGTGCAACAGGTAGAGGCGATGAAAGAAATGGTCAACGCCTTTAGTGATTATGCGCGAGCGCCAGATATGGATATCGGATTGTTCAGCATGGACAAACTGGTTTCCGAAGTCGTCGAACTGTATCGAGCGCAGGAGAGCGGTGTCGACATTGTTCTGACCTCAGATCCGACCATGCCGATGATCGACGCCGACATCGGCCGGGTTAGGCAAATTCTGCACAACCTCGTACGCAATGCCGTCGAGGCTTTGGAGAACACCGATGGCGGTCAGATTGATGTCCACGTAAGCGTCGCGGAGATCGATCATATCGAGATCATGCAAATCAAGGTTGAAGATAACGGACCAGGCTTCGAAGAAAGTTCGTTAGGCCACGTGTTTGATCCGTACGTAACGACGAAACCGAAAGGTACCGGTCTCGGTCTGGCCATTGTGAAAAAGCTGGTCGAAGAACATGTCGGCTCAATCCGAGCATATAACAGCCGCACTGGTGGCGCTGTTATCAATATAAGATTGCCTCTGACGGAGGCAGCGCGCGAAGCGATAATTGCACAGGCACCCGCACGTGCCGAGAAAAGGAGGGAACAAACATGAGTACTTCTCATGTGTTGGTTGTTGATGACGAGGCGGATATCCGCGCCTTGATTCAGGATATTCTGACTGACGAAGGCTATGGAGTAACTGTAGCGGCCGATGCAGAAGAGGCGCGAGCTGCGCGCGCGAAAAAGAAATCGGATCTGATCCTGCTGGATATCTGGATGCCGGATACCGATGGCATTACCTTGCTACGTGAATGGTCCGAAGAGGGCGACCTGAACTGCCCGGTCGTTATCATGTCCGGGCACGGCAGTGTGGATACGGCGGTTGAGGCAACTCGTCTGGGCGCATTTGATTTCGTCGAGAAGCCGCTTTCAATTGCCAAGTTGTTGCGCACCGTGGAAGCAGCGCTAAGCTCGGCCGAGAAACAGTCCAAGACTGCACATGCTTTGCTGCCGTCACTACTGGCACCGGTTGGCCGCAGCAAGCTGATGCAGACGCTACGCGACAAGGTGCAGCAGTATGCGCGCCATGACGCGCCCGTCTTGCTTACCGGAGAACCCGGCACGGGTCGCAGCGCATTCGCTCGCTATTTGCATGCTCTTAGTAGCCGTACGGATGAGCCTTTGGTAAGCGTTACGGGTGCATCGTTGACCGACAGCAATGTGGAGGAACAATTGTTGGGCAGCGAATCGGGCGACGAGATTCATGCTGGCGCATTCGAGCGCGCAGCAGGCGGCACTTTATTGATCGATGAGCTAACGGATTTGAACGATGCTGCACAGAAAATTCTAGTTGCTGTCATGGAGGGCCGCCGCATTCGACGTGTAGGCGGTAGCGAAGATTTGCGGCTGGACGCACGCATCGTTGCTACTGCCGGAGCCGACTACGAGGCGAAGATGGATAGCGGCGCACTACGCCGCGACCTTGTTTTGCATCTGAATGTATTGTCTTTGCGAGTGCCACCTCTGCGTGAGTACTCCGAAGACGTCCCGGAGTTGTTGACCTACTACGTTGATAAATTAGTTGATGTCGAGGGTTTGACGTTTCGGCGTTTCAGCGTTGCGGCGCAGAACAGATTGCGTAACTACCCTTGGCCGGACAATGTTCGCGAACTCAAAAACATGGTACGCCGCCTGCTATTGTTACAGGGCAAGGGCGACATTTCCTTAGAAGAAGTTGAGGCAGACATTAATGCAGGCGAGCCAGTCGATGAGCCGCTGGTGAAGCAAGATTTATTGTCTTTGCCGTTGCGAGAGGCACGCGAGCAATTTGAGCGCGCCTATTTGCAGCAACAACTGGTGCTTTGCGATGGCAAGGTCGGAAAACTGGCAAAGCGCGTCGGCATGGAGCGGACCCACTTGTATCGCAAGTTGCGAACGCTTGGTGTGAACTTCAAATCTGTTAGCGCGGATGACTGACTGGCACTAGTTGACCCTCGGTCGTAAATGTTAGACCCGGGTCACCGAAGTCCTCAATGCTTAATCCGCGAATCAGATTCAGGGCTCTGTCCTGATCGTCGATACTGGGCCCATCCGGACGCAGCTGCACGGTTGAAACGATCTCTCCTCCTACGAAGCGGCCTTGCCCATCGAGCGTCGCCGTCAAAATCGGTGCGATACCTTTCACACCAGCGACGCTGATGCCGTAGTAAGTCGCGAAATTACCCAGGCTGTAAGCAATCAGCCGATCTTTGTATCGTTCCATGCCGCGCACAACGTGTGGGCCATGTCCGAGTACGAGGTCGGCACCGGCGTCGACCATGCTTCTGGAGAAACGTGCGACGTCGCCGCGCGGTTCGCCGAAGTACTCTTCCTCTGCGAAAGGCACATGCATCATTGAGGCGCCTTCAGCGCCGCCGTGAAAAGTTACGATTACGATGTCGTGGGACGCGGCAAACGATGTGACCGTTTGCTCGGCAAACGCATAGTCGTGCAGTAAATTGGATTCTTGGGTTACCGCGTATGCGAGTATCGCGATTGAAAGACCCTTCACTTCGAAGCTTGCGAATTCTCCCACTCGACCTGAGTGATGAATACCAACCGCATCGAGAGCGCGCATGGTAGACGTGCGACCGTCTTCGCCAAAGTCACGGGCGTGGTTGTTGGCCAGGCTCAGTACGTCGAAGCCCGCATCCCGATAATGCTGTGCGTAGCGTGTCGGGGAGCGGAACAGGTAGCAAGCGCTCATGTTCTTGCACTTACTGGCTGGTTCACCACCATCCACCAAGGTGCCCTCGAGATTGCCGATGGCGACATCGGCTGCAGATAGTATCGGTGTGACGTGGGCAAAGAAACTGACGCCGTCGTCGTCCGGCAGGTGATTGCGCGGGTAGTCGGTACCGATCATCATGTCGCCAACGGCGGCGATGCTGATCAGCGTGGGTGGCTCTGAAGGAGCGGCTTCTGTGGGAGCGGCTTCAGCCGCGATCGGGCCTGAAGGCCCTCCCACAAAAAGTCCTTCCACAAGCAATGCGAACAGGGTTAGATGTAACCCAAGATGTGCGCGCCTAGTCACTTAACCGGATGCGCAGAACATCGATTTTGGCTGCACGCAGTCGACTACGTAACAGATTTAGTTCATCAAGGTCATTCGTTGGTCCAACGTAAACTCGGTGATATTCGCGATCATTCACCGTAACGCGTTGGATGTGTGATTCGATGCCCTGCAAGGCGAGCTGTGCGCGGCGACGATCGGCATCGGTATTGGTAGAGAACGAGCCCGCCTGCAATACGTAGACGCCGGGCTCGACAATCGCCTTGGGTTGTACATCCGCTTCTTCGGCGCTCGGTGCCTTCTCGGGAACGACAAACTCGGCTGCCGGCAACAAGTCGTAGAAAGTGAAGCGCCTCTCTTTCTTTACGACTTCAGGTTCCGGCGTCGCACTTGCTGGAATGGCTGACTCGCCGTTATTGTCGATTGAACTGGGAACGCTGGCGGCTTGTGGTCGCAAAGGCTCATTGTCCTTAACGTAAATTGCGAAGGCGACCGAAAGACCAATCGCGAGACCGAACAACATCCAAAGCCAACCTGGATAGCTTTGCTGTCTCTTAGCCGTACTTCGACTGCGCGTTGAGCGGCGTTTCCTGCGCTTCGCCATTACATTTTCTCCGGCGCTGATACGCCGAGTATGCCAAGTCCGTTCGCGACTACAATGCGGGTTGCGCTAATGAGCGACAGGCGCGCATCACGAATGTCTGCTTCTTCAACGATGAACGCATGCGCGTTGTAGTAGCTATGGAAATCGTTGGCCAGATCGCGCAGGTAGTGCACCAGGTGCTGCGGTGCACGATTGTTCGCCGCGAGCACAATAACCTCAGGGTATCGGCTCAACGCGGTCATTAATGCCTTCTCCTGCGGCTCTACGAGTGCAGAAAAATTATTGCGGCCGTTTTCGGCGTCGTGTGTGAACGATTTTTCCGCCAATTGTCGAAATACACTTGCGATGCGCGCGTGCGCGTACTGAATGTAGTACACCGGATTGTCGTTCGAGCGACTCTTCGCAAGTTCAAGATCGAATTCAAGGTGCTGGTCATGCGAACGCATAACGTAGAAAAAACGTGCCGCATCGTTGCCCACTTCTTTGCGTAATTCGCGCAAAGTGACAAATTCGCCGGAGCGCGTGGACATCGAGAGTTTTTCGCCGCCACGATACAAAGCGACAAACTGCATCAGCTCGACCTCAAGACTGTCGGCTTCGTAACCCATCGCAGTGAGTCCGGCCCGCACGCGCGCCACGTAACCGTGATGATCTGATCCCAATATGTCGATCAAATGATCGTAGTCACGCTCACGCTTATCGAAGTGATAAGCGATGTCGGATGCAAAATATGTTTTCACACCGTTTTCGCGAATGACGACGCGGTCTTTCTCATCGCCGAACTGTTCAGCACAAAACCACGTCGCACCGTCTTTCACGTACAGCATGTCGCGCTCTTTAAGCACCGCTAACGCTGCATCAATGCGGTCTGATGTGGTCAGGCTTTGTTCCGAATACCAGCGGTCGAATACGACACCGAACTCGGCGAGGTCTTCTTCGATATCCTTGCGAATAGATTCGAGCGATTGCTGCCGAATATGGTTGAAGCTGTCAGTGCCGAGCAACTCTTTTGCGCGATCGATCAGCGCACCGATATGCGCCTCTTTGTCGCCCTCGGGTTCGTCTGCGGGAATACCGTCGAGTACAGCCACTGCGTCAACCGACGAGATGTCTTGTGTATCAATTTCCGCTGCGATATCGCGGATGTATTCGCCGCGGTAGCCTGCTTTCGGAAATTCAATGCTCGTACCCTGCGCGTCGAGCCACCGCAACCACACACTAAGGCCGAGAATATCCATCTGCCGGCCTGCATCGTTGACGTAGTACTCGCGATCAACCGTGTAGCCTGCGGCCTGTAGCAAATTGCCCACGGTTGCACCGTAAGCACCGTGCCGACCGTGGCCAACATGTAAAGGACCCGTCGGATTCGCGGACACGAACTCGAGCAGAATACGCGGTCTTGCCTGCGTCGGCAGACGACCGTACTCGGAGCCCTGCTCGAGAATGGCCGCCACTTCTTCGTGAAAGGCGGCGGGGCTCAAGTGAATGTTGATGAAGCCAGGACCAGCAATATCCATCTTCATGACGTCATCACTTGGCGGCACTGCAGCGACGATTTTCTCCGCCAGCTCGCGTGGGCTCATGCGTGCCGGTTTCGCCAGTCGCATTGCGACGTTGGTCGCGAAATCGCCATGGCTGGGATCACGGGTACGCTCCACCGTCGTCTCAAGAGCGAGATCGGCTACAGCATCGGCAAGCTCCGGCAATGTTGCGAGAGCGTCCTGCACAAGTTTTGCGACTAAGGTCTTCATCGGGGTGGCGATTCTACATCAAAACAGCTCGATCGGATCGACGTCGATTGACCAACGAACTTTGCGTGCCGACGGCTCTGCCTCCAAAGCAGGACGCAGTGTGGCGAGTCGCGCATGCAGCGTTTTTCGGTCACTGCTCTGAATCAGCAGCTGCGCTCGATACCGCCCTGCCTTTTTCGCCATCGGTGCGTTTACGGGACCCAGAACGCGCAAGTAGTCGGACTTTTCATGAGTGACGAGTTCGGCCGCGCGTTGCAAAAATGATAATGCATCGTCTTGGCGGTGAGCCGCAGAACGGAGTAATGCGAGGCGAGTGAATGGCGGCCAGCGAGACTCCTCGCGTTCCGCAAGAGACTCATCTGCGATACGCGGATAGCCGCCCTCGATCAGGGACCGCCAGAACGGATTTTCAGGAAACGCTGTTTGAATGAGCACTTCGCCTTGCCGCGATTCTCTCCCAGCGCGCCCGGCGACCTGCACAATTGATTGCGCGAGTCTTTCCGCCGATCGAAAGTCAGTACCGAACAGCCCCTGGTCGGCATTGATGATTCCAACCAGCGTGAGCTTCGGAAAGTGGTGTCCTTTTGACAGCATCTGAGTGCCAACAAGGATTTCGGCATCACCTTGTTCTGCTCTGGCCAATGCCGCTTCAATCGCGCCACGTTGCTGCGTGCTGTCGCTGTCGATGCGTTGTACCTTGTGGTTCGGAAATTTTGGAATCAACGCGTCCTCAAGTCGCTCGGTGCCCTCTCCCAAAGGACGCACCTCCGCGCCGCACTCGGAGCACGCGACAGGCAGCGGCGCTTGCGAGCCGCAATGATGGCAGCGCAAAGAGCGGTCACGCGCGTGCACAGTCATCCGCGAATCGCAACGTGTGCATTCAGCCATGTGGCCACAATTGGCACAGATTAGTGTCGGGGCAAATCCGCGACGGTTAAGAAACAGCAGGACCTGGCCATCTGCTTGCAGGTGTTTCGCGATTGCCGAACTGAGCGGGTCGCTCAGACCGTCGCTGCTGGCCGCTGTGCTGAGGTCAATCAGACGGACCAAGGGCGGCTTTGCGCCGCCAGCGCGCATTGGTAAATGAATATGTGTGAAGTTGCCGTTGCGACAGTGTTGCAGCGTTTCAAGTGTCGGTGTTGCCGAGCCAAGAATGATCCGAACGTCGTTGTTCCTGGCACGAACGATCGCCAGATCGCGCGCGGAATAACGAAGACCTTCCTGCTGTTTCAGTGAATGATCGTGTTCTTCATCCACAACGATCAAACCCAGATTCGGAAGCGGCGTGAATACGGCCGAGCGCGTGCCGACCACAAGCCCGGCGCGCCCCTGCTGCGCATTGCGCCACGCTTTTAATCGCTCGAGATCACTAAGGCCCGAATGCAGTACGGCAGGTTTGACGCCGAGCCGCTGCCGCAGCCGATTCACCAACTGCGGCGTGAGGCCAATTTCGGGAACGAGTATCAATACCTGTTGTTCGGCATCCAGCACCTCACGAATAAGCGAGAGATACACTTCGGTCTTGCCGCTACCGGTAACTCCATCGAGCAGGAAAGCACCGAAACCCGATCG
>PVMS01023731.1_pt1 | contig 10614 bp, 6 predicted proteins | sample 1853461 | NCBI WGS metagenome assembly PVMS01 (sample SAMN08582032, study PRJNA380276) | Marine sediment metagenome, whole genome shotgun sequencing project. | isolation source: ocean sediment barecode stripped | collected 2017
ATAATACCTTACATCCTGCATCAATACCGTTCTCCCGTTTTCATCAACCGGATAGATAAAATTAGGCACCTTGGAATAAGTGATTCCCTGATCATCCTTCACCTCAAAATAGGGCACGGTATTAAATTCCTGGGCCCCTCCTCCCGAATTACCCTCCTGCGTATCCAGGCAACGGCCGTAATCAAAAGGATAATCCCTGGATATCTTACTCCAGGATTCCGGGATGACAAAGGCAACCGGTCCCTTGAAATTGTCCAGGGCCAGGAAGAGGGTCCAGTGCTGATTTCCGGTGGGCGGGGGACCCGGCTTCTCATCCATAAGCGGTAAAGCCATCCATGAATAACCAAATAACTCTCCCCGGGGATTATCCGCAAAAGTCAGTCCGTCGGGCGGAATAAGAAAATGATTACTCAGTTGTGCAATGCCCATTTTGTCATCTTCCGTAGCGGTAGTCTTATTTGACCAGCCGGGAGAGATAAGATAATTACCTGAATAGCAATCCGGCACACCAACGATCTGGAATTTGGGAGGTTTATATGCGGCACGGAACTGAGTACTTCCCCACATACCGAGACCACCCTCTATGGTTTGAAATACTGATCCATAGGTCGGGGCGCGTTCAGGCCAGTTATCCCTTGCGTGTGTTCCGGTCGGACAGAGCGGGATCGTTGTATTATCTGCATTTTTCGGAACAATCCATGTGGATGCAAGGCCGATCTGGAATTGATCGATCGGTTCGGACAGAATGGGGTAAACTGCTACATAAAATCCAATTCCGGCGCCATAGCCGGATTCGGGCTGTGGAGCGCTTGAGGAGATATAGCCCATAAGTCCGCTCCCGTGCAATTGAACCGGCGCCCCGGAGTGAAACTGCTCGTTTTGTATATCCTGTGCAGAAGTGCAGGATGTAAGACCCGGGAACAGGATAACTGCAAGAATTAACAGCCTTGTATTTTTTTTCATAACTATCTGATAATAAAACTATTTCTGACCTGTAACCACAGGTACAAATCCAATTCTGTAAGCTTCCGGAGGAGTGACAAGAAGTGCAGGATCAAGAGCCACCAGTTCTCCTTTTCCGGGAGGTTCCATATAATTATTGTTGGTCAGCCACACCTCATGGATATTTTCAACCGTGGATTGCAGCCTCTCTTTCTCCTCACGGCTCCAGTCGAATTGCTGCAGGGAGGGTTGATCAACAAAACGGTACCAGCAATAGATGACAGTGGATCCGTCTGCCAGGATTACTTCATACGGTTCAGAAGCAGGTCCGGGCGTGCCCCAGGATCCAGTGGTGGGAGATGTATAGGGATCGCCCCTCTCTGCCAGCGCAAACTCACTGGATGATAGCTCCTCAGGAACTTCATTACCGGATACAGGTATCCGGGTTGAATCACTAATCTTCTTATAATACTGGGGGAAACGGCCATCCGGTGTCAAAGAACTTTGCTTCCACTGGATACCGAAAACATTGTCAGAGAAGATCCTGGTTTCAAAGATCTGATCCATATTCATCAATATTTTTCCACCCTGATCAAAGATCGGCATGCTGGTACTCAATACCGGCTCCCACTCTCCGATTGGATCAAAAGTTCCGTCACATATTATCTCATTTTCGCCCTGGCGCCACGCTTTAAACGGGTGGTATAAGGCCTCCTTTGAATAGTACTTTACGTCCTGCACCAGGATGGTCCTCCCCTCTTCATCCACCGGGAATTGTAATTGTGGTATTTTGAAAAAGAGCGATTCATTTGATCTATTTGCCTCAAATCTGGGAACCGTGTTGATCTCCATGGCTCCTCCTCCCATTAAACCGGGACGGGCATCCAGGCCGCGGCCATAATCGGGATGATAATCTTTGGAAATCTTACTCCATGTTTCGGCAATATAATAGGCCACCGGTCCTTTAAAGTTGTATGCATTCAAAAAGAGGGTCCAGCTCTGATCTCCGGTTGGAGGAGGGCCATCACTACCATCCATCAGGGGCAGAGCCATCCAGGCATAACCCAGGAACTGGCCGTTCGGATTTCCCTCAAATGTGAGTCCGTCCGGTGGAACAAGAATGCGATTACTCAGCTGTGCGATCCCCATTTTATCATCTGGCAAGGGGGTGGCGCTATGGAAAAAAGGCCATCCGGGTGATGCAATCTCAAAATCATAACAGCTGGAGGTTGCATTCATGCTGAATTTCGGTGGTCCGTAGCGAAACCGGTTTCCAGCCCAGTAACCCAGGCCACCCTCGACTGTCTGAAAGACACTTCCCCAGGTAGGGCCACGCTCCGCCCAATGATCCCGGGCATAGGTTCCGTTGGGACAGAGGGGGAAATCAACATCTCTGTTTTCCGGAATAATCCAGGCACTTGGCAACCCAATCTGAAAGTTTGCAAGCGGCTTGTCAATGAGCGGCCATATGGCTGAATAAAAACTTATTCCGGCGCCATACCCCTCCGGCGGTCTGGTGGACTCATAACTGATATATCCGTGCAATCCCCTTGAGCCTCCGGTAATTTCATATTCACCAGTCAGGATTTGTTCATTCGGTTTTTTCTCCCCCGGACCGCCACATGAGCAGATAAACATTAACAGGAAAGGAAGCAGTAGGTACAAACTTTTTATACGCATCATGAATGATTTATTAAAGAACTTACAGACTAATATGAATGGTAAGCAGTTCATCCTTTTGAAGTGAGATGACACGGCTGTTATCTTTCCCTGTTTCTTCAATCTGGCTGCTTCCATCCTTAACAGAAATATCCGCGATTTTGGAAGGTAGTTCAAGGCTTATCTTCTGATCCTTTTTTGATATCATGCTTGCAACGATGGAATTCTGATCCCATGAAAGGCTTTTTATCTCTATCTGACCCCGGCAAAGCACCCCTTCAATGGATCCGGCGGACCATTTTGAAGGAAGGGCAGGCAACAGGCTGATCTTACCCGGATCAGAAGCCACAAGCATCTTTATCAATACAGCCGGCATCCCTCCGCTGATATCCATATTGAAAAGCGACCTGTGGTTATGCATGGAAGCCATATTACTCAGCCAGAAGCGATTGACCAGGTGCTGCATACATTCATAAGCCAGTTCACCCTCACCCAGGCTGGTGGCTGCCTGACCAAGTTGCACAAGTCCGAAGGACATAAATCCGGACCTGTTTCCTCTCCAGTGTTTGTCGAGTTTGTATTCTATGCTCTTTTTAAATGCCTCCTGTAGTTCGGGACTTGCAGCAATTTCAGGAGTGATCCCATCGTAGAGGGGATATAGTTGAGAAGAGTGACGGTGTGCGTCATTGTTCTCAAGTTTGGGTGTAAGCCACTCCTTAATAATCCCCTCCTCACTGATCATATAGCGAGGCAACCTGGTAATCATCGACTCCCACTTGCTGATCTGATCCTGGTTCACACCCAGCTCCCTGGATGCTGCAATTGTACTAGTTAACAACTCCCTTGCTGCAGCCACATCCATTGTTGCATTAAAGGTTCCCTGTGAATTGGTGTTTCCCGGCGTATTTTCAGGTGATTGGGTTGGTGAAAATATATACTTACCATCCGCCCCTTCGTAAAGATAATCTTCAAAGAAGAGTGCCGCTTTCTCCATAAAGGGAAGCGCATGCTTAGCCAGGAATTCCCTGTCGCCCGTATATAGATAGTAGTCATAAAAAAAATGGGCCGCCCAGGGAGCCCCTGCTACCCAGAAACCACCAGCAAAAGATCCTGCAAGCGCATTGTTAAAAGCATTGGTTGTTGAGCGGGAAGGCAGCACAATGCCCCTTGAATTAAAAATATGTTCCGCGTTAATTTCCATATAGGGGACCACCGATTCCATATAGGTAGTGTAGGCCAGCATCAACTCCTCCATATTCCCCATCAGCAGACTTGCAATGGCGGAGGGAACATTGCCATTATGGGTAAAATCACTGGCCCATCCCGGCACATAGGTTCCACCCCAGACCCCCTGCAGGGTAGGCGGCAGTTCGCCGATACAGGAGATGATATTATACCTGGCCGCATCAAACTCCTTCTCAAGCAGGGCCATATTCATATTCTCATTTGTTGATTTCGTCATCAACTCTTCTGTGGTCAGCTGATGATCCTTTCCCCCTCCCAAATCCAGTTTCATCCGGTTGAACATCTCACCATGAATGGCGGTATGGCGCTGAAGCATATCCTTGTAGTCGGGAGTCAGACCAGACATCAAGGCCTTCAACTCATCAGCCCTTGACTTTTGAGGATCGTAGATCACCTCCACATCGATATAAACCAAAACCCGGTCAGCTCCTTTGATCTCAATGGACTCCCTGCCTTCAATGATTTCTCCATTGTGTTGAATCACTTTTGCAATCCCTTCCAGCGCATGGATACTACCGGGATAAGCCTTTGTGAAACTGTTTCTAAAGACAATTGCCTTATCTTCAATACTTCTCGCCACATTTGAGACATGGTCATCATAAACCTGGTATGACCTTGAAATGGTCCGGGCGTCAAGCTTGTCGCTTGGTTTCCTTGGATTCAGGCTGAGCTTGCAATCGATCGCCCCGGCCGGACCGGTAATCAGCAGTACCGCCATTCCATCGGCCCGAGAGACAAACATCTTTCTTTCAAATACACCCCGGTCATCCATCCAGTGTACAGTGGCCTCTCCGGTCTGAAAATCCACAGATCGCATATATTTCTCTACCTCCCCGACTGCCCCCATTTGCAGGTTCATATCAAAGGCCGGCACAAATGGATCGGGATACATAAAACTTTCCTGGCCCGAAAGATCAAAAGCCAGCTCAGTTGCCTGCCTGTATAGCCCTCGGTCTATTAAGTTCCTGATTTCAAAGAGACGATTGGCATTATCCGGTGGCATCGTGGGTGGACCCTTTGGAAGGAAAAGGCGCTCATGACTGAATATGACAGTTTCATCCAAAGGGCGACTTAAAATGTTTATCCCAATGGTTCCATTTCCGCTAATCAGTCCCTCTTCCCACGTTGTGGCCTGCTCAGAGCTAATGAATCCACGCTCCGGAACAGCCAGCTTTTTTGTTCCTGACTGCCCTGAAGCAACCTTGTTTAACACGGGGAACAGTACGATCACAAATAAAAAAATTAGCTTTCTAATCGCTCTTGCCATCTCTTTCAGATTTAGTTTTTTTTATGATGTAATTATAACACGAAAAATAATCAATATATTTGATTCTCAATCAAACAGAGGAATTAATATTTGGAATTGATGTTTGATTATAAAATGAGAATCTTTTAAATCTTATTTTGTAATTAAACTCTGCCCAAAAGAGCTACTTATGAAAAATTTCATCCTGACAAGCTTTCTACTTCACCTGTTTCTTTTTATCAATGCCCAACAGATAGATGTGTACCAGAGACCTGTTCAACATGAACGAAGCAGGGAGTTTGATGCCATCCATTACCGGATGGCCGAAGCACTTAAATCACTTGGTAAATGTGGTGGTAAATCAGAGTTAAGTTACCTGAAAGAGGTCGGAAAGGTAAAATCGCATCGCAACATCGTCGGAAGGGCAGCCAGTCAGGCCATGGATATGATCAGTAGCAATAAACAATAACCGGACTTTGAAAACTATGATTACATCTAAACCACAACAGATTTGTCATAAACGGCATTGGCCACGAAAAGATCCTGAACTGCAATACCTACACTTTTAAACACGGTTATATCATCCGGGGACTGGCGTCCTTCACAAGCCTCATTGATCAGATCTCCAATTTCATCGCTGACAAACGTACTTGAAATAATTCCCTTTTTAATGGGTATAATTATATCGCCGGTCTCCTTTAATACGGCTTGCCTGGAATCCACAAGCAATCTGCAGGATTTTATGATCCCGGGACTGATTTCTTGCATGTGAGGTTTATAAGAACCAATCGCATTTATGTGAACGCCCATTGAGATCTCGTCCTTAGAGAATAAGGGAGTATCGGAACCGGTGGCAGTGCAGATAACATCCGCCTTTTTCAGTCTCCCCATATCCTTCTCAATGCTCAGGGGAATACCCAACTTATCCTGCATTTGATCCCTTAGATTTATGGCTGCCTGAGCATCCACATCATACAAGAGTACCTGTTTGATGGGCCGGACATTACACACAGCTTCAAGCTGAGTCTCCCCCTGGGCCCCGCAACCTATTATCGCCAGGATTTCCGCATCTTCTCGCGCAAGATATTGGGTAGCAATCCCACTGGAAGCGCCGGTTCGCAAGGCAGTTAAATAGGTGCCATCGATCAGGGACAATATCTCTCCGGATTTTGAATCCAGTAAGAGGACAATGCCCATGATCGTAGGGAAACCAGGTTGCACATCACCCTGCTTCTGGGTCAGGATCTTTACAGCAATCCTGCCAAGCTCTTCGCTGTAGACCGGTTTGAAGAACAGGTCCATGGGCAAGCCGGGTAAATCAGAAATACAACGCTGCGGCACATAACTCTTACCGCTCGAGTAGCTTGCATAGGCATCTTCCATTAGCTTAATGGCATCACCCATAGATATTTTTTCTTTTATCTCTTGAGAATCAATGATTTTTATCTCACGAAACGATCTGCCAACCAAGTTTCTTGCAGAATTATCGCCATAGGATCCGTGCAAATTCTTCTCCATAAGTAAACTATTTAATTACGCTTAGTCGTAAGAAATATAAAGATAAAACACCTCTGAAAGTAATTGAACATTTTATTACCCCAATAGTATACCATTTATCCCAATTTGGAATATTGAGATTCCCCGAATTAGGAGAGGGCAATTTTCCTTTTGTACTCGTTAGGGGTTAATCCCATGATTCTGAGAAAATGTCGGTGAAAATTCGATGTATTGTTGTATCCACTGGAATAACAGGAATCTGATACGCTATTAGCTTCATCCTGCAACATCTTGCAGGCCTTATTAACCCTGACTTCAATAAGAAAGCTGAAGAATGATTTCTGGGTATGCTTCTTAAAGTATCTGCAAAATGCGTTTGGAGTCATGAAAACAAGTTCCGATACAATCTCGAGCGTAATCCTCTGATTATAATGAGACATCACGTAATCGAATACCTTGTTCAGGTTTTTGTGCTGGGTAGCATCCAGCCGGGCGGGGCGTAACTCAGCTAATTTTTCAACATTCGGGAAAGCCGCGAATAAATTCATGATCTGCAACAGGGAGATGAGACGTGGAAATCCTGAACATTCCCCAATGGTTCTCATTAATGATCCAATCGCCTGTTGAGATGCAGCCTTGAATCGCAACCCAAATGCAGAATTATCCAGCAATTTATTCACCTCTCTGGCTTCAGGCACCTCATTCAAAATAGATGTGATCGTCTTTAATGAAAAAAAGACGGAAATGGCTCGAACTCCCAGATGGCTCCCAGAACTCCAAACCTGATCACTTTTCAGTACATGTGGCAGATTCTCTCCCATGAAGAACAGATCTCCTTCACTGTATTCAACCATACTATTGCCCAAAAAGGCAGTGCCACTACCAGATAGTATTAACGTCAACTGACACTCTTCATGATAGTGAAATGGTTCGTAAAATTTGGGTTGATCCCAATTTTCCACCCGAACACTCTCCTCCTCATGCCGGGGAACCTTAAAATAGACAGGATCCATATCTCAGTTTTTCTTTGTGAAATTCAAATCAAACATACACCCCATGCATTCCTTTCCTTGCGTAGATAAACCTACAGGAAAGATCAGGTACATGTAAATTATATTTTAACTTAAATGTACACTATCTTAACCATTTTTTAACACGAAGAGGACAAAATACAAATTTTCATTCAAACTCAACACCTCAAAAAATATTACGAATCCTTACTTCTCACATCAATTTCCCAATCAATTATTACAATTAGCCATCAATAACATCTCTTTAAAGAGATATTCAGGTTTCAAAATAATACATAAAAATCTAAATCAGGCAATCTATATCCCTTGCGGATTATTACATAAATAGCACAACTATTTTGAGTCATTTTATAAAATGAACCCAACCATGGCCCGGGCCTTCATAAATATGTATAAATTGACATTAATTTCATCTTAGCATTTTATATGTCTGTTCATGTATAATTTCAATGTGTAAGGTCCCAAAAGAAGGATCTGGGAAAAGGCCTGGTATTATACGCGATAAAAACAGATTTCTGACTCTGCCAGAATAACCAAATAAAAAACCATCATGAAATTGAAAAGATTCCAGAATTCGATCGTTCCATTCATGTTAATTATTTTTCTGCTGAGCCCTTTTACGATACAGGGTCAGCGAACTGCCCGGGGGACTTCAGTTACGCTCCATAGATTAACCCTCTCCTTTAACGAGAAAACCAGGACATTTGAACTGTTTGATGCCAATGAAGGATTGGTCATATCCGCCGGTATAGTAAAAACCGGGGTCAATGGAAAATCTATCTGTACCAGTGACCATCAGATAAAGCATCAAGCAGAAGTGATTGGCATGGGAACCCTTAGCATTGAGTTTGATGAAAACCTGACCGTGAAGGCTTTACTATCAGGCGACTCAGTGATCACTTTCTATGCAGAAGGGAACGCTGTTGAATCCGTTCACTTCACTGCCAGAGCACCACTATCCCACAGAACCATGGGTTGTTTTCTGGATGATGAGAAAGCCAATGATCATCAGACCCTGATACAAACGCTGGGGATAACCAGTCTGCCGGATGTGAAATCGGTTTTTGACCCGCTAAAAGACCTGGCCATCCAGATCAGTTCGGATGGCACTGCAAAATGGAGTCTCTTCCATCAATGGCAATTGGAAGCAAGCGCAGAACCCGGTCAGATATTGTGTCAGATAAAACTGATCAGAAACTATTATAGAGAGAGACTTGGAATAACTTATTATGCCCCGGTTAAAAAACGGAGTTATTTTCAGAAGGCCCCTGCCCTTGCCATGACCTGGGTCGGGATCGAAGGTAAATTTAACAGACCGGATTTCTCCCAGCGTAAAACATGGTTATACCCCAATATAGACTGGGTCTCAAAAAACCTGCTGCCCTATGCCGAAGAAATGATTTTTCAGCTTGACGATAACTATCCCATTGATGATCCGCAATATATGCGTGATATATCTGATTACATCCGCAGCAGGGGTCTGATCCCGGGCATATGGATTGCTCCATTTGGGGTAGCTCCTTATGATGCATCGGAGAAACATCCCGAATGGTTTATACACAAAGAGGATGGATCAACGATTACCACATTCTCCGGCTTAAGCTATGATGATATAAAGCACTACAACTCAGCTGTACTGAATGTAAATAACAGGGAGGCCGTGGATCGATGGTTCGCCGGTTTCCTGAGCCAGGTAAACAAGCAATGGAATTATGACTATTTCAAAGTGGATGGCATCCCTGCCATTCTTAATGTCTACCGGCAGTCGGCAGATGGTGGCGGTGTGGAGGGTGTTCGCAGAGGGCTGCAGATCATCCGGTCGGTGGTTGGACCCGATAAATATATCAATACCTGCTGGGGCCTTCCCCTGGATGGAATTGATATCGTCAACGGATCGAGGGTTGGCGGTGATACAGAGCAGGCAGGTCAGGTGGTAAGCAGTGTAGCTGTGGCTCAAAACTACCTGAACAATGTGGCCTGGTACAGTGATCCTGATGGTGCTGCCAATATGTATGCATCTACAGCGGCTCGGGCACGTCTGAATTTCCAGGGAAGAGCAATGCTGGGACAGCCCTACGTAACGGATGACAACTGGACGAAGGTACCGGATCATATCCTGCATGTATGGCAGAGGACGCTGCCAACCATCGAGAGTTTTCCGACAAATCTCTACCACATATCAAATCCCGGTCTTTATGACCATTTCAATCTGAAGATATCCAAACCCTGGGGATCATGGGATATTGTGGGTCTGAATAATTATAAAAACATCCCCGGGAGGGTAACACTCGATCTTGGACGGCTACCGTTAAGCTCTGAAAAAGTCTACCTGTATGATTTCTGGAATCAGAGATACCTGGGAACTTATGACAGGAATAGTAAGATCACCCGAAACATGGAGGCCCTGGATGCACACTGTTTCAGCGTGGTACCGGTACAGTCGGACAGACCTGTTTTATTATCAACCAGCCGGCATATTACCCAGGGGGGAATCGATATTGATAAAATGAGTGTGATTAAAAATAAGGATGGATGGTTAATTACCGGTGAATCCAGTCACCTCATTAAAGATGATCCCTATGAATTGGTATTTATAACCAATGGATTTGTTCTTGACGATGTGGCATCCCAAAATGGGAAGATTGAGATCCTTTGTAACGATGGTTTAGCCAGGGTAAGGATCATCCCGGATCAATCCGAGGTAAGCTGGAAGCTTGCATTTATACCGGACCAGCAGGTGTCTGTCGGATTCGATGCCGAAGCTGTTCATCTGATTCCGGGACAACCGGTTGAGCTGCCCATTGCTATTTCCCGGGGCGGTTCAGCACATTGGAAGATTCATTCAGACAGCAGATCCATCCATATCAAAGAAGATCACACCCGCTCAATCATCAAGATTGATGTGGATCCGGATGTCCTGGAACCGGATGGTTCATGGTCTGGGTTAATCACACTCGAATCAAAAGATGCAAAGGTGTATATCGGTAGCCTCTC
>PVMS01046327.1_pt1 | contig 10613 bp, 7 predicted proteins | sample 1853461 | NCBI WGS metagenome assembly PVMS01 (sample SAMN08582032, study PRJNA380276) | Marine sediment metagenome, whole genome shotgun sequencing project. | isolation source: ocean sediment barecode stripped | collected 2017
GGCAGTGATCGCCCTGGTACTGTATATGGTTTTTAAACATGACTGGAGGGGAAGGGTCTTAAACCCTGAAGAAGAAAGGATATCTTTCAGGAAGATCTTCTATAAACGCAGGCTTAATATTATATTTATTTTAGGCTGTCTGGCACTGTTATTTTATTGGATCTCTGAAGCTATCATAGCAGTCTGGTCCCCTACTTTTTTAAGATCTGAAAAGCTGTTTGATATACAAACTGCTGGTTTTGCTATATCAATATTCTGGATTGCAGTACTGGCAGGAAGAATAATCATTAGTTTTTTTGCCGGAAAGGTCAGGGCCGATTACATAATACTTGCCTTATCTGTCCTGGCAGCAGCAGCCATGTCTGTTTTTATCCTCCTGGAGACCACTTACGGTACCCTGATAGCAATAGGTTTTGCGGGTCTGGGATGCTCGGCCATAGTCACCCTGGGGATTTCTTCTGTCGGTACCATTTATGAAAAGGGCAGGGGTGTACTTGCGAGCATCATATTTGCAGTAGCAAGCATGGGAACTTCTTCGGCACCTCTCATAACAAGGTCCATCTCCGGGTTGAGCATGACATGGTCGATAATAGCTGCGCCCCTGGCAATAGGGGTCACAGCATTAATATTTCTTGTAAAGATCATTTACGAGAATAGATCAAAAGAAAAATAAAGCATCTATCCTGTATCAGGTGGTTCTTCTTACCGGCACAGATATTGGTACTGAAAGAAAGCAGATGGTCAAGGCATGGGACCTTGTTTTTAATGTGCAAGATATTTTGACAAAATTCTTTTACAGAAAATTATCTTTTAATGATCAGTGAATACCAGAAATGGGAGGGTTGAAACCCATATCCAGTATGATATATTAATTTTTGAAATCCTTTTACGGATTTATTTATATTTTATTAAGACCGCAGGAATTATGAATGATGAATATATAAGGCTATCTATACGACTTCTGAGGAAAATATAATAGAAGGTCTGGAGCGGATAAAAGAATTAATCGGCCAGAAAATAAATTAAAAAAAATAAGGAGGGATATCATGGCTGCAGGTGGTTATATAGGTCGGTACCTATTGGTAGATCTGGATAAATCAATAATAGAGGATTTTGACTTTGATGAAACCACAAAAAGAAATTACCTCGGCGGATATGGACTTGGATGTAAGTATATCTACGAACATCAAAAACCACATACAAAAGCCCTTGACCCCGATAGCATACTTGCTTTTATGACAGGACCCCTTAATGGCACAACGATTCCTGGAAGTGCGCGATTTACTGTTTGTGGAAAATCACCTTTAACAGGCACCTGGGGGGATTCAAATTGTGGTGGGACATTTGGACCAAAGCTGAAAATGGCAGGTTTTGACGGCATATTCTTTAAAGGAATGTCTGAAAAGCCCGTTTACCTTCTTCTTGATAATGGAAAAGCAATATTAAAGGATGCAGCTTTCCTCTGGGGAAAAGACACTTATGAAACTGATGATATTATTCGTAATAAATATGGAAAAAATGCAGAGTCAGCAGTTATTGGCCAGGGTGGCGAGGCCAAATCCTTAATAGCATGTATTACTAATAGAAAAGGTAAAGTTGCAGGCAGAAGTGGAATGGGTACTGTAATGGGTTCTAAAATGTTAAAGGCCGTAGTTGCTATCGGAAACAGGAAAGTAGATATAATCCATAAAGATATATATGACCAGGCAAGAAAACAATTCATTGAAGATATAAAAAATGATTATGGAGATGCAGCCTGGGCAAAGCATGGAGGGACCCCTGCGATTGTTGAAGGTGGAATCGATGAGCAGGATTCACCTATAAAAAATTGGTCGGGAGTTACATCTGATATGGGTGATTATTCAGATTTCAAGTATGACAATATAAAAAAATATATTGTTAAAAAGGAGACCTGCTATAGCTGTCCGATTTCTTGTTGGGACAGGGTAATGCTTGAAGAAGGAGAGTATGCGATTTCCGGGCCAAGCCATATTCCGGAGTATGAAACGACAGCGATGTTCGGTGCTCTTTGCCTGAATAAAAATTATCAATCTATAATAAAATGTAATGACATTTGCAATAGATATGGCATTGACACCATATCAACTGGCGGAACAATAGCTTTTGCAATTGAATGCTTTGAAAACGGAATACTCACAGAGAAAGATACTGAAGGACTTAAGCTTACATGGGGAAATCACAAATCCATAGTGGCATTAACTGAAAAAATAGCCAGGCGGGAAGGAATTGGAGCTATTTTAGCAGATGGTTCCAGAAGAGCTTCAGGAATAATAGGAAAAAATTCTGAACAGTTTGCCATACAAATAGGCGGCAAGGAATTACCCGCACATGATACAAGGTGGGATCCCAGCCTTGCAATTATCTATGCTCTTGAACCGACTCCAGCAAATCACATGCAGGCAAACCAGAATCTTGGGCACAAAGATATAGAAAAAGTATTCCCTGATATTGATTTCTCAACCCTGGAAGGAAATAATAGGTCAAAGTTTCTTGGCAGGGCAAAAGGGATAAAGGTGCTATCAAACTTGGCCCATACGGTAAATTGCACTGGCCTGTGCATGTTTGCCTGGGGGTCCACAGGTATTGGAAACCATGTAAAATATTTGAAGGCAATAACGGGTTGGGATATTGATATTGACCAGCTTTCAAGAACAGGTGAGAGAATAATGAATCTAAGGCAGGTCTTTAATATAAGAGAAGGCATCAATCAATCAGATTATAAAATACCCGGAAGAATGCTTGGACGCCCGCCCTTGCATGATGGCAAGACAAAAGGTATTTCTCTTAAATGGGAAGATATGGTCGATGAATATTGTGATGAGATGGGATGGGATAAATCGACTAATAAACCAGGTAAAGAAAAACTTGAAGAGCTCGGCCTGGATTGGGTCATAGAAGATATTTGGGGCTGATCCGCAAGTAAAACAAGATCAGCAATTTTGATCAATAATGCAGGAGGCGGAGTAGCTATAAAAACCCCGGTAGAACAAACAGGCGAACAGGTAAAATTGTCTATTGACCTAAAATATGTTTGCCGGTTTTAGAATTTTTCATCATTAAGACTTTTTGACATTAATTTGAAAAACTTTTATGAAAAACAATCAGTTTGATGGTTTTGTATGAATATAATTTTAAAAAGTGCGATAGATCTGCTGAAAGATGGGTGTATGATCACAGGAGGCCATTACAGGATATTATATGATACTGATAATTTCAACAAACCATGTTTGAATCCGGGAACTATAAAGTCTTTTAGCTTTGCAGTAACATTATATAAGATCGCTGAGACCAAAGGATTAAAAGTAGGAATAGGCCTGTTAATAAATGATATTGGTTCGTCTTTCTGCTATGGAGGTGGCTCCAGTATAAAAAATAAATTTTCCAGGAAAAATTATGATTTGCCTGAAGAATATTTAGAGCTGCTGGCCTCTGAAGGTATAAAAAAGGATAGTGTATGGATTTATTGGGAAAAACAAATCAGGAATAAGGGAAAGAAAATATTTTTAAAAATGATCAAAGCAAAGAATAATAGTATAGAAAAAAGGATCAATGGATATTTTGTTGATGATATTGGTGGTTATGGAAAAATCATCCTGACCCGGAGAAGTGATAAAGATAAATATGGAATTCCAGCATGTCCGCTGATCATGGCATCACTAAATATAGTCCAGGAAAAATACTACTCGTCAAATATAAATTTTTATTATATTGGAGATAATAATAGTAAGAATATTCCCAATCATTTTATTATAGAAAAAGGGAGACGAGTATCAGAAATTTTTGGTTCCCATATCAAAGTTAATAATATTTATTTTAATAATATTGACAATTGAAAATATAAAATGGAAGCCATTATCTATATCTATTAAATTTTACAATACAACAATTTGTCCCATCTATAAATTGAAAGATTCAAAACATTATTCTTCCCGCAGGAAGAAAAGATCTTTCAAGAATTCCATCTTTTAACATTTGCTTTGTAATGTACTTCTACAGCGTATATATTATCTACATATTTGTATTATATTATCAGTGATTATATAAAGTTCAGCATATCCTTTCTAGCGGCTTTTCTTCCCAGAGAAAAGACAATATAAATATTTTGTTTCAATTTTTTCAAACAAATTAAAATAGTCCAGTAATAGTTTAATGAGCAGCAAAAATTAATTATTTATATATATTCATCCTTATATTCAATTGTTACAAATAATTTTATTAGGTATAATTTAAAAAATAATTTAATTTTAAGGATGAGAGGCATTATATGAAAAAATCTATAGGTTTATCCGAGAGGATGTATCCAAATCCTGCTACCATGGTCTCATGTTCGAATGGAAACAATGATAATATAATAACGCTTGCCTGGGTCGGAACTGTTTGCAGTGATCCTCCATTGATCTCAATATCTATAAGACCTTCAAGATACAGCCATGGACTTATAAGCGCTTCAAAGGAATTTGTAATAAATATTCCTGATGACAAAATGATTGAAGCCTGTGATTTTTGTGGTACTAAATCTGGAAGAAATATTGATAAATTTAAAGGATCAGGTTTAACCAGGGAAAAAGGAACTATTGTAAATGCTCCCTTAGTCAAAGAATGTCCCATAAATATTGAATGCAGGGTCAAAAAAATAATTTCTCTTGGTACCCACGATATGTTCATCGGAGAGGTTGTCTGTGTTAATGCAGACGAAGAAGTCGTCTATTCAGATGGAGACATAGATCATGATAAAATCAGTATGGTATCCTGGTTAATGAATAATTATTATAAGAATATACTTATAAAAAAATAAAATTAGGATACAGTTGCTGACAGTTCTTATTAAGGGCATTAAATATTTCATTGAATGCAAGAAAAGGCCTAAGAAAAGCTTGGGGTTTTTAAAGAGCCGGATAATTTCAAAATATTGAACTACTAAAAAGGTCATCTGAAACAGTTCTAATTATCAATTAAAGAGCAATTTCAATTGTTTAAAGAAATTGAAACAGAAATAATAAAAAAACGGAGTAAGCATTATGTCTGGTTTTGTTTTAGGTATTGACGGAGGAACGGAGTGTATAAAAGCAGGTATCTTTAATTTGAAGGGTGATGTTTTAGCGATAGCAAGTACCTGTTATGAAACTCTTCATAAACATCCTGGCTGGGCAGAACAAAGAGTAATCGATTGGAGAGAAGGACTAATAAAGTCAATAAAGAAGGTAATTAAAACCTCCGGAATCGATCCCGGGGAGATAGCAGGCATAGGATATGATGGAACTACTTCAACAATAGTTTTTCTCGACGGTAATAATAAACCAGTAAGAAATTCCATGATATGGATGGATGTAAGGGCATCAGAAGAAGCAAAATTCATTGGATCTATACAGGATCCGGCAAGAGAATACGATGGTCATGGTAAAGTATCTGCTGAATGGTTTCCATGTAAAATATTATGGTTAAAAAAGAATCAACCAGACAGTTATAGAAAAGCAAAAATAATTGTTGAATATACTGATTGGTTGACTCATGAATTTACAGATAACTGGACGATCAGTCTTTCAACAGCAAGTTTTAGGGGTTATTACAATAATAGAAATTTTGGGTGGCCTAAGAAATTTTATGAAAAAATCGGCCTGGGAGATCTGCTGGAAAAACTACCTTCTAAAGTTTTAAAGGTCGGAGAACTTGTTGGCGGTGTCAGTGAAAATTTTTCAAAAAAAACCGGTATTCCTGCCGGGACACCTGTTGCCCAGGGTGGCTACGATGCTCTAGTCGGGAGTATTGGGTCCAATGCTTTTAATCCCGGACAAATATTTCTGATCACCGGTTCATCCAATGTACTGCAAATAGCTACAGAAAAAGAATTCCACACAAAAGGTCTTTATGGGAGTTATCCTGATCTAGTCCTGGACTGTTTTTATATTGAAGGAGGCCAGACTTCCACTGGTTCTGTTTTAAAGTGGTTTACATCTCAATTCATAAATAAAAAATTTGAAGATGAAATAAAAAAATCAAAACAAAGTGTTTATTATTATATAGATGATATTGCAAAAAAGATCCCAATAGGTTCGGAAGGAATAATAATTGTTGAACACTGGCAGGGTAATAGAACTCCATTTACAGACTCGAGCAGTAGAGGGATAATAAGGGGATTATCATTAAAGCATGGACCAGTACATATTTATAGGGCGATCATGGAAGCTTCTGCCTATGATACTGAAGCAACATTGAGAGTGCTCAAAGAAAATAATTTTAAATTTGACGAGATCATTGCTTGCGGCGGGCATATGAAAAGTGAATTATGGAAGCAGATCTATTCCGACGTCCTGGGACTTCCTTTGAAAGTCACGACTAATCCTGAGGCATCAACCCTGGGTTCTGCAATATTAGGAAGTGTTGCTGCAGGAAAATATAAGACTTTAAAAGAAGCTGCAGATAATATGGTTCAATTTGAAAAGGTAATAATGCCAAATATGGAAAATAATAAAAAATATCAATTTTTCCTGGATCAATATATAAAGACTTACTATAGTTTAAGAGATCACATACATGAGACTAATGACTTTATTAATGACTTTAGTTAAAAATAAGGGAATTTTATAAAACCTGTTCACGATATAGCAGGCCTGGTTTTAAAATCGAAATAATATAAAAATATAAATTAAGGAATATTAGTATGAAAGCAGCAGTTTTATATGAACCTACAAATATCAGGATCTCAGATTGGCCCAAACCAAAAGTAGGAAGCCATGACCTGCTCATGAAAGTCAAAGCAGCAGGTATATGTGGCACCGATTTAAAAATATACAGAAATGGTTATCATGGATTAAAACTACCCCAGATACTCGGACATGAAAATGCAGGGATAGTGGCAGAGGCAGGAAATAAAGTAGAGGGATTTGATGTAGGTGACAGGATCACCCTGAACTCTGCCATTAATTGCGGACATTGTTATTATTGTATTAAGGGCTATCAAAACCTCTGTGTAACAATGAGAAGGGAGACCTTAATATTTGGAATTCATTATGCCGGAGGTTTTGCTGAATATTTGCTTATTCCAAAGGAAGCTATTGAAAGTAATATAGTTTTAAATGTCCCTGAAAATGTATCCTTTGAAGAAGCTGCAATTACAGAATCAATGGGCTGTGCCCTCAATGGGCAGATTTTATCGAAAGTCGGACCTGGGGATACAGTGGTAATAATAGGAGCTGGACCAATGGGGGTAATACATGCAGCACTGTCCAGAATATTAGGGGCTGCAAATATAGTTATCTCTGAGATATCTCAAAAAAGATTAAACATGGCAAAAAGTTTAAATATAGCAGACTATTATATAAATCCAAACAAAGAAGACCTAAAAGAATTTGTAGAAGATCTAACAAATGGTATTGGAGCAGATGCAATAATTGTTGCTGCACCATCAAGTATTGCACAGGAACAATCATTGGAATTAGCTAGAAGCAGGGCTCATATATGTTTTTTTGGAGGACTAGCTGGAAATAATGGTACCATTAGTTTAAATAGTAATATTATTCATTACAAAGAACTATTTGTACATGGTTCATCTCTTGCAACTACGGAACAAATAAAAATTTGTATTGACTTCATTGACAGGCAGATGATAGATGCAAAAAAGTTTATATCGAAAATAATCACTTTAGAAGAAATACCAAAAATCATGGAAGGATCAAATCAGGAAAATAATTTAAAGATAGTAATTAAACAATAATAGGGCCTGGTCACCTTCATGTGCAATAATTTCCTCATGGCCCAACCTCATTCTTTAGTCCAGTCTTTTAAGTTAATGCCCAAGCCTTTTTTAAATTGATTTCCACTACCATAGTGGACTCTATGGGTATTTGCTTATTAATCCCGTGTAAAATAATTTGTATATTTAAAAAAGTGTATAAACCGGAGACTCAGTCAAACCATAACTGTTTATCCCATTCTTCCATCCACCTGATAGCAGAATTATCTCCTATCACGGAAGCTCCTTCCTCTATGATAGCTATCACATCCTCTATTCCTGTAAACAATGCAGCAGCTTTGATCTTCACTTTGTTCTGGCACACTTTTCTCATCAATCTGATATCACCAATATTAGCGCCCCGTGGACCAGTACCAGTAGAGGTTTTTATATAATCAGCTCCACTGTCCCTTACTATTTCACTGGTCCTTATTTTTTCATCATGAGTGAGATAGCAAGTTTCAATTATGGCTGTCACAATAATGTTTGGTTTTTTTGCTTTCATAATTTTGCAAAATTCTTTTAATTCGTTCTCGGCATAAATAAAATCACCTGATTTTATTTTAGAAATATTTAACACAATATCCAGCTTATCTGCTCCATTTTCAATTCCTTCTAATGCCTCCGCTATCTTTATCTTTGTCGTATTTGCACCAAAAGGAAAACCGATTGGGATTCCAACCATTGCCTTATCCCCAATAATCGATTTTGCATATGAAACAAAGCTAGGGTTTACATAAGTGGCTCCAAAACCATACTTTAATGTTTCCTCACAACAATTCTTTATTTGTTCTACTGTTGCAAAGGGATCCAGGACTGAATGATCCTGCATCTTAGCAAACTGTTCCCTGGTTAACATTTTAGCCTCCTCCTTGGTTTACAAATTTATCCTTAATATTTTAGTCCATTGAATTATTTGGATAATTATACCATTAAAATATAGAGTTCGTAATAAAACAATCATTGCAATATATAGCATATACGTTTTATTATTTACATATACAGAAAATATTTAAACCATGAAAAGCTGATATGAGATTTCGCATAAAATTTCTATTAGTATTACTGTCCGGAGTCCTGCTGGCATCAAGTTTCTATGGTCCGGGCTTTTTGGCCTGGTTTTGCCTGGTCCCGTATTTTATTGCTGCATATTATTCAGATCTAAGACAAACTGTCTTTTTTAGCTTCATACTGGGACTGATATATTTTGCCGGAGCCACTTACTGGTTTCTAGAGTACAGTTTTCTCTTCTGGCTGCCTATTTTAGGCATTTTAGTATCTTATATTATAATATTTGGAATAGTCCTATATTTTATTTATTCAAAGATCAAGTGGCCGGCTTTAAGATTTATCCTGATCTCAGCAGCATGGCTGGCAGTAGAGTTTTATAAGAACAGGACCTTCCTGGCATTCCCCTGGGGAATGATCGCCTATTCGCAGCATGATTATCTTGCAGTTATGCAAATGGCAAAAATAGCAGGTGTATACGGAGTATCACTTATATTGGTCCTAATTAATACTGTTCTTGCGGAGACAGTTATTAATTTTATAAAAAATAGGAAAATAAATTTTAAAGGTTTCAAATACCTGCTGCCTGCAGTCTGCCTCGTAGCAATAATTGTAGTTTCTGGATTTATAAATATAAACTCATACAGAAATAATGCTATTGAAAAAGAAGATACAGGGATAAATATTGCAATGGTCCAGCCTAATATTTATTATGATAATAAATTCCAGGAAGATAGCGGTGTAATAATACCGGATCCTTATGATAGTAAAAATTATTTCAGGGAAGGCACCGAACTCGTGGTATTTCCTGAAAGTGTTTTGTGGGGAAGCCTGGAGCGGAACAAGACTTTCGGTGAATGGGCCAAAAAAACCATGAAAAAACAGGATCTTTACCTGATCACGGGCCATATCCTGTGGGATGACGAAGAAAACTATTATAATTCAGTTGTCCTTTATTCGCCGGATTCAGGGATCACCGGGAGATATAATAAGATCCATCCACTGCCCTGCGCAGAATATATGCCGTATCCGGATGTTTTAGGGATCTTTAGTTTTTTACATACAGCCAGGACAAATATAACCCCGGCAAAAGAATTTGTAATGATCGAATATCCTTTAAAGGGCAGATTAGGAATAAATATATGTTTTGAATCTGTACTGCCTTTGATTTCAAGGACCTTCAGGAATAATGGAGCGGAAGCGATATTTGTCTTTACCGATGATGCCGGTTTCAGGGACAGCCTGGCTTCCTGGCAGCATGTTATTTTTTCAAGGGTAAGGGCAATTGAGAACGGGGTTTATGTCGTCCACAGCAGTAATAGGGGAGTATCAGCGGTCATAGACCCTGTAGGCGGGATAGTCTCACTGGCAGAGCTGGACAGCAGGGAAGTCTTATATGAGACTATATTCTTAAATTCCCGTAAGACTTTTTACTCGAGATATGGAAATATAGCAATGTTCATATATTTTGGACTTTCGTTTATTTTCCTGCTTGCCTATATCATTATGATCATATATAGAAAAGTGAGGGTATAATAATATTTGACTGCCGGGTGAGAAAAACAGTGCTGCCGGGACCATTATAAAGAACATGGCTACCGCCAGGGCCTTTTCAGGTATTAGTACATCAATTATTATACACCTCTTCTCTTTTGCCAATGCAGATTATATAAAAATCATCTTTAAATATATAAAAAATAGCCCTGTATTTACCTTTTCGCAACATATGGTAGTCTCTGGCATAGTTGCCTTTTATTTTTTTTATATCAAATAAATTCAGGTCCTGCTTCCTGCATGCTATCAAATATCTCCAGGCTTAAGAGTTCACCCCCGATCCTTATATCAAAAGATTTAA
>PVMS01067008.1_pt1 | contig 10613 bp, 10 predicted proteins | sample 1853461 | NCBI WGS metagenome assembly PVMS01 (sample SAMN08582032, study PRJNA380276) | Marine sediment metagenome, whole genome shotgun sequencing project. | isolation source: ocean sediment barecode stripped | collected 2017
TCCATAATTTAAACCTGTTGCAGCTGATGGGATATGAGCTAATCCATCAGCTCGTGCAAGGGTAAAGATTAGATTACTTTTTCCAAAGATTGGATCAGCGATGTATGATCTACCTTTCTGAATTAATTTAACAGGCACCCAATCTTCACGACCCGATTGGGAAGCCAGGTTTACAGCTAAGCTTGCCAGAACTCGCTGACGAATTCGAGGCGAGCGCATGCCATGTAAAACATCAATTACCGGTTCCACGAACAGGGTCGCGATAACCAATGCGCTCACTGGGTTCCCAGGAAGTCCGATGACAGGTTTAGCGAAATCGTGACCTTCAGGAACACATGCTGCCAGGATTGTAGGCTTTCCTGGACGCACATTCACTCCGTGAGAGACCACCCCTGGTTCACCTAATCGGTTAATCACACTGGCTGTCAGGTCACGCGTGCTGGCTGATGAACCTGCTGTGATAACTACTAAATCACATTCTCTAAGTGCTTTAAATGCAGCTGAATATAATGCATCTTCATCATCTGGCACAATATCATGGGGAACAGGAAGTGCACCTAACCTTTCAGTCAATGCGCTGAGTGTATACGTATTGACATCTCGCACCTGTCCCGGGAGAATATCACTATACGGAGAAATAACCTCATCTCCACTTGAAATAATGGCTACAGATGGTCGCCGGGTGACCAGAATACGAGTTATACCCAAAGCCAATAAACCACCGATTTCAGCAGGTCGCAGCAACCGGCCGCCAGGAATGACTCGGTCCCCTTCCCGCACATCTTCACCAATCTTAAGTACATTTTCACCGACCGCAACAGAACGCATAACCTCGATTTGATCGGAATTTACAACCTGAGTATTTTCCAACATAACGATGGAATCCGAACCTTTCGGCAGCATCCCGCCGGTATGAATGAGAGCACATTGAGAGGCAGCAATGCTAACATCGGGTTCACTTCCCATCTCTACTTCTCCCAGCAGATTTAAGTAAACCGGAAGTGAATCACTTGCTCCAAATGTATCCACAGCACGAACTGCATACCCATCAACCGTGGTACGAGAAAATGATGGAAGTGAATGCGGAGCGATCACATCCTTGAATGTCACTCTGTCAATGGCATCCCTGGTATCAAGCTCCTCAAACTCAGATCTTACCCGAATAAGATCCATCAGGAGCTGGAGCGCCTCGCTTGGAGGTAGAAGATCAATAAACTCAGGCATAAAATTTGTCCAACGGATTAACTAAAATTTTTCACCTGGTCCAAAATGTGAACGCCAGGAGATAAGCAACACTACCGAAAAGAACCACGGCAGTGAATCCAACCGTTGTCCAATTCGGTTTCGAACCAGCAGAAATACGTCTCAATTGCCAGATTTGTAAGAGACCCAATGGCAGGGGTATGAATGCTGGTAATACAATCGCGAGCGGTAACCTAAAAGTAGCCGCTATCCCAAGCAATAAGAATGCAGACAAGATCAGTATGTTGTGTAATACCATTCCCCGCTCCCATCCTATACGCACCAGTAAGGTCAGTTTTTCATATTTGACATCATTATAATAATCGGGGAATTCGAATGCAATCATCATCGCCAGATGCAATGTTGTTAAAGGGAAGGTACTCATAGCTAGTAAGCGGTGAAGTTCCTGGTACTGTAAAACAAATGCAAAGATCGGAACCAAATTTGCCACCAGAATCGAAGTGGTTAGTTCCCCATAACCTGAAAAGGCCAGTCGAACCGGAGGGACTGAATAGAAAAAACTACCCATAAAAGCAAGAATAATTATTGCTATCAAAAGAGGCGAAGCAGGGACAACATTCAGCAAAACCACAGTCAATGAAGCCAGGATGGTCAAAGTCGTCAATGCGACCCACATCACCGTCTTACGCGACAATTTACCCTTTCCGATTGCCCCACTACCTCCAGAGAATGGAGTCCGGTTAGGGTTAGCTATATCGGCTGGCGAATCAAAATACTCATTAAGATAATTCGCGCTAAGCTGCATAGTTGTCACGTAAGCTTGCCCCAAGAAGTAAAGTCCCCAATCTATTTCGGCACCTAAAAAGCGAGCGATTCCGGCCCCCAATGCATATACTAACACACCGCCTACTAAAAAAATGGGCCGTGAGAGACGAATAAAAAGTCTAATCGAACGCGTCATTCCCTATTACCTTATGGGTCTATTGGATATCCTAATTCATTCCAGCCTTGCAAACCGCCCAGAACCGGATTAGCCCTTGGATATCCGTAATCACTCAGAATACTTGCCGCACGGGCACTCGTTTCTTCATTCGGTCAAGTGCAATAAAGAATTATCCAGTCATTGGGATCGAGCTCGCTCCTCCTCTGTTCGACCTCTCCCAAAGGGATCGACTTAGCACCGGGAATATGACCGTTTTCATAATACTCCCTACCACGTACATCAACAAAGACCGCTGCACCCGTATCGAATGCATCTTTGGCCGTGGTCAAACTTACCCGAGTCACTTCAGGATAAGATCCTTCTGCTCCAGGATCTACTAAGTAAGCTGCACTATCAGGCGAACGTAAGAAGACAACACTGACTACAGCACCGATTAACAGCAGAACTCCAACAGCGATGAGCAATATTGGTAGTAAACGATTGTTCAAATTGAACTCCTCAATTTTGCATCATACCATAAAGATGATCCTGATTCTTAGCACGGTAGATAAACTTCACACTACGCTTATCAGACCATCAAATATTAATTACTGATGTTACGCAGTTAGGCGGAAAGTGAGGGGTGTTTGGGCGGGCAATGCCCGCCCAAACACCCCTATTTCTCTCTTTCAGTGCGTAACTCCTGTTAATTAAACAAAGGGATTTTAATTCATATCTACGCGTTTCCACAAGTACCGAATGACCCTTTCTAGGTTCGAGGAAATACCAGCTAAACATGGAGTATCACAGCGAGTTCTTGCTTTCACAATGAACAATTTGAATTCATCGAGAACCATCACAACAGACCACCTGATATTAGAGAGTAATCAAAAATAATCCGCAGCGCATATCTAGATGGAAGGTTAGAAAATTGTTATAGATGGCTTAATTTCCACCTTTGTTGTGATATATTTCGTCCTGATGAGAAGCAGTTCATTTTCAGCATTACGTTGGATTTCATTATTCCTAATTATCGGCGCAGTTATCCTCTTTACCCTCCAGCTGGTAAGATTTAGTCGTTTCCGGGCTAATTTCCCTGATGGTATGGTTATTGCTGATGTGCCAGTTGGTGGACTGGATCGTGCAGCGAGTGCACAGCGCTTACTGGAAGTCTTTTCAGCAACACCAGTGGAGATACATTATGGGGATGCAGTGATCCATCTCGAACCAGCAGTAGCAGAATTCGAGCTTGACCTTGAAAGCATGTTGGCTGCTGCAGACCTGACCCGCAGTCAACAACCATTTTGGGTGGAATTTTGGGATTTTCTGTGGGGACGAACTCCATCACCTGCCACAATCCCTTTACGTGCCTCTTTTTCTGAGGCGCGTCTCAGGACATACCTTGAATCTGAAATAGCCGATCGATACAACCAACTACCGACAGCATCCATTCCTTCTGTAGGTACTGTTAACTTCCAACCTGGCACCCAAGGAACTGCATTGGATATCGAGCGGTCTGTGGATTTGATCGAAACCGCGTTGCGTTCCACCTCCAGAAGGGTTGTCGACCTACCTCTGGAACGCACAAATCCCCCGAGACCATCCATTGATAATCTCGAGATCTTGCTCAAGCAGACCATCGATCTGTCTGAGTTCGATGGTCTGGTCGGACTATATTTGTTAGATGTGCAAACCGGCGAAGAGATCAATTTTGCCTATAGGCAGGGAGAGGAGTTATCCACCAGTCCGGATGTTGCTTTTACTGCTGCTAGCCTTATTAAGATCCCCATCATGGTCTCTTCTTATCGCCGTTTAGATGAAAACATCGATTCCGAAACCGAACACCTGATTGAAGAAATGATCGAAAAATCTGGTAATGACCCTGCAGATTGGTTGATGGAAAGGGTGATTGACCGGGCAACAGGTCCGATCGAAATTACTGCGGATATGCAAACCCTCGGTTTGGAAAACACTTTTTTGGCCGGTGAATTTTATCCTGGTGCACCTCTCCTGGCAGCTTATCTTACTCCAGCCAACCAACGAACCGATATCGATACTGATCCGGATATTTATAATCAGACCACCACCTCTGATATCGGCATGTTATTGGAGGACATTTACCAGTGCAACCAAACGGGAGGTGGAAATCTGGTAGCAGTATTCCCCGGAGATTTCACCCAGGCAGAATGCCAGAAAATGATCAGCTCCCTGACTCAAAACAAGATCGGTCTCCTAATCGAAGCAGGCGTTCCTGATGGCACACCTGTCGCCCATAAACACGGTTGGGTCACTTACTTTGGAGTAATGAACACTCTTGGAGATGCTGGAATCGTATTTACACCGGCGGGAAACTATGTTCTTGCAGTTTTCATCCACCATCCCGATCAACTGATTTGGGAACCTGCCTCTGAATTGGTCGCTACCATTTCCGAAGCAATTTATAATTACTTCAACCAATCTTCTGGATAATTCGTGATCAATAGTCTAGATTACGATTCCCTTATTCATTTGAACCCCACTTCTCTTATCTTCTAAATCACCGTATATCTAAATGCCTATGAATAGCAGGTCAAATCAAGCGCCCGATATTCCAAGAGGATCATTTTCCAGATTGTGATGCAGTATTGTCATTTATCCACGAAAATTCTTTGCGTCAAAGTCATGCAATCCTTTTTGATAATATTACGCTAATCCTGCTCCGCCATTAATCGAAATCGAGGTGTGAAGATGATACCTGGAGAAAAACTAAGTATTGGATTACCTCGAATGCACCTTGAACCAGGAGAACGACGTGATTTTCTTCCTGGTTTTGTCGCTTACTTACAACAATTGGGTTGGGATGTCGTGCTTGAATCCAATTATGGCTCAGGAATGGGATATAGTGAGGAGGATTATTTGGACGTAGCTGGGCAAGTAAAATTTGCTGATCTTGAAGAGGTCTACTCACAGAACTACATTTTGGTTTTACGATATCCAGGCGACGTAATAATTAAACTGATGCGTCCGGGGGCTTGCTTGATTTCAATGCTTCACTATCCAACTCGCCCAGATAGAGTTGCTTACCTGAATGAAATGGGTCTGAAAGGCATCTCTCTTGATACCATCAAGGATGATTCTGGTAAACGATTAATCGAAAATCTAAAGGCTGTCGCATGGAATGGTCTTCAGGTGGCTTTCGAAGCTCTAGGTGACATCTATCCCCCACCGGGATTTGAGAGTCCCCAACGTCCTCCGATTCGCGTTACTGTATTGGGCGCAGGAGCAGTAGGAAAGCATGTCGTTCAAGCTGCTGTATCTTATGGGAATCCAGATTTACGCGAACGATTGGCTTCCAATAGAGTCCCTGGTGTACAGGTAACGGTAGCAGATTATGATCTAACTGGCTTCAAGGATATAATGCGAGATATCCTAACTCACTGTGATATTCTGATCGACGCGACCCAAAGGCCTGATTCTTCCAAACCAGTTATCCCTAACTCTTGGCTCAGTTGGCTTCCTGAGCATGCAATAATCACAGACTTGGCAGTCGATCCCTATACTCTCGATGCCGATCCACCCGTAGTGCGCGGAATCGAGGGTATCCCCCAAGGAAATTTAGATAAATTGATATTTGAGTGGAATGATCCGGATTGGGAGAAGACCGTTCCTCCCTCAGTCCCATCTAAACACAGACGCACCGTAGTCTCTTGTTATTCCTGGCCAGGTACACACCCAGAGGAGTGTATGCTCTACTACGCCCAGCAGCTAAAACCTTTAATGGCCGTATTATTTGACAAAGGATACGACCGCCTCTCTCCAGATAGTGATTTCTTCGAAAGAGCTCTTTATCGGGGAACCTTGAAAGCCTGGTCCGAACTAGAAGGCTAACAAAAAAAGAATTAATAAACTAGTTGTTATGGAGCTTCAGGCAATTTCAGCAAAATACCAACTGCATAACCCACCAAGGCACTAACTATACCGATTGTTGCCATTTCAATCCCGCTCTTTCCCGGATGACCGACAGTCATGCGGGCTTTGACAGCTCCTACTGCGAAGAGAACTACTGCCGAAAGGGCAATCGATAACACCATCGCAGATGTCACTGTTAAAAACATGAAGGGAATTAAAGGGATAAGAGATCCAATAAAGGCTGCCACACCAACAATTAACGCTGAGCGTAAGGCTTGCTTGCGGTTGACCGGCTGAAGTTGATGTTCTTCAGCCATCATTACGGCTACCCAAACATCTTGATTCGCTGTGATCGTATCGACAATTTTCGTAAGTAGTTCACCATCAAGCCCTTTGTTAGCATAAATGCTGCGGATTTCTTCTCTCTCTAAGCTGGGTACTTCTTTGATGTGGCGATACTCACGCTCACGTTCACTTTCATAATAATCAGCATCCGCAACTGTTGAAGTATATGCTACAGCTCCCATGGAAACTGATTCAGCAAAAGTCGCAGCCAATCCAGCAACGAGGACCAGATAAGCATCACCGGTCGCAGCAGCAATGCCCAGAATCACTCCCAAAACGTTGACAAGCCCATCTTGACCGCCGAGGATGATATCCGAAAGTGCAGAAGCCCGTTGGTGTGGATCGGTTTGATTATGGTGGCGAAGATCCTCTGAATGCAGTTCGCGGTTGAGCAGCTTGGATTCTTTCATGATTTACCTATTATCTGTGATTCTTTGGTTGAATAACTTCTTAAAATACGCTGATCTGTCTCATCCAACAAGTCCAACATAGCAGGTGTCAGGCGTTCATTTATTCGTTGGGTGAATAATTCCATCCAGATAAATTGATGGGTGATGAGCACCAGGTTCTTGTTCCTGGTGATTGTCGCATCCACTTCTCCCATCATATTTGCGATTAAACACTCTTGGCTATCCACGACCACGACTAGCATACCTTCCAGCCCTTGCAGCTCACTTTCAATTGGCGGGTGATAAGAGACCTGTTCACATTCCAGTTCCCCACTTCCAGTCAATAATGCACCAACCTGCAACCCCCGCTTACAACTATCCAGGATAACCTCCCTCAATAACTCTAATGAAACGTCATCTAATACCAGGTAAACTTCTTCTTTCCCCTTGGAAATCATTTGAGTAGCATACGCGTAAACGGCTCCCCGCTCGCTCACTGTCCATAATAAATCTTCGTAATGCACTTCGTAGAGTGCCAATAATTGTTCGCGTGAATTATCTATAAGCTGCTCGTGTTCTCGCTTATAACGATCCAGTAGGTCATCAGGGGGAACAGGTCGGTAAAGGGTTGATCGTTCATCACCAGATTTAAGTACTGCTCCGCGGGTGTGCAAGCGTCCTAATGCCTCATAGATCATCGAACGCGGGACTCCAGTCCTTTTACTAAGCTGGTAACCGTTAGCGGGACTTCCCTTCAATAAAGCCAAGTAGACTTTTGCTTCATATTCAGTCAATCCCAGTGAAACCAAGGAGGATAATAATTCCATAATAAACCTATAGTAATCCGTAATCAAACTACTATTCGAATTTTACCCGCACAAACTGGCAGTGTCAACCTATCGGAGTAATTCCAATCTTGATTAATTAAGTGTTCACTTCTTGGTAAAGATTGAGAATTTGTTTGGCGATGATATCCCAATTGAAATCTTCAGCTAATCTTGAAGCCTGTTCGCCCAGCCTGTTGCGCAGATCATTATCATTGATTAATCTCGATAATCGATCCGCCAATGCATCAACATCGCTTGCTGGCACTGTATAGCCTGTCACCTCATCTTGGACAAGGTAAGCCAATCCCCCAACTTGAGAGGCGACTACTGGTGTCCCACAGGCCATCGCTTCCAGGGCAACCATTCCAAATGACTCATAATGTGAAGGGACAACGACAGCCTCAGCCGCAGAATAATAATAGGGTAGGGTATCTTGGTCACGTTTCCCTAAAAATGTGACCAATTCATCTAAACCATGCGAGCGACAAAGTTCTTTCAACCGGGCCATCTCCGCGTCGATATCGTTTGAATCTAAATCGGGCTCCCCTCCGATCACAGCTAAGCAAAATGTAGATTCATTGATCTTACCCTTTGCCCGCATTAAAGCGATGGCTTCGATCAGTGTGTCGAGTCCCTTCAACGGTTCAATCCGCCCCACGTATAAAACCATACTTTCGCATGGAGGTACACCAATCGCTTCTTTAGCTTCATCTGATGATATCGGGTAAAAGCGACTGAGGTCCACTCCGGGCGGTATAATGGTGATCTTCTGCGTATCAGATTGGTACAACCACTGAATCTGAGCAAATTCTGCTGGTGTTGCTGCGATAATTTGGTTCGCTTCTTCCAAAACTTTCTTTTCCCCGATTAAACGGTAATCACCTTCCGCCTCATCCTCAAATTGTGCGACTCGCTGCTTCATAACACCTAAAGTGTGGAACATGTGGACAAAAGGCACCTGCCAATTGATTTTAAGCTCGATAGCTGCTAAACCTGATAACCAGTAATGACTGTGGATCAAATCATAATGCAGATTTTTACGGCAGGTGAATTCCTCGATCCCAGCAATAAATTGCGGTATATATGCAGCCAATTCCTGCTTAGGTAATGGTACCTCCTTGCCAGATTTCACGTGGACTACTCGGTTTCCGTAACCCAAATCATGCAGAACGTGTGGTACATGTTCATCTTGAGATCGAGTGAAAACGTCTACATGAACTCCAAGCATACCCAACCTGCGAGTCAAATCTCGCACATATACATTCATCCCACCGGTATCTTTCCCACCCAAGGTAGCTAATGGGCATGTATGGTAAGAAAGCATCGCAATTCTCAATGTAGACCTCAATTCCTTGCCATTCCCTGGTTTACCCTGTATAATCTTCGCCGGATATCGATTCGCCACCGTAGCTCAGATGGCAGAGCAGCCGCTTCGTAAGCGGCGGGTCAAGGGTTCGATTCCCTTCGGTGGCTCCTCTATCAACATGGAATTCCGGGGAACTTTGCCTAAATTTGGTGATTTCTCCTTTGGAAATAAATAAATCCTTCACAGTTCCAGTATAATTCCATTATGGCAAAACGTACAACCCCGCTTATTATCGGGATTGCTGGGGGAACAGGTTCCGGAAAAACCACTATAGCCAATGTTATCTTGGGCCGCGTTGGCACTCAACACATTGCATATATTCCCCATGATGCTTATTATAAAGATCTCAAGGATCTACCAGTTATCCAACGAGATCAGATAAATTTCGATCATCCTGACTCCTTAGATACTCACCTCCTAATAAAACACCTACAGAAGCTCAAAAGTTGGCAATCGATCGAGCTACCAGTTTATGACTTTAAGACTCATACGCGCACCCATCGTACTATCACAGTCGAATCACAATCTGTGATTATCGTCGAAGGTATCCTGGTCTTTTCCGAACCTAACTTGCGTGATCAATTCGATGTCAAAATATTCGTAGACACGGATCCTGATATTCGCTTTATTCGCCGTCTTCAACGTGACATAAGTGAACGCGGACGTACAACTGACTCAGTGATTCAACAATATAAAACTACTGTGCGTCCTATGCACTTAGAATTCGTCGAACCTTCCAAACGGTATGCCGATGTGATTATCCCTGAGGGGGGACTAAATACAGTCGCCATGGACATGGTTGTAGCACGCCTACGACTCTTGCTTCGTCCTGAGACAGAATAATAATTATGACCTCCAGATCCCGGCAAGGAACAAATACCAGAATTCAACGAATTTTCACCGGCACAACCAAATTCCTGAAATCATTGTTAACAGCTGAAAGGCGTCTGACCCTAACCAGAATCATGGCTCTTTTTGTGGTCGTTGCACTCAGTGTATTTATTTTCAGTATCCGTGATCGGGCCTCAGAATTAGCTATTTATGGTTACCCTGGTATATTCTTGCTTTCCTTCATGGCGTATGCCACAGTGCTGCTACCTGCTCCGGGAGTGGCCGTGGTGTTCACGATGGGCAGCATATTTAATCCACTAGGTGTTGCTCTTGCTGCCGGTACCGGCGCCGCCCTAGGCGAGCTTACCGGATATTTGGCAGGGTTCAGCGGTCAGGCAGTAATTGAGCGGGTGGAAATCTACGACCGACTAACTGGTTGGATGCGTAGAAATGGATCCCTAACAGTTCTGGTCTTAGCTGCTGTACCAAACCCATTCTTCGATCTAGCCGGAGTCGCTGCAGGATCTCTAAAAATGCATGTTTTACGCTTCCTTATCTGGTGTTGGATAGGTGAAGTGATAAAAATGGCGATTTTCGCATTCGCTGGAGCCAAATCGATCAACTTTTTCTTTTGAAAAGGAGCAGACCCAAAATGAACGACTATACGCAAATCAAGGATTACCTCGAATCTAATCTTGACTCCAGCGAATGCGAAAATCGCCATTTTTATCACTTCACCTATCCAACACCAGATAAGGAAGCGCAAAACATGCATTTTTAGAGATCCTGCAGCGACTCCGGCTAGATCGAAGAATGGGTTTGGTACAGCAGCTAAGACTAGA
>PVMS01089522.1_pt1 | contig 10611 bp, 8 predicted proteins | sample 1853461 | NCBI WGS metagenome assembly PVMS01 (sample SAMN08582032, study PRJNA380276) | Marine sediment metagenome, whole genome shotgun sequencing project. | isolation source: ocean sediment barecode stripped | collected 2017
AGGTAACCTGTCATTCTCATGATCAGGATGCAGTCGGCTATGGTCCAGGGATCCGGCCGGTAACCCATCAGCTTCAGCGTATACAGTTTTCTGGCCGCCAATCCTGCGTTAACGCCATCACAATATGCCTGGCAGGTCTCCCGGCTTTGGTCATCCAGCAGCTCCACCTGCTGAACCAGATTGTTATGCCAGTTCGCACGTCGGAAAAAACGATCAATTTCAAGCGACTCGTCAGTGTCCGAGAGCAATTCACACAATCGTCCCTGACCCAGGATACGCATCATCAGCAGCTGCGTTGTACGGTCGCTTGCGTGACAGTATCCGGTTCCCCACATTGCGCCATTCAAGTCGTCGGCCGAGATGTGCGGCACGCCGTGGTCGTTTCTCGAGATGGTCAGGCCGGCTGGTTTCGGTTGCTTTACGTTGAAGTCCATGGGGCCTCCTGAAAAATTGGAGCGGGCGATGAGGATTGAACTCACGACCTTCTCGTTGGCAACGAGATGCTCTACCGCTGAGCTACGCCCGCCAATTTTCCAGTGCATGACCCACTAACCGGAATGTCAGAAGATCCTGCTATTTCCGCAGAGGGGCGAGATTCTAGCCGCTACTCACTGACTGTCAAGGGTATTCGCCAGAATCCGTATACTTCCTGACTATTCAGGAGCATTAAGTGTAGGCCATGCGGCTTTCAGGTAAATAAACATGGACCACAAGGTCATGATTGATGCGATCACCAGCAGCCAATAACCGATGAAGTAGATGTCGATCCCGAACAGCCGAGACTGGTACACCATAAATGCGATGCCGAACATCTGGAAGCCCGTTTTCACCTTTCCGGTCCAGGAAACAGCCACCTGGGCGCGCTCACCGACGCTTGCCATCCACTCCCTCAGTGCCGATACCGTGATCTCTCTGCCAATGATTACCACGGCAATCATGGCCACGGTTACTCGCGGGTCTCCCTGCACCAAAAGAACCAGCGCGATAGTCACCATCAGTTTGTCCGCAACGGGATCAAGGAATGCCCCAAACCGGGAAGTCTGGCCGAGCTTCCTGGCCGCATAACCGTCAAGAAAATCCGTAATTGCCGCGAAACCAAATAGCCCGCCGGCGATGGGTCGGGCAAATTCGATATCGCTGAAAAAGCACCACACAAACACCGGAATGGTGGCGATGCGAATCCAGGTCAGGATATTTGGAAGGTTTGCATTCAAACTATTTTCGCTTTTTTTTAGCTTCCACCATCGAGATGCAGGTCATTGTATATCTTTTCTGCCAGTCCCCGGCTGATACCGTGAACCTTGGCCAGATCCTCAATGCCTGCGTTACGTACCCCCTGTAATCCGCCGAATTGCCGCAGGAGTTCTCGCCGGCGTTTCGGCCCCAGCCCCGGAATCTGTTCCAGACGTGAGGTATTTCGTGTTTTCGCCCGCCGTTGTCGATGCCCGGTAATGGCGAATCGATGCGCCTCGTCCCTGATTTGCTGAACCAGGTGCAGCGCCGGCGAATCTGCCGGCAGTATAGTTGGCGCACTGTGCCCTGCCAAGAAAAGCTGCTCCATCCCCGGTCGTCTCGAACGGCCCTTTGCTACTGCAACAACCTGGAACCAGGTGAAGTCAAGTTCATCGAGAACCTTCATTGCTTCGGCCAACTGTCCTTTGCCGCCATCAACGAACAGAACATCCGGCATCGGTACTTCGCCTTTTTTGACTCTCTTATAGCGTCGTCGCAGTGCCTCCGCCATCGCGGCATAGTCATCACCAGCTGCTTTCGGGCTAAGGTTCAGGCGCCGATAGTCACTTTTCAACGGTCCGGCCTGGTTGAATACGACACACGATGCAACTGTCGCCTCACCCGATGTGTGACTAACATCGAAACACTCCAGCCGTTCAGGAGGTGATTCCAGTTGCAAGGCCTCGCCCAGGGCTGCGAACTGCCGCCGTAAGGTGGCATTGCTCGCAATCTGAAGTTGCAAACCCTGTTCCGCATTCGTTTGCGCCATTTTCAGCCATCCCTGCCGGTCGCCGCGAACGCGATGCCTGATCTGAATTTTGTGGCCGGATCGATCTGTGAGTCCGGCCTGAAGCAACTCCCTATCGTCTATTTCTGTTTCCACGATGATTTCACCCGGCGCGTCTCTACCGAGGTAGTACTGCCCAAGAAAGCCACTGAGTACTCTCTTCTTGTCCATCTCGCCGCTGACTCTTGGAAAGTGATTCCGGCTGCCCAGTACGGCGCCATTTCGTATGAACAGGACGGTGGCACAATGAACGCCCGGCCGTGATGCAATTGCGATGATGTCCAGATCATTGGCCGAGTCGCGGGAAATCAGCTGCTCCGCCTCGATTTTTTTCAAACGGGCAATCTGGTCACGATAACGTGCCGCCTGTTCGTAATCGTGATTACTCGATGCCTGCTCCATTCTCTCGACAAAGGTATTAATGACTCCGCGATTCTTTCCTTCAAGAAACATCAATGCCGCATTAACGTCATCGGCATATGTCGACTGACTGATCAGCCCGACACAAGGTGCCGTGCAGCGTTTGATCTGATATTGCAGGCATGGGCGGGTTCGATGGCTGAAGAAGCTGTCCTGACACTGGCGAACAAGGAATAGCTTTTGGAGCTCGTTAAGTGTTTTTCGCACGGCGCCAGTGCTTGGATAGGGGCCGAAGTACTTTCCTTTCCCCTTGCGGGCACCGCGATGAAACTGCAATCGCGGAAAAGCATGATTGGTCGACACATAAATATAGGGATAGCTTTTGTCATCCCGCAATACCACATTGAATCGCGGCTTGTGCCGCTTGATCAGGTTGTATTCAAGAATCAGCGCTTCCGCCTCGGTGTTGGTCACGATGACCTCTACATTGGACACCAGCGGCATCATCGACGCTGTCTTTACATCGGAATGTGATCGTTGGAAGTAACTCGATACGCGCTTTTTCAGGTCGCGCGCTTTGCCAACATAGATGATCTTGTGCTTCGCATTAAGCATGCAATACACACCCGGTCGGTGCGTAAGGCTGCGCACAAACGATTTGGGATCAAATGCTGTCTCGATATCGTCGCTCACCCGCTTGCCTGGTCCAATATCTCCCTGGCCCGCACGAAAACAGTATCAAACATCTGGTCTGTCAGACGCTTCGTATTGGTGTTGTATCGGCTGCAATGATATGAGTCCAGCAGAAGAAAACGCCCGGGCAACTGGTACTCCGCTGCGTGCCCGAACTTGTAGTCGGCCTGGCGCAGACCGAAGGCCCGGATGATCGCCCGATGAGCGATGCCCCCAAGCGCAAGTACTACTGAATTCTCACTGACATCGCTTAGCTCGCCAGCGAGGAATTGATTACAGGTATTGATCTCGGCGCCAACCGGCTTGTTGTCCGGTGGCAGGCATTTGACGGCATTCGTAATACGGCAATTGCTGAGCGTCAGAGCGTCATCCGCCGATAGCGACTGCTCGTCGCTTGAAAATCCATGTTTATGCAACATTTGGTACAGCAGTATGCCGGCATGATCGCCGGTAAACGGGCGCCCGGTTCGATTGGCGCCGTGCATGCCGGGGGCCAGTCCGACGATGACGAATCGGGCGGCAGGGTCGCCAAATGGCGGTACCGGCCGGCAATAATAATCGGGGTATTTTTCTTTGACCGTATCCAGAAAGCCGGCCAGTCGCGGGCACTGGCGACAGCTAATGTCGAACCCTGAGTTCATCAAGCATCCTTGAGGCTAAAGTGGCGTGCATTGTACCTGCACGAGGCGTGGGATCGGCATCTTGCCGCGATTGCTCAGTCGATATCGGGATACGCTTCGCTGGTCAGGAAGTCGGCAAAATCGCGTTGCTGGGTGAGTTCATCCAGCAGCTTGGCAGCCTTGCGATAATTTCCACTATCGAATTGCTCGTCGCCAACGGACTCCTGGATCTTGCCCGTTTCCTCGCGCAGCAGCGCTTTGAACAATCCGTAAGTCACGTTCTTCCCGGTATCGAGAATGCCGGTATCGTGATGCACCCATTGCCAGATCTGGGCCCGGGAAATCTCTGCGGTCGCGGCATCTTCCATCAGGTTGTTAATAGGGACACAGCCATTGCCGCCATACCAGGCAGCGATGTATTGAATTGCCACGCTGATGTTATTTCGCAGACCGGCTTCGGTGATCTTGCCTTGCGGTATTTGCAGCAAGTCGGCTGCTGCAACGTCAACGTCGTCTCTGAGCCGCTCTAGCTGATTGGTACCGGTCATGCCCTTGTCGAATATCTCCATTGCGAGCGACACAAGGCCAGGATGAGCGACCCAGGTACCGTCGTGGCCATCTGCGACCTCGCGTTCTTTGTCGGCCCGGACTATCTGCAGAGCAAGTCGATTCGCCTCGTCGTCGTTTTTGATGGGAATCTGTGCAGCCATACCACCGATCGCATAAGCGCCTCGCCGATGGCAGGTCTTGATGACGAGTTGTGAGTAACTGCGCAGGAAATGCCGGTTCATCGTGATTTCACTGCGATCCGGCAACACGTAACCTGGGAACTGGTTGAACTTTTTGATGAAGCTGAAGATGTAATCCCACCGCCCGCAATTCTGCCCAACGATATGGTCTTTCAGTTCATACAGGATCTCGTCCGTTTCAAATGCAGCCAGAATCGTCTCTATCAGCACTGTGACCTTGATTTCACCGGCGCCAACGACACCACGTGCTTCCCCGAAACGAAATACATCCTTCCACAACCGTGCTTCCAGGTGGGACTCGAGCTTCGGCAGGTAGAAATAAGGACCGCTGTCACGTTCTTTGAGTGCCGCAGCGTTGTGAAAGAGGTACAGGCCGAAATCTACCAGTGCCCCCGGAACAACCTTGCTGTCGACGACAATATGCTTTTCAGGCAGGTGCCAGCCGCGAGGTCGAACGATCAGCGTCGCCGTCTTTTTGTTTAGCACGTAGCGCTTCCCACCCGAATTACGGGCGTCAAGTTCAATCGTGCGATTGACCGCATCGCGCAGGTTGATTTGACCCTGGATGACGTTTCGCCAGTTCGGCGTCATCGAATCTTCGCAATCCGCCATGAATACGTCGGCACCCGAATTCAACGCATTAATAATCATCTTGCGATCTGTCGGGCCCGTGATCTCAACCCGGCGAATACTGAGATCCTTCGGTATGTCGCACACCTTCCAGTCGGACGCCCGGATTTCCGCTGTTTCTTCCAGAAAGTCCGGGAACTGACCATCGTTGATCGCTTGCTGCCGTTCCGTCCGGCTCGCCAGCAACGCTTCTATGCGTGGTGCGAATTCACGCGCGAGCGCAGCGACGAACTGCAGTGCATCGTCTGTCAGAATCTGCTCGAAACTGCCCGCAATCGGGCCGTGTATTGCAATATCAATATTCGTCGATTTCATCTACCAGTTTTACCTTTAAAACAATTACTTAACTACGATACTTAAAGACATTTATGACTCCGGGGCGTCCGCCGGAATGTCGGCATGGTACGTATCCTTGGCCCGTCCGGCAACGAAGACTGTGGATCCGTATACTCCGGCCGTGACGCTAATTCTCCTGAACAAACCGTTTCATGTCCTGAGCCAGTTCACTGATTCTGACAATCGGGCCACCCTGGCAGACTTTGTACCTGCAAAAGGTGTCTATCCTGCAGGGCGGCTCGACTACGACAGCGAAGGTCTGTTGCTCCTCACGGACAATGGCCGTCTGCAGGCTCGCATAAGTCATCCGAGCTCAAAATTACCAAAAGTTTACCGCGCACAGGTTGAAGGTACGGCCAATGAAAGCCATGTGGCCAGGCTACGTGCAGGTTGCCAGTTGAAAGACGGTCAAGCCAAAGCCGTTTCCGCCCGATTGATCGAGGAACCCGGGGATCTCTGGCCCAGGTCGCCACCAATACGTGAACGAAAATCAATACCAACAAGTTGGATCGAGGTCACTATTAACGAAGGGCGTAACCGGCAAGTGCGGCGAATGACCGCCGCCGTCGGTCTGCCGACGCTGCGTCTTATTCGAGTAGGTGTCGGCCCGTGGACGCTTGACGGCCTGGATCCGGGCGAGACCTGTGAAATTCCGGACGAGGATGCCTGGCGTCAAATCAAATCCTGAACCTTGGGTCCGGCAGAAGTCCGCCGCCCGGCAATCTGCATGGCGATTTCCATCGCCTGCTCATAGTTCAGGCGAGGATCGACGGTGGACTTGTAAGCGCGTGCCAGATCGCCATCGGTAAGGCCTCTCGCGCCCCCGGTACATTCCGTAACGTTTTCACCGGTCAGTTCAAGATGTACACCACCCAAATGAGTACCCATGTCCTGATGAACGCGGAAAGCGGACTCGAGTTCGGCAACAATATTGTCAAAGCGTCGGGTCTTGGTGCCATCCGCTGTACTCTCGGTATTGCCATGCATCGGGTCGCAAACCCACAAAACCGGGGACCCGGTCTCACGGACCGCACGGATCAACTCAGGCAGCCCGTCTTCAATCGATTTTGCTCCAAACCGGTGAATAAGCATCAGCCGGCCCGGCTCGTTATTGGGATTCAACACCCGGACAAGGTCCTGCAGCCACTCGCGGGTCATTCCCGGACCGATCTTCACACCGACCGGGTTGGCTATGCCGCGGAAATATTCGATATGGGCGCCATCTATGTTGGCTGTGCGCATGCCAATCCAGGGAAAGTGAGTTGTCAGGTTGTACCAGCGCTTACGGCGATCCAGGTAGCGCGTCTGGGCTTGCTCATAGCCCAGGTGTAATCCTTCATGTGACGAGTAGATGTCGGCTTTGTAGGTCTGATGAAAAGAACGCGACGAGGCCGTTTCCAGAAAATCCAGGGAAGTTGAGATCGATGTAACGATCTCCCGATACTTGTCCGCCATCCTCGAATGCCCAACCCACTCCAGGTCCCAGTATTCCGGGTGATGCAAATCGGCAAATCCGCCATCGATTAGCGAGCGCACAAAATTCATGGTCAACGCTGCTCGTTCGTAGCCACGCACAATTAACTGCGGATCCGGAATCCGGTCTTGCGGCGTGAACGGGTTGCGGTTGACCAGGTCACCGCGATAGCTCGGCAGCGACTGATCACCGCGGGTTTCAATATCTGCGGATCGCGGTTTGGCATACTGGCCGGCCATTCGCCCGACTCTGACCACAGGCATTTTCAGCCCGTACAGCATGACCAGGCTCATCTGTAGCAGTATTTTCAGTTTCGCGACAATACTTTCGGACGTGCAGTAGTCGAAACTTTCGGCACAGTCACCACCCTGTAATACGAATGCCTCGCCACGCTGCGCCTTGGCGACCAGGTCTTTGAGGGAATCGATCTCCCAGGAGGTCACAATCGGCGGCAACCGGCTCAGTTCAGCGATCGACCGTTCCAGTGCGGCCGCGTCGGGATAGTTCGGTTGTTGTGTCGCCGTATGGCTTTTCCAGCTTGCCGGATGCCATTCGTTGGTCGGGACTGATCGGGTCACTTAAGATTTCCTGTTTAGTGGTGCTTTGTAATCGTTCTTTGGCCTGTTCCGCCGGACTATGCCATGACGCATAGCACAATGCCAAAAGTTTCTTCTGTAATCAGTGGTTTACGGGGGAAGATCGCGGCTGAGGGAAAAATCGGGGTCAGACTTCAGTTTTTTTTCAGATTGAGTTTGGATGCGACCAGATTTCGGAAAAACTGAAGTCTGACCCCGATTTTTCTCGATCATCGAAAACCTGCCGTATAGTGAACAATCGTCTGGAAAGCCGCCCCCGACATAGGCACAATGCGCGCCTGCTGTTCATTGCCACAACGGAAATTCAATCAAGCTGTGGCAACCCTGGAGATCTGATGAAACACATCCTGGTACTTGGCGCCGGAAAAATTGGCGCGCTGATTTCTGGTTTGCTCGCCGAATGCGGCGACTACCAAGTACAACTTGCTGACAGTGTTGAAGGCGCGGCCGAGAAAGTTGTCGACGCGCATGGCCTCAGCAATCTCACCGGTTTTACACTGGATGCATCCGATAAGGAGCGTCTCACAGAGCATGTGAAGTCGCATAAACCGATGGCAGTGATCTCCGGCCTGCCCTACTACTGCAACGTGGTAGTTGCAGAGGTTGCCCGTGAACAGGGACTGCACTACTTCGACCTGACGGAAGACGTCGAGGTAACAAAGACCGTGCGCAAGCTGGCGGAAGGCGCCGACACTGTGTTTGTACCGCAATGTGGTCTTGCACCGGGGTTCATCAGTATTGCAGCACACGAACTCATTCAGCACTTCGACGATTTGCGATCAGTCAAGCTGCGTGTCGGTGCGCTGCCGCAACATCCGAACAATGTACTCAAGTATTCGCTGACCTGGTCGACCGATGGCGTCATCAACGAGTACGGCAACATGTGCCAGAGCATCGTCAATGGCGTCGAAACGGACGTGCTGCCGCTGGAAGGCCTGGAAGCCATCGAAATCGACGGCACCAAGTATGAGGCGTTCAATACCTCGGGTGGCCTTGGTTCGTTGACCGATACCTATGGCGACAAAGTTACAACCATGGACTACAAAACGATTCGCTACCCCGGGCATTGTGAGCAAATTCGCCTGCTGATGAACGGGCTAAAACTAAATAACGATCGCGACACCCTGAAACGCATCCTCGAAAACGCGGTTCCACAGACGCTGCAGGATGTGGTCATCGTTTATGCCGCCGTGATCGGGCATCAGGATGGCGAGCTTCGTGAAGAAAACTACGTGAACAAGATTTATCCGCAGCTTGTCGCGGGACGCCTTTGGTCTGCAATTCAAATCACGACCGCAGCTGGTATCTGCAGCGTCATGGACCTGGTGTTGACCGACCAGCCTGACAGGAAGGGTTTTATCGCTCAGGAAGAATTCAGCCTGAAAGATATTCTCGGAAATCGCTTCGGTAAATTCTATGCGCACGGTGGCAGCAACATAACGTCCGCAGAACTGGTCGCTCGCGGCGAAACCGGGCACCAACGTGTCAAAGAGGAAAAGAACTAATGAAACAGATCCTGGACAGGCTTGGTCTCGACGCTGTTAACGCAGGCACATGGTCTGGTGCCGAATCGATGAGCAGCGACTCGGCGCCGTTGATCGAATCGGTTAATCCTTCCACGAATGAAGTTATAGCCGCTGTCAGTGCGACAACTCCTGACGAATACGAGGCAGTCGTCAACAATGCACGCGCGGCGTTCCTGGAGTGGCGCAAGATTCCTGCTCCCGTTCGGGGTGATGCGGTACGTCTTGTTGGCAATGCTTTGCGCGACAACAAAGATGCGCTCGGCAGCCTGGTATCGCTGGAAACGGGCAAGATCAAAGCTGAAGGCGACGGCGAAGTTCAGGAAATGATCGACATCGCCGACTTTGCCGTTGGTCAGTCGCGCATGCTGTATGGCAACTCCATGCACTCGGAGCGCCCCAACCACCGAATGTACGAGCAGTGGCATCCGCTGGGCTTGGTTGGAATCATTTCGGCGTTTAATTTCCCGGTCGCCGTCTGGTCGTGGAATGCACTGATCGCTGCTATCTGTGGCAATACCAGCATCTGGAAGCCTTCGCCGAAAGCTGCATTGTGTGGTGTTGCGGTGCAGAAAATCTGCAACGAAGCATTGGCCGAGGCTGGCCTGCCGCAGATATTTCACATGATCAACGATGGCAGCAACGATCTCGCGCCACAGTTTGTCGCTGACAAGCGTGTTGACCTGATTTCGTTCACGGGATCCACCGCGGTCGGTCGAAAAGTCGGGGAGCACGTTGCGGCTCGCATGGGCAAGTGGCTGCTCGAGCTTGGTGGCAATAACGCCATCATCATTGATGAATTCGCGAATCTCGAAATCGCGGTGCCGGGCATTGTGTTTGGCTCCGTCGGAACTGCCGGTCAGCGATGCACATCAACGCGGCGCGTCATTGTTCATGAATCACGTATGGATGAACTCAAGGACAAGCTCGTCAAAGCATACGGACAAGTCCGAATTGGCGATCCCCTGGATGCCGACACGTTGATGGGCCCCTTGATTGATGAAGGATCGGTCGTTCGCGTGGAAAACGCACTCGAAAGCGTAAAATCGGCCGGCGGCGAGGTTCTTTGTGGCGGCAACAGGCTCGATCGACCTGGAAATTTCATTGAACCTGCCATTGCGGTCGTCAAGAACGACTGGGACATCGTGCAACACGAGACATTTGGTCCAATCCTTTACCTGATTCCGTTTAAAGATCTCGATGAAGCGATCGCACTGCAAAATGGTGTTGTGCAGGGGCTGTCTTCAGCGATTTTTACTGACAATTTGCAGAATGCAGAGTACTTCCTGTCGAACGCGGGATCCGATTGCGGCATTGCCAATGTGAATATAGGCACATCCGGCGCAGAAATCGGTGGGGCGTTTGGTGGTGAGAAGGAAACTGGCGGTGGCCGCGAGGCGGGATCGGATTCCTGGAAGGCTTATATGCGGCGGCAGACGAATACAATTAATTTCGGCAGTGACTTGCCGTTGGCGCAGGGCATCAACTTCGATTTATAGGTCGTTAATCAATCGTGGGTGGGACCCGCTACAAAAGATGGCACCCAACGTGTAGGAGCGCCTTCAAGGAGCGATGAAACGTGACACACAACGACGGTGGCGATCACAAAC